>Ga0209210_1000397_pt1 | contig 47025 bp, 49 predicted proteins | sample RifGroA1_FD_183991 | JGI IMG/M metagenome (GOLD analysis project Ga0209210, IMG submission 183991) | Contaminated groundwater microbial communities from Rifle, Colorado, USA - Rifle Groundwater A1 (SPAdes) (version 2) | ecosystem: Environmental > Aquatic > Deep subsurface > Groundwater >...
TACTTTCCAAAAAATTGCTTAGCCAATTAAGGGGTTTTTAACATTAACAAATACCAATCGCAGTTTCACTACCGGGCCTGCCCAGAATTGGTAGTGAGTAGCGAGCTCCGACGTTTCAGCCGGAGCCCCGACCCTGCGGCGTCGGGGTAGTAAGTAGTAAGTAGATTTTTTTTCATGTCATCGCCAACTCACCCTGCCTTCGCGGTTTATATCTATGCTCGTTGTCGTGCGGCCGTTGCCGAACGAGATCGTTCCGGAAACGTTCGAGCTGCCGGATAAATTCTGGAACACGAACGTGGACGAACCGGAAACGGAAACTCCCGAAGAACGCGGAAAAATTTCGTCGAACGCCGCGGTCCGGCTCGCGTAAGAGGGCCCCTGGAAAAGAACAAAAGTGGTGGTCGCAACGTAGAATCCTTGGCTCATTTCATGCGCATTGTTGAGCGCCCTAATGCGCGCCCGCCTCAAGAGCGCGACGGCCGTGTCCCTTTCTCCCGTTATCACCAAACTGCGATAAAAATCAAAACTCACAAAAACACCGAATCCCGCGATGATCGCTATGATCGCAAGCACGACCAAAAGTTCGATGAGGGTAAACCCGCCTAAGTTTTCCGAAGGAAAATTTTGGCGGGTAAATCCTCCCAAGTTTTTCCGTTCGCACCCGCCCATCTACGTTTGCAGGTTCGAAGATATCTGATAGATCGGCGTAATGATAGAGAGCGCAATGAATCCAACCACGATCCCCATCGTGAGAAGAAGCAGGGGCTCGAGGAGCGTCGTCATGTTGCGCACGTCGTTATCGAGTTCTTCCGTGTAATAGTCCGCAAGATAAAACAAATTTTCCTGAAGATTTCCCGTATTTTCGCCGATCTCTACCATACTCGAGAGCAACGGCGGGAAAACCCGCTTGTTCCGCGCAAGCGGAAGCGCAAGCTGTTCTCCCTTCTTCAGTTCCTCGGCGGCATCAAGCAGGGCTCTTTTGTACACCAGATTATTGAACGTACCGCTCGTGATGATGAGCGCCTCAACGATCTTTATGCCGCTCTTCAACAGCACTCCCATTATGCGGGTAAAACTTGCGACATTCACGCTTATGGTAAGTTTCGATATCACCGGAATGACCAAGAGCAGATAGTGGAGCGCGTACCGGATCCGCACGGCAAGGAGCATAACGCGGATAAGGACGGCAAGGACAACGGCGCCGATGATGACCCACAGCCAATAGTTCGTGGCAAAATTGGAAAATGCGATGAGCACCCGCGTCGTTATGGGAAGCGTTACGTTCAAACTCGAGAAGATCGGGAGGATCTGCGGGAAAACGTAAAAGACGAGGATGGAAACGATGGCGATCGTGGCAACGAGAATAACACCCGGATAAATGAGGGCGGAGCGGATCTTCCCTTTCAGACTTTTCGCTTTTTTGAGCTCATCGGCAAGATAGAGAAGGTTCGAAGCAAGCGTTCCGCTCGATTCGCCAACGCGGACGACATTGATGAAAAAATCGCTGAATGTGTTCCCCTGCGACCCCAGGCTGTCCGCGAATGAATGCCCGTTCGAAACGTCAAATATCACGTTGTCGAGGATCTTCTTCAGCCGTTTTGAGGTCGTTTGCCGTTGAATGATCTTCAGCCCCTCAAAAATAGGAAGACCCGCCTGGATCATAATGGAAAGATGGCGCGCAAAATTTATCTCCTCCTGGATCGGCAGGCGGCCAAGCCCCCACGAAAACGCGCTCTTCTTTTTATTCATGAATGAGACGCACTATTTCCTCGAGCGTCGTCAATCCGTCGATCGCTTTTTGGAAACCGTCCTGGAGCATTGTCCTCATCCCGTTTTTTATCGCCGCTTCTTTTATCTGGGTCGCGTTCGCGTGATTCATGATAAGCGTGCGGATATCTTCATTCACCTCAAGCACTTCCCGGATGCCGATCCTCCCCGAATATCCCGTCCCGTCGCATGCCGCGCATCCCTTGGGGGCATAAAACGTTTTTGTGCTCACGCCCCTGAACTCCGGGATAAAATCAATAACCCCGTTTGCTTCCTCCGCGGTAAGCTTCCGTTCCACCCTGCACTTCTGGCATACCGTCCGAACGAGGCGCTGGCCCATCACCACGTTCACCGTGGAAGCGACCAAAAACGGCGGGACTCCCATATCGATGAGGCGCGGGAACGTGGTCGCCGCGTCGTTCGTGTGAAGCGTGGAAAGCAAAAGGTGCCCGGTAAGCGCGGCATTCACGGCGATCCCCGCCGTTTCGCCGTCGCGGATCTCCCCCACCATGATGATGTTCGGATCCTGCCGCAGAATGGAGCGAAGCCCGGAGGCGAACGTAAGGCCAACTTGCGTATTCGCCTGTATCTGCGTCGTCCCCTCGAGCGAATATTCTATCGGATCCTCAATGGTGATGATCGAGGACTCCGGACTATTCAGTTTTTTCAAAATGGTATAGAGCGTCGTGCTTTTCCCGGAACCCGTCGGACCGTTCGCGAGTATCATCCCGTAAGGTTTTTTGATGGCTTTCTGTATCCGCTTCAGATCTTCTTTTTCGAATCCCAATTCTTCAAGGGTAAAACTCTGGGTTTCCGCAAGCACTCGCATAACCACATTCTCGCCATAGAACGTCGGCGCGATAGAAACGCGCACGTCGGCTCCTCCGAACCCTTCTATTTTTGCCTTAAAGCGCCCATCCTGCGGCACGTTATGTTCGTCGGTGCGCATGCCGGACAAGACCTTCACGCGGCTCACGATCTCTTCCTGAATGTCTTTAGAGATAGAGATATTCTGAAAAATATTATGGAGCACGCCATCGATGCGGAACCGCACGGAGAGCCGCTCCGCCGCCGGCTCGATGTGGATGTCCGAGGCGCGCGAAACGTAGGCGTACTCAATGAACAGATCTACCAACTTGATAATGGAAACATCCTCAAGCGGCTTCAGGAGCTGTTTCTCTATCTGGATTTTGAGCGCGTTAATGTCGGGCGTAGGCGATGCCATGGATGTTTGAATTAATTATAGCATAGCGATACAATGAGCTCGCATTAACTCTGTTACTTGCGGGATCGTCTAATGGTAGGACACATGCCTCTGGAGCATGGTATCGGGGTTCGAATCCCTGTCCCGCAGCTAATACTAAAACCGACTTGCCTTCGTGGTAGGTCAGTTTTAGTATCCAATTGTTTGACAGGGATTCGAACCGAAGGAGGGGTCGGGAGGAAAGTATAGGGTTCCTCCCGTTTCGGAAAGCTATTGAGAACCGAGGGTTCTCAAGGAGTGATCCGCCAGCCGGCGGAGAACGACGTTCGATTCCCTGTCCCGCAGCCGCTTAGAAATTCAATTCTGCTCCTTTTTGGGCAGAATTAAAATTTCAAGCGTCCCGAGCGAAGCGAGGGACTTCGCAGTGCTACAATAAACCCGTGGTCTACTTTGTCTATATCCTCAAGTGCGCCGACGATAGTCTCTACACGGGAATCACTACCGACCTGAAGCGCAGATTTCTGGAGCATAAAAACAAGAAAGGCGGCGCGTACACTCAGGCACATGCAGCTGCGAAAATCGTTTACACCGAGCAGTTCAAAACAAGAAGCGAGGCCTTGAAGCGCGAGGCGGAAATTAAGGGCTGGCGTCGCCAAAAGAAATTAAACTTGATAATGCAAACAAGGATTGACGAGCGAAGGCGAGGAAATACTGAGTGTAGTAACGCGAATGTACGGTGAAATTCCCTCGAGAAAGTGTTCTGGTATCTAAAAAATAGAGTAATTTGCTTTCCGCCACTCAATTTATTACACTAAACGCATGGCATATAAATCTACTGCTATAATTCAAAAAGAAGGGAAATGGTTCATTGCTCGCTCTCTTGAGCTTGGCGTCACCACCCAAGGAAAAACCATCAACGAAGCAAAGGAAAATCTCAAAGAAGCGGTTGAGCTTTATCTTGAAGATTCCCCTATGAGTAAAAAGGCTCTTTCGAAGGAAACTCCATTTGTAACTTCTATCGAGGTATAAGGCGTGGCGAAAACTTTTTCCGGCAAGCAGGTAGTTAAAATTCTTTGTCGAGAGTTTGGATTCTTGTTTGTTTCACAAAAAGGAAGCCATACAAAACTAAGGAAGCGCATTAGTGGAAAAACAATAACAACAATTGTGCCGATGCACAAAGAACTTGCGCACGGTACGCTTCTTGGCATACTTGAACTTGCAGAACTCAAGGAAGAAGAGTTCAAAAGCGCAGCATAAATTGCTTCTAAAGATCATAGCGCCTCGAGATCAAGCGTATGGTCAATTTTGATTTGTGCCACGAATTCCGGAACGTGGCTTACAAGGATCATCGCGCCCAGATAGCGGTCGAGCGCTTTTGCAATTACCGGGATATGGCGGAAGTTGATATGATTCGTCGGTTCGTCGAGGATAAGAAGCCCGGGGTGGAGAAGCGATATTCTCGCGAACGCAACAAGCCCCTTCTGCCCCTCGGAAAGCGCCCCTATTTTGCTTTTTAGAATTTCGGCATCAAGCAAAAATCCCGCGGCGCACGAGCGAAGTTCCTGTTCACTGCCTTCTTTCATCGCGCCGGAGAGTGCCCGGTACACCGTTTCCTCAAAATCGAGCGTCGAGAAATCCTGGCGGTAGTACCCTATCCGAACATCTTTTTGGATGTGCTCGCCTTTCGCGTGGCCGGTCGCGAGCGTTTCGAGAAGCGTTGTCTTCCCGATTCCGTTCGGACCAATCAAAAGAAGGCGCTCTTTTTTCTTCAGGGTTATATTCACTTTTTTTATGACCGTTTTGTGGTCTTTTATGACCGAGACAGACTTGAGGTCGAGTATCCTGCCCGCAAGATCGGCTTGGCAAGGTATCGTGAAATTTCTGATAGTCTTATCCTCCCTGCGCATTTCTACGATATCCTCCGAAAGCTTCTCGATCTTCTCGTTCATTTTTCGGGCAACATCCCGCATGTGGCCACCCTTCTGCGCGAAAAAACCCGCTTGTTCCTTGCGGTGCTGAATGTCTTTCTCGAGCCGTACATTTTTCATGCGTTCGCGCTCGAGCCGGGCTTTGATCTCTTCGACGACCGAAAGATAGTCGCCGGTGTATTGTTCTATTTTATGCGTGAACACATCCAAATAAAGCACGCCATGCGTAAATGAGTTCAAAAATTCCGCGTCGTGCGAGATAACGATGACGGTTTTTTTGTAGTCAATAAGAAATTGCGTAAGATGCGCGATCCCCGCCTTGTCCAAATTATTCGTCGGCTCATCGAGAAGCAGGAGGTCCGGGTCTTGAATTAAAGCCTGCGCCAAAAGCAAACGCGCCTGCTGTCCGCCGGAGAAAGTACCGAGCGTTCGGCCGTGCGGGGCGTTGAGGTGCACAACTTCCAATATTTTATCTATCCTATTGTCGATATCGTACACTTTCTTTTTGAATGCACTTTCAAAAAATTCGCGCACCGTGAGGCCGAGCGCGCTTCTCGGAACGACTTGAAGCGCCGTAGCCGTCGTAAGCGCATTGGCTAAAGCTATTGTCCCGGAATCCGGGCTCAATTTCCCCGTGATGAGCTGGAAGAGCGTGCTTTTCCCGGCGCCATTTTGCCCCATAAGGGTAATTTTCGAGCCGCGGTGTATCGAAAAATCGGTTTCTCGCAATATCGGCTTTGCGTGCCCGTATTCGAAGGAGGCTTCGTTAAAGCGGAGAATGACTTCAAGATGCGTATTCTTTTTTTGTGTTGTATCGCGCATGGTGATGCTCCCGGTATCGGAATAGGGGTTCTTGTGCAAACATTCCTCCCCGCGGACGTTATTTCTCCGATTTAATTTTATTCAATATCTTCTTCACTTTTTCTATGCTTTCCATGTCGTGGATAGAAACCGCTATCGCATTTGGCCTTAGTTTTTTCAAGATCGCCAATTTTTTCTTTACGTCCGCGGCGCCTATGAGGTCGCTCTTCGAGAGCAACAGATACTCCGGCTTTTTTATTAGCGCTTCGTTGTACGCGCCAAGCTCTTTTGTGATGATCGAGTAGTCCTTCTTCGGGCCGAGAGATTCCGCCGAGATAAAATGGAAGATAATTCGCGTGCGCTCAATGTGGCGCAAGAATTTTATGCCAAGCCCCTTGCCGCTCGAAGACCCTTCAATGAGGCCCGGAATATCCGCGATGATAAGTTCGTAGTATGTGCCAAGGTTGGGCTCCAGGGTGGTGAATGGATAATTCCCGACTTTGCTCTCTGCCTTGGTTAGGGCATTCAGCATACTCGATTTTCCGGCGTTGGGCAATCCAACAAAGCCCACATCCGCGATGAGTTTAAGCTCCAGGCGCAGAGAAAAACTTTTGCCCAAAGTGCCCGGCCTCGATTCCTTTGGCGACGTGTTCGTTGAGGAGCGAAAATGGAAATTGCCGTACCCCCCGCGTCCGCCTTTCGCGAGCAAAATTTCGTCGCCGGTCTTATCTATCGAAAAGTCCTCTTTGGTGTCGAGGTTGTGTATGACTGTTCCTATGGGGAATTTCAGAATAAGATCCTCTCCATTTTTTCCGTCGCGGAATTGGCTGCGCCCAACGCCCCCGTCCTCCGCTTCGAATTCCTTCTTGTAGCGGAATTGATTCAGGGCGGTTAAGTCCGATGTGCCGCGGGCTATGACGCTTCCTCCGTTTCCTCCTCTCGCGCCTACCGGCCCCAAACTCATTAAGTTCGAGTTGAAAGCAACCGCGCCTTTCCCGCCGTCTCCTGCAGAGACTTTTATGGTTGTATCGTCTATAAGCATGGTTTCTTTATCCTCGCACGAAACGAGCAGTGAGGATAGGGCTGGGTTGCCCGCCCCGTTAGAAACGCCGTTTCTAATCCCGAGCGAAGCGAGGGAACTCCGCGGCGCTACAATGAATTCGTGGCCTACTTTGTCTATACCATATTCTCCAATGCACCGATTATATCCCCTATTGTCCACTGATGTGCCACTATGGTATCATATAGTCAATACAATGGTTGAAATTGCACGCCCCAAGCTTGACGAGCGTTCTTATAAAAACGCTGTCTTGTATTTTATCAAGTACTGTAATAACAAATATTTGCATGCTACAAAGCTCAATAAACTCTTGTATTATCTTGACTTTGTATATTTTCGCGATCACAAAAAATCCGTTACTGGTGATGTGTATATTCACCAAGGATACGGTCCCGTTCCTTCCCGCGTAGACGAAATACTTGCAGGACTTAAAAATGAAGGCGCGATTGATACTGAAGCAGTTTCCAATAATGATGCGGAAATGATCAATTTTTCGCTGAAAGACGACTCTAAATTTGATGAGACCGTTTTTTCTTCCGATCAAAAAAAACTGCTTAAACAAATTTGCGATGAGTTCGGAAATTGGCCAACCGAAAAAATTGTTGCCCAGACGCACCTTGAGGCCCCCTGGTTTTATTCAAAGCCATACGAAGTCGTGGACTACGCCTATGCGCGCGACATTGATTTCTTCAAATAGTTTGTCGTATCTATGTCGTGGGTTTATGTTGAACGAGAGCAGTTTGTGCGTATGTGCGAGAAGGTGGGTGTTTCCGAAACAGTGCGTGAGGCAATTAGATCTTGGGCGCCGACCGTAAGCCGGTTTGAACTTTCCCGCCAAAAAATTGTATACCGTTCACCAAGGAATCGTTATGAAGCGTGGGCGGCAGGCATTCCAAACCCAGACAGCAACAAGGGTAAGAGTGGCGGCTATCGCGTCGTGTATTTCCTCGATCTCACTGAATGCACTATTAATCTGGATTTCATAGAGGAACGTAAAGAGCTTGGTTTTCGTGATGAAGGTAACCGCAAGAAAGAACGCTACAATGGCTACGTCCGAGACCTCAAAGAAGAATTGAAAAAGCGGGACGTATAGTTCCGCTTTTGCGTTTTCATGTTTCGTTTACAATAAAAAGGTGATGAACGACGTTCGATTCTCTGCTTGCCCGTCCGAATCCGCCAGTTGACGGGGCTACAATCACTAAAAAGTAAATCCCATGATTGACCACGTTTCCATTCGTGTAAGCGATTTTGAAAAAAGCAAGAAGTTCTATGGAGCGATTCTTGGTGTCTTGGGCTATAAAGTCATCCGCGAAGATGAAGGAAGAATCGGCTACCGCGACCCCGGAAACATCAGTGTATGGATAAGAAAAGACGACTTCGTCTCAATGGGCGTTCACGTCGCTTTTCGAGCGCCAGACCAAGCAGCAGTTGATCGCTTCTACGCGACGGGGCTCGAGATGGGGGGCAAGGACAATGGAAAGCCCGGCGCACGCCCTCATCGAGGCGAACAATATGTCGCGTTCGTTCTTGATCCTGACGGGAATAATATCGAAATAACGCACAATCCTGACATCAATTAATTTTCTCAAGCAGTCATAAAACCATCGCATGGGTCAGCGCAGCCTGCCTCGTGAAATTGCGTAGCAATTTTTTACGGGGTATCGAGTGAGACCGGAGAACACTAATATCGCCAAGTCAATAATATGGACGACCAAAAATGGAAAAAGTTTGAGCGTGTAGTTCATGAAATTCAGCGTGAATTGACTCCGGACGCCAACGTGGAATTGGGAGAAAAAATCATTGGATCAACTTCTAAAATCCCTCGACAAATTGACATTAGTATAAGAAGAAATGTAGGTCAGTTTAATATCCTCATCGCGATAGAATGTAAGGATCTTCAAGCCCCCGTTGACGTAAAAGACTTAGATGGTTTTATTACTGTCGTTAAAGATATAGGCGCGCATAAAGGAGCTGTCGTTTCTAGTAGCGGCTTCACTCCTGGAGCAATAGAACAAGCTAAAAATCATGGGATAGATACTTTTCGTTTAATTGATACTGATAGTATTGACTGGAAAGTTTATGCATCTATTCCAACTCTGCTTGAAAGAAACTTTTTAAAAGGATATAGCCTGAGATTTGAAAAGTTTTTATCTTTACCAATTGCAATGATAAGCGCTGATCTTAAAACTTTGAATGTTTTCGACACAAGGCAAAAATTCCTCGGGACGGTTCAAGACATAATAGGCGAAAAATGGAATAAAAAAGAAATTGAGCATATGCCGGGAGAACAAAAAATTTTAATTGGCGATGTTTTTATAGAGTTCAATGATGAAAAAATACAGCTATCATTAACCGTTAACGTGATAGTTGCAAGAGAATATTTCCTTGGAGATTTACCAGTCAGCGTTCGAGGACTTAAGAATGAACAAACCGGCGGTCTTATAACCAAGGGATTTACCACAGACTATATAAAACCATTTGAAATCGATCAGGGTACTCAAAAAAACTGGAAAAAGGTTGATAATCCGGAGGGATTATCAACTAAACCTGTTTTTAGAATGGCTTATAGCGACGTTATACCAGTTGACGAAAATTATACTAACTAAATCGAAATAGCTTTCTGACCGAAATGCATAGTAAGCGCATTATGAACCCTAAAGAATTTAAAACCCTCATTCAAATAATCGTCGCTGAAGCTTCCAAGCTTCGTGATACACGGACAACCGAGCATAAAACGCCAGTAAATTATGCTTGCGTCTTTTCTCAAAACGAACAAGAATACGAATCACTACTTGCAATTGCGGGACAGCTTGGCAAGGTAGTACAAGAAACAGCGATGGGCCCGGTGTTTTATATTGAGCCGTTGAACACCGTTGCGGGCAACCTTCGACTCGTAAAAATCCGCAAACCTGATCTAAAACGAACGGAACGAGGTGACGCAGATTTCACGATTACCGATTACCCGACCTTTAAAAAAACTTATCTCGGCAAGCCCGGGTTCGGACTTATAGAACGACCCAATATGGAAATGATCGAGCTTGCCGACCCTGCATTTAATGTTCTTGCCTACTTTTCAAATCCCCCGCTTGGCAAGGTACTCAACTTAGATTTTTAACCCACCAACCGAGACGCGTCAGTATATTCTCGTATAACAAAATTATTATGAAAGCAGTCATTTTCGACATCGATGGGGTGCTCCTCGATTCGTTTGAGGCAAATTTGAAGTTCTATCAAAATCTTATGACCACTGCGGGATATCGGCCGCCCACCCGCAAAGAATTCCCGGCATTATTCCATTTGAGCCTGATGGATGTTGTTAAAAAATTGACCGGGTCACAATCCGAAGAAGAAATTATGAGAGTTTTCAAGCTCGGCGAGAGCCGCGAAGTAGATTATCCTATCGAATTACTGAACATGCCCGATGGGGCTGACGAGACAATAAAAATATTGAGCAAGGATTATCCCTTAGGCATCGTGACAAGCCGAATACGAAATTCGATTTATGAGGCTCCAAGGCTGGCCGCTCTTAAAAAATATTTTCGCGTGGCGGTTTCGTATGAAGATACCGACAACCACAAGCCGCACCCCGATCCCCTATTGCTCGCAGCAAAAAAACTTAACGTGGAACCCCGCGAATGCGTCTACATTGGCGATGTTGAAAATGACATTAAAGCGGCCCGTGGAGCCGGGATGAAATCCATACTTTACTCAAAAGAAAAAATCGAAGGGGCGGATGCGGAAACATCGGATTTTAAGACAATACCAACGTTAGTAAGAAATTTATGAAAACAAACCTACAAATAAGGAAGTTTGCCTAAAATAACTCCGACCGAGCCGAGTCACTCTCTCTCGGATTCGAACTAAAATAATAGAACATGAACCAATCTTTTGTAATAAAAAAATCTAAAATTGCCGGAAGTGGCGTTTTTGCGAATAAAGAAATTGAAAAAGGTCAAACGATCTGCTTTTTGAACGGAGAATTATGCTCCTTGGGCGAAATATTAAAAAGGGTGAATGAAGGCAAGGAAGAACCATCCGACCCCTTAGGGGTTGACGATGAGGAATATCTGGACCTGGACGAGGTATCAAGAACATTCAATCACTCCTGCGACCCAAATTCCTTTATTCGAGGCAAAAACGAGCTCGTTGCGATACGGGATATAAACAAGGGAGAAGAAATAACATACGATTATTCCACCACCATGAACGATAACAAAGAGAAAATAGAAAATGCCGGACGAGAGCTCTGGACCTGCACATGCCGCTGCGGAAGCAGAAATTGCAGAGGAATAATCGACCAATTTAAAACTCTGCCGGAAAATATCCGGCAATATTATATAAGTAATAAATTTATACCGGATTTTATGTTAAGGAAATTCACCTAAAATAAGCCCCAACCGAGCCCCTTCGACGAGCCCACCTCAAGCAAGTTCGGGATAAGCAGGGCAAGCGGGTCGGTTGCTCAAATCTTCATTTTTATGCTATATTCAATATATGGCTAGTCCGATTGCAACAATATCAAAAAGAGTTAGCGGCGGAGAAGAACTGATCGTGGTGAAGCGTCGTGATTTTGAACAGTTTAGAAAGTGGCAGAAGGAAGTGCAGGATATCCTCGCAAAAGTAAAGCGCGGACGCGCAGAGTACCGGAACGGGAAAATTATCGCGGCTTCTTCTCCAAAAAGATTCCGCTAGGTTTTGATGCAGAGAATCGACCGCATATATTACACTTCTGATTTCCGTAAAGCATATAAGAAGTTACCGAGAAATATCCAAGATGCGACCGACCGAAAGGACAGGCTTTTCCGGAGAGACCCATATCACCCGAGCCTCCGAACACACAAACTGCATGGGCCGTTGGATGGCTTATGGTCGTTTTGGATAACGCGCGATTACCGCATCCTTTTTGAGCTTGTAAAAGGCAGCGTAATATTCTACGACGTTGGAACACACGAAGTTTATCGGTAAAGCACTGACCGAGCCCCATCCACTACCTCCTGCGCTAAAGCTACGAAGGTCAAAGAAAATTACGGACGGGCAAGCGGGTCGGTGAACATTACAACTACCTATTGGTATAATTTTCCCATGCGCTACCGCCCGACAAAAAATGTTTTCCTCCTCGGCCTTACGAGTTTCTTTAACGACTTGTCTTCGGAGATGGTGCTTTCTGTTTTCCCGGCTTTTTTTGTTTCCGTACTCAAGGCGGGGGCAAGTTCGCTGGGGCTCGTGGAGGGCATTGCGGAAGGCGCGGCGAATATCATCAAGATATACAGCGGGCGGCTTTCTGATCTTATACGCAAAAGAAAACCGTTTATTGTCGCCGGATATTCGCTTTCAGTTCTCACCCGGCCCCTGTATGTATTCGTTTCCAATGTTGCCGGGGTAGTAGGCCTTCGCTTTGCCGATAGGGTTGGAAAGGGTTTGAGAGATGGTCCGCGCGACGCCGTCATTTCTCTTTCAACGCCGCCGGAACAACTTGGGCGGGCGTTCGGATATCACCGCATGTGGGACACCTTTGGCGCCATAGCGGGTCCCTTGATCGCCTATGTCATCTTAAGCAGATACCCGTTGGGTTTTCATATTGTTTTCTCTACCGCTTTTTTCGTCGGCATTTTGGCGGTCATCTCCCTCTTTTTTATAAAAGACGTGGTGGGCGGCGTACGAAAGAACAATATCACCCTTGCTTCGCTTGCCGTATTCTCTTTGGAATTTAAATGGTATCTCCTCGCCCTCTTTTTTCTCTCCTTGGGCAGTCTGCCCCTCGCGGTGCTTCTTCTCAAAACACAAAGCATCGGGCTTGCGCTCGCGTCCATTCCTCTTTTTTATATGCTTTACAATATTTCGTATGCGAGCTTTTCACTCTCGGCAGGAAAAATGAGCGACCGCATCGGAGCAAAAACCGTCATCATCATCGGTTATCTTGTTCTCCTGGGCAGTTATGTATTTCTTGCGCTGGCTGAGAGCACTTTTTTTCTTATAGCCGGCTTTCTCGTTCTCGGGCTTTTTCCCGCCCTTACGGACGGCGTACAGCGGGCTTTTGCGTCGGAGCTTTCACCGGGGGAACATCGCGGCGGAGCACTTGGCCTGGTGAACGCGGTCGCCGGCTTTGGGCTCTTGTTCGCGGGAATCGGCGGCGGATACATTTGGGAGCACTTCGGCATAAACTATGCCTTTGCTGTCGCCGGAGTTTTTATTTTGCTTGGCATCGGCATTCTCTTCACGGTAAAAAAGAAATCTGCTTCTTGAGTTGACAATACCATCGTTTAGGGCTATAAGATAACCAGCAAAGAATCAAGACAATTTGATCGGTTGATAAACGGAATATTTGCCGAGAAGGGAGGAGTAGCGTGAAACCGAAAACCTATGCGGACTGCGAGGCACTGGGAGGAAAACATGACCTGAGTAGTTTCTTGATTGCCGACACGTTCGGCATCTTGACCCCGCTCGACGAGCAACTCGCCGCCGCCGCCACTCTCGAGGACCTGCTGAAGGTGTATAACAACGCACCCGTTAACAGCGCTGTCTATCTGCAAGCTCTCGAGAGAATCGAAGCGGAGTGCCTGAAACAACTCGGCTCCGCCACCACCCTCGAGGATCTGTGGAAGGTGCACTACAGCGCACCCGATGGCAGCGAGGCCGAGAAGCAAGCTCTCGGGAAGATCTTCAAGCTGGCCACTACCCTCGAGGATTTGTGGGCAGCATACAATGAAGCCCCCGACGACAGTGATCTCAAGCAGCAGATTCTCGAGAAAATCCTCAAGCCGGCAACTACTCTCGATGTGCTGTGGAATATGTACCACAGCACTCACAACAGTAGCAAAGCCGAGACGCAGATTCTCAAGAGAATCCTCGAACTGACCACAACCCCCGATGAACTGTGGGGGGTATACCGCACGGCCTCCAATAGCAGCAGCGACGAGATCGCGCAACAAGCTCTCGAGAAGATCCTCGAACTGGCAACTACTCTCGAGGATCTGCGGAGAGTATACGTCAAGTCCCTCGAAGGCAGCGAGATCGAGAAGCAAGCCATCCGGGCAATTTGCGAGTTCGAGTAGAACACTCCAACCTGTTCCATCTCATGACGACGCCTACTGGGGTAGGCGTCCTTTTTTATCCAAACTAATTTTTCGTTAGCCTCATTAATCTCCAACCGAAGTAAGTTGGTAAGAACCGACTTTTGACTCTCCGCTCTATTCTGTTGTAAGAATATACAAGCTCATCATGGGCTAGAAAGGAGGTGCTCCTTGGATGCTCGCCGGATGGCGCGCGCCGTAGCTTGGCTGCACTGGGCATTGACCGTTTTTCTGCTTGCGGGCATCCCGATGCAGATGGTGTTCCCGCGGTACGGCCCGATCCAGATAGGCGCACTCGCTCTCACACTCGGAGTGCAAAAGTGGGTGGGCCATTGCCCGCTTACGATCCTCGAGGACACGCTCCACGCGCAGAGCAAAGAGAATGCAGTAATCCGCAGGTCATTCCTCGCCTATCATGCAGAGAAATGGTGCGGCATACGCATTCCTCCGGGCTGCATCACCCGGACCCTCTATGGAATGCTTGCTATCTCGCTCGCCCTCTGGATTTCCCCATTTCTCGTCTGACTCGCCGGTTGCCCCAAGGCAACCGGCTTTTGTTTTGGTAGAATGAATGCAAACCCAATGACTTTCTCTGCGCTCGGCGGTTGGTTCTTTGCATATATGCTCCCCGGGCTTTCGGTACTTGCGGTAATCTATTTTTTTCCGAAATACCGCTCCGGCACTTTTTCCCGTGGAGCCATTGTCCACTGTGGCCTTATTATTTCAACAATTCTCAGCCAATATCTGCTTTATACGGCAGGGCGTCCGTTCCCGTGGGGTTCTCATCCTGCCTCGATCATTTCCGAAACTGCGACAAGCGCAACGACAGCCTGGGGCCTTGCTTCTGCGCTCTCGAACATTGGCTCCTCGGGCTCAATGCTTTTTTTTGGAGCGGTAGCAATTGCTGTTTTTGCCCTGCTTGGCCGTTTCGGGATTTTCTATGCGCTTTCCGCATTGCTCCAACAACTCACAATGACCTCGGTTGCGTATTATCTTTTTGGTTCGCTTTCTTTTTTGCTCATCGTGCTGCTCGTGGTTCCATTCTTTTCCTTGAGCCATCTTCTCCAAAGAAAACATTGGCGCGTGAAAATTCCCGTTACCTTCGCGTGGGGCTTTTTTTCGCTCGCTCTTTTCGCACTTTATGGCAACTTATTTTTAAATGCCTCTCTTCATGCGGCTTTGGGATCGCTCTTGATCTACGCGGGAGTGATGTACCCTCATGCTGAATTCGCGATAAAACGCGTGAAACTTCCAACGGCCGGCTTGAAACCGACCGATCTTATATAACATGACCGAACGGAAAACGTGTATTGCGAAAGCTGTTACAATGCTGAGGTCGTATAAAAGCATTAACATGTGTGACAATACTATGACATGTCATAGTATGCCCATTGAGCTTCTATTATTATGAGATGAGTATTTCTGAAGAAAAAGTTTGTCAGAATTGTAAGGATTTATTCACGATCGAACCCGAAGATTTTGATTTCTACAAGAGAATTAACATGCCGCCGCCGACGTTTTGCCCCGAATGCAGAAATATGCGGCGCATGGCGTGGCGTGAAGTGCGCTCGCTCTATCGCGACACTTGCAAGCTCTGCGGGAAGTCGGTGGTGAGCATCCACGCGCCCGAAGACCCCTTCACGGTCTATTGCCGCGAGTGCTGGCGATCCGATAAATGGGACCCGATGGATTACGGCAAAGATTACGATTTCAGCCAGCCATTCTTTTCCCAATACCGGAAACTTATGGAAGCGGTCCCCCGCCCGGCTCTGACCGGCATAAACCTCGTAAATAGCGAGTTTACCCACGCATCCCAAAGCTGCAAAAATTGCTACTTCGTCTTCTTCAGCTTCTTCTCTGAAAACTCCCAGAACTGCGACGCGCTTCTCTTTTCAAAGAACGCCTACGACTGCTATGTAACCGATAACTCGGATCACGCCTATGAATCATTGCATTCCAACCGCTTGTACAAAGTGCGCTTCGGATACTTCGCGGACGAGTGTCTTGAATCCTCTTTCCTGTTCGATTGCGTGGGTTGTTCCGACTGCTTCGGATGCGTAAATCTGCGGAAGCAGAAATACCACATATTCAACAAAAAACTCTCAAAAGAGGAATACAAAAAAGAAATGGAGTATTGGGACTTGGGGAGTTACCAACGGCTCGAGGAAGCAAAGAAAAAATTCCGCGATCTTTATCTTTCCGTTCCGCACCGCTACGCGCACGTGTTGAACAGCCAGAATGTAACCGGGGATATTATCCGGGATACGAAAAATTGCCATGTATGCTTTTCGGCGCTTGACGACGTCCAGAACTGCAAATACCTCTACTTCGGCGGGATGAATCTTAAGGACAGTTATGACGTAAGCGGCGGAGGAAACACCGCGGAGCTCCTCTACGAGATCTTCGGCATCACCGGGCATGCAGAGCGATGCTTCCTCTCGGCCGGAGGAGGCAATTCACGCGACATCATGTACTGCGACTGGGCGCGGATCTCCTCTGATCTCTTCGGCTGTATATCCCTCAAAAACAAGAAGTATTGTGTTTTGAACAAGCAATACAGCCGGGAGGAATACGAGGCGCTTGTGGCGAAAATTCGGCGCCATATGGACGATATGCCCTATACGGATAAAAAAGGACGGGTATATAAGTTTGGAGAATTTTTCCCCACAGAACTCTCCGCGTATGCCTATAACGAATCATGGGCGTTTGCGTGGCATCCCAAAACAAAGGAAGAAGTGCTCGAAGATGGCTGGCAATGGCGGGATCCCCATGCGCGCTCGTATCAGATCACGCTCCTGCCGGAAAATTTGCCCGATCATATCCGGGACGCGGCGGATTCGATAACGAACGAAACCATCGGTTGCGCACATGCGGCTCCGCCAGCCGGCGGATGCAATGAGCAATGCATCACGGCGTTTCGCATTACGCCGGAAGAGCTTGCGTTCTATCGCCAAATGAATATCGCGCTCCCACGCCTCTGCCCCAATTGCAGATACGCCGCGCGGCTCACCTGGCGGAACAGAATGCATTTATGGAAACGGAAATGCATGTGCAAGGGAGGAAAATCCGAAGCGCGAAGCACGAAATCCGAAACGTTTACCTATAAAAACACGACGGCGCACCAGCCACACGAGAGAGATAATCCTTGCCCGAATGAATTCGAAACCACTTTTTCTCTAGAAAAACCGGAAATTGTATATTGCGACCAGTGCTACAAAGCCGAGTTCTTATGAAAAGTTTCTGGCGCCTCAAAAAATACAAAATTCTTCTCCGTATCCTACTCCAGGGATGGATGTTCCGCGTGAAAATCTTTATTCGAAAAATGCGCGGAGACTCATAGCACATAAAAATGCAAGGCCCGCCGTGGTCAACGTGGAAATTCGGGCGGACTCGTGATTCCTTATTCTCATGTTCTTGAGAACATTAGAGTAAGGAAGTGGCATCATAGCGGACCGAAAATACTTGCGCTTTCGGGGTGCGGGAATTAAAATTTTTACAAAGGTGGCAGTCGATTAGATAGAATAAGAAATATGAAAAAACAAATTGTAGTGATACACGGGGGAAACGTCTTTCGTACGCGCAAGGAATATCTCCGCCGCCTGCGGAATTACAAGCTTGATTTTGAAAGACTTACGACCAGCGGATGGAAAGAAAATCTGCGAGGAAAACTCGGGAAGAATTTTGAAGTTGTCCTCCTTAAGATGCCGAATCCCTGGACTGCGAGATATGCGGAGTGGGAAATAATGTTCAAAAAAGTGTTCTCTTTTCTTTCTAAAAATCCCCTGCTGGTAGGGCATTCGCTGGGCGGAATTTTCTTGGCTAAATACTTGTCCTTGAATATTTTTCCAAAAAAGATACGCGCGGCAATTTTAGTTGCTGCGCCTTACGACAAGAAAAGCATTGACGCACGCTACTCGCTGGGCGATTTTGCTTTGCCGAAAAGCTTATCGCGGTTTGAGAAGCAATGCGGGAACATTTTTATCTACCAGAGCACGGACGATCCCGTTGTGCCATTCGTTGACGCAAAAAAGTATCAGAAAGCCCTGCCGACCGCGAAGGCCATATTATTCAAAAACAAGGGGCACTTCGGCCAATCCGCTTTTCCGGAATTAGTGGCGCATATCAAGAAACTTTTTAGATAGTAGGTTTTATATAAAAACGCGGGCGGAGAGGAAGCCTCCCAGCCCGCGCGAATTCTTGAGGCACGCTCATGTGGCTCTCTTGAATCCCACCATGCGCCCGAGTTTTTCATCCCACAGGCGCAATTTGAGCGACTCGAGACCGGTCCATAGCGTGAGCGTGGTACCGCCGGCGAACGCCGAGTCCTTACTCGCCTGCGGCAACCGGTAAGAAGGAATCTTTGGGCTTAAGTGATGGATATGGTGAATACCGATATTCCCCGTCCACCACGCCAGCCAACGCGGCAGTTTGTAGAACGAACTGCCTAAAAGGCATGCCGTTGTGTGATTCCAGTCCTCATCTCGGCTCCAGTACGTTGCCTTGAACTGGTGCTGCACGTAGAAGAGCCATACTCCGATGATCGTCGCGACATAGAACACCGGCGCCTGTACGAGCAGATACTCGCGCCAACCCATAAGCGAGATCATCCCCGCCACATAGCCCAAGAGAGCAAGCGTCGTGCCGTGCACGCTCATCCTCGCGCGCGCTGGATCTCCGGGGCTCGGAAAACGCGTCCGATGAATGACGAGAAAATTGAACGGAGCTCCTGCGAGAAACAGGAATGCCGGATGCCGGTAGATGCGATAACCGAGCTTCCGCCACGGCGACAGCGCCCTGTATTCCTCAACCGTCAGCATCCACACGTCGCCAAATCCCCGCCGATCCAAGTTGCCGGAGGTAGCATGATGCATGGCATGGGCGTTTTTCCAATGAAAGAACGGGGTAAACACCAGCACTCCAAGAACAGCGCCAAAGCGATCGTTCAGCTTCTGGGACTTGAAAAACGAACCGTGTCCGCAGTCGTGCATGATAACGAACACGCGTACCTTGAAAAGCGCCGTGAAAAAAGAGAGTACGAGCGTCAGCAGATACGAAACGCCGAGACTCCAATACATCACGATCCACATTACCGCGTAGAGCGCGAGCGTCGTCGCGATCTCTGAGAGAGACCGGAAAGTATTCGGCGTTTGATACCTCGCCGTGATCTCTTTCCACGCGACGGGTATATCGGCGGTTCGAGTCGTTTGAAGGGACACAGCGGTCAGCTCCTTGTAGAAACAGTTGGTTGGGAAAAACCCGAAAGATACCCCAAGCGTCAATGTTCTATAAATAAGTATACCGCATATCCCCTTGAATCGCCTGCCCCGTTATGCGTAATTACTTATGTAATGAATATTATTATTTCCTTTCGCGCGATAAAAAATGAGCCCGCGCGTAGATCGGCGGGCCCTCCTTTTTGAATCGGGACGGCTCCCTATATCTCCTCATCCTGATAATCCTTGAGCGTCTGCTTCCCGTAGTCCTTCTCGGTCGAGAGGAACACCTCGCCCGGCTCGCTCGGATCACCGGAGAATCCCATCTCGAAGACCAACTTGTCGCCGTTCTTCTTGAGCCCACGGCTCCGAAGGTACGCGAGATCCTGCTGGTGTTCCGGAAAGATCACCATACGATCGCGTTCGCAACCCAGTTTCATAAATGCCTCCTCGATCTGCACTTTACTTGTATGTACCAGCGGAAATTCGGGCGCCCCAAACAGCCGCCATAATAATCCGCCATGGCGCCCTATGTGTCAAGAAAACCGCTGTTCTTTTATCTATCCTTTTTCCCCTCTTTTAATTTTCTTCCGTTCGTTGTCTGTAAGGTACGTCTTTCGGATGCGGACGCTTTTGGGCGTTACCTCTACCATCTCATCATCGCCGATGTAGCTTAGCGCATCTTCCAGAGTAAGCGTAAGCGGCACCTCAAGCTGATCCTGAAGGCCCTCGTTCTTCGCCCGAAAGTTCGTGAGTTCCCGCGTCTTGCAGATATTTATCGGCACATCGCCTGCTTTGGCGTTTTGCCCTACCACCATTCCCTCGTAGACAGGCACTCCGGCGCCGAGAAAAAGTTTTCCGCGCCCTTGCGCGGCAACGAGCCCGAAGTTATTGGAAACTCCGGTTTCGGTGGCGACGATCGAGCCCCGCACCTCCGGCCGGATATCGCCCTTCCACTCCTCGTACCCCAAAAAGATGCTGTTCATTATCCCCGTGCCTTTCGTACTCGTCAAAAACTCTCCGCGCGAACCAATAAGGCCCCGCGTCGGTATCGTAAAATCCATCCATACATTTCCATTGTCAGTCCGCATTTCCTTCATCGCGCCGGAGCGCTTTCCCATCATCTCGATCACCACGCCGGAGTATTTTTCCGGCACCTCTACCGAGACGAGCTCCATGGGCTCCATTTTTTTTCCATTCACTTCCTTTAAAATAACCTCCGGTTTCGAGACTTCAAGCTCGAATCCCTCCCGCCGCATTTTTTCCACCAATATCGCAAGATGCAATTCGCCGCGGCCGGCAACAACGGAGCGGTCCGCGGACGCGGTGGGAACGACTGAGAGCGCAACGTCGGTTTCGAGTTCGTGTTCCAGGCGCTCCTTGATGTTCCGTGACGTGGTGTACTCCCCTTCCTTCCCCCGAAACGGCGAGGTGTTCACGCCAAATGTCATTTTAATTGTCGGCTCATCTATCTCGATTATCGGGAGCGCCACGGGATTTTTTACGTCCGCGATCGTCTCGCCGATAGAAATATCCGGAATTCCCGCAACCGCAACAATGTCTCCTGCGTACGCCTCGGGGACGTCAACGCGGGCAATGCCATCAAAAAGCATCACGGAACTCAACTCCGCCCGCTTCGCTTCGCCCGCGCGGTTGATGTGGCAAACCGCCATTCCCTTTTTAAGAATGCCCGAATAGAGCCGGCCCACCGCGATCTTCCCTTTGTAGTTGTCGTATGCGAGGTTCACCGTAAGCATCTGAAGCGGCGCATCCTTGTTCACGAGAGGAGCGGGAATATATTTCACTATCTCTTCAAAAACCGGCTCGACATTCTTCATCTCGCCCAAGTCCGGAGCCATACCCGCCTTCCCGCTTATGGCGGAAGCATAGATCACCGGAAATTCTATCTGGTGTTCGTTCGCGCCGAGCTCAAAAAAAAGATCGTACGTGGCATCCAATACCCACGCCGGGCGCGCATTTGGCTTGTCTATCTTGTTTATCACAACGATGATCTTATGCCCGGCCTGGATGGCTTTCCGCAGAACGAATTTTGTCTGCGGCATCGGCCCTTCCTTCGCGTCAACCAAAAGAAGCACGCCGTCCACCATGCGCATGATCCGTTCCACTTCACCGCCAAAATCCGCGTGGCCAGGGGTGTCCACGATATTTATCTTGAAATCTCGGTATTTGATGGAAACATTTTTGGAAAAGATCGTAATCCCGCGTTCCCGTTCGAGTTCGTTCGAATCCATAATAAGCTCCTTCGGAGCGTCGGTTTTCATCTTAAAATTCTCCGACTGCGTAAGGAGCGCATCCACGAGCGTGGTCTTGCCGTGGTCAACGTGAGCGATAATGGCGATGTTTCGTAATTCCATAGGCATAGCGCGAATCACCTAGGGCAAATAAAAATGCCCGAAGGGCGCGCGTCTTTAGGAAAGAAAATACCACAAAAAACGCGCTTTTGCAATAGCTCGCCCTAAGAAAATCAGGCCCTACTCCTAAATCCAGACCTTCTTCCCCGCGAGCTGGATCTTCCGCCGCCCGAACGGCCAAAATCGTTCAGTCGGGCGGGCGGAAGTTCCGGAAGTTTTGAGATTGGGAGTGTTCCGCGTATCAAACGCTCGATCGCGAAAATATCATTCCGCTCGTTCGGACGCGCGAACGAAATGGCATGCCCGCTCTCGCCGGCGCGGCCGGTGCGCCCGATGCGGTGCACGTAATCTTCGGCAACGCTCGGCAGATCGTAATTTATGACCAGTTCAATATTCGTCACATCAATGCCGCGCGCGGCAATATCGGTGGCAACAAGCACGCGGTACTTCCCCGCCTTGAATCCATCAAGCGCTTCGCGGCGCTGGTTCAGGGAGCGATTGGAATGAATTTCCGCGGCGGCATGCCCCAGCGCGCGGACATGCGCGGCGATCCGTTTTGCGCCGAACTTCATTCTCGCGAAGATGAGCACGGACCCCCGATATTCCTTAAGTATCTTTTCCAAAAGCTGGCGCTTTGCTTCTTGTGAAACAAAAAATACTTCCTGGGTAATATTTTTCGCGGCGGTTCCCGAACGCGCAATTTCTACTCGCACCGGAATCTTCAAGTACGCGCGCGCCATCACGACGATCTCCTCCGGCATGGTGGCGGAAAAAAGCATTGTCTGCCGTTTGTGGGGCAACACCGCAAGAATACGCTTCAGTTGAGGAGCGAATCCCATATCGAGCATACGGTCGGCTTCGTCCAAAACAAGAACATCCACCATTCCAAGCGCAAGCGTTTTCTGCGCCAGATGATCGATAATTCTCCCCGGCGTTCCGATAATAATATGGGGTTTTTTCCCCAAACTTCTGATCTGCCGCGCAATCGGCTCGCCGCCGATTATGGTTGCGGTTTTTACGCGGAGCGGCGTGCCTACATTTTGAATAGCTTCCGCAACCTGAAGCGCAAGTTCTCTGGTAGGAACCACAACGAGAGCAAGACCGCTTGACTGGAGCGCGTGCTGGATAAGAGGAATGCCGAACGCAAGTGTTTTTCCGGTTCCCGTCTGCGCGATCCCCATCACATCTTTCCCCTGGACCGCGATCGGAATAGCCTGGCTTTGTATCGGCGTCGGTTCCCGAAATCCCAGTTTATGAATAACCTCCAAAATTCCCGGCGCGATGCCGAGGCCGTAAAACCCGTGTTCGTTCGTCATCAGCTAACGGTTATTTATTAATTTGCTTCCAGAGCCAGACGCCAAGAAGAACGAGGTCGATGATCACCACGAGCCACGTGATGATACCGAACGTCCCCGCTCCTCCCATCAGTCCGTACCCGCCGTACCCCATCATAGGGATAGCATAACACAAAAGCACCCCCTTCGAACATCTTTGAGGGAGCGCTTTCTATACTCGACTGACGCTACTACGAAGAAAATTGCCTAGAAACCGAACCCTCGCATCATCTTCATGTGGCCGCCCCCGCCCGTCATCTTCCCTTGGTTGCTCTCCATGAATTTCAGGCGTTTATCCGCCTGCGCCTGCGTAATAACGCCTTTCTCAACCAGAGTTTTCATGTGCGATTCCATCTCACCGAGGCGCGCCGCCTGCATTTTCTCGGCAAGCTGGGTTTCTGTGATGCCACTCTCTTTCGCGATATCAAGCAGAGACTTCCCATCCGCCCAGCCGCTCTTTACGGCGTCAACGCTGACCCCGAGGATCTTCGCCTGATTCTCGAACATGGCCTGGTGGCGCTCCGCGATCTGGTCGGGCGTGAGCGCACTCCCGCCGCCAAACATGCCGAACCCTCCAAACCCATGCGCCGAAGCGAAATTCACCCCAAGGATCCCCGTTACGGCGAGCGCCGAGAGAGCCCCGTACAATGCTACTTTCCGTTTCATGCGTAGTGTTTTTTTTATTTGTTTTCGACTTTTTACCGAATTCTCTCCGCAGAAGAGGATTTGCGGCAAAAATACGGTTACTTTAATTACTACAAAAATCCGAAAAATTTATTTCACGAGCGAAACTGTGCTCGCAAAAGGGGTCGAACGGAGGGGCAGACTGCGGCGCATTGTATTTCCTCTTCTCGACCCCTTGGCCCGCTGCCCCTCGCACCAGAATACTACAACTACGGAGCGAACATATTTCGCGGCATCGGAACATGCCGCATGCCCATGCCGGAGAATTCAAAATCCTCGTCCACTTCCCGCATGCCGAATGCATTGATCGTATCTCCTTCCCGCGGGCCGAAAACAACCACGGCATCCCCCGCCTCAAGATCCATGCCCAGCGGGAGACGCGTCTTCTGCGATATAAAAATCTTCAACACCTCGCCTTGCGGATCCTGTATCATAAAGCTCGTTGAGGCAACTTCGGTGATCGTCCCGGGATAGGTATCCTGAAAGTGCGGCATGCCGAACCCGCGATAGAAATCCCCCGCGAACGGCGTTCGATTACCAACCGCATAGCGGAATACCCTGCCATGGAACGGCGTACTCGCTACTATGACGCCCCCCAAAAGAACAAGAAAAATGATCCCGAGAGCCGAATACAGAAGCGGGCGCCGGTAGGCGAACGAGTACCGCCGCACCAGGATCTCCAAAACAACGATAAAGATCAGAGAAAAGATAATAAGGATCCACGGAAGAGAGACTAGGAACACGAACCAGCCGCGCGCTCCGAAGATCGGCACGAACCATACTCCCGTGCGGCGAAGAGCGAAAATAATAAAACTCACAAGATAGAGAAGCGCGAGAAACAGAAGAGCTCCGCCCAAAACACCAAGTACCGCCTTGAGCACAAAGCGCCACCGGGGACGCATGGCAACGCGGCCACTTTTTATTGCTTCCAAAACCTGATCCCGTATTTGTTTTTTGTGCGATTCTCCGTTCATACGATCATAGTTTTTCCTTGATCATTTTTTTCAAAAGTGCCCGGCCGCGCATGAGCCGAATCCCTACCGTTCCCATGGGCACCTCCAAAACCTCCGCAATTTCTTTGTAATCCATATCTTCTAAATAATGGAGAACAAGGGGTTCACGGTATTTTGCGGGCAAGGTGCCAAGCCCAAGATCAAGAAGATGCGCAAGTTCTTTGTGTTCCATTTCGCTTTCTGCGGTTTCTTCCGCCACCGGATGAGGGAACAGCAGATCGGGGTCAAAAAAAGAAAGCGGGGAACTCGACCTCTTCTTTATCGCGTTGATAAATTCATTGTGGGCAATACGGTATATCCATGGCGAAAACCGCTTGGACAAGTCAAAGCCCTGAATGTTCATATACGCCTTCAAGAAAACCTCCTGCACCACGTCCTTGCCGTCTTCCCCGCCAAGAAGAAACTTCCGGGCGTAGCGGGTCATCTTTGTTTCATAGCGTTCAACAAGCGTACCAAACGCTTCAATGCCGCCCTCCTGTACTTCTCGCGCAATCTCTTCATCGGTTTTCCCGGCCATCATTCACAAATAATACTACAAAAAACAGGAGGTGTTTATTTCGTCCCATCAAACAAACAACGCTTATATTCTTATTCTAATGTTCTTGAGAACATTAGAATAAGAATATACATCACGGAAAAAAGAAAAAGGGCCTGCATCGTTTGCAGGCCACTTGAGAAATTTCTGTCTTGTTTCCGTTCTCTGAACATCGCGCCACTCATATCCAAAGCCTAAGATTATTAGTCCGGCTAAGTGTTCCTTTAAAAAGAAACACTCCTCTTAGGTTTGATCTTATCTCCCCCGAGGTGGTAATGAGCAGGCGAAACGCCCGAAGAACAGGAAAAGAATACGTTCGGATCCCGATGCTATGCCGCAGTGCTCCCGATAGGAGCGGCTGTAGCACTCCCGCCTTCGCCGCTCGCTATTCGAGGCAAGCCTTGGTTGAGGTCAAGATGCTGTTCTGCGGTTCGGAGATGTCGGAGGATGTTCCTCTCCTTCACATCCCCCACCTTACAACGCACGCAGCGGCAGTGAACTTCCTTGTCCGTATCGTCGACATACGGCTTGTCAAATTCGCACTCGACGCCCCGATAGTCGACAACCTTTTTGGGCGGCGATCCCGTGAAACCCCCAAGAGAAGCATACTCTTTTGGCGGCGGAGAAGCCGATACCGCGGCGACAGCCGTGTCTCCGGCCTTCTCGCTTGTCGGTACGGCCTCGGAAGCCTGCCCACGCTTCCTACGGAAGAACATAAGCGCAAGGATCACGCCAGATAGAATAGCAACGACAAATCCCAATGCCCTAGAGAAGGACTTCTCCTTGCCCAGCTCCTCTGTCTTATTGGCAAGGGCAAGCGCCGCGGCGTTCCATCCATCGTCAGCCTTCTTGGCCTCTGCGGCGAGCAAATCCGCTCGCGCCTTTGCCAACTTTAGGTCGTCATCCGCATTCTCCGGGACAGGCACTGTGGCTTGCCCTTTTGCCGCTTCCGCGGCCGCGAGCTTCTTCGTGAGCTCCGCGACCTGTTTCTCGAGCTCGGCGTTCCGTGCTACGAGTTCGGCGAACTCTTCGGACGGCTCCGAAATCCGCGGCGTACGCGCGACTTTCAGGCGGGCACGCTCGGACTTGAAGATTCGCTCCGAGTTTTCCGCGACACACGCGGGTGGCACATCGGCACAGTTCGCCGGGTAGAGAATCTCCCTGCCGATCTGAAGCTTCGGGAGCATCTCGAAGGTGATTCCGTTCAACTCCATGACATCTGAAGTCCAGCGTATGTTACACCCGACTCTCCCGAGGAACTGGGACAGGCCCTCTCCCTCCCAGATGTACCCAACGGACTCGGTAGTCTTGCTCGGCGGGTCTTCTCTTCCAAGCACAATCGCGCCCGGGGCATCGATCTTGGCGCCCAGCACGAGCGCGGCAAGAACCACCATCAGCACCTTCTTCACTTTGCGCTCCTTTGCCGCTCGCGGCGGCTCCAAAAAGATGTCTGTATCGGTTCGTTTCGTTCGATTATATTATCAATAACTCAAGCGCGGCTAAAAAACTCGCGCCGTTCTGGTAAGGAGAGTACCCAAAAATAATCCAACCGTCAATCCCGTGTACTGGATGGGTACATAGGTAACGTCTTACCCACAAAGGAAGATGCATCTGCTGCACTGCCCCGAGGAAGCTCTCGGAGGAGCAGTGAGCTTGGTATCCCTTAAGGATTCACGCTCCGAGAGGCAACGGGCTCCGACCGCTGGAGTCGGAGAACCGCGGTTCCAAGGGACGGTGCGGCAGATGCTATGATGTTGCTGATATATCTCGTCTTTCGCAAAAAACCGAGAGCCTTACGTTTTCATCCCCTCCATCAGATCTTTGAGCTTCACCGTCGCAACGCCCACCACTTTGTCCGCCCCGCCGTAATAAACAAAAAGCGTCCCGTTCTTCAACACCGCGCCGCACGGGAACACGACATCCGGAACGATGCCTTCTTTCTCGTATTTCATCTCCGGCTCCAGGATAGGATCATGCGTTCTCCGGAGGATCCGCCGCGGGTTCTCTTTTTGAAGAAGCGCCGCGCGGACATGGTAGTGGTTCGTGCGCTTCGATATCCCGTGATAGAGCAAGAGCCAGCCTTCTTTTGTTTCGATCGGCGGCGCCGAAATGCCGATTCGCTTGCTGTCCCACAAGGTCTCCCGCGGATCCATAAGCACGCTCCCACTGAGAAATTCCCCGCTCTTGAACTTCAGGTCTTTTACGAAATCTATCCAGATATTCACGCCGCCCTGCCGATGAAGAAACACATACTTTCCTTTTACCTTTCTCGGGAAAAGCGCCGCATCTTTATCTTCAACGCCCGGCGGCGAGACCAAGATCGGTTTCGCCCAGTTCCACTTCATATCAAGAAAATCGTTTCGCGCGATGGAGGTAAGCGCCACGCGCGGGGAATTCACGCCGTCGTACGCCGTATAGCACATATAGATAGTATTCCCTATCCGCGTAAGACGCGGATCTTCGCACCCCGAATTCCCTCCGGGAACTTTTTTCTTTTCAAAATCTTCTCGCGGAAGATATGCGGGGCTTGAAAACCGTTTTTCAACCCGAAGCCCGTCGCGCGAGAGGGCATATCCCATAACCGAGGTGTTATCGTCCGACATCGCGCGGTAGAGAATATGCACGTTTCCCTTCTCGAGGACCGCGGCCGGGTTAAAGGCCGCTTTCGATTCCCATGAGTGCTCTCCGGTGGGTTCGATGATGGGGTTCCCGCCGAATCGGACAAGTTTCCGCCGCGCCACAGCAACAAGCTGGTCTATAATATCCGCAAGCGTAAACGTTGCGAGGCACGAAACCTTATCCGCGCCGCCATAGTAAAGAAGAATCTTATTTTTCCTCGCGATCGCGCCGGATGGGAACACGATATTCGGGACTTTTCCATAGCGCTCATAATCCTCGCGCGGCACGAGAAACGGGCGCTTTACCTCACCGATCACGGTTCGCGGGTCATTCCGGTCGAGGAGCACCGCCTGGATGCCGAATACGGCAGGCGGCGAAAAATAATTATAGATATATGAATAGAAAAAGATCCATCCTTCTTTGGCGAGGATGGGCGATGCGCCAGCTTCCAAATGATCGCGCGATCCCTTCGGTATCGAAACCACGTGCTGATCGATCGTTTTGTGCCATTTCTCCCAATACGCGGGAGACCAAATGTCTTCCACCTTGTCGAAAAGCGCAAGGCATATCTTTGCGGGCGGCGAATCCGTATGCGCCGTGAGTATCGCCGCGATCTTTCCGTTAACTCGCTCCGGAAAAAGCATCATCGCCTTTGCGTTAAACGGGGTGACGGGGTGTTTTTCGAACGTTTTGAAATCTTTTGTTATCGCGAGGCCGATCTTTATCCCCTCCGGAGCGAACGGGTACTTCGAAAGCGCGGTGTAGAAAATAAAATAGCGCCCCTCGAATTTCGTGACGCGCGGATCCTCGCACCCGAATTTTTCCCATTCTTCCTCCGGCCTTATGACCTGCGCATGCTTCCCGAAACTTACGCCGTCAATGCTTGCCGCATGGCCGATCGAGGAAATTTCGAGCTTCGCGCCGGAGATCTCTTTTTCCCGCGAGATCGCACGATATAGCAGATGGATCACTTTCCCGTCGCCCGAAACCGACGGGTTGAACGCCGCTTCCGCTTCCCATTCGTTCGCCGGATCAGGAGAAAGTACCGGATTCTCGGGAGACCGCCGGATATCAAGCATAAAGAAGCGGCTTACCTCTTTCGGGCGCGTTTCATCTTCGGCGACCCGGTACGTTTGAGCTCGCTCAAGAATTCCTTAAGGTCGGCGGTTGCGACGCACGCCACGGAATCCGCGCCGCCGTAATAGACATGGAGCATCCCGCCTATCATCACCGCGCCGCACGAATAGACAACGCCCGCTTTAAACCCGCTGTTTTCGTAAAATTCATCCGGTTCCAGGATCGGTTCCTGCGAGCGATAGAGGATCTTTTTCGGGTCTCCGAGATCAAGAAGCATCGCGCCAAGCTTATATCGACCCGGGTCTCGGCGGTCGATCGCATGGTAAAGAAGAAGCCAGCCGTCCTTTGTTTTTATCGGCGGGGGGCCGGCTCCGCGTATGTAGCTGTCCCACCTGCCCTTCGCTAACGCGTCGCTCCGGCGGCTCCGAATATATTTCTTCCCGTCGAATTCGTCCAGGCTCTCAACGTAGTCGACGAGTATCTCCGGAGAAATGCTGTGCAATATCGCATACTTCCCCTTTATCTTTTCCGGAAAAAGAACCCAGTTCTTGTGAATTTCCCCCGGCGGAGAAATGAACACGGGAGCTTTCCAATTCCATGTTTTATTGCGAAGATCTTCGAGCCCTATCGAAGTTAAGGCAATGCGGAGCGAGGCCCATCCGTCGAACGCGGTGTAGAGCATATATACCGTGTCCCCGATGCGTGTGAGGCGCGGATCCTCGCACCCGCCGTTCCATCCCCCGCCGGAATCATAGAGGGCCTTCGGCATCTCAAGGCGTTTTTTAAAAGCGTCCGCCGCCGTCCCGGATAGGACATACGCGGGGTATGCGGACCGCTCATCGATATCCAAGCCATTGTCGCTTACCGCGTACCCCAAAACCGAAGCATCATTGTCCCCGATCGCGCGATAGAGAAGATGTACCCTCTCGTCATCATGCACCGCTCCCGGATTGAACGTCGCCTTCGATTCCCAGGCCCGCTTCTCGTTCGGCTGAATGATCGGATTTCTTTCAAATTTTTCAAGAGGGGGCTGTTTCCTCCGCGCCCTTCGCGCCGACCGGAAACTAGCCCGGAACCCGGGCTTGAATTTTAAGACGAGTTTCTTTTTCTTTCCCGCGGAATTTTTTTTGCCCGGCGTTTTTCCTGTTTTTTTTCTTTTTCCGCCAACAGCAAACGCCGCCTTCTTTCGTGCCGGCTTTTTTCTTACCATCCCGTATATTATAAATCTTTGGCCGCACGCTACGCAAACCGAAGTTATCCTCAAGTCAAAGAATTGCGTGTGTTATACTCACAAAAATGATAGAAGTCGAGGTTCGGGGGCAACTGGACAAGAAGGGATATGGAAAACTTAAGGATTTCCTCGCCAAAAACGGCAGGTTTCTTGGACACAAGGAGCGGGAAATGTATCTTCTCCGCGGCCACCCCGGGCATTCGCACGACCCAACGGCGCGCGAGATGGATATCCGCCTCCGGAATACGGACGGCGAGTGCGAAATTATGTTCAAGCGGAAAGCGGGAGATAAAAATATCGGGCGCGAAGAAATTTCGCTGAAACTCAAGGACAAGAACCTCGAGATCGCAAAACGCGCGGTAAAAGCTCTGGGATATGCGAACGCCATTAAAATGCATCGCATTATGGACCAGTATCAATACGAAAATATCCACTGGCAAATCGTCAGAACGCCGAAGGATTATTTTTATTTCGAAGCGGAACAAGAAACGGAGAATGAAGGCGATGTAGAAAAAATACACGCCGCACTTGCCGAGAAGGCGCGGTCAGTGGGCCTTACTGTCCTTACGCCGGAGGAAACACGCGACTTCCTTTTTCTCCTTGATCGCGAAGTGAACGAAGAAGTTGCTTTTTGACATATTCGACGGCACCCCAAACTTCGGCCCTCGGGCCGAGTAGCGGCGCCACCCAGTGTCAATCCTGAGGACTTCGACTGAGCTCAGCCGAAGTCCAAATCACAACCTCGAAGGTTGTGATTTCGAACGGATTGATTTTTCTGTCTCCCTTTGGTACAAAGAGAGCAGAACACCTTTCCGTTTCCCCGTTCCCTGAAAGGAGCGCGCGATGGACGCCGTGTGGGGTTTTTGCCAGATCGTTTCCGAGTGGATAGCGACTTTCTACGGATGGGGGCTCAGCAGCCCGATGCACTATGCCATGTTTGCCGTGGCAACCGGAGCCGTCTGCGCGGGAGCCTTCCACTACTTCGAGCGCTCCAACGACCCGATTGAATACACCGGATCGCTTATAGTGGGAGGGATTTTCTGGCCGCTCATTCTCCCTCTCCTCGCGGTGGTAGCCATCGTCATCAGCGCCTGGCTCTCCGCCGTGTGGCTCTTTGAAAAAGTCTTGCTTCGGGCGGAAAAGAGAGCCTGAAGCCGGCGCATCTCGATACGGGAGAAATCCTCAGCAGGGCCGCCGCATTGGACCCTGCTTTTTTTATTTTCCACCGAACGAAGAAGTTAAATTTTATTTTAAAAAATCACTCCAGAATAAAATTTGCTATTTTCTTAAGAAAAAGCCCCCGTCGCTCGGCATAAAACCTCACGAGAGGGGCTTGGGTTGCATTGATGCAAAGAGTTCGAACACGAGGTAGTCGCGCGCCATGCGCACCACGCGGATCTGCGACTTGCCGAGGCGCCGTTCGGGATCCGGGAGCACAAGGGACGCCATGCGGTGCTCGCGCGTCTCTTTGAAGTCCCAGCCGATCATTTTCCCCAGCTCTTCGAAGAAGGGACTCTTCTCTCCGCCGGGAAGATGCCGAACAAGCATCTCCACAAGAACGTGCTTGAGAAACTTGCTCTTCTCGATGCTCTCTTGGATGTTCCAGACATGTGGAAGATGAGCGAGCTCCCCTTCCCAGCCTCCCTGATGTGGCGCCAGTATAGAGCTGATCCACCTCGCAAATCTTATGAGCCGTCCCTCAAGATCTTCGTTCCCGTAGATCTCGGCCCAGAAGATGTCGGCCCAGAAGATGTCGCGGATGAGAAATTTATCTTCCCACGACACGCTGAACCGAAGCGAGAGCGGCGCTGGGCGAAATACATCTCGCTCATACATCTCATCTCTACGTGCGCTGAATATTCCCTTCCGGCCTTTCACGAGATACGGCGACTTCAACCCCCTCTCATAAGTGGAAACTTGCGCGTCCACCATCTTCTGAAGCGCTCCGAAAATATGCGGCGCAACTTCCCGATGTTGCGCCTCCGAAAGACCAGCCACCTTGTGCCGTATCGGGAAGCACTCATGCTCCTCTCCGGGCTTCCATGTCCCCTGCGGTTTCTCGGACTTTCGGTACGGCCTCGTACGATTTACTCCCACCTCGCAGAGCACCATTTCTTGAAGACCGTCAACCAGCATGCCACTCGGCGGCGGCCCCAAAACCCCGATAACACTCAAGCGCGGACACGACTCCAGAGAGCGGAGACACTCCCGAACTGCAGAAGGCCCAACCTTAAACACGAGGAGGGCCTCCCGCTCCACGAGCGCTGTATTTCTCTCAAGAGACGGAATAAGGCCCTTCCCTATCGGCTTCACCAGAACCTCCTGTCGGTATGACCTCTATGCGTGTTTTTCCTATTGCTGTTTATATTGTCGCCTTAATCGGCGGAAGAAAACAATCCACATGTTTTCCCCAGCAAATGACGGCCTATTCCGACCGCTCGGTAAGAACTTTCAGCTTCCTTCCATAAATTTCGATCTTTATATTCCCATCTCTATCCGTCCGAAACACATTTCCCGCGAACCTGGCAAGCCGCGCGAGGGTCTCCGGCGCCGGATGCCCATAAGTATTTTTTCCGACCTCTATTGCCGCAACCGCGGGACGGACCGCCGCCAGAAATTCTTCGCTTGATGAATATTTCGAGCCGTGGTGCCCGACTTTCAAAATATCGGCGCGGAGATCAATGCCACTCGCAAGAAGGTATTTTTCGATCTCAAATCCCGCGTCTGCCGTAAAAAGCGCGGTGAGCAACGGAAGCGTTATTTTCTCCACGAGCCCCGTATCGTTCGATTCTCCGCTTTGCACCCAATTCTTGTCCGGCGAGAGAATATCCACCCGCGCCTCCCCAAAACGAACCGCATCTCCCGCCCCAAGGACGATAAGCGGAATATTCTGCCGTTCGATCTCTCCCATAAGCGCGCTCCATTCCGCCTCCGCCTCGGCATCCGTGCGGCCATTCACGATAAACGCGCCGATTCGGTAGCGCTTGAGAACATCGTTAAATCCGCCGAAATGATCTTTCTGGACATGGCTTACGACCGCGAGGTCGATATACCGCTCACCAGGAATAGCACCCTCGAGGCTTTTGATTATTTTTTGGTCCGGCCCCGCGTCGGTAATCATCTTCACGTTCCCCGGGAAAACAACCAGCTCGCTGTCCCCTTGCCCGACATCCAAAAAATATATCGCGGGAACCCCGGGGCGTGCGGCAAAAATAGTTCCCCACACCGCAAGGTCGAGAACGACAAGCGCAAAGAAAACGATAATGGTACGATTATGCAATTTCATGCTTTTTTCTTCTTGAGCTCAATATAATAATTCCAATAAGAATAATGTAGTAGAGCGCCACACCGATGAATCCCCCAAATATATTGTGTATCGGAATACGCACGCGGGCAAAAAGATCAATGGCCCAGATTTGATACAGGAGAAGAATATTCACAAAAAACGCGAGGAGATATCCAAGCGCTCCGGAGAAAAGCGAAACCGCACCAAGAATAAATCCCGCCATCATCGTCGCGGGAACCACCGAAAGGATAAGCACATTGGCGAATAGGGCGGATAAAGAAGCCTGGTTGAACGCCTGGACAAGGAGCGGGAGCACGGCAAGCTGCGCCGCAAGTGTGGTGCTCGCGTTCTCCCGCCACGCAAGGAAGCTTTCCTGCACCGGTTTTCCATGCCGGTAATTTCGCTGGAACAGAAATCGGAGCGCCGGTTCGAGGTAAACGATCCCCAATAAGCTCAAGAACGAAAGCTGAAACCCGAGATTAAAGACCAAAACCGAAGGATCAAAAAGCACCATAAGAAATGCCGCAAGCGTAAGCGCGTTCCGAAAACTGTAAATGCGCCCGGATTCTCTTGCAAGGAGCACCAAAAAACCCATGATTGCCGCCCGGACGACCGACGCTTCGGCTCCCACCATGAGCACAAAAAGCAGGATAATGAGCGCTGTCGCGTAGAACGTCGCGCGGCGGGAGAAAAATCTGCTGAGCGCATGCGCCACCAAAAGCACAACAATGGCAATGTTGTACCCCGAAAGCGCAACAAGGTGCGTAGTCCCGGAGGCCGCCATATTTTCTTTGAATGCTTTACTGAAATCGGATTGATACCCAAAAGTTATCCCCGAGAGAAGCGCCGCAGAATCGGCGGGAAGAATTTTCCGGAATGTTCCGACAAACGCGAGCTTCAAATCAATAAGTTTCTTCTTGATGATCCACGCTCCAAGAGGCGCTTCTCCTTGGCTCTCTATCTTCGGGAAAACAGAGGTGGGCAGAAAATTCCCCTCGGGTGGCTCAACCGAACCCTCCACGGAGAGAATTTCTCCGTAGCGAAACTCCGGCGCGCGGGGAGCCAAAACCGATATCGTCCCCGAAAACGGCGGGGCGAGCCGAAGGGCTATGATCTGCGCTTTTTCGGTGAACTTCGGCTCGCTCGCTACAATTCCGGAAAATGCTACCGGTTCATTAAACCGGATATTAATCGCCGCATCGCGGACGTTCTGGTAGAAGTGGTAATAGAACGCGCCCAGGAAAAGGCAGGCAAGAAACGCAACTACAAATCCGTAGCTGACTTTTTTAAAAAACACAAGCGCAACTCCCGCAAGAACCGACACCGCAAAAACCGCAAGCATACTCCATCCCGCGCTTCCTGCGAGCACGCCGATCAAAAAAGAGACAAGTAATCCGAAGAAAATATCGGCGGGGAGCATATTGCCATTGTAGCAAAAAGCCTCAAAATGCTATACTTTTTGTATGGATATTATTCAGAACACCCCCAACCAAACCACAAATGGAATGCAACCAAGGAAGCCCCACAAATTTCTCCATTACACTAGTTGGGTTTTGCTTGTACTGCAATTAGGAATTTTCTTGCTCTTTATTATTCTTCTTGCCATTGCTAAGGGTGCAGGTGAGGGATTCGGCTTTTTTCTCGCGTATCTCTTGATGTACGCTCAACTTATAATCATACCGTCGAGTGCCACGGGTATTGTCATCGCGCTACTTTTATTTTTTCGCGCAAAGCACTACAAGGTCCTTGGAATATTTCTGCTTATAGTTTCTTCTTTGTTTGCAAACCCAGTACGCTTGCCATTTATTAATCCAGCAGAAGGATCGAGTCTAGGGACTGATGAAATACTGCCTGCAATGGGTTTTTTTGATTTAATTGAAAAAGCGATTTTCATTTCATCGGCGGATGTGAGAGAGAGATACAGAATGGCCATACAAAGAGCGGAAAAAGAAAGGGCGAAGATAGAACAGTTTGAAAAAACAGCGATTCCAATTGAAGAAATTCCGGATGTAAAAATAAAAGCTGGCGAAGTTCAAGTTATTCCGTTCACAGTGGCCATGCCCTCCCCCAATGCAAATGTCTATTTTTATGAGGTAACGAAATATCCGTTTGTGCAACTTACAAATGCAGGATTTACAGGACCTAAAGAACGTGAGTACGGTCTAATCCAGCTACACCCTACGGCAAATGATGAAGGAAAATATGAAATGGCTGTATACGTATATATCACATATCCTTCTATTTGGGGTAGCCGCGAGAGTTCTATGACAAAAAAATTTTCTATAACAGTTACGAAGTAACGAATCAATCAAATAATCATTCTTCCAATCGCCACTCCGCTATCTTCTTATGGTTGCCGGAAAGAAGTACCTTCGGCACTCTATAGATTTTTCCGCTCTTCCCGGGTGGCCATTTTAAAACTTCCGGCCGCGTGTAGTGCGGATACTCCAAACCATTGGCCGTCCCGAGGCTACGCTCGGGATGAACACGAGCGTTCACTTCACGCTTTAAAAGCAAATTCCAGTGCGATTCTTCCTTCAAAGATTCAAGGCGTATCACGCCAGGGATAAGGCGCGCAACTGCGGATACCACCGCCATCGCCGCAACATCGCCGTCGGTTAGGACATACGGCCCCATCGAAATTTCCTCCGCGTGGAGAATGTTTTTCACGCGCTCGTCAATGCCTTCGTATCGCCCGGAGATGAGCACGATACGGTCATATTTTTTTGCCCAGTCGTAGGCGATTTTTTGGTTGAACTGTTTTCCTTTTGCGGAAAGAATCACAATTTTCGTTCCCGAGGGTTTGCTTCTTTTTAAAACGTTCCCCACGGCTTTAAGTATCGGCTCCGCCATAAGCACCATCCCCGCGCCACCGCCATATGGAATATCATCAAGCTTCTTATATTTTCCGGACGCGAAATCCCGAATTCCCACCGCGCGGATATCTACGATCTTCTTTTCGCGGGCGCGCTTAATGATCGACTCGTTAAAATACGAATCAAATATGTTTGGAAAAGTTGTTACAATGTCGAACCTAATCTGACGCACTCTCTTCTTTTGTTTCATCTTCGTTTTTGGATTCTTCCGGAGTTGGCGGTCCGCTGGCTGGCGGAGCAAGCGCGGACCGGAGAGCGGACTTCACCGCGTCGCGGAGTTCGTCAATGTTCACATCGGTGGTCTTTTTCGATCTTTGGGCCTTCTCTTTTGGCGGCTCCGCCTTCAAATCATGAAGTGAAAGAGTTTGGCTTGGAGCTTTTGGGGGCGCTTCTTCCCTCCCCGACATTTGCCGCACAACCGATTCGCGCCGTGGCGGCTCCGGACGCTCCTCGCGGGGCATCTCGAATTCAATGCCCAATCCGCCGAGATCGGAGAAGTATTTCTTGTCGGTTTCTATAGGCTTTACTCTTTCCATTTTCACCCGCGGCATCTCTCCCGCCTTGATCTTTGCCAAACATTCCCTGCAATAGATTGGGCGCCCTTCCATCGGCTTGAAATTCAACTCCGTTGTCTTTCCGCATGAAGCGCAGACTGCGGAATACTTCACTCCCGGCCCTGCGGGAGTCGCGATACCAACTCTCTGCCGCGACGCAATGGCGACGTCCCCAGCCTCACCAGGCATCTCGCCCGCTCCCATCATGCCGCTCCATCGGTTGATCTCGTTTTCGATAACATCTCGCGGGCGCGCATAGAGTTCGCGCGACGTCTCGATAACCTTTTCTGATGTAACAGAAGAAACAGAGATCTTAAATGGCGGTAGTGTTGCGGCCGAAAACGGGCGGCTTGTTATACCGTCCACCATAAGTTTCAAATAAATGGAATAGTTCGGAAGATTCACAATATCCTCGGGAGCAAACTCCGGAGCAAATTCGTTTTCCAAAAATTCCGCGTCCGCCGCGCCAATGCGGAATATAAGCATCGTTCCCACATTCCCGAAAACCGCATCCCGCACCTCGGTAGAAACGTTGGTTACGAGCTGTCCGATATACTGGTGTGCAAGAGTAAGGTTCAGGCGGTATTTCCGCGATTCGGAAAGGATTCCCGCAAAGGAATCGGTGGCAAAATTCTGGAACTCGTCTACATAAAGATAAAAATCCTGCCGTTCTTCTTCCGGAATACGCACGCGCTCCATCGCGGAGAGCTGTATCTTCGTGATGATCATCGCTCCCAAAAGCGCGGAATTATCCTCGCCGATACGGCCCTTTGAAACGTTCACAAGAAAAATTTTCTTGTTATTCATGATGTCGAAGATATCTATAGTACTCTTCGACTGGCCGACCACGTTTCGAATGAGACTTGTAGAAAGGAATTGCCCCACCTTGTTTTGGATAGGCGCGATGGCTTCGTTCCGGAACTGGTCTCGCCATGATTCGTATTCGTTTATCCAAAACGCCTTCACTACCGGGTCCTTAACGTTATTGACTATGCTTTGCCGATAATCCTTGTCTACCAATATCCTCGTGATGCCCAAAAGCGTCGTCCCCGGCGTTTCCAAGAGCGCAAGAATAGCATTGTTCATAATGTACTCCATCCGGGCGGACCACACGTTCGCCCAAATTTTTGTAAAAATCGCCATAAGTCCCGACGCTACCAAGTGCTTATACTTGGGATCGGGAAGCTCAAGAACATTAAACCCAAGATGGAAATCGGTATCGGCGGGGTTAAAATAAATGACGTCCTTAAGGCGCTCCTCGGGAATTTTTTCAACCAAGCTTTCCACAAATTCCCCGTGCGGATCCACTACGCAGATGCCTTCTCCGTTCATAATGTCCTGCACCGCCAGGTTGTGAAGCAAGACCGTTTTACCGGTACCGGTCTTCCCGATCACGTACATGTGCTGGCGGCGATCCTTGCGCTTCACGCCGAAGAGCCGATTGTGGTTTCGGAAATCGGTGCGCGCAAAATAAACGACATCCTGCGCTGTTGGTTTCGTAAATTGTGCCATAAAAAAGGTCCGTACTTATTTTACCCTAAATATCCTTTTTTAGAAAAGGCTCGGATTCTCTGCAATTCTTGCCAAAAGGACGAGGCACTTGGTTTTTGAGAAGCCATCGGACCAGGGCCGCAGCTTGGTATCCCGCGAAAGCGGGATTGCGGCCGGGGAGATGCAGGTGCGATTTTGCCGCTGGAGCAAAATCGACGCCGGTTCTCAAAAATCAAATGCCGAATCCCCTAATATCTGCGGAGGAAGTTGGTGAGTAAACTCACGGCCGGTCCCGCGGAGCCTTTCGCTAAAAATTCGCCATCTATGGCGGTCATCCGCGGCGCGATGTCCAAATGAACCCAAGGGATGCCCTTAATGAATTGCCAGAGGAACACCGCCGCGTTTATCACGCCCCCGTAGCGGGTCTTCCCGGTATTCGCCCAATCGCCGAATGTTCCCTTTATCTCTTCCTCATATTCCTCCCAAAGCGGCATTGGCCAGACATAGTCGCCCGTCCGTTCCCCTGATTCTTGGATGGTTTTTAGAAGCGCAGGCGATGTCGCGAAAAATGCCGAGGTCCTCTGCCCGAACGCACGCATCGCGGAGCCGGTCAAAGTCGCAACGTCCACCACAAGCCGCGGATCGTATTTCCGCGCATAGGTAAGCGCATCCGCGAGGATCACGCGCCCCTCGGCGTCGGTATTTAAAATTTCGATCGTCTTCCCCGACATCGTCCGCAAAAGATCGCCCGGGCGATAGCTCGAGCCCGAGGGCATATTCTCAACCGCCGGCACAAGCCCCACGATATTTTTTTTGACCTTGAGACGCGCAAGCGCCGCGAGCGCGTGTATCACCGAAGCTCCTCCCGTCATATCCATATGCATTTCATAGATCCCGTTCTCGGTTTTTAGGTTCAATCCGCCGGTATCGAAGGTAACCCCTTTCCCCACGAGCACCACGGGCTTCGCGGACTTCCCTCCCTTTAAATACTCCATCACAATGAACTTCGGCTTTTCGGAAGAACCCTTGGCAACTCCTAAAATGCCACCCATATTGAGCCGTTTCATCTCATCCTCTTCCATAATGCTCACCATAAACCCGCACCGCTTACCCGCTTCACGCGCCGCCTCGGCTAAAGACGCAGGCGCCATATCTCCGCCGGGAGTATTCGAAAGATCGCGCGCCAGGTTAATCTCTTGCCCGATAATTTGGCCTGTCCGCAATGCCTCCGCAACCGCCTTGCCGTTCTTTTTTGCCGCTATAAACACAGCTTCCACGAACGACCACCCTTCGGGAGGCGTTGTCTTATAGGCGATAAACTCAAAATTGGCGAGTTCGAACTGCGTGGCGATAAGTTCCGCGATGCTCTTCGCATCGCGTATCAATGGTGTCTCAAAATCTTCAAGGTTCACCACAATTTCCGGGATCCGTTCTTTCCGGGCGTACGCAACCACACGCCGCGCGGCAAGGATCGCCCTCCGATGGTTAAATTTTGCGCGCGCTTCAACGCCCAAAATAAGTGTCCGTGTCCCACTCGGAAAAAATACTACGTTTGCGCTCCCCGCCTTTACAGGCGTCTTTGCCTCAAGCGCGCGCAAGTATGCCAAGTCCTCTTTGTTCAAAAATTTTGCGAATGGATGCCGCTCCGCCTTCGCGCCTTCTCTCACCAAAAACACGGGCACCCGCTCTTTATTGAAATTTTGTATTAATTGGATTTTCATAAATCAGCGTCTCCTCATGGGGGCTCTTTAAAAAACCTCTTGCCAAAGAATTCCTACGCAAGACTTCCTATCAGCCAATCCTTATACTCGCGATTCAGCCGATAGAGAGTGAACGACGCGACACAGTGAATACGATTCTTGTGTGCCGCGCGGACTATATCTTCCACGTCCTGCACCTTGGACTCTATCGTTTTCACGATGAGCGACGCCCCTTCCCGTTCCTTGATCTCTCCGCCTTCCCGATACATGGAATTTACCGGCGAGATGTTCACCCATCCGGCGGCTTTCTCGCGGATCAGTGTCTGCGCGATTCCCTTGGCTTCCTCCATATTTCTTGTTGTAACGTAAAGGAAAACCATATATACAGGGTTTTTCCGACCTTTACCCTCCTAAGTTTTCCGGAGAAAAATTTTGGAGGGTTTGCCTAACCCGGTTTCTCCATAATTATACCGCAAAACCAGGAATTATGCAACAGCCAAGTTGCCTCCCCATCCATAACCCACATTCGCATTATTACCTCTCTAATTCGCGTTACCTGCCTGCCGGTTTACCCGCCGCAGGAGGGCAGGCAGGTTTGCGATTACTTATATTATCTCCGCTTGGTAACAAGTCTCGCAGTAAACAATTTCCGGCCGTTCTGGGCTATACGGGGTTTCTATCGCATTCGGACAATGCGAATCGCCATGAAAATGGCTCACCGTATTTTCGTAACGCCCTCCTTCGGCTTTCTTCCCCGCACACTGACACATCCGATCGAAAATTTTTCTCGGCAGAAGCCGCGCGATGCGATCCTTGTGCCGCTCGAGCGGCGCGCGGCGGGGAATGGGAATTCCGATTCGCCGGTAGAATTGAAGTTCCATGGGGATCATCTTGTACGCCTTCCCCGAAACCTCGCACTTCAAAACCTTTTCGAGAATTTCGTCCTTCACGTCTTTGATGTCGTCGGGGATCTCATAATCGGAAAATTCGTATTTTGTTCCCGATTCATAATCCGACCATTGGTACCCCCGCGTGAGCGCCTCCTCGCGCGTCAATGGATAATAGTCCTGCGCCGTACTCTCGTTGTATCCGAAAGGAGAAAACTCGATAGGGAAGAATTCTCCGTAGCGGTACATTCTCCCGTTCTTGCCTTCATACGGCATCGCCATCATATGCTCCTTGATCTTCGGCACCAACTTCTCATAGTCCTCTTTGGAATATTTTTTATTCAGAATGCAATATTCTTCCTTCCTTGTATTTACGCAGCCGAAACAGCTATTGCAGCTCGGCGTAGTGTAGCAATATTCAATAAATGAGGAGTTCACCGCATCCACTCTCGATCCTCCGCCAAAAATATACGCAAAAAATTTCGAGGAATAGAGCCCGCCGCCGTGCGCGCCCTCATAGAGAAACTCCCCCCAGCCGAAGGACGAACCATCTCTGCTTTCCTTTACCCCGATCGCGAGGTAGGCATTCTTGACATTCTCTACCTTCTCCGCGTCCCACACGTTCTCTGAGTTGCGCGATTCCATAATATGATTCCCACTCACGTTCGTGGATTTGAATACGGAGCGGTCGCGGCGAGGAACCGAAAGCCATATCCCCTGCGCCTTTTCGCGAAGTTCGGCAAGTCTATGCGAAGAAGCAATCTGGTTTTCCTCAATAAACTTCTCGTATTCTTCTTTCGAGCAAGGCTTGTTCCAGATATAATACTGCTTATTCCGCAAGCCGGCGCAACCGAACACGTTCATGCAGTTGCGGCAATCATATGAGAACACAACATTCCGGCAATCAAAACATTCTTGGGAAAACAATGTTTGATAACATCGCTCACAATTAACGCATTCATAGCATAATTCACAGCGAAGCGCCCAATGGTTGTCGAATGAATCGCGGCTATAAAACAAGTAGGTATTATAGGCGGAATCCTCGTTAAAATGCCCCCCCACTTCAAGATAACAGTTCTTCACATCGGTTTCTTGGTTCACCCATTCGCTATTCACCGTATTGGAGTTCAAGAGCGCAACATGAGGAACGCTCAATAATAGTTCCTCAAGCTGTTCAAAAAAGGGGCGGGAGAAATCATATTCCTTTCCGTAGCTCTTCGGATCCCACTTATCGGACCACCAGCATTCCTGGCAATACATAGGATAGGGCTTATCGGGAGAAACTCGCGCGACAACCATTTTACCGCATAGGTCGCATTTCCTTCGATAGAGCGCCCTCTCGTTCCGAAACGCGATCCGGCGTATCTCCCTGCATTCCGTGCACCACGTGGGCGGCGGTACCTTAATTTTCTCGTAGAACTGGAAATCGTCGGGTTCGATGACAAACGGATTCTTGCAGTTCTGACAGGTTTTTGTTTCGGGATTAATCATTGTTCAACCACGGTTGAATAAAACCCACACAAGCTCCTCCATATCCAGATTAGGTCCGGTTTTGACAGGAAATTCCATAAATTCAATATTATGCTTTTTGAACTCTTCTCGCCATCGCTCGAAAGGAACATGATAGTAGCCGAGCTCCTCGTCTACAATCTGTTCTTCTTCGTTTCCTACAAAATGAACAGCAACACCGCCCTTGCGAAGGGCGTTGAAGGAATTCTTAAGGACATCCCACTGTTTCTCCGTTTCAATAAACCTAAGCAGAATACTTGAATAAGTGATGTCGTAGGGTGTTCCGGGAAGCGGTTTTGTGCAATCATGTTGAACCACCCCCTCCTCACCCCTCAAATGTTCGGTAGTTATATCAAATGTAGTTACTTCCACTGGCACGCCAAGAACTTTCTCGAAAATCTGCTTGTGCGCAAGGATAAAATGCTTCACTCCACAACCCAATACGGCAATTTTAACTGGCACTGCAACCGGCAAAAAGTTCACCCGCTCAATCGCCTGACGAAACTCAAACTCTTTCGCTCTGACACGCTCGGCAATGTCCCTTGGAGTACGATTCAAATATTTTCGATGGTAAGCGGAAAGAGTCATTTTATTCGTTATTATACAACCTCACTTTGGTAGCACGGCTCACAATACACAATTTCGTGGCGTTCCGGAGCAAATGTGGTCTCAAATTCATTCCGGCAGTGTTCCTCTTTATGGGAATGTTCCGCCGTATTCTCATACTTATATCCTGTCGCTTGTTGTCCTTCGACGGTGAGCGGCTCAGGACGGTCTAACCGCTTGTCGCTGGTTTTGCCAGCGCACTGGCAATGGCGATGCCAGAGCTTCAGAGGATTCCGTTGTTTGAGCCTCTGATAGTGCCGACAATTCGGACAAAGCCGGGGCAGAGGAAGGCCTATCTTTCGGTAAAATTGCAATTCTTGCGGAACGAACTTGGAGGCAATAGTGCACGGGCAGGCACATTTTCCCTCGTGCATACAACCGATAACGTCATCCAAAATAGAATCTTCTACTTCTTTGATATTATCTGGGAGATCGGATGATTTTTTTGTGATTACATAACGCCGTTCTTCCTGCTCTTTCCATTGGTATTCTTTCCGTATCGCCTCTTCTTTTGTAAGCGGAAAATAGTCCTGCGCGATGGATTCATTGTATGCGAACGGAGCAAGTTCCGCGGGGAAAAATTCTCCGTATCCGTACTTTCGATTATTTTCGCCGACATAGGGAGTTTTGTTCATGTGCTGAATTATCTTTGGAACCAACGCGTCATATTCTTCTTTGGAATATTGTTTATTTAAAATACAGTATTTTTTGTTTCGCAAGCCGATACAACCAAAAATATCGGAACAATTATGGCAGAAAAGGGCATACCGCATATTGCGCGAGCCATACACCACGTTCGTGAAGGCGACATTAAAACCCTGCAGACCGGTATCCACCGCCTCGTATACCAGCTCCGCAACGTCGCCGATGCCCGGACCCGCGTCATATGCATCTTTTGTCTGCAGTCCGCCCCAATGAATATACTTGCAATCTTCCGCCCCCTCAGTGATGTCAAAGCACACGGTGCAGTTTTTGGCGTTATCCACGTTGTCGCCTATCACGTTCACTGATTTCGTGATCGTGGCGTATTTGTGTATGGACTTAAGATAAATATCGTGAAATTGTTTTTTTAATGTTTCAATCTGTTTTGCGCTTCCAAGATCAAACTCTTTCATTTTTTCCGAATATGCTTCCCGCGAATACTGCTTATTGAAAATACAGTACTGCTTATTGCGAAGGTTGGCACACCCGAAACAATGGGAGCAATTCTTGCAGTCGTACAAGAAAGAAGAATCCATGCAGTTAAAAGATCGCGCGCTGAAAAGCACGCGATAACAGTCGGAAGAGTTCACGTTTTCGTAACAAAGCTCATCGCGGAATCCTACGTATAAATCCATAGAATCTTTAACTGTATACACGCGGTTGGAATACAGAACGTTCTCTATCTTATAGGACCCGGATGTCATATACGAATTTTTGCTCTGGTCCGCAACATTACAAAAATCGCTGTTCACGGCATTCGAGTTCGAGAGATTCAGCAACGGAACCTCCCGCCACAATTGCTGAAATTGCTTGAAGAAAGGGGCTGAGAAATCGTAAGTTCGTCCGTACTGCATGGGATCCCAATTGTCCGACCACCAAAACTTTTGGTCGTACACGGTAAACGGCTTATCCTGGGAATAAATAGAGATAACGTCTTCGCTATGATTCGGCGCATTGCACTTTCTCTTGTACAACGCATGCTCATTGCGAAACATGAGACGCCGTATCATCCGACACTCCGGGCAAAACGTCGGCGGCGGCATGTTAATTCTCTTGTAGAAATCAAAATCTTCGGCGTCTATTACAAAAGACGATTTACAATTTTGGCATATTTTTTCTTCAGAAATACTCATCTCATAATAATAGAAGCTCAATGGGCATACTATGACATGTCATAGTAATTAACTTCGCGCTACGGCATGTGAACAATTCCATATTTTGTTCGAACGGATCTACCGCGAGATTTTCTTTCCTTCTTGGTAATATCGCGGCTATATATTCTCGTTTTTCGCTCTGATTTCCCTCTCTCGCGGTAACTTTTATAGCTCCGTTCGCGGAGCGCCTTCTTTATACTGCTAATGGTTTGCGGCGAAAGCCAGAGCTCTTTGACAATCTGGCTGTACTTCTCGCCAGATATGATGCGCTCAATCGCCGCGGCGCGAACCACCAGATTATGGCGTTCGTTGGACGTGACCAGCAGGTCAAGAAACTCTCCTGAGCTTAATATCTTCTTCCAGCATGCCTTTTCCCACTCTTTGCGCGAAGAGAAATAGCTCACCGGCGGCAACTTGATGGATAATGCCTTCTCCATAGATATAGATTACTTATACATGATTATGATACCGGTGTCACTATGACATGTCATAGTGCCGCAACATACGCTGGTACCGACTAGAATATTTCAGATTGGTAACAAGCCTCACAATACACCGCCTCTTTACGCTCCGGTGAGTAGGAGGTCTCAAATTCGTTTGGACAGGCTTTTTCGCCATGAAAGTGGAGAGTCGTGTTCCGATAGATGCCCAATGCCGATGCCTTGCCGTGGCACCCGCACCGCCGCGCCCAGAGCTTCAGAGGATTGCGAAGCGCAAATCGGTCTTTGTATCTGCAATCCGGGCATTTCCTCGGAAGCGCAATCTTCTCATGCCGCAAAAATTCAAGCTCCGGCTTGATAATGCGGTAGGCTCTGCCGCAGTCGGGGCAACCGATCACTTCGTTAATTATAGAATCCGGCACGTCTTTTATGTCGTCCGGCAGATTTTCCGGCATTACTGTTGGTTTGTGCGGATATGGATCCGGATCCCGCCACGAGTACCTTTTTGCCAATACTTCTTCTTTTGTAAGCGGAAAGTATTCCTGCACAACCGATTCGTTGTAGGCGAAAGGAGAAAGCGCTGTGGGGAAAAATTCACCGAATTTATATACTATTCGCTCTTTGCTTTTTGCTATTTGCGAAACGTACGGCACATCGTCCATCTGTTTCGTAATTCTTTCCACGAGCGCCTTATAGTCTTTTTCGGAATATTGTTTATTGAATATGCAATACTGCTTGCTCTTCAATCCGGAACAGCCGAAAAGGTTAGCAACATCAGAGCAAAAATAGCAATAGGTAATGAATCGCGTTGTTTTCCCGTGCGAATAGAACCTGCTCGAATAATTGTGGTAAGCGCCTACGCTCACCTCGTAAAGAAGCTCCGACTCAATCGCCCCCGTTACGTCGTATGAGTCTTTGAAATCATACACGCGCCAGCAATTTTTCACGTTTTCTGAATTTTGTACGAAAAATACATTCGTGCCGTTTTTAACTCCCACAATATCGTCCCCCGTGGTGTTGAGAACCTTGATGGCGTTTGCGAATTTATGGAGAGATGCTTCTCTCAGCGACCGGAATTCTTCTTTCAAACTCTCAAGTGAACCATACGAACTCAACCATATCTTCTCCATTTCCCGCATATAATCATCGTGAGAATACGCCTTATTGCGGACATAAAACTGCTTGTTCCGCAGATTTGAAGACATAAAACAGTCCTGGCAATTCACGCAGTCGAAAAGAAACGCAGAGTTGACGCACTCCCTCGAATTCAAGAGAAAATGGGACTCATAGCATTTTTCGGCATTTACGTTCTCATAACATCTTTCCGTATTTTTAACTTGATAACAATCAAAGCAATTTCGGCTTTTGTCGATGTGCGATGAATAAAAAATATCCTCGCAATACGTTACGGAATATGACAGATAAACATTCTTGCTCTCTCCCACGTAATTTGAAAAATCGGAATTCACATTGTTGAATCCCCAAAGATTAAGTTGCGGCACGTCCTCCAAAAGTTCTCGGTATTGTTCAAAAAATGGCCGCGAGAAATCATACTCGCGCCCATGTTCCATCGGGTCCCACTTGTCCGACCACCAACAGTCCCCGCAATACACCGTAAACGGCTTATCAAGAGAAAATATGCTTACCATATCTTTCCCGCAAAGCCCGCATTTTCTTTTGTAAAGAGTTCGCTCATTTCTATAGGCGAACCTTCTCTGCAACCGACACTCCGGGCACCATGTGGGCGGAGGAACCTTGATCTTTTCGTAGAAATTGAAGTCTTCCGGTTCGATGGCGAACTGGGTTTCTTGGGCTCAACAAGTAAGTGCAACACTTCGGTAAAATACGAAGTGTATGAAATATCTTCATTTTTCGGTCGAAGAACGGGAAAAAATACAGCAGGGACTCTGGG
>Ga0209210_1000399_pt1 | contig 46888 bp, 61 predicted proteins | sample RifGroA1_FD_183991 | JGI IMG/M metagenome (GOLD analysis project Ga0209210, IMG submission 183991) | Contaminated groundwater microbial communities from Rifle, Colorado, USA - Rifle Groundwater A1 (SPAdes) (version 2) | ecosystem: Environmental > Aquatic > Deep subsurface > Groundwater >...
CTATTTTCCTCGCCTGATAGCTTGTTTTACCATCTGTTTTTGCCTTTAGAGTTTCAATCAAACTTTTTTTATTAAATTTCATAGACTGATTAATATCAGCCTTGAGAACTAATTTTCGGATACCACATTTTGTTTTTCAATAATTAAGTTTATTAACTATGGGTTTCTGTAAAATTATGAGACCAAGAGTTTGTTTTGAATATGTTCCAAGAGAAAATAACTTTTATGAAAGTTATAAAATTAGAAAGGAAATGAGTTCTATTCCTGTTTCTGAGAAAGTTAATTATGCAAAAAGTGACGGGGAGTTCATAGAAGAGCTTGTAGATGGAGGAGACAGAATGGTTGAAGGTTTATGGAATGAGGCTATTAGGGCAGATTGTTCTACTAGGAAATTTAAGGCTTCTCCAACAGAAAACTAATGCTGTGATGGGTCATCTCGTTGCTGTTCTTTGATTTTTGAGATAGAATTTTGAATCCGGCTTTTTCAATTTCTTTTTGAAGTTCTTTTTCTGTGTAGAAATAATAAAATCTTTCTCCTTTGTCGCGCCATTTTACGATGTCTTCTTTGTTTTTGTTTTTGAAACGGCTGGATTCTTTATTCCAATTTGAAAGCCAAACTTTTCCTCCGGATTTTAAAATTCTGAAAGCTTCTTTTAATGTTTGCTGCCTATGTTCTTTTGTTTGAATGCAATGCATAACTGAAATTAATAAAACGACGTCAAAGAAATTGTCTTCAAATGGAAGTTTCCATGATTCAGCGACGAAGAATATTATGTTTTTGAATTTTAACTTGGAAGCATGTTTTTTTGCGTATTTTATCATTTCGTCTGAGAAATCGACGGCGTAAATTTCTGCTTTAGTTTTATAAAAATGCCGTCCAGCGCCACAGCCTAAATCTAAAACTTTAGAGCCTTTTTTTTGTTTTCCTAAAAATTCTTCAACAAAAGGAGATGGTTTACCGACTTTGAATTCATACCATTCCGGCGCAATTGCGTCCCAGACTTTTTTTTGGTTTTGATTCATTCACCTTCAAATTCTACTATCTTAAAAAGCTTTTTGCCTTGGAGTTTTTCCCTGCCTTTTAATTCCGGCAATTCAACGATGAAAGCGCATTCTACAATTTGGCCGCCGAGTTTTTCAATTAATTGACATGAAGCTGACATTGTTCCGCCTGTTGCTAATAAATCGTCGATGAGCAGGACTTTTTGGTTTGGCAGTATTGCATCTTTATGGATTTCGACAGTGTCAATTCCATATTCTAAAAGATAATCTTGTTTTTCAGTTTCTCCAGGGAGTTTTCCTTTTTTTCTTATTGGGACAAAACCCAGATTTAATTTTTCAGCGAGAATTGCTCCAATGATAAAACCTCTTGCTTCAATTCCTGCGACAATATCTATTTCTTTAGTTTTGTATCTTTCATGGAAAATTTCAATTACTTGTTTAAGCCCCTCTGGGTCTTTTAATAAAGTTGTAATGTCTCTAAATTGAATTCCTTGTTTTGGGAAGTTTGGAATTGTTCTTATTTTGTTTTTTATCTCAGCGAATCTAACATCAGTGCCCACCCCTCCCAGAATCTTCGACCCCAACTTTTTGGGAGTAGTTTTATCTTCCTGAGCAAAAGACTCAATTGTATTTATTAAAACTTGTTTGACTTTTTCGACATTGGCGTTGAAAACTTTTAGGATTTCTTCCCATGTTACTGGAGCTTCGTCGATTTTCCAGCAGTCGTAGTCAGTTGACATTGCGATTGTTGCGTATTCGAGTTCTGCTTCATTTGCTAAAATGCATTCGGGAGCGATTGACATATTTATTACATCTGCTCCGAGATGTTGGAACATATAACTTTCAGCGATTGTAGAAAATCGATTTCCCTCAATTGTTATGACTGTTCCATTTTCGTGATGCGGGAAATTAAATTTCTTGCATGAGTTTATTAATCTGTTACGAAGATTTTCTGAAAATGGTTTTGACATTGGTCTGTGGATTGGACCAAATTCGAATTTGTCAAAGAAAGTTACCTGCCGGTGTTTTGTGAAATCGATGAACTGATCTAAAATTACAAAATCTCCTCTTTTAATTTCTTCACGGAGAGAGCCGCAGGCAGTTGTTGATAAGATTTTTTTACAGCCTTGGTCTTTTAACGCGAATATGTTTGCGCGGTTGTTGACTTGTGATGGTGGGATTTCGTGTTTGCGTCCATGCCGGGAAATTATTATTACTTCGACGTTTTTTATTTTTCCAATTATTAATGGCGACGATGGTTTGCCGAAGGGTGTTTCAATTTCTATCTCGTGAAAATCCTGAAGAAGTTCTGGATTGTCCAAGCCCGAGCCGCCGATTATTCCGATTTTCATTTTTATAGAAATAATAAACTCTTTAAATAGATTATTTTAATAGATTATATAATGCAAACATAAATAATCAGAGGGTTTATTATTTTATTTGAATGGATTATATCCTTTTTTTAAGAAGTTTTGAACTCCTATAGAAAGTTTAGAAGGAAGTTCCTCTAAAGGAAAATATGCCCATTGGTGAAATTTATTTGGTTCTCTTAGTCTTGGATGATATTTTTCGATTGGTTCTGGTATCGCTCTATAAACTTGTGTTATTTCATGTCTACCTGATTTAATCATATCACTTGTGACAGAGTAAGGTTCTTCGTCGATTATTCTTACACGAATTCCTGATTCTTCAAATGTTTCTCTTAATCCGGTTGTGTGAGGTGATTCTCCATATTCTATTGCTCCACCAGGAAAATCCCAACATCTTCCCTGACTTTTTGATTTTCTTTTTTCTCCCAGTAATATTCTGTCTTCATGCATAACTATAAGAGCTACATCAATTCTTGGTCTAGGATTTTTTGTACTTATTCTTTTTTTGGTTACTTTTTTTCTTACCATTCTTTTAAAGGCGAACTGTTCTTTATAAATATTCCTAATTGATATTACTTTATAATGACATAAAAATTTAAGATAAGAATATGTAGAAGATTATTTAAACTTTAACAACTGTTAAATTTAATGAAAAAGATATTTACAATATTAACCTTTTTTATATTATCAATCGCATTTGTTATGGCTATTCCGGAATTTAAGTCTGCAAGCGCGAATGGAAAAGCTGTTGTTAATGTTCCGGCTCATGCAGTTGAAATCGCGCCGGGATTGTATGATTTAGGAAATTCTTTTGATGCACAAAGCGGAAAAGTTGTTCAAGGTTATGCAATTTACAAGTATAAAGGTGTATACGCGAGAGGAGGAGTTCCTGGGAGACCTGGAAGTGGTGGAGGAAGCGGAACTTCAAGCTGTTATACTTTTTTAGCGAAGGATGCAAAATGGAAAGGAACTCCAGAAAGTTATATTGTTGATACAGATAATCTTGACGGATTAGGTGATTCTTTTGTTAGAAGTAATTTAGCTTATGATCTTCAAAAATGGGAAGACGCATCCAGTTATAATATTCTTGGAAATGAAGTTGCCGGGGTTGTCGACGGAGCAGACACTTCTTCAACTGATGGAAAAAATGAAGTTTACTTCGCTGATGTTGGAAGCGACGGAGCAATTGCTGTAACAATTGTTTGGGGGATTTTTTACGGACCTCCGCAAGGAAGGGAATTAGTCGAGTGGGATCAAGTTTATGATGATGTTGATTTTGAATGGACAGAGAACGCATTAATTGAAACTGCAAAAATGGATTTTGAATCAATTGCAACTCACGAGCTTGGACACAGTGTCGGATTAGGGGATTTATATGATTCTGTTTGCAGTGAGATGACAATGTATGGTTATGGAAGTGAAGGAGAAACTAAAGCAAGAACGTTGGAAGACGGCGATATTAACGGAATAAATAAATTGTATTAATCTTGATTTACACTTTTTCTATATGTTCCGTCAGGATTTATGTAAAATCCGGAATTTACTTGAGTTGTATTCATTCTATTGAAAACTAATTCAGCGAGATTTTTTTTGCTAGATGGATTTGCAATTTCACTTCCTTTGTATATGAATGACTGCCATACTTCAATGCCTTTCCAATGTTTTTCATTTTCAGGGTTATCTGACATCCCTATGATAATTCTTTTTTGATATATCTCTGGAAATTCTTCAAGTAATTTTTTACATGCCCGATCACCATCCATTAATGGCATATCTGTATCTGAAACAATAACGAGATTTTCAATTTGTTTTAACTTTTCTGATTTAGCTAATTCATATAATTCTTTTCCATCTCTTGCGAGTGTGCAGGCAAATCTTTTTCTTTCAAGAAGTATTGAAAAAGTTTCTCGAAGCCAATCATCGTCTTCTGCTAAAAGGATGTGATAGTCGTGCGGGTTTATCATGATTTTATTTGGGGGTGAACTTTTTAAAGTGTTTGCTCGACTGATTCTTCAAGACTTGAAGTTTCTAAAGTTTCGCCGTGTGAAACATACTGAATTATTTCATATACACCGCTTTTAGTTCTAGAGAAGTGATAGGTATTACCATTTAGTGTTGCATCAAAATAATTTTCTATATTATTTGTTAAAATAGATTCTTGATTAATTCCACTAGAGAAATCAATCTCAAACTTTCTTTCTGATGGAAGAACCATTTTAAGTAAACCCGGACCAATCATTGGAATTCTGTTACGACTCACAAAAAGGTTTTTTTCAGTTACAACTCCTTCACATGGAATTTGCGGAATTTGGTTTACTCTTAATATAAAAGAGTCGACATCTCTAGCATTTGGATAATCAAGTTCTAATTGAGAATAAATGGTATTCCAATCTATGTTTTTTACTTCTAATGAAGCCCAAAATAAAGGGAAACCATATTTTTCATCTAATGATTTTCTAAATAAAAATTTATCTGCGAGACTTTTTTGTTTGAGAATCTCATGTATATTTTTGGCTTGTTCTGTTGTGAAAGGTCCCGATTCAAATTCTGGTTCATTGGTTTCCATGATTTTTCATAGTAAAATACTTTAAAAGTATTATTGTTCTACAATTTACATGCAAATAAAAAATCAACAAGTTCTTCAGAAAGAATTGAGAGAAGGAATTGTAAAGAAGCCAGTTCGTTCGAAGGCCGGCGTGACTGTTTTGACTGTTGTTTTGAAACCGCGAAAGTGCGATCATGGAGTATGTTTATATTGTCCTGGGGGCGACGATGTTCCGCAAAGTTATACTAATAAAAGTCCTGCGATAATGCGGGCGTTGGCTTTGAACTACGATGTTGAAAAACAGGTTAATGCGCGAATGAAAGTTTTAAAAGAAATGAATCATCCTCTTGACAAGATTGAAGTTATAATTCTTGGAGGCACGTTTATGCAGTATGATATTGAATATCAGGAGTATGTTATTAAAACAACTTATGATTTATTGAATGGCGATTACGCATACGCATCGCGAGGCACTGAAAATATAAAGAAATCAAAAAATTTAGAGGAAGCAAAAAAACTGAATGAGAAATCAAAACATAGAGTCGTTGCGCTTTGTATTGAAAATCGGCCGGATAATTGTTCTGAAGGAGAGATTAAGCGAATGTTGAGTTATGGATGTACGCGAGTTGAATTGGGAGTTCAGATTTTAGATGATGAAATTTATAAAAAGATAAATAGGGGGCATACAGTTAAAGATGTTGTTGACGCGACGCAGAGATTGAAAGACGCAGGTTTTAAAGTTGGTTATCATATTATGCCTGGTTTGCCTTTTTCTAATCCAAAAAAAGATTTGAGGTTGTTTAAAAAAGTTTTTAGCGACGAGGATTTTAAGCCAGATCAAATTAAAATTTATCCTTGTCAAGTTATTAAAGGTTCTGCGTTAGAGAAAAATTGGAAGAAGATTGGCTACAAACCTTATGATAAAAATCAGACGCGGGATGTTCTTGAGGAGATGATTAAATTGATTCCAGAGTATTGCCGGGTTATGAGAGTTATGCGTGAGATTCCACCGGAGAAGTTAGTTGCTGGAAGTGATGATATTGGTTTGAGGAGTCAGGTTGAGAAAAAACTTCGAGAGGATAATTCTGATGTTAAAGAAATTCGGATGAGGGAGGTTGGGTTTAATTTACCTCGCGTGGCTCGGTTAGAAATAGATAGAGTTAACTACAAAGCCAGTGGGGGAAGTGAAATATTCTTGCAAGTTATAGATAAGGATAGGATACTTTTTGGATTGTTGAGATTAAGATTAACAAATGATAAAGCGATTGTTAGAGAACTTCATGTTTATGGACAGGCTCTTGATTTAGGTGAATCTTTTAAGGGTGCCCACCCCACCCTTTTGCGTCCCCGACATGGGAGTGAGCCAACTTCTACAATTGCTCAGCATCGTGGGTTGGGAAAACGTTTGATGTTGGAAGCTGAGAAGATTAGCCGAGAAAATGGTTTTAAAAAAATCGCAGTGATTTCCGGCGTTGGTGTGCGGGAATATTATAAAAAGTTAGGATATAAGAAAGAAGGGGAATATATGGTTAAGAAGTTAGAGAAAAGTTTATAATATTCATTTTATTGTTAAATTATGGAAGGATTAGAATATTTTTGTTCTGTTAATGGAGTTGTTTACGCTCAAAATCATGAAGAAGGATTAGAACTTCCTGTTTTAGTTTTTGATGAGATTTCTAATATAAGAAAAAGATATTTGTATAGGGTTGTTTACGATGGAGAGTTTAAGGATGATTCTGGACAAGTTAGAAGAAAAAAACTTTGGCAGTTAGTTAAATAATAATGTTGGATTTTTGTTGATGATTTTCAAAAAATTTTGTCAGGGATAATGTGGTTAAGAAATTGTGGGGAAGGCTCCGAGTCGGCTAGACGCACGACTCTACGAACAGAGAGATTATGTGAATGCATAAACTTCTTTTTATTTAATGTGTTTAGATTAAAGTGTAATAGTGATAAGTATTAAATCTGAGTTAACATAATTGACATAAAAAACATTCTCAATAAATCCTGCCTTCCTGCCAATCTTTTAGAATTAATCTTGCGACTTTATCGCCGTCAACTTCATCACCTTTTTTTATTATGTGTTTTTTTCTTCCAAGTTCTTCGATTAATATTTCTGAGTTGCCATTTGCTTTAATTTGGTAGAATTTTTCTATTTTTGAAGGTGCAGCTTTCATTAAATATGCAACTTGCATTTCTGGATCTTTGACTTTGTCGTAAGTTCTGACACTGATTTTTGTATGTTTTCCTAAAGCTTCTGATTTTATTGAAGAATATTCGGAAATAGGGATTACTCCAGGCGAGTCTAAAAGGTAGACATTTTCTGAGAGTTTTAATTTTTGTATTCCTTTTGTGAAGCCGGATTGCGAGGCTGTTCTTGCAGAATGTTTGCCGACTAAAATATTTATTACTGAGCTTTTTCCAGTGTTTGGGTAGCCGATTATTCCAACATAAATTCGTTGAGCGCTGATTTTTTTGCTTTCTCTTTTTATTCTATCTCTTAATTCTCTGCTTCCTTTTCTTGTTTTGGATGAGATGATTTCGAATGGATGAATTTTTTCAGTTTCTAATTCTTTTTTCAAATCTTTTACTTCAACTAAATCTGATTTATTTAAAACATAAATTAAGATTTTTTTTTGTTTTTTTATATAGTCTTCTATTTTTATGTCTCGAGTGTCTTTAATGAATCTTGCGTCGAGGATTTCCAGGATTATGTCTGATTCATCTATTACTTTTATTACTATGCTTGGGAAAGTTTTTCTTTGTTTTATTGGGTCTGATTTTCCTCTGCCTTTTTTGCCTGGTTTGTTTCTCATATTATATATGGGAAAGACTAATTTATAAATTGTATATTTTGAAAGGACTTGGGATAATTATGATAAGGCCCTATTGAAAATCTTTTTTATTGAAATTTTTTGAGTTAGTAATCGCCCACTAAAGCCTGTCTCCAACAGGCAACTCACCCTTCGCGTTCATTGAGTTTTCCAACAAGTTAGCTAACTCAAAAAATTCATACTTTTTCAACAGAGCCATTATTTATATAGGTTTAAAAATTATGGTTTGCTTAATTTAATATGAAAAAAGTGGTGATAGGATATTTGTATAGTGGACGGAGATTGGGATTGGATGAAATTTATTTTCGGAGAGTTGCGAAAAAGAAAAATGTAATTCCGGTTTTGATAAGCACTTCAAATTGGAGCAGCGAAGAAGAATTAAAAGAAAAAATAAATTCCTGCGACGTTATTTATAATTCAAGCGGGGACGATTTTGTGATTGAAACTGAGAAAACAGTTGAAGAGTTAGGGAAAAAAATGGTTGAGACTTCAAAGTCGTTTTATTATACTGAGGACAAGTGGATGTTTTTTCTTAAGTGTAAAGAGCATGGTGTTCCAACTCCTAAGACGATTTTGCTGTCAGAAGATATTGCTGTTGCAAAAAAGGAGCTGCATAATTTTGGAGAATGGCCTGTGATACTTAAACGAGTTTCAGGGACTTGCGGCGAATATGTTGAAAAAGCAAAAAATTTGAAAGAGGCAGAAAAATTGATTAAAAAATTCTGGAAGAAGGGAAGTGAAAAACTTCCGATAATTGCGCAAGAATACATTCTTTCACCGAGTTATAGGGTTTTGATTATTGATAATAAAATTGTTCAAACAGCGATGAAGAAAAATAAAATGTGGAAGGCAACAGGTGTTTATGCGACCAAATTTAAGAAGTTTCCTATTGATAATGAACTTAGAAAGATTATTAAAAAAATGATGAAATTTGTTGATATAAGAATTTGCGGGATTGATTTTTTAAAAAAAAACGGGAAGTGGGTTGCTCTTGAAGTTAATGCTGCGCCGGGTTTTGATTTTTTTGGCAGCGAAAGAGAAATACTTGCAGAAAAACTTGTTAATTTTTTGAAAAAGGCTGCGAAGAAAAATTAGGTTTTGTAAATTTTTTCAATCCTTTTGATTTCATTTAGATTAATTTTGGCTGTAATTAATCCCTCTTTTTTTACTATTTGTGAAAGAATTCTCGTCGGTGAGGCGATAGCTGTATAAGATATTTGTTGTTTTGATTTCACGACTGGATTGCAGATTGCAAGATAACAGACATTTTCATAAGCTCTTGTTCTAACTAATGATTCTAATATTTTTAACTCATGTTTTTGATGGTCTTTTTTGTGCGCGCCTGTGTCATACCACCATTGTGCAGGACAAAAGATTATTTGGGCGTTATTTTTTTTCATTTTTTGGAATAAATTAGGAAACGCCAAGTCCCAGCATATTGCAATTCCAATTTTTGCAAAGTCGGTTTTGAAAACCCTGATTTCTTCTCCAGCTTTTGTTTTATCCCCATAAAGATGAATTTTTTTATAATGTCCTTTGATTTTCCCTTTGCGGTCTATTAATAATGCAGTATTGTATAATTTTTTTCTGATTTTTAAGTCTTCAGTTATAATGCACCATATTTTGTTTTTTTTGCATTCCTCTTTTATCTCGTTTATTAATTTGTGGTTTTTGCTGAAAAAGATTGTTTTGTGGACGCAGGATTCAGGGAAGCAGACAATATCGGCGTTTTTCTTTTTTGCCAAGCGGATGAATTTCTTAATTTTTTCGACATTGCTTTCTTTAGAAGTATCGTAATACTTTATTTGAGCAAGTGCGATAATTGGTTTTTTCTGTCTTTTCATTAATTCATAAATCTAAGGAAGTTTAAATTCTTTGCTCTTTGATAAATGGAGTAGTTATCTTTAAAAACTAAATTTATCTTCCTTCAATATGTTCGCGAGCCCACTCGTATCAAGTGATTTGGGAGACTCGTGAACATCGCTTGATTCGCGAGCCCACTCAAACAAAGTTTTGAGGCAATACTCGTGAACATCGCTCAGCCCCTATAGTTTAGAGGCCAAGAATGCTGCCCTTTCACGGCGGTGACCCGGGTTCGAATCCCGGTGGGGGCGTTTATAATCAAAATGGAAAAAACAATGAATTGCCAGGAGTGCAAGAAAGAATTTACTTATAATTATAATCCAAAATATAAAAGAAAGTTTTGTCCGAAGTGTTCTGAAGAAAGGAAAAAAGATTGGGAAAACAGGCATTTGCTTAAGTTTGAAGACGGAGTTGATTAAAATTTTCCGTTTTTGTCCATTATTTTCTTAATAGGCTCTGTTGAAAATATTTTTTCTTTGGAATTTTTTGTATCAGTAATCGCCCACTAAATTTCGTCTCCATTTTATTCCGACGAAAACCCACCCTCTTTCGTGTTTTGCATTGCCAAAATTTTATCTAACTCAAAAAATTCATACTTTTTCAACAGAACCTTCTTAATATAAAATTTTATAAACTAAAAAACTTTCTATTCTTGTGAAAAAAATAACAATTGGATATATATTCGGAAGCCAAAGCCCAACTGAAGAAGAAGAATTATTCTTGAAGGTTGCGAAAGACAAAGACCTTGAATTGGTTATGATTAATGTTTCTGAAAATATGTCTGTTATCGAACTTGAAGAAAAAATAAAACAATGCGATATTGTTTTTAATAACACAGCTGGAGCGCTGGCGCAAGAAATTGTAAAAATGGCTGAATTTCTTGGAATAAAAACTTCAAGCGATTCCAAGGTTTATTTTTATACCGAAGACAAATGGATGTTTTATTTGAAATGTAAAAAAGCAGATATACCCACTCCAGAAACAATGCTCCTTTCAAATAATTTTAATTCTGTAAAAAAACAACTTACTGATTTTAATCATCAACCCATTATTTTAAAACGAGTTGTTGGAGAGCAAGGAGAATTTGTAAAAAAAGCAGAAACTAAGGAAGAAGCAATTCAAATAATAAAAAGTTTTTATGAGCGTGGATTGGAACGGCTTCCTATAATTGCACAACAATACATCAAGTCACATGCTTATCGTGTAACTGTTATTGGAGGCAAGATTGTTCAGACTGCATTAAAAATTGGTTATGGCTGGAAAGCAACAGGAATGTATGCAGAAAAATCTGAGAAATTTGAATTGGACGACGAGATTATTAAACTAACGAATAAACTTGTTAAAGTTTGCAAGATTGATATTTGCGGGATTGATTTTTTGAAAAATAATGGGAATTGGTATGCTTTAGAAATAAATTCTGAGCCTTCATTAGATTTTTTCAAAGAAGAAAAAGAAATGTTGGTTGGCGAGGTTTTAGATTTGCTTAAATCGAAAGTGGAACCTATTTCCCAGGATAAATCTTCCTAAAATTATCTATTTCTTTCAAATCCAAGTCAGCAAAGATAAGACCTTCTTCATTATGGATTTCTTCAATTATTCTGTGAGGCGATGCTATTGCTGAATAACAAATTAAATCTTTTTGCTCTAATCTGCATGGGCTGCAAAAAGCAACATAACTCAGATTTTCAAAAGCTCTTGTTAAAATTAAAGATTTTATTATAGCTAATTCTCTATTACTATGGTCTTCTTTATGTGCTCTTTCTTCGTATGCCCATTGGGCTGGACAAAAAATAATCTGTGCTCCTGATTTTTTCATGCTTCTAAAAAAACTTGGGAAGGCCAAGTCCCAACAAATTGCAATTCCTATTTTTCCAAAATCAGTATCAAAAACTCTTATTTTATATCCGGGCGTCACATTTCTTTCAGCATAAGGTCTCATTTTTTTATAACTGCCTTTAATCTTGCCCTCTCTATTAATCAAAACAGACATATTATATTGTTTGTCTTTATACATAAAATCGTCGGTTATAATACACCAAATTTGCTGTTTTTTACATTCTTTTTTAATTTTAATCAATAGTTTATGATTTAAATCCAGGTGGTTATCTTTTAAAACACAAGTTTCTGGAAAACACACAATATCAGCTTTTTTTTTCTTAGCTTTTTTAATATATTCAATTATTTTATCCAGGTTATTTTTTTCATTAATATCAAAATACTTGATTTGCGCCAAAGCAATTCGGGGGTTATCATTTCTCATTATATAGGGAAAATTCGCTATTTTAAATACTTTTTCAGGTGTAAAACATTGAAAATAAGCCTAATTTAACCTTTTATTTGCTATAACTTCTGCTCAAATCTTCAGTCCAGAATAAAGGAAGGGGAACTTTTACAAAACCTCTATAAGAATCAGAGTAAATGTATGTTGTGTCTTTGTCTGGGTGTTTTTTGAATATTTCAATAACTTCTTTGTAAATTTCTTTTATTTTTTTTCTTTCAAAATCTAATTGCAAAAGTGAAGAAGGTTTCAATAATAAATAGTCAGCTTGTCTTAATGTGTTGATTTCTATGTTTGATGAGTTTTGGGTTATGAAAATTATTGAAATATTTTTGTGGCGCGAGATTAAAAGCAGTTCTGAAAGAAGTTTATTCACTGAACTCATTGCGCTTCGCGAGGAAAATTCAATTCCTGCTTCATCAACTAGGAGAAAAGAATTGTTTGGGACTTCGTTTATGTTTTCAATAGGGGTTATCCATACTGGCAATCTGTCTTTTCTAAACCCTAACGCAAAAACTTTTTTATTTTTTGAAGCGATGTTTTCTAAGATTTTCATTCCTAATGCAGATTTTCCAGAACCTCTTGCTCCAAGAATAATTCCTATTTTTCCGTAGTCGTTCAGTTTATTTTCAAAATAGCTTAATTCTCCTTCTAACTTTTTTATTTCATTAAATGAAGAATAACGCGGAACTGATTTTAGTTTTTTCTTTAGGTTGCTTTGATTCTTTTTTCTTTCTATAAAATTTGTAAAAGGTTTTGTGATAAATGAAAGAAATTTGTTTTTCATGAATTAATAAAATTAAGGACAGTTATATACTTTTTTATTTAGCACTCGCTTCTAGCTCGCGAATTGATAATGTGGTATACTATCAACAGATTTGTTCAACAAAAAATGGTATATCTTTCTAGGGCGTCTTTATTTATTTTTCAAACTTGCTTATTCTTTCTAAGTCAGAGAAGGGGAAGGGTCTTGCATTATTTACTAATGTCAAGTATCTTGCGAATTTGTAGCTTTCAGTATTCCAGTATTCACAGAAGTTTGCCATGCCTTTATTTCTTTTTCCAGAGAAAACAACGACAAGCCAATTTATTATTGTTAAGATAATAACTAATACTTTCCAAATTGTTAATATAATTCCAGATAAGATTAATACTATAATTCTAAACCATGCTTCTTTTCTTTCTGACATTCCCCTCTTTTTTGCCATATTTATTATTGGGAAGGAGAGTTTATAAATTTTTTTGAAGAAATTTGTAAAATTCATAAGTGGATTTTGTTAGGAATAATATAGTGAATTTGATTCAACTTTGATACTGGTGATAATTGGTAAATCTGGGTTAATATAGTTTTTAGGTTGCAGAAAGTTTTAAGAAGTGATTTATAAAATAGTTATCATCAACAAACTTTAAAAGTCAATTAATTTATTCTTTGTGATGTCAAATGTACTTATGTCTGGAAATGAAGCAATTGTTGAGGGTGCAGTTCGGGCTGGTTTGAAGTTTTATCCATCGTATCCGATTACGCCTGCGTCTGATATAATGCTTGCTGTTCTTAAGAAAGATGTTAAGTTTATGCAGGTAGAGGATGAGATTGCTGCAATAAATATGTGTATTGGCGCGTCGCTGGCTGGAGCCAAATCTATGACTGGAACAAGCGGGCCCGGTTTTTCTTTGATGCAAGAAGGCATTGGTTATGCCTATGTGGTTGGAGCGCCTTTGTTAATAATAGATAGTCAGCGAGTTGGACCTTCGACAGGAATGCCGACTGTTGGTAGTCAAGGCGATATTTTGCAAGCAAAGCACGGAAGCCACGGTGATTATCAAAGTTTAGTTTTTTATCCGAATTCTGTTGCAGAACTTTACAAAACTACTATTCATGCAATTAATGCTTCTGAAGAAGCGAGAATGCCTGTGATTTTATTGAGTGATGGGATATTGAGCAGAATGGCAGAGACAATTAATTTTGAAAAGTTGAAGAACGAGAAAATTGAATTGAAAAAAAGAATCGTAGAACCATTAGGAAATTTGAAACGTCATTTTACAGGATTGTCCAGTAAAAATGGAATTCCTGATACGAAGAATTCAGAGGGTTATAGAGAATGGTATTGGAATAGGAAGAAGCAAATTTTAGCTGTTATTAAAAAATATAATTTTTATGAGTTTTATGGAAACAAAAGTGCAGATACGTTGTTGATTGCTTATGGAATCACGTCGAGAGTTGTTTCTGAATTAAAGGACGAATTTGCGATTTTTAGGCCGATTAGATTGTTTCCTATTTTGGACGAATTGAAAGAAGCTGCAAAGAATTATGAGAAAATAGTTGTTATTGAAATGAATGATGGACAGTATCGAGGAGAAGTTGAAGGCTTTTTGAAAAGAGATGTTGAATGCATTTCTTTATTAGGCGGTAAAATTTCTATTGAGGAGGTAAAGGATGAGCTCAAAAAAATTTGTTAGAAGTGAAATGCTGCCTTTGAAATGGTGCGATGGTTGCGGGATTAATAGTTTTTTTTATATGACTGCTGATGTTTTTGAAGAGCTTGAGAAAGAGGGAAAGAATTTTGTAGTTGTTTCTGGAATTGGGTGCACTGGAAGAGTTGCGGCGCATTTTGATTTAGATTCTGTTCATGGTTTGCATGGGCGGGCGATTCCGTTGGCTGTTGGTGTAAAACAGGGAAATCCAAAATTAGATGTGGCAGTTATTTCTGGCGACGGAGATTTATTAGAAATCGGGCTGGGGCATTTTGTTCATTCTGCGAGAAGAAACGATAATATTACAGTAATTTGCAATTCGAACGAAGTTTTTGGAATGACAGGCGGACAGGTTTCACCGACGACAAGATTGGGCGCCAAAACAATTACAACACCACAAGGAAATTTAAAAGAACCACTGAATGTGCAAGATATTCTTTTTTCAAATAAAAATTATTTTTATGCAAGGACGAGCCATATTTTTCCGCAGCATTTTAAAGATGTTTTGAAACAAGCAATTAATCATGAAGGTTTTTCATTTGTTGAAGTTATTTCTCCGTGCGTTATTAATTTTTCAAGAAGATTAGGAAAAGGTGTTAGTGATGTTATAACTGATTTGAGGTCAGAGTATAAAATTATTGAAACCGGTGAGAAATTGGGAGAAGGAGAATTAGGGGTGTACAAAAATGATTAAGAAAATTGTTATTAAAGGAAAAGCAGGAGACGGGGTTCAATTTGTGGGTTTGATGTTGTCAAGGACTTTAACAGAAAGAGGATTTAATGTTGCGTTGTCTCATGATTATAGTCCGTTAGTGAGGAAAGGGGTTAGTTCTGCTTTTATTTTTTATTCTGATGAAGAAATAAATAATCCTCTGTTTAGGGATGCTGAATTGAAGTATGATATTACTAACGAGTCTTTTAGAGATGAATTGGAAGCGAAGGGAAAATTAAATATGGTTTTGCTTAGCAGGATTTTGAAAGATATAAATGTTAAAGTTACCGAAGATGAAATTAGGAATTTTTTAGGTGAGAAGTTTACTAAAGAAAATTTAAAAGCGATACAATATTTTTATGAAAATTGAGAAATTGGAAGCGTGTCTAAAAATAATGTTTTTTGAATGCTTTCTTCCGACGTGATTTCGATTCCCGCCACCTTCCCCCGCCACCCTCCCGGAAGCGTGAACGAATTAACGAAATCACGTCGATAAACTAAATGGTTGTAATGAATTATTAGACACGCTCAGAAATTGAAATTCGCTGGCGAATTCTATTTGACTATTTATTATCTAAATAAATTAGCACTCGCAAGCTCGTGAATAATTTTGGGTTAACTAAAAAACGACGATAAATTGTGACACTTTACTTATCGGGCTTAGATATTAATAATTATCAATATTTCGCGAATTTATGCGCGAGCTAATTTTTGTAAATTTTTCCTTAACAAACTTTAAAAATGAATTTTGTTATAATAAAATATGGTTAAGATAAATGAAAATGAATGTATTGGATGCGCGCTTTGCGAGGCGATTTGCAATAGTGTGTTTGAAATGGGAAAAGACGGCAAAGCCAAGATAAAAAAAGGCGGCGATAAAAATGCTGAATGTATAAAAGAAGCAATAGATAGCTGTCCTGTTAGTTGCATAAGTAAATGATATTTATTTAATAATAAAGTTTAAAAACGTTTGATTCTATTTTATATAATGATAAAAAGGGGTTTGTTGTTTGTAATCTTTGCTGTGGTGTTTGTTTTGCCGATTGTGGCGTCTACAACAACAGACATTATTGTAAAAACTGCACCAAATCATGATATTATGTTTTCTTTTTATGGAGCTAATGGGGGTAATTTTATTAATAGAACTAGGGAAGTTTCCCCTGCTAATGAAACTACTTCAATTATTTATAAGAATAATGGAGAGAATGTTGATATAATTATTTTTATTTCTAAATTTGGAAAAAAGGTTCTTACTGAGAGATTTGATAATCAGGAAACAGGCGGACAATTAGTTTATGAATTGTATCCTGATGATTATATTCCTTTATCTGAACAAATTCCAAAAGAATCAGAAGTAGTAATTGAAGAACAGAATTTAACTGAAGAACAGAATTTAACTGAAGAAATAATAATCTCTGAAGAAAATGAAGGTACACCATTAACTGGATTATCAACAGGTGAGGGAAATAAAACCTTAATTCCTTCTGTAGTTTACTATGTTGTTGGTTTAGTACTTATTACAGGAATTGTAATTTTTTTAGTTTCCAAAATGGTAATGAAAAGGAAACTTGGTTCTGAACCCAAGGAGATTAGGGTTACAAAATTATCTGATATGAATAAAGGATCTGCTACGTTGAGTAAAGAAATTGAGGAAGCAGAAAGAAAAATTAGAGAGGCGCAGGCAAGTATTAATAAGTTTAAGAACGAGGATAAAATAAAGACAATCGAGGCGAAGCTAAGAAAAGATATGGAAGAATTAGATGCATTGAAGAGGGGCGATTATTAATTCTTTGGTTTGTTTTTCTAATTTCTTTTAAGACAAATTAAATGAAAATTACCACTCGCTTAAACTCGTGATATAAATTGGAATCATGAAGTGAACTGGATTCACCTGATAATAATGATAATTGGTAAATTGTGGGCGAGCATTTTTATTGTAAATATATTAATTTAAGGTTTACTGTGCTCAATCAATAACTTTAAAAACTAATTTTAAATTTACATTTAATGGCAAGAGTAAGAATTAAGTTAAATAGTATTGATATTGAAATGCTTAATGATATTTGTAATTCTATAGTTGATGTTGCTAAAAAGTCAGGAATTATTCCTCATGGACCTGTTCCGCTTCCGACAAAAAAGTTGAAGATTACAACTCGGAAATCGCCTTGTGGCGACGGAACTGCGACGTTTGATAGATTTGAGATGAGAATTCATAAGAGACTTATTGATTTGCCGGCGAATGAAAAAGTTCTTCATCATATTATGCGTTTAAGAATTCCGAAGTCAGTTAATATAAAGATTGAGATGAAAGACTAATCGAAGATTAGTCATGCGATACATTAAAATCTATCGGAGGATTAGATGGAAGAAATATTCTTCTAAATGAATTCTCTTCTTTTTCCATATGTTTTCTGAATTTTTCTATAATCATTTTACCGTCTGTGTCCAATGTTGTCCATATTTTATTCTTATCTTTTGTTTTTAAGGATTTATTTAACACTTCCCAATGCCCTCTTAATTGCCTATGCTCTTCTATGAGCATTTTTTCATTAAGTATCTCAATTCCAATTCCTGATTTGCTGAGTTTTGTAAAAAACTTTTCTTCTTTTTCTTCGTGGGGATCCCATATAGATTTTATGTTCGATAATGTTCGGGAGAGCTTTTCAATTTTGTTTTCTTCATCGAGCAAAGTAAATGCTTCCAAATAATCAAGTTGTCCTCTAAGAAGGAGATGTTCATGAATAAGTGTGTTGAGTGTCTCCATATATAATTAATACTCATTGATTATAAATATCTTTGTGAGATAGGGATCAATATGTTTTTCAGTACAGATTTCTTTAAAAAGATTATTTGTTGAAATATGAAGAAAATGAGAAAAGGAAAATTTATTGTTTTTGAAGGAATTGATGGCTGTGGAAAATCAACTCAGGCAAGAATTTTAGCAGATAGATTGGTGGTTTTGTTAACACAAGAACCATATGATTCTCAAATATCTGAACGAGTTAGAAAAGTTTTAAGAGAAGAATCAAGTCCTTATTCTAGGGCAGAAGAATTAGCTGGACTTTTCATTGAAGATAGGAGAATTCACGTTGAGGAATACATATTGCCTCGAATAAAGGATGGTGAGAACGTTGTTTCAGATAGATATGATTTATCTACAATTGCTTATCAGGCTACTCAAGGGATTGATATTAATGATTTGATTGAAAGACATCGGGGGTTGCTTGTTCCGGATGTAACTTTTTTGGTTGATACTCCAGTAGAAGTTTGTATGGAAAGAACAGATAGGCAAGAAAAGAAATTTGAAGATGATGCGCAATTTCAAAATAAATTAAGATTTAATTATCTTTTAGCTTTTGCAAAGTTGGCAAAGAATAAAGGAAGAAACATAACTTATGTTGATGGAAATAGGGCTATTGAAGATGTTGCAAGAGATATTCAATCTGAAATAGATTTTTTAGATGGAAAGTGGCCAGGACAACATAATTCAGATGTCTAAACCAGAACTCTTTATGTTTTTATCATGGACGTCTAATCTTCCGGAATTTAAGCAATCGAAGCAAACGTGGACACTGCCGTTTGGTTCTTTAATGATGCCTGTTCCATTACATTTCGGGCATTTTTCTTCTTTTGGTTGAGGAAGGTGAAATTCATTGTATACCATAATATATTAATGGGTTTTGGAATATATAAAATTTGTTATGATGAAGAATTATAGAAATAATTTATCCTGGGGCTCTGTTGAAAATATTTTCTTACTGAAATTTTTTGTGTCAGTAATGCTCACTAAATTTCGTCTCCATTTTATTCCGACGAAAACTCGTAACTTCGCCCACCTTCCCACACTTACACCCTTATCACGAAATTACTCGCCCACCTTTATTCCGTATTTTGAATTGCCAAGATTTTACCTAACTCAAAAAATTCATACTTTTTCAACAAAGCCTTATCCTAGTAAACATTTAATAAACTATTTTATTATGTGAGTATATGGCGCAATCTAATTTTTGGAAATACTTGAAAAATCATAAGAAAATTTTGTATATAGCTTTGCTGCTTGCGACAATAAATCAATTTTTCTCTTTGCTGGATCCTCAGATTATTCGTTTGCTTATTGATAACTATGCTTTGAAAACTGGTGAATTATCTAAAGAAGCTTTTGTTAAAGGTGTTGGTTTACTTCTTTTAGCTTTTATAGGAGTAGCGTTTGTTTCTAGAGTAGCGAAGAATTTTCAGGATTATTATGTTAATGTTATAACACAGAAAGTTGGGACAGAAATGTACTCCGACGCTGTATCTCATACTTTTTCCCTGCCTTATGGTGTTTTTGAAGACCAAAGAAGCGGAGAAATACTTCAAAAGCTGCAAAAAGCGAGACTTGATACGCAGACAATTATTCTGAGTTCAATAAATACTGTTTTTTTAACATTGGTTGGATTGCTTTTCGTTTTGATTTATGCGTTTTATGTTCATTGGAGTATTGGAGCAGCGTTCATTACTGCAGTTCCATTTATGAGTATTTTTATTTATTCAATCAGCAAGAAAATAAAAAAATCTCAGAGAGAAATTGTTAAGGAATCTGCTGAACTTGCTGGTTTGACAACAGAAACAATTCGAAATGTTGAACTTGTTAAGAGTCTTGGCTTGGAAAATCAGGAAATTAAACGCTTGAATAATATGAATGAAAAAATTCTTGGTTTGGAATTGAAGAAGGTTAAGTATATTAGACTGTTAAGTTTTACTCAAGGAACAATTGTTAATGCAGTGAGGGCAGGGCTTTTATTTTTAATGTTGTTTTTATTGTATAATCAACAAATTAGTTTAGGAGAATTCTTGTCGCTGTTTTTTTATTCGTTCTTTTTATTTGCTCCATTGGGTGAATTGGGGATTGTGGTGAGCCAATATCAGGAAGCTAAGGCGAGTAATGAAAAACTTGAAGAAATTTTAAGCATAAAGCCAGAGAAAAAACCAGATAATCCAAAGACGATAGATAAAGTTAATTCAATTTCGTTTGATGACGTGAGTTTTTCTTATGCTTCGAATGGCAACCCATCTGTAAATAAAATTAATTTGAATATTAAGAATGGAGAAACTATTGCGTTTGTCGGTTTGAGTGGAAGTGGGAAGACGACTCTTGTTAAATTACTTCTTGGATTGTACAAACCAACAAAAGGGAAATTGTTGTTTAATGGTGTTGATGCAACTAAGATAGACTTTGAATTATTAAGAAATAAAATTGGACTTGTGAGTCAAGACACTCAATTGTTTGCAGGAACTTTGAGGGAAAATTTGCTTTTTGTTAAACCTGGTGCGAGTGATAAGGAATGTATTGAATCATTGAAATTAGCTTCGGTAGATAATCTTCTTGAAAGAGGAGGAAAAGGTCTTAACAATAAAATTGGGGAGGGTGGTTTGAAGTTGTCTGGAGGAGAAAGGCAACGACTTGCAATTGCCAGGGCATTACTTAGGAAACCCGATTTGCTTATTTTTGACGAAGCAACTTCAAGCTTGGATTCATTAACTGAGAAGGAAATTACAAAAACAATAAAAGAAATATCCAAGTCGAATCCTAATTTGATAACAATACTTGTTGCTCATAGACTTTCAACAATTAATCATTCTGATATAATTTATGTTTTAGAAAATAGCAAGATAATTGAAAAAGGAACTCATGTATCTTTGTTGAAAAAAAAAGGACTTTATTCAGCATTATGGAGGGAGCAAATTAGTGAAGCTTAATTTTCTTTTTAAAACTTTATTACGCTTTAAAGATGACATTTTTTGTTGGGAAAGCTTTAAAAAAGAAAAAATATAAAGGGATTTATTATATAATCATAAGGGGGTTATAAAACATGGAAGAAGACGAAACAATTGAAGAAGATGAAGACGATGAAGATGACGATTCTGAATCAGATGACTCTGACGATGATGAGTTTTAATTAGGTTAATTATTTATTTTATTTTTTAAAATTGTCTAGCTTGTTCGATTATCAGTGGCTTCAAAACTAACGTTTTGAATTGTTGTCTTTTGATAACTCTATTTTTAATATCACGAGCTTGCGAGTGCTAAATTACATTCGTTAAAATCCAACCAACAATTCCTGCAATTAATGCGTAAAGAATTGCTACGCCGATTGTTTTTCTTATTATTTTTCCTTCGGCGCCACGCAGATTAACTGTCGCTTCTGCTGCAAGAACATTATGAATTGCAATCATGTTTCCAACTGCGCCGCCGACGACTTGCAATGAAAGAATTATTATTACTGACATTCCGAGGTTTTTTGCTGTTTCTAATTGAAATGTTCCGAATAATAAATTTGATACAGTGTTGCTTCCTGCTAAAAATGAGCCAAACATTCCTACAAATGGGGAAGCTAAAACAAAATAGTTTTTGAATGTGTCTGCGAAGAATCCTGCTAAAATCAACGGCATGCTTTGAAGATTTGAATTTCCGTTTCCAGAAACTAAAAGCAACTGAACAAGCGCAACAGCGAAGATTAATGCGAGTGTTGGATATTTTACTCTGCTGAAGGTTTGTTTTAGTGTTGAAGAAACTTCTTTTTTGTCTGCTTTGAAAATGAAAATGCAAATTATTCCTGTTAAAATTAAATAAAATGACGGCGTGAATAATGGAAGGAATTTGTAGCTTAGGTTAACACCTAAAATTGAATTTAATGACAGAGAAATATTTGAAATGTATTTTGTTATTGTTGGAATTGTTCTTGATAAAGTTAGGAGAATCACAATTAAAAAATATGGAAGCAATGCAAGAGAAATTTGTTTTAAAGGGTATTTGTGTTTTTTATGTTTGCTGAATGATATAATTTTTTTTGGAGTTAGGAATTTGAAATGCGCGGCGAGCGAGACGATTATTAGTCCTGTTATTCCTCCGATTATTGAAGGTAGTTCTGGGCCGATGTATTTTGCAGTTAGGAAATAAGGAACAGTAAACGCCAACCATGCAAATAATGCGAATGGAATTGCTGGAGAAAGATCATTGAATTTATTTTTCTCTGATTTAAATGATACAATAAAGTAGACTAATGCTAATGGGATTATGATGCTTGCGATTAAATGAATTAAAGCGATGTTTGTTGAAAGCTGTTCTAGGAAATTCCGTTCTAAACCTAATCCGCCCAAGCCAAGCAGTACTGGCGTTCCTGCTGCGCCAAAGCTTACTGCTGTTGAATTTGCAATTAAGGCGAGAACAACAGATAAGAATGGAGTGAATCCTAAACTTACGAGAAGAGGGGCTGTTAATGCTGCAGGTGTTCCGAAGCCGGCGACGCCTTCGATCAAACTGCCAAACAACCAGGCAATTATTAATACTTGAACTCTTGCATCATCTGAAATAAAACTAAGAAGAGACTGAAAATATTTAATTTGTCCTTTGACTTTTAAGATTTCAATCAACCAGACAGCTCCGAAGATAATCAGCATTATTTCTAAAGAAAGTAAAGTTCCTTTGATGAAAGACGCTGAAATCCAAATAATGTTGAGCTCCCAAATATAAAATAGGGATATTGCAGTAATTATCCAAACTAATGGCATCGCGTAAAGTGCTGGCCACCTTCGCCAAACTATTAAAAATAAAAGCAATACAAATGGAAGGAACGATAATAAAATTAAGAGCCAGTTCATTTTCACCTCTTATCAAAATGAACAATAATCTTTAAATAGTCTTCTTTTACTATTTTCTCATCAACGAAAATATAAATATTTTTAATATGTTTGTAAAAAATAAACTCGTTAATTTATAGGGGGAGAAAGTGTCAAAAGAAATATGAAACAAAACGGCAGAGGCGCCGGGAATGAATGTATTTTTTCTAAAGTGTATTTGTTTGAATTTAGATTTTGTAATGAGTTAATTTCAAAATGCAAAAAATATGGGGGGGAATTTTAAATGCCTTCAAAAGAAAGTAAAAAGATTTTGTGGATATGTCATTGGGAAAGTCCATATGAAGAAGAGTGGAAAGGAGGCATGGGCAAATATATGTTTAAACTTGCTCAAGAATTAAGCAGAGATTATCATAAAAGGATTGATATATTAACTCCAAACTTTGGAGATTTACCTTCTCCCCAAATACTTTGTCCGAGGGTAAATCTTATACGTCTTGATCTTCCTGTTAAATCTGACATGAGAAATCCAGAAGATATGCAGAAATATGCAGATAGTGTGTTAGAATATTTTTCTGATAAACAAGATGATTATTCATTAGTTCATGCACATTATTGGTCTTCACATTTAGCTGGAGAAGCTTTGAAAGAAAAAGGATTGCCATATGTTTTACAACTTCATCAATTAGATAAACCTATGTCAGTAGCATTTAGAGAGCAAGATTTAGATTACCCTCTTAATGAATGGAGAATTGAATCAGAAAGAATTGCTGTCGAAAATTCAGATAAAACAATATTTGTTTCTCAATCTCAATTAAGAGAGTTTAATAGAGATTATTATGGGGGAGATATTCCAAGAGAAGTTAGAAATAAAATAGTGGTTATTCCGAATGGAGTAGATGTAGATTTTTTTAAACCTATAAGAATGGCAAATCTTGAAAAATTGTTGGTAAATCACGACCTACCTTCAGATTCTTTTGTTATAGGATACTGCGGAAGATTAGATTTTGACAAAGCCGTAGATAGAATTCTTTATTCTGTTCCAATTCTCCTTGACAGCTTATCCGGAGAAGTTGCAGATAAAATAAGAGTTATGATTACAGGAAAAGGAAAAGATGTAAAATATCTTATGGATGTAGTGAAAGAATTAAAGTTAGGAAGCAGAACACAATTTCATGGTTATCAAACAGGAAGGTCACTTTTAGAAAAGTTTCAAGTTGCAGATGTGGGAGTTATACCGTCTATTCATGAAACATTTGGATTAAGTTTAGTTGAATTTATGGCAACAGGAAAACCTGTAATTGTTTGGAAAGGTTCGGGCGGGCCACAAGAAATTGTAAATAGTTCGGCCGGATTTGTTGTTGGAAACTATGAAGAGATGGCAAAATCACTAAAAAAACTTGTTCTTAATAAAAAACTGAAAAAGAAAATTGGATTACAAGCCAGAAAAAAATGTATAGAAGTATATAATTGGGATAGAGTAGCTAAACAAACATTTGAAACGTATAATGAACTTTTAGAAAATTAATTTAGGATACTTTGATAAAGTTTGACATATTTATCAACCATCTTTGAGAGAGTAAAATTATCAAGAACTAATTGTCTGCAAGCATCATTTTGGATGTTTCCAATATTTCGGACAGCGTCGCCCATTTCTTCAGAGGAATGTACAAGGTAACCTGTTTTATCATCTATAACTACTTCTTTTATTCCGCCGCTGGGGTATCCAATGATTGGGGCTCCTGATGCTAAAGCTTCCAAAGAAACTAAACTTAATCCTTCTTTTAGTCGTGAAGGCATGAGAACAGCTTTTGCATGAGAGAGTAAAGGTATTTTTTGAAATAAATTAACTCTTCCAACATAAAATATTTTTCCTTTGTTTTTGGTTGAAGATTTATATGAATTATATTTATCTTCTTCATCACTTAAATCCACATCCACAAAAGGTCTTATTTGTTCATTAAAAAAACTTTGAGAGTCTTTATCACCGTCGACACTTCCTGCAATTATTAAATCTAATCCTGTTTTTTTGGCTGCTTCTATTGCGATATCAGTTCCTTTTTCATGTGTAACTCTTCCAAGAATTAATAAATAATTGTCTCTTGTTTCTGCAGGCGTAAAGTTTGCTTCATCAACACCATTCTGGATAACATAATCAATTTCTAATCCAGCTTCGTCATACAATTCTTTTTGTGCATAACTCACACAAACAAAAGTATTATTTGGATATCTTTTTTTATCTCTTGCTGGATTAAAGAATGATTCTGGAGGCATATGAATTGTTGTGATAATTGGAATGTCAATAATATTTCCAAATCTAAATGTGTTTGAAGTATGGTTATGGACTAAATCATATCCTCCTCTTTTAATTTCCTCTAATTCAACAGCATATCTTTGAATATGTAAAGGCTCTTCTGCATGTTCATGCAAAAATCTTTCTACATTGCCGACTGGATTCATAAAAGGAATAACTCTTCTTTTTTCTGGATCATCGTAAAGTTGGCTTTCGCTCCAAGTTATAACTCGAGAATCTATTCCTCTTCTTATTAATTCTTTATCAAATTGATACAAAAACATTTCGGTTCCTCCTACTGCATTCTCATTTACAGGTAAATTATACAAACCGATTGATTGCAAGACTTTCATAAATCCTCCAATTTTCAAGATTTTATTTAAGTATATAAAACCTTCTAATGATACTATTATAAAAAGACAACTTAATAATGTTTAAAAAGAGCGTGCAAATAAGAATAAAATGGCATTAGACGAATTTCCTTATGTTGAAACAGCAAAATTATTTTTAGGGGCGCATCCTGATGATGTCGAAGTAACTTGCGGCGGTTTGATTAAAAGAACTTTAGATTTAGGATTTTCTGTTTGGTATTTTTGCGTAACAAATGGAGCACCTTCGGATTTGACATATTATCCACGATATAGTTGCGATTCTCCAATGAGTTATGCTCAAATGAGGCGAGAAGAATTAATTCAAGCAGCAGGTATTTTAGGAATTGAAGAAGATAAAATATATCTGTCAAATGTAGATGATCAAAGATTGGCTTGGCATGTAGAAGAAATTGTTGATAGAGTTAGAGAATTAATAGAAAAGCAAAAACCCGAAGTAATATTTTGTCCAGCATTTGAAGGGGGGCATCCAGATCATGATTCGTTGCATTTGATATCACATCTAGCCAGAGAAAAATCATCTATTAAACCATTGGTTGTTGAATATCCAGAATATAATTATTATAGTGGAAGCAAGAACTTTTCAAGATTTATTCCAAACAAACAAGAGGAGTATATGTTTAATTTATTATTTGAAGAAAGCTCAAAAAAAAGACAAGCGTTTAATGCTTTTGCATCTCAGCAAAAATATATAATGCCATTTTTGGAATCAGGAATTATGGAAAGGGAGTTATTTAGATTAAGTGATTTTCCAAAAAAAATACAATTTCCCCATCAGAGGCCATTGTTTTATGAGGTTGTAAATGTTAAAGTCAATCCATTGGATGTGATGGACGAATTAAATAAATGTTTAATATAAAATGAAAATCCTGCAAGTATCACCAAATGTTTTAAATCTTAATAAAAATATGACCTATGGTGGAATTGAGAGATTAGTTCTTGGTTTGAAAGAACAATATGATTTAATGGGATTAGAAAATTATGTGATAGCACCAGACGGTGACAATTCAATTCCAAATGTTCTTCCTTCTTTATTCGAAAGCTATTGGGCGTCAATTAAAAGAGATTCTAAATTTCAAAGTCCAGGAAACGCAGTATTTAACAATTTAGCGCATATTTCTAAAGTTCTCGAAATTGCAAATGCGTCTGATGTTGATATTGTTCACGACCATACAGGAAAAGTTTTTTCATTTCATAAGTCACTTAATAAACCTCTTTTAACAACTCTTCATGGGCCTTCAGAATGGTTTTGGGACAAAGATTTATACAAAGAATTTTTTAAAGGATGTAATTTTAATGCAGTCAGCGAATCACAAAGACAAGATTATCATTTTTTAGATCCACAATATGTTGTTTACAATGGTTTGGAGCTTAAATCATTTCCTTTTAGTTTGTCGTCGGGAAGTTATCTTTTTTCTCTTGGACAAATAACAAGATATAAAGGGCAGCATCATGCAATTGCAGCTGCGGAAAGAACCAATAAGCCGTTAATCTTGGGAGGAAATATTAGTGAAGATCCTACAGATTCCGAAGATAGAAATTATTTTGATAATGAAATTAGGCCTCATTTGGGTAGTTCTATTAAATATGTTGGAGAATTAAATGATGAACAAAAAAAGGTTTTTTTCAGAGACGCATATGCATTTTTGATGCCTATAAGTTGTAATGAAGCATTTGGATTAGTTGTTATAGAATCGTTAGCTTGTGGAACACCTGTAATTGCTTTTTCACGCGGTGCAATTCCTGAAATTATCGAACATGGTAAAAATGGTTTCTTGGTTGAAGATGCAGAAGAGATGGTTCGTTATTTATCTAGGATTGATGAAATTGATAGAGGGTATTGTAGAAAATCAGTATTAAATAGATTTGATATAAGTTTAATCTCTGAAAAATATATTAAAGTTTATGAAGATGTTATAAGGAGAGCAAAATGAATTTATCATTAACAACTGAGTATGTGTGGGGTCCAAGAAATTTAGAAGATTTATTTAAACAGGATGTAAGTGCAAGGAACTTAGATGGGTATCATTTAATGGAACAAATAGATTCTACATTTAAATTAGATTCTTATGAATTAACTTGTTGGATGCCTGAAATTGCAATGGAAGGAATCAGAAAATTTTTAAAAGAAAGACCTGGAAAAATTAGTTCAATTCATGCGTTTGCTCCTTTAAGAGATGATTTTGAGGTAGGGAATCACCCGGCTGATTACTATAATTTAAGCAGTTGTAATGAAGAAAGAAGAACATTTGCAGTGAGGGGTCTTCAAGAAGTGATTTCTTTAGCAGAAGAAATTGGTGCAAAGTATGTTGTTGTACACGCTGGATTTAAGGAAAGAAATAAATCTAGGGAAGAAAATTTACATTCTTTAAAAAAATCTGTTCAAGAAATTTATCGTCATCTTTATGATACTAATTCTAGAATAAGAATTGGAATTGAAAACGGCCCTTATCCCAGTAATATGTTTATAACTCCAGAAGAAATAAGAGCAATAAATGATTTCTATCCTAATATTGGTTTATGGTTTGATATTGGCCATGCATTTGTAAATAAATTATCTGACGTATATGAAATTGCAGAACATTGTCAAAATATTATTGGATTACATCTTCATAATAATGACGGAAAAAAAGATCTTCATGCACCACTACAAACTGGAAAGATAGATTTAACAAAATTGTTTGGTTTTTTGAGAAATAGAATTAATAGAGGATTAATCCATCCAGTTTTAGAAATTTATAATTATCGCTCTCAATCAACAGATGAAGATGTGAGGAAGAGTATTGAGCTTTACAGAGAATTGATTAAACCGAAGAAATAGTTTTATTTTGTTCTTTAACTGCTCTTAATCCTTGTTTATAATCCTCGTCTCCTCTTAAGAAGTCATAATACTGCAATCCACGATCAAATGATTCTCTTAAAGAAAATAATTGTATGAGAATTCCTGGTGATAAATTTCTATAATTTTCATTCATTGCTCCAAGATAAAAGTACATAGTATCTTTGTCAATAAAAGAATATTCTATTGCAATAATTTCATCTTTATGTCTTAATCTTTGGAAGTGGAGGTGATTATCTTGAAATAGTCTATCTTTTAAATTAGCATGGAAATTTCTAAATCTTCTATGTTTATCATCATCAGCGAAACAACCCGGCAGACCACGTTTATTCCAAGAGCTTTGATGAAGTTTGACAAATTCTTCGAACCAGGCTTCTAACTGACCTTTATCTCTCAATACTTCAAATGAAAAGTCCGGATTTGATTTTTGTTTCCTAAAAAGAGATCTGTAACTACTTCTTATTGTAGATAAATATTCTTCCAAACTTCCAACTAAATGAATTTTAGAAGAAACTTCTGATGAATCTGAAATAGAGAATCTTGAATCGCCGTGAAAGTGTTGTAGGGTTTTAGAATGTTGAGGTATCTCTCTTAAAACGATTTTTTCTCTAGATAAAAAATCTTTAATATGCTCAAAAGCTTCTAATTCAAATTGAGGATTTACAATGAAATCATTGTAATCAGAGACTCCTTTATAATCAATACCTGTAGCGAATTTTAGAACTCCATTTTCTGAGGCTAAAGGCAGGATTCCTACGAGTTTTCTATCCTCATATAATAATTGGATTTTCATTTGAGCTAAATCCCCGTATGCTTTTTCCCAACTTCTAAAGAAATCGTATACTGAAAAAACATTATTTCCAGATAATTCTACTAAAGAATCCCATTCTTTTTTTAATGGCTCAGTACCTTCTAATGTTTTTAGTTCTTCTATCTCCATAAAATATGCTTCTGAATTCCACTTAAATATTTTTCTATATTTATTGGAATATGTGATGTCCTGAAATAGGTTCACCCTTTTTTATGTGTAAATTTGTTGCTAACGCAATATTAATGGCTTCGAGCCAGAGCAAGCTCAAGGCTCTCCGCTAAGAAATTGTTAATCCATAAATTTTGAGATAGGTTGTTATTATTTTTCTCGACGGAAAATCCTGCTAGTTTAAGGGAGGTTGATTGTCAAGGAACCGTAGGTGCCTTACAGGTTTGAAGTCGCAATAAATTTTCGAACGAAGTGAGAAATAATTATATTTCTAAAAACAACAAACTTTAAATAACTCTGTTATTAATTCTAATTATGGAAAAAGATATTGGGAAAATAAAAAAGAACGACGAAACTGACATCATAATTCGTGTTGATGATTTCGGCGGCAGAAAAGGTTTGACAATCCGAGAGTTTGTTAAAAGCGAAAGATATACTGGCTTTACGAAATCTGGAGTAAGAATTCTTTCTGCGGAGTTTTCAAAATTTAAGGAAATGATTAACTCAATAACTGCTGAAGATATGAAGGAAGTTGCGGGAGCTAGTGAAGCACCGAAGCCAAAACCAAAACCAAAAGAGCAAACTGATGTTGAGGATTATTGATTTCTAAATTAAATTGACTCGCAACAAGTTGCCCGATATTAATTACTCAGAGCCAGAGCAAGCTCAAGGCTCTTCGCTGAGAAAAATGTGAATGTAGATTTATTTATTATCATATTGTCGAGGTTGAATCTAGTTCAATATAGGATTCTTATTTATTTTATATGCTTGCGTGCTAAATATTAAATGAGAATTGATAGCTTCGAGTCTGACTTTGTCACTGCTCGCGACCTCACTCAAACAAAGTTTTGAGGTGCCACTCGTGAAATCGCTCGTCTACGCAAGAAAGAAAGTTAATGCAAAAATAATTTCTAAGTCGGTTGTTGTTGATTGTTAGTTGATATTATTTGTTTGTTAAACAAGATTTAAATTAATAGAAAATTAAAAGAATAAGTCTTTAGCAGTTCTCGTCGTCCTCGTCGTCATAAAGATCATCTAAATCATTATTCATATCATCAAGTTCGTCTTCTAAATCTGCTAATTCAGCTTGCAATTCAGCTTTTCTAACAGGATCAGTTTCATTATCTATCCTTGTTCTCAATTCACTAATATCATCTTCTTGGTCGTCAATATCCTCTCTGAGATCATCAATATCTTCTTCAATGTCATCGCATTTATTTTTGAAGCTGTCCTTGTAAGATCCAGAAACAGAATATTGATTGTAGAAAGGATCAGTGTAAGGTTGGTTAATTGTTGGTTGTTGTGTTTTCTCAAGTTTCATTACCAACAATTCTGTCTGCAGCTTAACAAGTTCATTGTCATAATTAGAATTTGAATTTGACTTTGTGTTTTCATCTGAATCGTCTGAAAATTGAATTGCGCCGGCGCCAATTGCGTAACTTGCTACGCCAATCAATAAAAGTGCAACGATTACTAAAATAATAATAATTGCTGATTGAACACCATTAGCCATTTTAAAGTAGCATTGTTTTAATTTATAAACATTTATGTGGCGTGTTACTACTTTTGATTAAGGTGGTTTTGGGAATTTGTCTCGCTACGTTTGATATAATATCGGCTACGAGCCTACTCCCGACCTCACTCCGCCTGTTAATTTGAATACCGAAGAACCCAAACGTGAAATCGCTCGGCTTGACACACGGCTCTTCACTAGGAGAAAGATTTTTCTTGCTTCGCAAAGATTAATGGTTACGAGCCTGGCTTTGCCAAAGCTCTTCGCTAAGAAATTGTTACTCCAGATTTTATCAATTGTTATAATTATTAATTGAATCCAATTCACTTTATGGTTCTTAATTATCCTGCGAGTCTGTGAGTGCTAATTATGTAACCAGTTGCACAATAACATTTATAATATTCTTTTTTTATATTAAATTATGAAAAAGAACACAATTATTACATTGGTGATTGTAGTTGCGGTAATTGGATTGGCTTGGTATATATTGAATAATCGTGGAGGGAATGTTGATAGTGAGTTAGCTAAATGTATTGGGGCGAATTCTGTTTTGTATTCTAAGACAGGGTGTTTTGCTTGTGTTAAACAAAAAGAATTATTTGGAGACAGTTATAAATTTTTGAATGTTAAGAATTTTGATACATGGGAACCATTGACTGAATTAGGAATTACTTCGACTCCGACATGGGTTATTAATGATGAGAAATATTCTGGTGTTCAAAGTATTGAAACATTAAAACAGCTTACAGGATGTGAATAAAAGTGATTGATACATCTTTATTAACAAGCATAACTGGTTTGGCTTTGGCAGATTCAGTTAATCCATGCGAGATGGCTGTGCTGCTAATTGTTCTCGTAACTATTTTGACTAAAAATCCTGAAAATAGAAAAAAAGTTTTGTATGCTGGACTGGCGTTTGTTTCTGCCATTTTTATTGGTTATTTAATTTATGCTTTTTTATTAATTCAGTTTTTTAGTTTTTTAACTGTAAAAATAAGTGGTTTTTCAGTTTATGTGTATAATGGTTTAGCGATTTTTTCAATGATTATGGGAGCATTAAATATTAAAGATTATTTTTACTACAAGCCCGGAAGTTTTGCAACTGAAATGCCTTTAAGTTTTCGTCCAAGAGTGAAAATGATGATAAAAGGAATTGCTTCAACTAAAGGAGCTTTTGTTATTGGAATTTTAGTTACTTTATTTTTGCTTCCATGCACTGCAGGTCCATTGTTTGTTGCCTCTGGTTTACTTTCAGAAATAGGAATAATGAAATCAATTCCATGGGTATTGTATTATAATTTTATATTTGTGCTGCCTATGTTGATAATTGTTGCATTTGTTTATTTTAGTTACAAGAAAGTTGATGAAATTTCGGGTTGGAAAGAAAGAAATATCAAGCGATTGCATTTAGTTGCAGGAATCTTGTTGTTTTTAGTTGGATTAAGTTTGTTAATGGGTTGGTTGTAATTTAGCGCTCACTTACGTTCGCGAATTATAAAGATGTTAACTAAAAAACAAGTTATCTTCCCACAATTAAATAATTGTACATTAACATTTTTCTTTAGCGAAAATTTTAACAGAGTCAGATTTGACGAGCGACTTTGCGAAGGACTAAAGTTTATTTATTATTAATAACTGAGCGGGGTCGCGAGCCGTCAATGATACGCGAGCTCAGCGAGTCAATTTCATTTCCAAAAATTTTAAAAATCCCAATTTCTTATTATCTTGATGTTAATTTCAGATAAAGGGATTCGAATGGAATTTGACCTTCCTAATTTTAAGAAGGAAGAGATAAAAGTTAAGATAAATAAAAATTCTGTCGAAATAAAGGGCGAGAAAAAACACGAGACGAAGTTGCAGAGAAAAGATTTTTTTCATGAGGAGCGACATCACCAGTCATTTCATTATATGACAACTTTGCCGAATGTGAATCCAAGAAAAGCAAAAACAACTTTCTCAAGGAGAAAATTGAAGATAAAAGCGCCGAGGGTTTAACCAGATAAAAATCCATCTAATGCACGTCTTCGAGATTTTGATGTGTTTGCAGTAATTACTTTATCATAATATGATGCTAAATCTTCTGGAGACATTGATTGGGCTTGTGTTGTTTCTGGATGAATTACTCTGTAACACATACGAAGTCTTATTTGTATATATGCAGGACTTGATATATCTAAACATGCTATTTCAGGATTCTCGAATTCAATTAGTGATGTCAAAGCTTGTTGATATAAATCAATTAATTCTTCTGTTTGTGTTTTTGGCAAGGCTATCATTTTATTTTGATTTGTTAGGTGTTTTTAAGTCTTTTTATTAACTGCTTTGGTGAAAATCTTCTTTATTTGGAATTTTTTGAGTTAGTAATCGCCCACTAAATTTCGTCTCCATTTTATTCCGACGAAAACCCACTAATTCGGGAGGAGCCTCTACCTTCGAGGTTGAAGGGGGAGGAGGGAAGGAAAATTATTTATAGTTGAGAGGGTTTGTTATTTTCTACTCCTAAGAATTATCAATAAAACTATCAAACAAATAAGGATAAGAAGTATTAAAATCCAACCATAAACAAAATTCACACTTTCTATATCTTCTTTCCCCCTTGCTGCCTCTTCAAATGTTTCAGAACCAGCCTCAACACAATTACCCAACTCAGTTTCTTTAATGATATCCATTGTCAGATCATAATCTTCTTCAATATACGCTCCTAATGCTTTATTGTATGATTTAACAATTTCTTTACGTGTTTCATTTGGACAACTTGGCGAATTCCCCATACTTTTTAAAAAGTTAAGACTCTCCACTGCCCTATCATGTACTAATCCTGCTTCTACTAATTTATTTACTTGATTTTGAAGTTGGTTATTTTCAGTTTGAAGTTGATTACTTGTCTTCTGAAGATTCCAATATATCAATAGATTAAATCCTGAAATTCCTATTGCCACAATTGAAATGATTATTGTAAATATTGAAAGCCAATCATATTTCTTCTTCAATTTTATTTCTCCTTTTTTAGATTTAACTTTGTTCCTTATTGGTTAATCTTTCCACAAAAACATATAATGAAATCAAAATTAATAGAATAAAAAATATCCCCGAAAGAATAAGAGATATTAATGGACTGAAATAATTAAAAGTTGATATTAATAGGGGCACGATTCCAATTGTAAGAAGTGTAATGACTTGCCATAAATCTGATTTGTTTAATATGTATTTCCATTTCTTTGTTTTGAATAAAGGCATATCTTTGTATTTACTCATATTGCTTCAAACACTTGCTTCTATTTATCTTTTTCTGTTTCAGTAAACTTTAAGAGGTTTGGGTTCTTGGTTTTAGATAACTTAGAAAATGGTGTTTAATGAAAAAGAATATATGAAAGAGTATCATAAAAAATGGTATCAAAAAAATAAAGGGAGAGCAAGAAAACTTGAAAAAGAATATCGCCAAAAGCCTGAAAATAGAGAAAAAAGAAGAGAGTATCTTAAAAAGTATCGTGAAAAGAATAGAGAGAAATTAAGAGAGCGTTGGAAAAAGTATCGTGATAAACCAAAGGTTAAACAAAAAAGAAAAGAATATAGTAAAGAGTATCGTAAAAAGAATAAAGATAGGATACGTCGGGTTAATAAAATATGGTATCAAAATAATCAAGACAAAATAAAAGCATATCGTGATAAACCAGAGGTTAAAGCAAAGGGTAAGGAATATCGGCAGGGAAAACATTTTAAAGAATATCAAAAAGAGTATCGCAAGAATCCAAGGGTTAAAGAGCGTTATAAAAAACTTAGGAAAATATATATTGAGAAAAATAAAGATAAAATAAAGATACGCCAGAGTGAATATCGTAGAAAAATGTTAGAAGAATTTATATCTACTTATAAAAAAGGAAAATGTTGCGCTAAGTGTGGATATAATAAACACCCCGAAATATTACAATTTCATCATAAAGATGAAAAAAAGAAATCTTTTACTATTGCACGAAAAACAATTTCTCCAAGTTCTATGCCCCTAATAAAAAAAGAAATGGATAAATGTATATTATTATGTCCTAATTGCCATCGATTAATTCATCTTAAGGAAAGAAAATAACCTCCTCCTTCCACCCCCCATAATTCCCTCTTTATTTCAACCATAGAAATCTTTATATGAAGATTTCCTGTGATCAATTGCTGACAAATAGACAATCTTTTTATCGTCGTCAATTTTGAAAATCAATCTGAATTTTCTTATTACCCTTGTTGATTTATAACCATGTAATTTTCCAGAAAGATATCCGCCGACATTATGAGGGTTATCTTTCAACCTTTTTATTTTATTATCTAAGGCATTCACAAACTCCGCGTCTTTCTTATGTTTCTTAAATTCTTTTGAGAAAGTCTCGGTAACTTCAATTTCATAACCCATTATATCTCATCTGCAAAATTAATTTTTTTTGTTCTTCCAGACAGAATATCCTCATCGCTTTGCTTAATCTGCCTTATAGTGTCTTCATTTGAGAAAACCATAATAGTCTCTAATGCAAAATTAAGTTCATTTTTAGTAACCATATTTTCTTCTATTACCTTCAACTTTCTATTCAATTCTTCAAGATTAATCATTTTTTCCATAAAATTAAATCTCTTCAAACTTTATAAGGTTTTTGGAGTTAGTTGTATAATTGTATACTACTATTAATTTTGAAATTCCAGACTTAATTAAGTAAACCTACCCATGTAAAAACATTTCCGCATTCTTGTTCATCAGGAGTGGAAATAGTAAATCGGTCATATTGAATTTGGTCATATCGGAATTCATGAATAATTTTTGAATCTACACCGATAGTATAGGATCTATAAGGACCAAAAGGCCCGATTCCATCAATAAACGGCCGTCTGGACAAATTTGCTTTAACTCTTTTAACATCTTGTTCACCAATCAATTTTGCCATTCCCATAGGAACATAAGTTACTAATTCCTTTTCTCTAATTGTTAATCTAGGCATATTTAATTGATAAATAGCTTTTCCTTGTTTCCATCCTGGAAAACTCATATAATTTCCATAATTTGAATCCATATGTGTTCCAGGTTCAGTAGCCATTAATTCACCAATATCAAAGCTTGCTAGGTCTTTTAATCTACCCTGAAGATTAAGTGTCATGTAAAATACCATATTTTAACAAGTATACTGAAATTTAACTAATTTGTGTATGTGTTAAGTCAAGTTGCTAACTTAACATTTCTTGTAGTCAAACAAACATATTAATATTTAGATTATCTAAGATATTTAATTATAAAATTTGCGACTTCGTCGGATAATATTAACTATAAAGATATGCGAACAAAGTGAGCACAATTTTGGGTTTATTGGGTTTTTCAGATTAAGATAGGGTTTACTTAACAGTATGTTGTCTAAACTGATTTAATATAATGATTATTTTGATTCTGCTAATTTTAGTTGTTCTACTTTATGCAACTTAAAGGGTAATCCAAGTGTTTCTGCCCATTTCAATAAACTCTCTTCACTTCTATCTATTAAATATACTAATGTTCTTTTTTCTTGTTTATCTTTTTTAGAGTTACGTACATATGCTTTTTTTGTGTCGCTTATATGATAAAGGACTCCGCCGTCTTGAGATTGGCTATCTGAAGCAAGCAACTTTATTGATTCTTCTAAATTATCTAAACCTTGTTTCAAATAAATTGGTCTTTGGTCCAGTTTTGCATATTCTTGGTTTCCAGTGTAACTAATTCCGAGGGGTGTCATCAAAATTTACAAATATTAACCTTTTTAAAGATTATGAATTTTAAGTTATTATGCTAAATTTAAGACAACCAATTGTAACTGTATGCGGGCATGTTGATCATGGAAAGACATCCATACTGGATAGTTTGCGTTCGACTTCAGTTCAGAAAGGCGAGGCTGGTGGGATTACACAGAAAATTAGTTTTACTTTGATGCCTAGCGATGAATTAAAAAAATCCTGCCCTTTAATTGAGAAATCCGGAATTAAATTAGATATACCTGGTTTTTTATTTATTGACACACCAGGACATGCAGCGTTCACGAATTTACGAAAACGCGGCGGGAGTTTGGCTGATTTGGCTGTTTTAGTTATTGACATTAACGAAGGAATTAAACCACAGACTGCAGAAGTTATACAGATTTTAAAACATAATAAGACACCGTTTCTTATCGCTTTAAATAAGATTGATAATATTTCCGGCTGGCAAATTCAAAAAGATAAAGGAATTAAGGAATCGATTGAGTCGCAAGCGCAGAATGTAAGGCGGCCGTTTGATGAAAGACTTTTTATTTTGGAAGGCGCGCTGCATAGTCATGGTTTTGAATCAGATTTATTTTATAACATGAACGATTTTACAAAAAAGATTGCGATTGTGCCTGTTTCAGCGAGGACAAAAGAAGGTTTGCAGGAATTGACAATGGTTTTGTGCGGGATTAGCCAGAAGTATCTTGGAGATAGGTTGAAATTGAATAAAGAGGCGAAGGGAATTATTTTAGAAGTTAAAAAAGAAAAGACAATTAATTACGCAGAGGCGATTTTGTATGACGGCATTTTAAAAAACAGCGACACGATTGCTATTGCGAATTTTCCTGGAACCGATAGTTCGTCTGTTATTATTTCAAAAATTAGGATTCTCGAGGAGGTTTTACCATTGTCTTCAAAATTTAAAGCAAAGAAAGAGGTTACTGCTTCGACTGGATTGAGATTGCAATTAGTTGAGAAAGAAAATGTTTTGCCTGGAATGCCGTTTGTTATTTTTAAGAATAATAAAAAAGATTTAGAAAAAGAATTTAAGAAAGAAATTAGTGAGGTGGTTAAAACTTCGAAGAGCGGAATTATTGCGAAGGCTGATTCGCTGGGAAGTTTGGAGGCGCTGTTGGTTATGTTAGAGCAGTCGCATGTTCCTGTTGTGAAAGTTGGAATTGGAAATATTAACAAGACAGATATTATTTCTGCAAAGGCGAATTTAGATATTAATGAAATTGACGCGATTGTTGTTGGATTTAATGTTAATATTGACGAGGATGCCAAGGAATTGGCAAAGGGAATAAAAGGAATTCATTTTTTGACTGATGAAGTTGTTTACAAACTTATTGAAAACTTGGATGAATGGAGAAAAAATAAATCTGGCGAAATTGAAAAACGAAGATTAATGGAATTGGCGGCGATTTGTAAATTGACGATTTTGCATAAATATGTTTTTCGGAATTCTAATCCTGCGATTTTTGGAGTTAAAGTTGAAGCCGGGAAATTAAAACAAAATTTGCAATTGATTGATAATAAAGGAGAAAAAGTCAGCCGTGTAAAAAATATTCAGTCGGAGAATAAATCTGTTGATTCAGCGTCGGAAGGAATGGAAATTGCGATTTCACTGCCCGGAACAAATTTTGAAAGACGACTTGGTGATATTGAAACTTTGTATACTGATTTGAGCGAATCGCAATTTAAGAAATTCAAAAAGAATAAAGATTTATTGTCGCAGAGCGAGATTAAAACTTTGCAGGAAATTGCAGAAGTTAAAAGGAAGGGGAAGGGGGAGTGGGGAATTTAAGGTTTGGAAATCTTCCATAATGTATTAAAATATTCTCTAAATCCTCTTGCGAGTTTTCTATTATGGATAAGAATAGTAGTTTCTTTTTCACCTTTTTCAATCAATGGAATGAGGACAAAATCTTTGTAAATATTTATAGGAACTGCACTCGTTTGATTGAAATATCTTTCTTCATTATATTTATCTTGTTTTAAGTGATATTCTTTAATTCCTCTTAAATTAGATGTAAATATTACTTTAGTAATTACTTTTGCTTTGACTTTTCTTTGATGATACTGAATAAAGAAATTAAGTTGTTGTTGAGTTAGAGTTTTATCGACGCCAAGAACAAGAAATTCTTTATCTTTCTCAAATTCATTTACAAGAGTTTCAAAAGCATTTTTCATTCCTTGAAATCCTTCATATATCTCTGCTCTTTCTTTTTGTGATGAAGGTGCTTGCATTGATAAAAGTGAAGGGATTAATTTTTGAAGTTCAGATTGTTGCTCATGAATAATCTTTTCCTTTTTATTAACAATCTCATTTAGGAAATTTGGCGATGCTGCATTGTAATAATGAACATTATTTTTTACGAATACTGATACTAAACCCTTATCTTTTAATCTATAAAGGATGTCATAAACTTTTGATTTTGTTACTTTTGATTCCTCAACTATATTTCCAATTGAAGAATATCCAATTTTTAATAAAGCCAAATAAACTTCACATTCACCTTTTGTTAATCCTATATCATAAAATAATTTCTTATCCATAAATATACTATGTTTTTTGGCATTAAAAACCTTATTATAGTATCCCCCTTAAAGAAACACAACACTTAAATATAGTAACTACCCTTAAGTAATTAATAAATTGTAAAATGAAAAATAAAGATATAGACCTTTTATATGAAGTAGGTTGTCTTCGTTTCATACAAAGAACGTGGAGACAATTTTTGAACCCTGATGTTCAAAATGTAGCTGAGCATACACTGAGAGTAATATTTATCTCTCTAGTATTAGCTAAAAATGAAGGAATCTCAAATACAGATAAAATAATAAAAATGGCATTAATTCATGATTTAGCAGAAAGCAGGACTGGAGATGTAAATTATCTTTCAAGGCAATTTACAAAAAGAAATAATGAAGGCGCACTTTGTGAAACATTACAAGAAACATCTTTGGAGGAATTAATTGAATTAGGGAAAGAATATGAAAAACATGAAAGTATTGAATCTAAGATAGTTAAAGATGCAGACATTCTTGATGGAGATTTTGAATTACAAGAACAGGTTGCAATGGGACATACTCTTCCAAATAATCAGAGAAAGTTAAGAGATGAAGTATTAAACAAGCTTCACACACAATCGGCTAAGAAATTATGGAAAAGTCTTCAAACATCCAACCCTCATAATTGGCATCTTGTTAATGGGAGCAATAGATTTTTAGCTGGAGATTGGAAGAAATAAGTTTAGAAAAGAAGACCTAATATTAAACTTGGAGAATATAATCATTCAATTTTATCTTCTAAGTTCCTATTTTTTCTTTCAATTATTTTTCCACGAATTCCTTCATATATTAAAGATAGTGTATTTGTTATTGGAGGTATTAATAAAAGTTCTTCTGGAACTCCCTGTTCTGTAAAAGGAAAATTTAAATTAGTGTCTGGAGCTAAATTCATAAATGAGAATGTGTACGAGATAACTTCTCCTGTAAATAATGTCATTCCCAATATTCCGCCGTAAATGGCGCCCGCGCATTCCATCATTGATGATTTTTCTTTTGGATCAATATATTCGTCGTCATTTTTTCTAAAATAGGTTGGCATTGCGTGAAGCATTGCTGTTTGCATTGCACTGAATTCTACAAATCTATTCCAAAATCCTTTTTGCTTTTTTGTCATTTTTGAATTTGACATGGGATTTATATAAATATTCTTACGCTGAAGGTTACATTCCAAATTAAATTCTTTTGGGGATTTTGTTTGTTATCATATGCCCAACTCGCGACCCCACTCCACCCGCGAACGAAAACCCACCCAAACGTGAAATCACTCGCCCAAACTGTGTCCCACCCTAATACCAAACAAAATCTCTGATTTAATTAAATTGATTTTTTGTAATGTGGGATGTAGCCTACGCTGAATGATACATTTTTAAATTCAGGATTTAATTATTAAATAGGAAAAGAGGCGACATGAAAACTTATTATCCTCCGGCGGGTTTGAGAAGATATTATTTTAGAATGCTATTGAAAATTATTTTAATATTAGTAATTATATTTTTTATTGTTGTGTTTATTATTTATTTTCCTGAGATTAAGGATTTTTTTATAAGAAACGGAGATAAAATTAAAAATATATTGTTGGGAAAAAATGGTTGATTTTGGCACTGTATTTGTGACTGTTGGAATGCTGGCTTTGCTCGAAGGAATTATTGTTCTTTTGTGGCCTAATTGGGCGAAGAAGATTGTAACTTCGCTGATGGAAACCCCGAAATTGATGCGTAAGCTGGGAATGGCAGAGATTGTTATTGCTATTGTTCTTTTGATATTGGGTGTTGTGGTAAGGTGAATTAGCGCTCGTAAACTCGCGAGAATATGTGGCTACAAGCCGGTTAGACGCACGGCTTTTCGCTTAAGATAAAATTAATGCATAAACCTTTGAATATAATTGTTCAACAAAAAAGAGGTGATATTTATTAGTTGGTTGGTTAAACAAAAGTTTTATAAATTACAGTAAAAGACTTATTTTATGACAGACGTATACTATGAAATTAAGTATGATGGAAATAAAACACAAAAGATATCTGAATTATCTCCTTTGGAAAAAGCACTTGTAGCTTTAGGTGATTTTAGAAGAACTAGAAGAACTGAAAGTTTTCTTAGAGCAACAAATGAGGTTGTTGAACCACTAAGTGAAGGCGGTTTAGATTTCAAAAAACTCACTTATTTTTATGCAGCGGTAAAACAACCTTTAGATGATTCTGTAGAAAGAGTATTAGGTGCTTGTGGATTTTCTATTAGAGAATTGGCAAAAGAAGAATATGAAAAAGAAACTGCTATGGGTGGAATATAATTAGTGTTCTCGCCAAAAGTCTTTTAAACCTATTTTCTCACAGATAATTATGGTTTTCAAAATTAATATTGCGTCAAAAGATGGGAGGACGTATAAGCTTGAGTTAGAGAGTGAGAGCTTTGATGGAAAGAAACTTCACGAGAAGATTCCTGGAAACGAAGTTTTGCCGGATTTGAAAGGTTATGAATTTGAGATTTCCGGAGCAAGCGATAGTTCTGGTTTTCCTTTAGTTGAAAATGCAGAGGGTGTTGGTTATAGCAAGCAACTTTTGAGTTATGAAAAAGGAATGCACAAACGCCCAAAGCACGAAGGCAAGCGAAAAAGAAGCGATAATAAACCAAAAGGTCTTCGATTGAGAAAAACTGTTAGAGGCAATACAATTTCAAATCATGTTGCTCAAATTAATTTAAAAATTATTAACGAAGGTGAGAAGAAACTTGAGCAGGTTTTTTCTGACCAAGCTAAAAAAAAGGAGCCGAAGGAAAATCGGAAAGTGAAAAGAGCGAATAAAAAGAATACTCCGAAAGAAGTGAAAGAAGAAAAATCAGAAGAGGTTGGTGGGGAGGAGTAAAATGAATTTGAATTTTGGTGACTCTTGGGATGCTGCTGAAAATCTTTATGGTCATTTATTCAGAGAAACTGAAAGACAAAGAGAAGAATCAGAAAACTTAAAACGAATGAAAGAAACTGAATTAGAAAGAAAAATTGATAGGTGTATTGAAAGTTTTGAACATGAAGAAGGAAGGGTTGATTATATGATTGTTACTCCGGAGACTTATAGAGAATTAGATAGATTAGGTGCAATAAATTTATTCAAGGCAAATCCTTTCTTTGGAGAAATTGTTGGATATGTTCCAGATCCAAAAATTAAAGTTATAACTCCGAATCAGATAAAACACTTTGGAGATGAAAAAGATTTTGAAAGATATAAGGAAAATATTGGATTGGTTGAAATGGGCAATCCTTTGGCTTTAGCGAGGCGAAGATTTTGCAGGGAATTTGCAAAGATGGGGGTTTATAGATTAAATTCCCTCGAGGAAAATGAAATAAAATGACAAAGGGATACGGATGCAGACGTGAGGGTTTAGCAACCATATACGAACTTCCAGATGATGGTTTGACTGAATCTGAAATGATAAGGAATCATAATACTGTGTTAAGACAATTATCAAGCGAAAGTGATTGTATGAGAGATGCTATTTCCTTGAAAGAATATAGGGCAAGGCAAAGGAGGGATGATAAACAAAATCTTACATTAGTTGATGCTTTGCTTTCTATTCCCGCAGCGATTTATTTTGGAATTAGGAATGGCATAAAAACTGTTAGAAGAACTTCCCGCAGCGATTTATTGTAGTATGTTAGAAGAACTTAAGCCAACATGTGTAGGGCCATGACATATATCACTATTTTTTATACGTAAATTTTCTTGCTTCGCAAAGATTAATGGCTTCTACTCGCGCCTTGACTTTGCTATTGATAATTCAAATTAGTCAAAACGTAAACGCTCGGCTTAGGCTCTTCACTAAGAAATTGTTAATCCATAAATTTTGAGATATATTGTTATCATTTTTCTCGACGGAAAATCCTGCAAGTTTAAGGGAGGTTGATTGTCAAGGAACCGTAGGTGCCTTACAGATTTGAAGTCGCAATAAATTTTCGAACGAAGTAAGAAGTAATTTTCGGATACCACCAACTTAAGCCGAACCAAAACCCTTTTAACCTAACCATTTCTCTAATTTTTATGACAAAACAAATACCAGAATTAAATGTGGGAGTTGTCGGGCATATTGACCACGGAAAGACGACGCTGTTGAGTAAGATTACTGGAAAGTTTACTGACACCCACTCTGAAGAATTGAAGAGGGGAATTACGATTAAGCTTGGTTATGCTGATGCAGTGATTTACAAAGAAGGAAATAATTATAATACTAAAAAAGGAACACCAGTAAGATATATTAGTTTTATAGATGCGCCGGGGCACGAGATGTTAATGGCGACGATGTTGAGCGGAGCGGCGATTATTGACGCTGCGATTTTAGTTGTGTCTGCGCAAGAAGGAATTAAACCACAGACAAAAGAACATTTTATGGCACTGCAGGCAAAAAATATTAAGAATATAATTATTGTCCAGAATAAAATCGATTTGGTTTCAAAAGAAGACGCTTTGAAAAATTATAATGAAATTAAAAAATTTGTTAAGGGCACTATTGCAGAAAGTTCGCCGATTATTCCTGTATCAGCGCAGCAGGAAATTAATATTGATAAAATTTTAGAAGAACTTGTTAAGTTAGATATTCCAGAGAAGAACAAAAAAGACAAGCCGATTTTTCTTGTAGCAAGAAGTTTTGATATAAATAAACCTGGAACAAAAATAGAAAAATTGAATGGTGGTGTTCTTGGAGGTATTTTGAAACAAGGTGTTTTGAAAGTTGGAGATGAAATTGAAATTAAGCCGGGTTTGAGTTTGAAGAAAGCAAATCAGCAAGTTTACGAAACTCTTACGACTAAAATTATTTCGTTGCATAAAGGCAATTCTAATGTTGATGAAGTTTTTCCTGGAGTTAGCATTTCAATTGAGACAGAACTTGATCCTTTTTTGACTAAGACCGATTCTTTGACAGGTTGTTTAGTTTCTAAAAAAGGCGAGCTCCCGGAGATTACACATAAATTAAAATTGAAATATAATTTATTCGAAGAAGTTTTAGGAGTTCAGGAACATAAGGGTGTTGAGGTTATTAAAACAAAAGAATTTTTGATGTTGAGTGTGAATACGACAATCACCGTCGGAATTGTTGAAAAACTTCAAAATGGAAATATGGATTTAACATTGAACATCCCGATTGTTGCATTGAAAGGTGATAATGTGGGAATTGCAAGAAACATCGGCGGGCATTGGAGATTGATTGGGTTTGGGGAGATAATTCAATAGAATTTATAAAGCGTTAATATTGTTTTAGTTTATGGAGAATCAACTGGTTGGAGAGATTGAGGGTTTTTATGGAGAGCCTTGGTCAATGGATGCAAGAAGAAAACACGCAGAATTTCTTAAGAATAAAGGTTTTAATTTATATATTAATTCTCCAAAGGACAGCCCTTTTTTGAGAGAAAGATGGGTAGAGGATTTTCCCGACGATGTTTTTGATGAATTGCAAGATTTGGGAAATGTTTTTCATTTGGAAGACATTAATTATGGTGTTGGTTTAAGTCCTCTTAATATTTATAATAATTGGAATAATAATACACTGACTAGTTTGAGCAGTAAACTTCGAGCAATTGAAGATATTGGTGTTGAAGTTATTTCTTTTCAATTTGATGATATGAATGGAAATGTGTCAGATCTTGCGAAAAGACAATCTGAAATTGTTTCATATGTAACTGAGAGAACAAATGCAAAAATTCTTTTTTGTCCAACTTATTATTCGTATGATTTTGCATTGTATAAAGAATTTGGAGGAGGATTTATTCCCGACGGATATTTTGAAGATATTGGAAGATTGATTCCTAATGGCGTTGAGATAATTTGGACAGGTCCGAAAATTGTTTCTCCGAAAATTACTATCGACCACTTAGTAGAAGTTGAAGAAACTTTTAGAAGAAAGCCTTTTTTGTGGGATAATTATCCTGTGAATGATGCAGATATGACTCCTTATTTACATCTTAGGGCGATCGAAGGAAGACCTTCAAATTTGCTAGAACATGTTTCTGGATATATGGCTAATCCAATGCCTCAAGCTTATTTGTCTTTGATTCCTCTTTCTACGATCTCAGATTTGTTAAAGAATGGAAAAAGTTATTCTCCAGATGAATCATTTTGGAATGCGGCTAATGAAATTACAAGTCAACCAGAACTAATGAGATTCCTTGTGCCTATTCTTCAAGATCGTGGCCTTAGAAATTTGACTTCTGCTCAGAAAGAGGAATTGATAAGGAAAGTTTTACCATATAAAAAAGAGTCATGGGGAAAAGAATTGATTGATACTATTAATGGTCGCTATGATATTGCTTAATTAAAATATCAACAAAACTTTAAAACCTCCTTTTCTTTTTCAATTCATGGCAATGTATTCTCATTCAAAGCTTTCTACGTTTGAACAGTGCAAACTGAAATATAAATTCAAATATATTGACAAAATTGAAGTTGAAGTTGAAGAGACGATTGAGAGTTTTCTTGGAGGTGTTGTTCACTCTGTGCTTGAATGGCTTTACAAATTGAAAATTGAGGAGGGAAAAACGGCGACAATAGATGAATTAATTGTTTATTTCAGCGATTTGTGGAGGGAAGGATTTTCTCCGAATTTTCTCATAGTTAAAAGTCATTTGACTGACAAAAGTTATTTTGAGATGGGCATTAGATTTCTTCTTGATTATTATATAAAACATCAGCCGTTTGACGACGGCACGCTTGAGACAGAGAAGAAAATTATAATGCCCTTGGATGAAACTGAAGAGCATCATATAATTGGTTTTATTGACAGATTTGTTCATAATAAAAAACTCAACCGCTTTGAGATTCATGATTACAAGACTGGAAATTCTCTTCCATCGAGAGAAAGGTTTGAACAAGACAGACAATTAGCTCTTTATTCTTACGCGATAAAAAGAACTTATGGATTTGACAAAGAAGTGAAATTGATTTGGCATTATCTTGCGTATAATCAAGAGATTCATTCATCTAGAACAAACAAACAGCTTGAAGAACTTATTCAGAGAATAAAAAAACTAATAAAAGAAATTGAAAACGAAAGATATTTTCCGTTCAGCAAATCTGCACTTTGCGATTGGTGTGAATACAAAAGCATTTGTCCGGCGTGGGGAAATTCTCCTAAGAAGATTGAGAAATATGACAAGATTGATAAATATCCGACGCTGTTGAAGTATATGAAGGAATGATTTGGAACTCGCAAGCTCGTTCTATAAATTTTGGTTAACTCAGATTTAATATTGATGATGGTATTAATTGATAAATATAGAAATCAAAAGGTATTGAGAAAAATTTATAACCCATTAGAGTTAGTGAATATTATGGAAAAGAATAATAAATGGTCAAGAAATCAGAAAATTCAGAGAGGAATGTTAATCCTGAATTTTATAGGTTTAATTGCAACTATAATCGGTTTAATAATAACTGCTATTTTTTTAATTAAAACATCAAGTCAACAAATAATAATCAAACAAAATGTTGATGAAATAGAATCTAAGTTAGGAAGTTTTTATGAGTTAAGTGCAAATAATGCAAGTATTCAACATATAACCGTTGGTAACGCTACTCTTTGGTATAATGGTAGTTGTTTTATAACTAAAGTAAATAACTCTGCGCTAAATATTTGTTTATAAAAATTTCTAGTGAATTTTCAATTATTTTATTCTCACTCTTTCCCCTCATCATTTCTCTTCACAGAAAAATATAAAAACTTGAAGATTATTTATGATTATGGAAATGATAACTATTTCAAAAGAAGAATATGAAAAGCTGAAAATGCAAGCAAACATAGATGTAGAATTATTAGAACAACTCATAGAAAGTTTTAAGGACATAAAAGAAGGGAGAATTATAAGAGTTAGATAATTAATCAAAGTCTTTT
>Ga0209210_1000405_pt1 | contig 46453 bp, 44 predicted proteins | sample RifGroA1_FD_183991 | JGI IMG/M metagenome (GOLD analysis project Ga0209210, IMG submission 183991) | Contaminated groundwater microbial communities from Rifle, Colorado, USA - Rifle Groundwater A1 (SPAdes) (version 2) | ecosystem: Environmental > Aquatic > Deep subsurface > Groundwater >...
TGAGTTGTACGCTACTACGGGTATTTGCGGGATCCCTCGCCCGCGTCACCCGTTATTATATAAAAAAATAATGTTTTTATTCGCTCCTCGCATTCTTTTATTTTCTCTATCTCTCTATCTCTTTATATCTTATTCACTTTCTAATCTCCATCACCTTATTTGTATGGTCAAAGACTATCGAGTATTGGTCAAAAACCCCTTTTCTCCCCAGAAGCGCCCGTGTCCCCTCGCTTTCGGTGAAAACGACAGGGAGATCGACATTCTCAGTCCCCAGCCGGACGGTCATATCGGACTGGTAGGCAAACGACAGCGTGTTGCCGAATCCTTTAAATGAGATCCGTTTGGCGTATGCCAGATCTTTCCCGATTTTTTCCGCCCAATTCCGAGGAAGCGAGGATATGACCGCTCCGCTGTCCAGGACAAACTCGGTATTTTCAAATCCAAGAAGCGTTTTAACCGGAATTTGCAGCACCGGTTCCATCACTGATCCTATGTCCGTCCACTGCCGGACCCCAAGCGGTATCCGAAGGACGAGGGACGGTTCAGCTAAAAGCTGGGACGATTGGGATGTTTGGGAGGCAAGAGCTAAAAATCCAAAAAAGGCCGACAACGGTAAACTCACGATGATGAGGAGCTTAAACATTCCCTGGATGAACACGCTTCGATTATCCATTATAAATTACTATAGCACAAAAAAAGGAAAAAGAGACATTGCTTGCAAAGAACGGGGAAATATGCATAAATGAGTATACGTATGATCGGGCCGATACCGTACGATATGATGCATACACCGATGTCCCAACCAACATCAGATGATGTGATACCACAGGAAGCCTTTCCCCACTTTTTGAAAAACCCATTTCGGAAGAAGCCGCTTTTGCCGTCTCTCCTTGCCGGTCTTTTCATGATCGCAGGGCTGATTTTCGGCGTATTTTCCCTATCCCAAAAGCAGGATATCCGCAAAAAAGCCGCAGCCAGCCCGTACGCCCTTACCAAAGAGTGCCGCACGACGAGCACTTCCGCGTACAGTTCCTGCTGGACAGATGAAAGCAGATCACCGTGTGCGTTGGTTGTGGACATGGAGACGAATGACGTGGACAAAGAGAACGCGTATTGCAACACCGGCGTGTTGTGCAAATTCAAAGGAACGCCCCTGTCATGTAAAAAAAGTTTAAACCCCATCCAGTCGGCGGTTGACATTTCTTCAGGGAAAAATCAGGCCATGCAGCCAAAAAAGATTCGCTACGAGGTGTTTTTGGAGCCCGGAGAATTTACTGTTGAACAGACCTGTACGGAATCAGACCTCGGCTGTTCCGGGTTTGCCCGGTCAATCAACGGGACACCGGTTGCCAATGGATTTGAGAGCGACCGGTTTGCGGTACAGGTTCCCTCCTATACCCAAATTACCGGTACGCTAAAAGATAACGCTCACGTATCCGTCTTCTTTATTCCGGAGCGCGTGTATGATGTGTGGGGCGGCTTCAAAGACACGATAGCAGGAGCCAAAGGCCAGGGAGTGACCGCGCTGTTTTCACTCACCAATGTGTACGGAGCTGTGGATACGACAAAAGAAGCTGAGGTAAAAAGCAAACTCTATGACCCTTCCGTGACTCCTCCCCCAGGACCGGTGCGCGATGTTGTTATCCAGAATATCCGCATGCTGGGCGTGGGCGGACCCGGAAGACTGGTTCAAAATGAGTCGGATGAAAAAGCCAAAAATCAATGGAAGCACCCGGGGTATTACTGTACCGAAAGCCCCTGTTTTTACCGGTATACCGCCATGATGGCCATAAACGCCAAACGCGTGAGCGGAGGCAACGTTAAAATACGCAATAACAGGATGGAGATGTTCGGAGAGAAATTTATGATGCTCGGGCATTTGTTTAACCTCAGCTCCGCTGTAGCAAGCGACCTGTTGCACGAAGGATTTGTCACCCAACTGCGCGTAGACGGAACACCGGATAGTCCGGTCCTTATAGCCAACAATACCATGGACGGAGCAATCGGCGCAGACGCTCTCATCGTCTGGGGGTCATACATTGATATCACCGGCAATACCATCAAAAACGGATTCAGCGACTGGTACGGCAATCAGATCGCGGTCTCCATCTACATGGACAGCCATCACATCAGGGCCGTGGGAAATACCTTGGATCACTGGCTCACCGGATTTAATCTGGAAGGCCCGATTGCTTTGGCTCCGGGCAAAGACTACACATGGTTGAAAAATTCAGACCGCGTGGCCCATGACAACACGGTTGAAAATAATACCCTCACCAACACCCTTGTCTGCATCGTTCCCCAGCGCCAGGTCAGAGCCGCCATTACCGGGAATACGTGCAGCAATGATAAAGCCAAATGGGAACATCTTTTGGATCCGTCGCTTTATGCTCCTCCGAAGAATGATTTTTTGCAAAGCCTTTTTGGGGGAACGCCGCCCACTCAAAAAGAAGCCCACGACATGTTCTGCGGCATCCCGGGATTTGGCATGCACATCAGGACCAGCCAGGACTCCTTTATTTCCGGCAACACATTCAATGACTATCCCAAAGGGTTTCTGATGGAGCCGGTGGATCACCTGAAAGCCGGGATGAAAAACATGACGTTTTCAAAAAACACGTTTTCCATCAGCAAAACAAGCCTGGATAGCTCCCATGCGTACGCTGGGGAAGTGAATTGTCCGGTTGACTATTTTTATGATATATACTGGTATCCGTCAGCCACAGCGGAGACACCGGCCGACATCCGTTTCTGTTCCAGCAACAAACTTATCTACGGCTGGGGAACGGCCCGTTTGACCAATAAGCCAAACCAGCCGGGACAAATCCTCAACGCGGTCTGCCAAGCTGATCCGACGGCGGTTCCTGTATCGACAGCCACGCCGACCCCGACACCCGCGGGGTGTCCGTCCGGCCAAACAAAACCCTATTATATAAAGCGGGCGGGTCAGCAGTGCGTATCGGTGGACTCCTGCGGCGTATCCACCTGCATGCCTTCATCCGCTGGCTGTCCTGTGGGCCAGACCAAACCCTTTTATCAGCAGTACGGGTTTTCGTGTGTCCCCGTGCGGAACCGCTGCGGCACATCCACCTGCAAACCTGAGTGAAAAAGATACGCGCGGATTGACAAGATACAGAAAATTAGATATTCTTACCCCGCGTCTCCGTTATGAAAATGAAAAAAGAACATATCCCCGTCATCATGTCCGGAATATTCCTTATTCTTTCTATGATCGGCATCGGAAGCGGGGTGTATTTCTACCGCCAATACAGGACAAGCGAGGAAAAACTCAAAAATCCTAACCAAGCAGCCAAACAGGAAAGCAAAGAACTGATGAAAAGGGTGGGGAAACTCATGATCCTTCCCTTTGAAGAAGCCCAGGTTGCTACCATTGCCGACGCGGAGACGCTGAAAAAGACCCAGGCCTTTTTCCAGGATGCCAAAGACAATGACAAGCTCCTCATCTTCCCGGATGCCAAAAAAGCCATTATTTACCGTCCGACCGCAAATGTGATTATCAACGTGGCTCCGTTTATCGATCAGGGGAATCCCGCTACAGGCGCAGGAGAGATGCAGTCTGCGCTTGGGCAGGGGCAGGAGCTGAAAATTGCTCTCCGAAACGGCAGCGGGGTAGTGGGAGTGACCAAAAAGCTGGAGGAGGATCTGAAAGCAAAAATGCAGAATATCACCATTACGGAGAAAGACAACGCCAAGCGTACGGATTACGAGAAAACAGTGGTTATCGGGCTTTCCGATACATTGAGTAAAACTTTTATTCAACAATTTGCGAATGAATTGTCAGCGACAGTATCTACACTTCCTCCCGAAGAACCCAAACCCGTTGCAGATCTCCTCATTATTGCGGGAAAAGACCGGAAATAAAAATTTACTTTCTCTCTCCGCTTCCAGAGGACATCATCACCTCAAATTCCCTGATGAAACTGGCAGACATAGTGGCCTGTTCTTCAAGGGACAGCTCGCGGGTTTGTTCCGTGAGAACCGGCGTCGGAACGGGTTTTTGAAAAAGTTGCGGAACTTCCTCTTTCATGGGTACAAGGAGAGATGCAAGGGAGGCAACAATCCCCAGTATGAGTGCGCTGATGTATGCAAAAAATGTTTGTAAACCCTGGATAGGCATAGACTTTTTAGACTTACGAGTAAAGATAGTATAGCACACGAACATTACGGCACGAGCGGAACCAGAGGCATGTCTATCGGAGGTTCTGGTGCGAGCGGTATGGCAGGTATGTCTACCGGTATTTCTGTGCAGTCCGTTGAGACCAGCGGTATTTCTGTTTTCAGGTTTGCCATCGGGTAGAGTATGAGGTCGACGGTAAATAGATTGTCAAACGTACCGTAAAATCCCAGATTCGGAAGTTGGAAGTTGACGCCCCGTCCGATAATGAAGAGTCCCTGGCTCACCGGTGTGTCTATGGCAAAAAATGATCCGCCCCGGGCCGGAAGTCTGAATGTGTGTTTGCCTTCGTAATTATGGACTCCTGCCCCGCCCTCAGCAGTTTATTATATGTATTTGTTCCTTCCCACGCATCATCAAAATAGCCGTATACATGGCTGTCAATCGTTGACGCGATCACGACGTTGGCTGTCCCTGATCCCACAGGAGACGCAGACCCGGAAATCGAGTAGTATCCTTTGCATGTGTTTTCCAGTTTAATCACATCAATCATCAGCGTATCCGAATCCGGTACACCGCTACACCGCTTACTGATTTTTTGTAATTACACGACTTACGCACTCTGTCATCGCGAGGATCCCGACGTCACGTCGGGAGACGAAGCGATCTCTATCATAAAGATTGCTTCGCCTAAGAATGGCTCGCAATGACAAGATGAATTGAATTATTCTGCGTAAGTCCAGTAATTATCAAAATCACGTCGCCGCAGGAGCCTCCGGTCTGTTTGGCAAAGCCGTTTGAGATAGGACAGTTTATCTTTCGCGCAGTCTTTCAGAGCACCTCCGTACCTGTTCATGCCGGCAGTATCACCTGCGTCCTGCGCTTGGCCGTATGCTTGGGTATAGGCAAAAATATATTCGTCCGTGCAGTGGCCGTTTGCTCCTGCCTGAATTGCTTGTCCTCTGCTTAAAATCCATCCATTCCTAAATATTGACCAATTCTGGTTAATTCAGTAGTATGGTATATAGTATGCAGCCGATTATTCCTCACTATGATAAAGTATGTGATGCCTTTCAAAAGTATGGGGTGTCATTTGCCGGCCTTTTTGGATCACGAGCATTTGGCGATAATACACCAAAAAGCGATTATGATATTGTCATCGAATTTACTCCCCGTTCAAACATATCCCTTCTTGGGATGATGGAGCTTCAACAGAAATTAGAGAAAATTTTAGGCGTTTCCGTTGATCTCGTGACGAAAGAGGATATTTCTCCGTATATCCGTGAGAGTGTCTTATCGTCAGTAATACCGTTTTATGGACAGAAAAACTGACCGCATGTATTTTCTCCATATTCGTGATGCGATTATTCTTCTGGAACAATGGACGAAGCATACGACATTATCTGATTTGAAATCAGATGAAAAGTTAGAAAGCGCAGTTATCCGTCAGCTGGAAATAATCGGAGAGGCTGCTCGTCATATCAGCAAAGAGAGTAAGTTGGAAACACCTGAAATACCATGGGAGCCGATTGTAGGCATACGGAATAGACTTATTCATGGATATTTTTCTATCAATCTTGAAAAAGTATGGCGTGTGATCAAAAAAGACATTCCTAAATTGAAAATTCAAATCTACTCACTTCTCGAAACTTTGGAAAAAGAGGAATAGGAAAGGAAGTGGTAAAAGTGCAAATCCAATCCACTCCAGGAGCTGGGGAAGGAAGAAGAGGATGATGATATTTCCGTTATTTTCCATTTTCCATTCTCCATTTCCCATTTGTATCACCCACGCATTCTCCCAATTATTCACCAAGACGTGATCTTTCAACTCTTTCCCAAAAAGGAAGGGAAATGTAAGTGAAAGCCAATTTTGAATTCTACAAAAAAAATTCTGCATTCTGCATTCTGCATTCTGAATTGTATATGCCCGCCACCCTTTATCAAAGGATTGGGAGAGGATGAGCGCGGTATTTTCCATTTTCCATTCTCCATTTTCCATTATCTTAATTTTGTAGTACGCCGGATTAGGATGGTCGACAGATGTTAGTGTGATAGAGCTGTCTGATCTCTGACTTCCGACCTCTGATTTCTGTATCTTCATTCCCACCATCTTTTCATACGGTATGGTATATACGCGGACAGAGGAGATATCGTTGATAGTAGTATCATTATCTACAGAAAGATTATCCATTGTGATCCGGTAGCCTATACCAAATTCATCCATAGGCGGAATGACAAAAAATGAATTTGTGAAGTCAGTAGCGCTTCTCTTATCTGTTACATAGCTTTCTAAAAATGTCTTTTTCGTCTGTTCATTGGTTATAGAGATGAAAAGTCGTCGTCCTTGAATATGACGTGATCGAACAACTACTATGTATCCATTTCGTTGAGACAGGTCCGGAATTCCGATATCTAAACAAGTACTTGCAGAAATACTTTCCAATCTCCTGTACCCGTTGTTTTGATTTTCCCATTGTGCATTTGTTTTTCCTTTGCGAGATGCGTCACAAGAAGAAATTAATTTCTTCAGGTCTTCCGTGTTAGAGCTGTTATACGCTTCTGTTCCATGTGTTATCGGCACTGTAACTGTGAAGGTAGGAATCGGATCTTTTTGGAAATCAAAAGTCGCACTGCCTGTAAGAGGGATTATTTTTGCTACTTCCTGATTTTCAAAATACGAGGGTATATAACCCGTAAATGTAAGAGCTTCGTTTGAGAGTTTGATTGAAAATTCCTTTTCATTCTGTTCGTGTCCGGTAAACAATGATCGGAATGGGTAGTATATATCGTAAAGTTCTTTGTCTGTTGTTATATATGGACCGAAATCAGTGTATGCCTGGTCGTTATCATTCCAGATGTATGATGGTCCGATATTTGGCACATTGGATTCCATTGTCACTGTTGAATTCGTTTGCTGTCCGACTGAATACAATCGGATTCTTCCATACGCTTCTTCCTTTTGAATGGACGAATTTGTTTGGAGAAGCGTATCAATTTGAGAAAGATACAGCGCTTTATCATTCGTCGGATGCATGATGTTTTCATCGATCATGATCCAGCGGATATCGTATTTTTTTACCAGCTGTGCAAATCGTTCAGCATTTTTTTCATAGATAGCTTGAGAAAATTCCCAATACACGTTTTCATTAAAATTACTCCATGGATCAAACGCTCGGTCAATAAGAGGCTGCCGTATACCAAACCACGTGAATCCTGATCCGATGACGCCCCATCGATACTGGGTCCAGCCCCAATACCACGGCATGGGAAGGACCAGAATACGTCCATCTGAAGGTTGTTTTTTGAAAAATGAAGACACCTGAAAATACTCTTGGGGTATATTTACACGAAGATTTTCATACAAAAAATTTCCCTGAAATGACGGAATAGTTGTTATCAAAAGCATGATCGTAGCAAGACAGATTGGTATGACAGACAGTATCTGTCGTTTTTTTATAATCCATGTAGTCAATTCTGACAACGCATAGGAAACAAGAATTGCAAAAGAGAATGCATACAGGAAAAAAAATTTCGTAAATACGAACCGGAAAATATCTGACACATAGGGGACATAGGTCCGTATCAGCCATGAAAACGAGGAGAAGATCGGTATATCATTTCCGATTGCCAAAAACGAAAAAAGAAATATGAGCGCATACGGTGCGACAGTCGTATCTCTTTTTTGGATAGCCAGAAAAAATCCAATGGCAGCAAGAGAAAAAAGAGATAAGAGGACCCCTTGTACAAGTGGAGCATCTATATGGTTTATCCACGGCTTCATTATATAATCATTGGTAAGTTTTTTATAATCGTAATAGATATATGTGAGGGCAAAACTTTTCATTTCTGCGGTATCTACAAATCCGCCAAATGCATGGTTTTTTTCAAAAATATCTTCTGTAGCTATCTGATTATTTTTTGAGCCGGTGATAATGGAAGAGCGTGCGATTGTGCTGTAGGTAAATGGAATTCCCCAGAATGCATTCATACAAAATGCTATTCCAACTACCAGGACAATGCGTTTCAGAGATGCTCCTTTTGACACTATCAATCCCCAGAGAAGGTACATACCGACAGCGAGTGCTGTTACGAGAAATACCGTCGGAACATGGGCTTGCGGAGTAGCCAATAGCATGACGAGGCCAAAGAGCATTGCGTCTCGTTTTTTTTCGTATGTAAGGAATTTGGAAAGCGTTAAAAATATCCATGGAAGAGAGGCAAACTGGATAAGAAACAACTCAAACGGGAGATAAAACATCTGTACCGTTGCAAAGCAATATTGGTAAAAAAGTGCGCTAAAAAGAGCGACTACGGGAACTATGTCATTCCGAGGCTTTTGCGAGGAATCCCGTTGGATATTGGATAGTAAGAAATACATTCCTATCCCGCCGATAAGATGCATTCCAAATACAAACACATAGCGTAACAGTTGCTGCGGTATGGCTAGAGATAGGATCCATAAGAGGAGGTAATGAATAAGATTCGCTGCATGTGACATGCCATCCTGATAGCCTAATCCCCGATATTCCTGCCAAGTTGCAAAGAGCGTTCGTTTGAGGTTTAATGCAAGGTCAAATTCCGGAAACATGTTATCCCAGCCGACCAGATATGTATGAGGCGTGAAATTGGCGCTAAAAAGTATCCCTTCAAAGAAGACGAGGAGGAATAGTGGCCAATAGAGCTGGATAAGTCGAATGATCTGTTTCATACATATGGTTAGCGTACCATACTGACTTGTTTTGTGTGCAATGTGTCTTTTAGCGATAGACGGGTGTGGATGAACTTTTTTTCAAGATTTTTTATAGCGCTTGGTATATCCCGTATGAACATATAAACAGGTACAATGATCCGTTCCGGCAATATTCCGATTATGAGCGACTGGATGACCATCAGGAAGATAGCCTGAAATGATATCCGGTAATTGAGATGTAAAACTGCATCAACTCTGATTTTTACGGAATTAATAAATTTTTCCTTAATATAGACAAGCGACGCATTGTTTCCATGGATGCGATAGGAGATTAGGCATTCAGGGAGATTAGCAAATGTTCCGACCTGCAGGAGTCTGAAAAAAGTATAGTAATCATCATTGACATCGTATCTCATTGCGTAAAGTTTCATCGGATTGGGGAGCATGGAACGCCGTATCATAACGGAAGGGTGAATTATCGGGTGGATTATTCCGTATGTTGTATAGATATCATTATGAGCGACAGGAACCGTTTTGATTCCGGTTTTTTCCCCTTTCGCATTAATGACTGTTGCCTGTGTTCCCAAAAGAAGAATCTCCTGATGGTCTTCCATATATCCCACTTGTTTTTCAATGCGTTTTGGATGAGAAATATCATCCGCATCCATACGGGCAATATACTTGCCTTTAGCAAACGTCAGTCCGAAGTTTGTTGCGCCGTTTCCTGCGGCGTTGGTTGTTTTTTCTGTTTGGACAGCAATGATTTTGTTCGGGTACTGTTTTTGGTAGGTTTTAATAATACCCCATGACCCGTCCGAACTCCCGTCATCCACAATAATAAATTCGATATTTTTGTATGTTTGTTTGAGTATGGACTCAACAGCAGGCACGAGAAACCTCCCGGCGTTATATACGGGCATGATGACCGACACGAGTGGAGCATTGTTTATTTTCATACACTCCTTTAAACTCCTTTAAATTCCTATAAACTCCTTTGTTTTCTTTTGTTTCATATTGTCTTTAAAGGCCTCGCCTTATGAAATTTTTATCAGGAACATCCTTTTGAGTTCTCTGAAAGGATGTTCCTGCAAAGAGTATTCCCGATTCTGTAAAAAATATCTGATTGTCTCAACTCAAAATCTCGCGTTTATCTCGTCTTCTTCATCTCGCGCTAATCTGTTTTGAATCAGGACAATCACATCACCAAGGTTCCTTTTTAGGGGAAAGTAACCTTACGGCTACTTTGGATGTTTAGATTGTCTTTTTGTCTGACGACTCGAGCGTTTGGCTCTGCGTTTAATTAACCCTCAACCTTCATACAAAGGATGCATGATCTAAAAGATCAGTGGCCCAGAGATGTGGGAAGGAGGCTTAAACGCGTTGCCTGACGCAAGAGTGGGATAATGAATCCCATCCGTCAGACTTTCGACCTTAGAGGTCGGGATTAGTCCAGCGAACGAATGTCATTTTGCATACGAGCCTTATCAGCACGCTTATTGATCCTTTCCAGATTGCTCCGGTGGACCAGCGTATTGCTGACAGGTGTCTTTGCGCGGTCTTAAAGACCGTTTTTTTGACATTGTCGCTAACCGTTTTTAGGCGGATCCCGACCTCTTGAGGTCAGTTGGGCGTCCATGGCTTAGGGCAGCTTCTCGAAAGAGAAACCGGTTGCCCAGGACTCGGCGCACTTTACGCCAATCCAGCTTTCGGCTGGGTTGGTGCCGAGGGTAGCAGAGATTTCAACCGACAAAAAATTCTGTCGATCAATAATCAGTAATCCCTGCTCCCATGGCTTAGCGCCATCGGTGTTCAGCCAAACCCGACACTCCGGTCCCGTAAAGCGGTAGTTTCCGGGTTGCAAAATCAATGCAACGTCATGGGCTTTCCGTTCGGGGCCGGTCGGGAGGCAAGGTTGCCACCACCAGCCTAGAGCTGGATGGTCTGGCGAACCGCCTTGCCGAGGATCGAAAACAACTGCGTATGGATCTTTATTTCCCTGGCGGAAATTAGACCAAAAGATCTGGCCATTCTCCGGGGGAGTTAGATTCGCACCACAGTTAACGACCCAAGGGCTGGGGATCGCGGTGAATGCGACGGTCGGCGGGACGGATGTCCACGTCGGTAGCGGGGTGTTGGTTGCAGATGCGACCGTGGGTGTCGCGGTTGGCGGAATGGGGGTCGTGGTTACCTCAATGATTTTGGTAACTTCTACGATCACCGTTTTTTCCACAACTTCGACTTTTGGAGTCGTAGTCGGGGTTTGCGTCGGGGTGGGGGTTTGAGTCCCACTCGGCGGCTGGGGTGGCGTGCCTGTGCAGGCAGCCAGAACCAGACTTACGAGTACGAGGACGTACATAATTTTCTTCATCGCTCCGCTCCTATTGCTTGAACCAGAAGGTTAGTCCGATCAAGATCGCGGTAATTACGATGCCTACGCAAAGTTGCCACGAAATTATCGGAATGACAAGAAATATGAAGCTGAGAACTGCAAGGATCAATGGTGCGACCCAGGCGTTCTTATTTTCGAACAGCTTCCCTCCTGCCCAATCGTCGGGCAAGGCTAACAATATAATCCAGGTCAAAGTCAACGTGACGATGACGTGGGCCACGCCAAACTGGTTAAACCAAATTATCCAGTTGACGAGAGTCTGATACCAAACATTTGGATCAAACATTTTTTCCTCCTTCAACTAATCTCCTTTAACGAATAAATTCGTCGGAGATCATCTATCTCGTACCCTTGCGGGTGGAGATAGGGAAATACCGTCTTTTTTATTAAGTAACCGATGAGGCTACTTCTATCTGGTGACGATAAACCAGTTATTTTTTTGGAAAACATCCACTATTTCGGATGAATCCATTCTGAAGAGAATTAATTCAAAAAATCGAAGCTAAATTACTCTATTTGACATGCACGTGCATGTGAATTTGAGTATTTTTCTCTTCACAATGGATCCATCCATAGGGATCGTTTGGAAATTCATTCATAGGAATTTCCAAATACGACCCTTTATGTCGCATCTTCATTGAGAATACAAATCAAATAATGAGTGAATGCGACCATCGTGATGTTTTTCCTTGGAGGGATAATGCACCCCACGCTGTTAACCGAAATCCCATTAAAACAATCTATTACATCCTTATAATCCTTGTCCGCCGAAGCTTTCTTCTCGCCTTACCTACTATTCGTAGCGTGGCTCGAAGGGCGCTTTAGGGCGGGACAAGTCTATGTAATCCATCTCGATCGGAATCGGGCTGGAAACATATCCTTGGTGATGTCTTTGTAAAAGAGCTAACTTTCCGGTCCGAAGAATTCTGCGCAATGCAGACCCTCAAACCTTCAAGCCCCAAATCCAATTTGTATTGGCTTCAGGAATATGAAGCGTTTTTCCGCCTCACCTTTCCAAAGTCAATTACTATATACACCTTGCAAGGTCGGACCTTGCAAGGGGATATCGAACTGTATCAATTTTTCGTTTGACAACCCATTTTTCACGATGTACAGTAGCGATATGGCAAAAGGTATACTCACAAAAATTGATATCGATTGGCTTATTGATTCCATGAAGGTTGTGTTTCCTACAAAAGAGGAAACAACGGTAAAATACGACAAGCTTATGGAAAAGCTAGACAAATTTGTCGGTGATATAAAAGACAAGCGCGAAGCGCAGGAACTTCATACAGGTGATCACCAACGTATTGATAAGCGCGTCACGCGTGTTGAATCACATCTCAACCTTCCACCATTCGCCGATTAAAATTTTCTTCTCAAAATCCTCGTGTGGACAACTGCCGGGAGGAAAAATGATTCCCTACAAACCCAGCGTTCCCTTTTTTCCCAACAATTATGTAAATGTGCGTTAGAAATCGTGAGTGATAATATATTCCTGTCCGAATAGTGATATTCAAATAGGTATATCTCACTTTAGATTTCCAAAACTCTCCGGTTCGAAAAATTTTGCGCATTGCAAAACCTTCAAACCTTCAAGCCCTAAATCCAATGTTTATTGGCTTTAGGAATATGGTACGCATGTATTTTGCGCCTTACATTTCCAAAGTCAATTACTATATACACCTTTCAAGGTGTCACCTTTAAAGGTACTATCGAACTATATCAATTCATCATTTTATTGTTCATCTCTTGACCATTTTTTTTTCACGCTGTATGGTATGAGTATGCTTACCAAGCGCGATATCGATTGGCTCAAAAGTGAACTTGTTCCTGCTCTTTCTGATCAGGTTAAAAAAGACCTATCAGAACGGCTTGACTGGATAGCGACGATGCTGGATAAACAGTCAGGAAATCTTCAATCGATTCAAACAGAAATTGCGCTTATCCGCGGATCGCTAGATCAAAAAGATCTAAATAAAGAGCAACTCATTAAGCGTGTTACGCGACTCGAAAAAAATTTGCATCTTCCACCGTTTGCAGATTAAACCGTTTCCTCTCTCTGTTTATTAAAGAGCAACCTTTCCAGCCCCAAAATTTTCCTTACCATGCTTAAGATTAAAGATCCTGAGTCTGCCGAAGGATTATTTCCAGGAAAGAAGGCGTTCTCAAGCCTGCCTCAAGAGAACACCCTCATTCCTGAAAATAAACACATATCACATATGTTTACCCCGTATCCTGGGGCTCACCCTGATCAATCTAGCGCTCATCTCATTTTTTAATCTTGCCTGCCCGCCGTAGTCCCGCTCTGCGGGACGAAGGAGGGCGCTCATCGCTTAAAGCCAGGAGTGGAATGGCGTAAAGACACCATCCCATTTCCGACTTCAAATAGTGTTGAGTAAATGTGTTATACTTATTCCACATGCAGACAACACTTCTTCGCTATCACGTTATTATTCACAAGGAAGGCAATCAATATATTGCTGATGTTCCTACGCTGGGGATCTCCGATTATGGTCGGACAATTTCTCTTGCAAAAGAACATGTGAAGGGTGCGATTCTATGTCATATTGAAGGTCTTCAGGAAACCAAAACACCCATTCCTCCTCCTGACAAGGATGATGTTTATATTGGAAGTGCAGAAGTATCGTTTCCCGGTACTATTCGATTCGCTTATTAAATTGTATGCCTCGGCTTGTTCCAATGAGACCGCGCGATATTGAGCGGATTCTCCTTTCGCATGGATTTATTCTCAATGTTTCCAAAAGCAGTCACCGTCAATACTTTAATGCCAAAACTCAATCACACACCACTGTCTCATTTCATAGTAAAACTATTCCCGTTGGTACACTTCGCAGTATCATCCGGCAATCAAAACTCCCAGATGATGTATTTCGAAAATGACCTAAATTTGTCAAAGAGCCAGTTTCCGCCATAAAAAAAGGCAGGAACCTTGTCCTGCCGTTAATATTCTCTATCGTTCCGGCAGGAATGTCCTTTATCCCGCCTAAAGCGGGACTATTGAAAATTTTAAATTTTAAATTTCAAATTATTTTTTTATTCCCAAGCAAAAATATTCCTATACCCCCTAAAGACAGGAAGGGGATCATAGCAAACACCTCATTGACTCCGGCAACAGGCAAATTTCCCGGACCGGTGGCAAGACAAAGTTCGGCCGTATCTTCATCGCCATTGGGACGGGCAGGAGAAGTAACCTTGCTGTAATTTGACACACAGAAAAGAGACCGATCAGCAGGGAATGAGGAGCGCGGAGCGACTTTTACCACAAGTTCAATCGTCCGTGATTCTCCGGCAATCATGTTCTCCAGTGTAAAGATTACCTTATTGAGTCCTTTATCGTATGAGCTTGCAACATTTGCTGAAATGAATGTGAGGTATGAAGGAAGATTATCAACAACCGTAACCGGATCCATGGTTTCACCTGATCCGTTTTTGATAACAAGCCGGAATGAGACGGTTGCGCCCGGAGAAAATGTGGGATCCATACTTCCAAGATTTTCTACATAGACATTAGAAATAGGATTTTTTACTTCTTTGTTGATAACAAGATCTGATGGTGTACCGCCCCCGCCGTACGAGCCGTAGGAATCGGCACGCGCAATTGGCGCGGAAATGGAAAATGGAAAATAGAAAATTGATAAAAGAGTAAGAAAAGAAAAAAGTTTTTTCATACAATTATTTTTCTGTCATCGCGAGCCCTGAAAGGGCGTGGCGATCTCTATAATAAAGATTGCTTCGCCATATGAATGTCTCGCAATGACAATGTATTGATGAACAAAAAAACGCTAGAATTTCTCTCTAGCGTTACCATGTTTTGGGAGTATAGCCTATAACAACTAGTCTGTCAAGGGGAGAGGTTGGTGATTGGGGATAAATTGAGTACAAAACGTGTCCTATAACAGGATTAGCACAAGATGAAAAACATGATGAGCACAAGATTTTAGCTTCACAAGGACAGGCCTTGTGAAGCTGGTTTTCTCCCTCTCCGTACTCCTTGGCGGCCAGCCACGGTATAACACTTACTTCCTCGCGAGGTCTACGTCCTCGCCCCCGCCTTGCCGGCGAGGCAGGTCGGAAGAGCGTGTATACGTGGCTTGACTTATCTCGATTGTCTATCAATTAAATCAGCTATGATCAGTAGCCGTTCCGTTGTCTGTCCAGGAGGCCAGCATGTCTGCAGGATCAGCTTCCGCTCCCCGGAGATCGGCTGGACGTAGGAGATTTCCGACGGTTTGACCACCCGTTTTTCAATGAGTTTGTACGTATACAGGTCTCCTTTATAGCTAAGGACAATGAGGTCGCCGGCTTCCAGATTTTTCAAAAGGTAGAAAATTGCGTTCAGGTCCTTCATAAACCACTCGTAGTTGGTGGAATGAGAGAAAAGATAGACAACTCCCTCTTCGTTTGGAAAAAAGCTGGTTGAAGCATGAGCTACTCCTTTTTCTAACGCTTGGGTATATTCCGACTCTTTGAGGGGATTCACGTTCGGAATTACCGGAGCATTGACCCCGATTTTCGGGATCACAATGCCAAAGTCAGTATCAATAGGCGTGATCTTACTTCCGTCAGGAGCAATCAGGGGATTGAACTGAACAGGGACCGAGACTGGGAGCGGTTTTTCCTCCTCTTTTTGCTGTCTGACCATTTGCTTAACTGCATTTATATAATAGGAAGATTCCAGTGCAGCTACAGGAGTGAGTGACGGCGTGATGCCTCCGAGAGCCAAGGCGATGAGGCCAAGCCCGATCAGCCGGCCTGAAATTCCCCCACGGTCCTGAGCTTGTCGAAGGATCGGCGGTTTGGGAGGAGGGGAGAGTGTTTGTGCTATATAGTCCGTCATATAGGTCCTATTAGTCATATATGCCTGCCCGACATAGCCCTATACTTGGCGACGGCGGGTCCTATTGGAGTGGGACGGAGTGTATCAGAAAGGCCTATAGAAAGCAAATGAGGAAAATCAACGAATTACGAATAAAAACTACGAATATACGAATCATTTTTATGGATTTATTCGTAAATTCGTACAGATTCGTTATTCGTTGATGGGATTTTGCGATGAGAGCTTTACATCCTGACTGGCCACTTTTTTTGCTAGGTCAATCGCTGCGTCGTACTGGCCAACGCGGATATAATTTTGTACTGCAGATGTTGCTTGTTTGGTAATTGAGTCCTCATACTGTTTGGCATACGGGAGAACAATAGGTGAGAGCTCAGGGCATGAATCGTCCAGCTGCATGATCGCTTTATATAAATTCGTGAGATTCATACCGGGCTGGAGAAGGTCCAGAACGATTTTGGAGATAGCCTTGCTTCGCTCCTCTGTCATCGTGCCATCAGAGAGATGAGCTTTCAAAAGCTCAACGACTTTGAGTTCTATTTCTTTGCGGATATCATCTGGGGACATAGGGTATGGTTATGCTTGTTCTGGTTTTTCTTCTTTCGTGATTGCTGATGTGGCGGATGCTGCGGACAATCCTAATAAAACAAGTCCCATCATACGGTCTTTCATCGCAGCATCACGAACTTTTCCTATTGCTGCAGGATCATTATTTTTGAGTGCTTCCGGTGTCACATCCGGTACGGACGTCTTCATTTGATCTACAAACTCCGGATTTCCGATGACTCCGGCTTTTATGAGTTCATTGCTCCATGGTTGGGATACAAGGATACGTTGCTCTAAAAGAGTGGGCATTTCACCGGTTGCATTATAACGCATAGAGATGTGCTCAAGCACCACCATAGATCGAAGTTGCATTTTTTCTTCCGGGGAGATTCGGTTCCATTCAGCAGCTGTCATTGGATTTCCTGGCCTAGTTTCGCTACCTAATGCAGCTTGAATCCAAGGATCGATGTTTTGGAATGTATTACCAGGATTCAGTATTTTATCATGATAAAACTGTTCAATTTCACTCTCTTTCCACCGAACAGTCAACGTTCTCCCTCCAACACGGTTTTCTATCCATTTTTGAATTCTTCCTGATGTTTGATCTAAATCAGTGCCAAATATTGTATCCAACTCATATCCAAACGTTTTTCCAACAATTTTTCCGGCCCCTTTTCTTATCCGTTCCCACGGCGCACCTTCTATATCAAGGAATTTGCGATTAGCGTATTGCCGGATTTTTAGTTTATTTTGTTCAGATATTGCAGACATTGCATTTTCGATTTTACCCAAGGCAATTGTTCCGTGCCTGGCGACATACCGCTGCATGATGTCTTCCATGGTTTGCTCATAGAGCATATCGGTAAGCCCTGTTTCAAATAACTGGAATTGTTTCACGAGGTCCGCTACATGCTGCTTTTCTTTGTCTCGTTGTTCTTTCCATTCAATTTGACGGTCTTCTTCCAGTTTTCTGTCTTCCTTGTCTTTTTTAATAGTCGTTTCGAGCTTATTGCGTCTTCCCTCAAGCTCCCCCAATCTTTCATGATCTTTTGCTGCTTTGTTATATTTGGTATTAAGGTTAGTTTGATCGGATTTTACTGTTTCGATACGACTTCTTATATGCTCAAGATCAAATTGTTTTTGGTCGGAGGCAATTTGTTGTAAATCTACTGCTAATTGTCCTCCTCCATATCGTGCTCTGTTATAGGCTTGTGCTATGGCATTAGTATCCCCTCGCGCCTGAAGAATTTCTGCTTCCAGTCTTGTAAGATTTTGAAGTTCCAGATCCAGTGCGGTTATTTCTGTTGGATATCGCGAGATAATAGCCTTATTTGCTCCATCGTTAGTTCTTAATGTCCGGATGTCGACGTCGTATTTTTTTCCGTCTTTGTAATCTTCATATTCTGTTTCGTTGTCTGAGATTTCTTTTTTAAGAGATTTTCTCTTTTTTTCAGATTCCCTAATTTTTTCTTCCAGATTTTTTATTCCTTCTTTTGTTGTTTTTACCTGTTCCTGCAGAGGGTCAAGATCCTTATTTGCTTCCTCTATCCATTGTTTGTATGCCTCCTGCATCGCACGCCGGTCTTCCGGATGAAGTCCTTTGTTGAGAAGATCTCTCACATTTTGCTGAAGTGTTTCTTCGGGAACTCCGCTTGCTGCCAGAGCTTCTCCCAGAGGCGTTCTTTTATAGTACGGAGTAAGAAATTCAACAATTTCGGTCTGTCTGTCTTCGGTTTGACTTTTAAATCCTTTATCCACATCAGAAAAAATTGCATTCGCTTTTTCAATTTTTTCATATCTTTCTTTAGCGTCCGTACCAACATCTGCAGTGATGAGTCCATCAGCTTCCAATTGCTGTAATTCTTTGCCTAAACTTTTGTGCAAAAGCTTTGCTTCTGCACGGGTGAAGTTACCGGTTTGATAGGTAAGCTTTTCACGTACACGGAAAAGCGTTTCCTTCCAAGCTGTGGGATCTTTTGATTGACTTTCGAGGCCTTTCTTTAGCTCTGTCATGACACCGGGAGGCATTTGAGCCTCAATAGGGATACCTTGTCCGACAAGCAAGGCTTCCCCTGATTTTGGTCCAAACTGACCCGCGATAACATTAACCGGAGCTTCTCCTGCCATATTTTTTTATGATACGTTTGCTGAATTTTTAATTGTTGGTTTTTTAAACATCTGTTCTACATGTTGCACTGCAGCATGTTGTTTCCGTTCTTCTAAGATGACAGATGAGAGAAACGGCCATTTATCTGACAGAGCATCAAATACCAAGGTAAGGTCTCCTTGTGTCTGAATTTTGTTGACGAGAATAAGGATATCTTCTGTAATTTCTCCAAGCTGCTCTTCCGACGTAAGATTTCCAGATTGGACAGCTTTTGCAATAGCTTCTGTCAGCTTTGTTCCTATACGGTTTCGGTCGTCCTCGGTAAAAGGTACATCCGGGGAAGGTGGTGCGGTTTGAGGAGGCGGAGTCGGAGGAGAATCTGGTAAAGGAGTAGGTTTTACTACAGGAGGAGTGTCCTTGGCAGGAGGATTTTTCAGGAAATCTTGTACTGGGCTCGCTGATGAACCGGTCACAACGGAATTGTCAGAGGCATTCTGTATCCCCATATATTACCAGCATACATAGTGTTCTTCTTCCTTGTCAATTCCCAGTTCATCTATTTTTAACCATTTTACTTTAAAGGATATTCCTTTAAAGGTGTCTATAGTAATTTATCGTCTTCGAGTGCAAGGGAAGAGTCGATGTATTGGTCGAGCTCTTCATTGTCGTATTCCACAAACGATTTATAGGTATTCGTGTGTTTGAGAAAGGGGAGCTTGGTCGGTTCAAATGAAGCAAGAACAATTTCCGGCTTTATCCATTCCGTTTTTCGCAATCCTAAATATTCGCCGTAAGATGAATACGCGTTTTTAAGATCTTTTGTATATTTCAACGGATTCCGATGAATATATCTGGAAAGATGGAGAAGATACGGCTCTTCAGTGACATTGATAGCTTTATAAAGACTTTGAAAAACCGGTCCAACCCGTTTATGAGTTTTATTAAAGAAAAGGCTATAACGAATGGAAAGTGATTGCATGAATTGATCAATAGCTCGTTGAACTGGTTGATGAATAAGAAGATGAAAATGATTCGGCATAAGACAGTAGACCAGAAGTTCAATTTTGCCATAATAGTTTTTTCGTTTATGAGTTATACCGTGCAAGGTCCGACCTTGCACGGTAAATGTATGAGGAAGGGGTTTAACTTTATCAGGAGGTAAAAGGAGTTGTTTGAGAGAGGAAAGAAATACTCGGTAATGGTCATCATCAAGGAAGATAGTTTGTTTATCTATTCCACGATTATAAATGTGATAATAACCACCTTCTACATATAGTTTGACGATATTTTTTGCAGGCATACAGGTAGTATACCGTGCAAGGTCCGACCTTGCAAGGTGTATATAGTAATTTGTAAGCTCCCGAGTCATTGAATTATTTGATATGATGGGAAGCATGACAAAGATAGTTTCTTACGACAAAACAGTATTCCCTAGCGGGACGCGACTTATTCTTGTACCTATGGAAAGCGTCGAGAGTGTCGCTACCTGCGTCATGGTGGAAGCAGGAAGCCGGCATGAAACGCCCAAAATAAACGGCGTGTCCCATTTTTTGGAACACATGGTGTTTAAGGGAACAAAAAAATTCCCGACCACCGAGGACGTTAACTTCATCGAGCGGATGGGAGGATTGCAGAACGCCTATACGGACGTTGATATCACCAATTTCCACAATAAAGTGATGGCATCAGATTGGAGAGAGGCGCTGGAATTAAATAAAGAATTTGCTCTGTACCCAAGACTCGAAGAGCAATATGTTGAAAAGGAGCGGAACGTGATTTTGGAGGAAATGAAACGCTACAATGACGATTTACCCATAAAAGTCAGCGAGGAATTTCAAAAACTTCTGTATCAAGGAACTCCTCTGGGCATGCGGGTCATCGGAGAGGAGGCGTCACTGAGAGCCGCCACCAGTAAAACGCTTCGGGTGTATCACAGCTCACACTATGTTCCCAAGCGGATAGTCATTGTGCTGGCAGGAAAAATAAACAATGAAGCAATGAAGCAATGCAACACTGTTGCAAAGGAATGGTTTGGTACGTCAGCAGGATTAGGATTGAATAAAAAACAAAATCGCGTTACGGAATCAGTAAAAGACACGCAAAGCAACCCTGCTCTTTCCGTTGTCACAAAAAAAGATGCCCAACAGGCGCATATCACGCTCGGTATCAGGACATTTAGCCGAGGGGATGAGGATCGGTTTAGCTGGAGCGTATTCAACCTCCTTTTCGGCGTATCCTTTACCAGCCGGCTTTTCAAAGAAGTTCGGGAAAAACGCGGGCTTTGTTACGCGATCCGTAGCGGATCGGACAATTGGGATGATGTGGGGTGCTGGTCGATTTATGCCGGAGTGGCCACGGAAAAAGTACAAGAAGCAGTTACTGCAATTCTTGGGGAGCTTACAAAAGCAGTTGATAAAGGAGTGACGGATGAGGAGGTTGCAGTTGCCAAAAAACGGCTCCTCACGATGCTTTCTTTTAAAACAGAAGATCCGGAATTCATGGCGGAATTTTACGGCCAGCAGGAACTCCGGCATCTCCCAATCCTCACGATTTCGGATTATTTCAAAAAAATTGAGGCAATAACAAAAGGTGACATTGACAAACTCGTCAAAAAATATATCGTTGAAAAGACATTAAATTTAGCAGTAGTATGGAACAAAGGGCATGATGATTCATTAGTGCAACTGCTTAGAATATAAAAAAATCAATCCGTCAGCTGACGGACAAAAATCAAAAAAACATATCAAATATCAAAAAGAAAAAACGTTTTCCCATATTTGATTTTTTGTTTGTATCTTTGATCTTTGATCTTTGATTTTTGATTTTTAATCTTTGATTTTGTTCGGAAAGGAGCACTTTATGGTAGAAAAAACCGTTGTTCTCATCAAACCCGACGGCATGGAGAAGCATATCGTCGGAGAGATTATAACCCGTTTTGAAAAAGTCGGTCTTTCGGTTATCGGTCTTAAAATGGTCCAATTAACCCAGTCCATTTTGGACGTGTGGTACAGCCACCACAAAGACAAGCCGTTTTTTCCGGATGTCTGCAGACACATGATGCTTACTCCCGTGGTAGCCATAATCCTTTCAGGGGAAGGAGCCATACAAAAAGTGTTTGACATCTGCGGTCCGACGGATCCGGCTGATGCAACTCCGGGCACCATCCGGAAAGATTTTGGGGAAAGCAAACCGAAAAATGTGGTCCACCGTTCGGATTCGGTAGAGGCGGCGGAAAAAGAGATTGGATTGTTATTTACCAAGGATGAACTGTTTATCTAATTATTTCGAGGCTAAGCCTTGAAATTTTTTGAAGCGTTGAGATGCTATTTATAGATATAAGCTTTCTTCTTTGTCTTCATTTTGGATTTGATGGAGCAATGTTGCATAGGCGATTTGATTATTCACAAACTCTTCATATTTTTTCGAATCAATTCCAAAATGAGAAAGGATTATTTCTTTTCTACAAAATGTTTCCTCTCGTTCCCCAATGTATTCAAGATACGATGACCACGGATATAAAGTGAGGTCTTTGACAATATTTCCTATACGTGGATTGAGATGAATATAGCGTGAGACATGAAGGAGTTGTTCATCAGAATCTATTTCCTTTGCTTTGAACGTATATTCGAACAATCGACCAGTTCTATCATTATTTTTGTTGAAATACATTGTATAACTGGTATTGAGATGGTGCATAAATTCCGTAATGCCATTTTCTTCGATTTGCCGGAGGAGGAAATGATAATGGTTCGGCATGAGGCAATAGCATAAAATATCTATTTTATATTTCAAGGCTAAGCCTTGATTTTTTAAAGATTGTTCTGTCGCGCTTCCCGTATCTAGGAGTGTACGGATGCTATGCAGGAAGCGGGTATAGTGACCATATCGAAGAAAAATTTTCCGTTTATCAACTCCACGGTTAAAAATGTGATAATACCCATTTGAAACAAATTGAAGTGGGCGCATCTATAAAGATTGTATCAAGGCGCTGGAAAATTTCAAGGCTTAGCCTTGAGTATTACTTGACTATCTCCAATTTTCTCAAAATCGGAAGGAGCACTTCGAAGGGGAGGCCGATGACGTTGGTATAGGAGCCGTCGATTTTCCTGATAAAATCCCATGGAGCCTCGTTGATGGAGTAGCCGGCAGCAAATCGGGAAAAGTCATAGCGGTTGACGTAGGCCTCCAGTTCCGCAGGCATCATCTTTTTCATCGTCACTTTGGTTTTTGTGAGGCTTTCCCATGTTTTTTTCACCGTGCCGTTATTGAAAAATACGATTGTTACGGCTGTGGCAAAGACATGGGTTTTTCCCATGAGGCTTTTGAGCTGAATCTTGGTTTCTTCCTTATCGTGCGTTCTGCCAAACGCCGTGATACCCAATACCGCCATGGAATCAGCTGCGATGATGAGCACCCGGCCCTCGGCAGGCAGATTGTAGAGTCTGGGATTTTTGACGACTTCCTGAGCTTTGGCCTGGGCGCGGGCTTTTATGGTTTTATAGGGATCCTTGCCCATAATAGCTTCTTCGTCCACGTGGGTAATGAGGGTACGGAATATAATGCCGAGTTTATCCAGGAGCGTTTTTCGTCCGACGGACTGCGAGGCTAAAATGACCTGGATGGGACGTTCCTCAGGAGGGATATTCTGCGGCCGGAAGGATAAGTTCATGTGCCTATTATACTGCAAATTTGAGGCGATTGCCATGGGGAAATGTTCGGTCAATCCTGCAGCCGGTATCAAGAAAACTTGTTTTATGGTATACTTCTTGTCAGCATATTGTATCTTTTTCTTCTGCCCGTTTATTTCTTTTAAAAAGATCGTTTATAAATTGGAGGTGAATCGTTTTATGGGAAAAAGAGAAGATGAAATTGGACGAGCAGTACATGCAATATATTTGGTTCAAAACTTGGAAACTCAACCTTTATTGGGAACATTTGGAGATAACGTTAAGAGAATTCTAGAAGGAGAGCAGAATATCAGTATAGAAGGTACTCACTATGGAATAACCATAGAGGGACTTCGGTTAGCTGGTGTGGCTGAGGAACAAACGAGAGACTTTTTACTTCTTGCTCTTGATAAGATTGCACCACAGGCAGGAGAACCAGAAGACGTGTTTTCTAAAACTGAGTAATCCATCCGGATACTTCCAAGAGCAACTTTTGCTTGTTGATTTTTTTTGGGTTTCCCCCAGAGGAATTCCTGCCCGCAATCGCTGGCGCGATAGCGTCTGCAGGCGGGGAACCCCCATTTTATCCTTCCGCCTTCGTTTTCTTTGCGTCCCCGATAGGAATCGAACCTATATCGGAGGTTTAGGAAACCTCTGCTCTATCCGTTGAGCTACAGGGACAATGTCTGATTGTATTCTACCATCTCTTTCCGTACAATATGAAGGAAACACAGGATGTAGTTTCCGGCAAAGCAGGATCCGGCTCTGCAGGACAGTTGGCAGTCCGCCAACAATCGGGGTATAGCGCAGTTGGCCCCGTATCAGAAATCGGGATGTAGTTCAGTTGGTAGAACGTTCGGTTCGGGACCGAAAGGTCGAGAGTTCGAGTCTCTCCATCCCGACAAGCGATTTCGATACGGGGTAAATAGCGCGCCCCGCCAAGGCGGGGAGGTCGCCAGCCTGCCCCGTTGACGCAGATCACCATCTATTTTATTAAGCTCCTCGAAAATCAAGCATATGCTGCTGTTTAGAGGAGGGTGGGAAAAAATAGTATTACACAAAATAACGCATATGCTTTATTTTGTGTAATGGGAGGGGATACGGATTGTCACAATGAGAGAAAATAAAATAACGGGAAAATAATTTTTTTGTGGAATATGTTATGAATGATTTGTCGATTGTAATCGGAGCTAAGTAACCCTGTCTGCCCGCTTCGCGTGCCGCCGGCAAAGCCTTTGGCGACGCACGGCCGGAGTCGAATCGAGGCGAGCCGCGGCAGGCAGGGATTTCTCACCTACTTCGTAGCTTCGAAATGACTGTCTACTGGAAAATGCTGAATAGTTACAATTCATGATACGATGTTGAATATTCCATATCCATTGGTGTATACTATGTGTTGAATTGACGCTTTCTCATTGAACTTCCTTCTCCTGACCTGCCCCTTGAGAGGAATCGCAAACGTATGCAACGGAAATTTGAACAGGAACAGGGTGAGGCCGGTGTACCAGAATGTCCCCGTTTTCAAGAGGAACTTCATACCTATTTACGGTATGGACAGAAAGATTATACCTATAGAAGCGGCCTCCCGCATGTTTCAGAGGAACACGTGCGGGATCTGGCGTTGGGTGCCGGACATACTCTTCTTGCTCTTGGAGGTTTAGGATCAGGAGGATGGACCGACCTTCGACAGGATAAGAGATGCCCTAATGATCCAATAGCCCGATTCCCTCTGATTTTCCATATACCGATGTTTGGATTAAGGAAAGATGTTTGGTATGACGGCGTTAGAGCGGTCCGACGCATTGTCGAACACCAGCCACCCGACCTGCCGGAGGGCCAGGATCCTCTCCGGAATGGTGTCCTTGAAAAAATACGACAATTTGCCCTATTGAAAGAACAGCTAAGACAAGCCGGGAAGAGAGGGTTCTCTTTTGGGACATGGTCTTTTGATTGGGTGGATACATCGATGAGTTTTTTTCTGAATCCTTTTGATCAGGAAAAACATTCTAGTGGCCGGTTTTCTCTTATAGAGCTGGAACAGTGGTTGAACGATGATCAGAGTTGTCCGGTACTGAAGGAAAATCAGGAAGCGCTTCGAGCAGTGGCAATAACATTTGATGCAGTAAAAGATTATCCAAGAATGTACAGAGACGACCTTGGACTAGCGGCAGCCCGTCTTCAGGCTGATCCGGGCGATCATACGAATAGGCGTTTGCTTACCATCGGCCTTATGGGATGCCCATTCCCAGATTTAGTAGAGGAATTCAGCGCCTCCTTGAAATAATGTTCTTTCCCGGAAAGCCTACCTGATATTCACCGCATACAGGTTGCCGATTGCTTGGGCGCTGGGGTTGAGGTTGGTTAATATCACCAGGCGTCCGGCGTTGCTCCATGGTGCCACAAATCCGTCCCAAAACGGCCCTGCATAGACGGTTTTTCTGTTGGTTCCGTCGCAATCCATGACCTCCACTTTGTCTTTACTGGTGATGACCAGATGCCGGGATGTGGGGAGCCACTGAATTGCAGAATTTGAAATTTGAAATTTAAAATTTGAAATTGGCTGGAGTAATGTTTCAGGTTGAATAGATGGAGTGGGTAATGGTTGTGTGATGAGATCTTTTGTCATTCCCACAAAATAATTCCTGTCTTCTTTCACATCATACACATACAGATTTCCGGGTTTGATTTCGCGCACCTCTTCTGTCGGGTTTGTGCCGATGAGGGGCGGGTTTATGATAACGGGGATCGTTGTACTGTGACTTGCTTCATAGAGAATTTTAGTCTCATCAGGAGAAAACGACAGGATACTCATACTGGATGTGGCGATATTCATCACCTCGTCTTTCAGGGACAGAAGTTTTTCTTTTTCTTTTGCAGCCCGCATCTCATCCCAGTCTTTCTGGAGGATCGTTATGTCAAACTGAGGTTTCGGAATATCGTTCAGTTTATCGCTTTCCAGAAGATATGCTTCATTTGTATTAGTTGTTAAAAGGAGCTGTTTGCTGTCCGGCGACCAGAAAAGAAGCGCTTGGTCGGTGTCGAGCTGTTCGCGTTTGACAATCTGCCGGGCGTCTCTATTCAAGCCCAGCGGTTTGTCCAGCAGGTCTAATACCCAGACACCGGCCCGACTGACCATCTGTGCGCCGTTTGTTGCTTCCGGCACTTCAGGAACAACATAGGCCAGTTTTGTGCCGTCAGGGGAGAGGACTGGATTCGTCACTCCGCTTGTCGTGAGGGCAAACAGCGACGGATTACTGGAAAAAAGCATCGCGTCGACTCGGGTCAGGACTTCTCCCTGGACGCGGATCCGTTTTTCCCATGGCTGGTAGCCGTTTTTCACGACCGTTACCGTGTACCAGCCGGGAGCAATATTGAGGTTGGTGTTGGTTGCGCTTTTTGGTTTTCCGTCAATAAAAAGCTGGGCGCCTGTTGGGTCGGATGTGGCTGCCACTAGCCCCGTGGTTCCGAAGGATTTATTGGTGAAATCCAGGCGATATCCCCGTCCATAGGCTATAACGGTAAGAGAAGCTCCGATAATGACTAAAACCGTAGCGATGGAGAAAACGGTGCTGGTAATATTTTTTATCGCCATACCCATATTATACGACGAGGTGTGATAAAATGGAACAATATCAAAGATAAAAAATAAAAAATGAAATTTACATATTAAAAATCAAATATGGAAAAACCGTTTTTTGTCTTTTTTCGATTTAATATGTAAATTTGATATTTGATATTTGATATTTAATTTTTGATTTTTAACCCATGTTTACCAAACGTATCGGTATTGATCTTGGAACAGCTAATAGTCTCGTGTGGCTTGACCGCCGAGACTTGCCGTTCTCCCGCCATCGGCGGGATCACGGAGCGTCTTATGGCGGACTGCGCCATAAACTGTTTTATATATGTTTGGATTAACGAAGCGTATCGGTATTGATCTTGGTACTGCCAACTCGTTGGTGTGGCTTGCCGGGACGGGGGTTGTCCTCAACGAGCCGACTGTAGTTGCCGTGACTGTCGATGATAACCGCGTGGTGGCGGTAGGCAATGAAGCCAAAGACATGCTGGGGAGAACTCCGGGGAATATTACCGCGACCCGTCCCATGCGGGACGGGGTCATTGCCGATTACCGGATTACCGAGGCCATGCTTTCGTATTTTATTGACCGGGCCGTGGGGAAAAACCGCTTCTTTAAACCAGAAGTGATGATCTGCGTCCCGACCGGGGTCACCCAGGTAGAACGCCGGGCCGTGATGGATGCCACGCTTTCGGCCGGAGCCAAAGTCGTCTATATTATTGAAGAACCTCTGGCGTCTTCGATTGGCGCAAAGATTCCCATTGCACAGGCATCCGGCAATATGATTGTGGATGTCGGGGGCGGATCCACGGAAGCGGCGGTCATTTCTCTGGGCGGGGTTGTCGTTCACCGGAGCGCGCGGGTGGCGGGCAACAAAATTGAAGAGGCGATTGCTCAATATATAAAGCGCCAATACAATCTGATTATCGGCGAGCGGATGGCAGAAACGATTAAAATCACGATCGGAGATGCGTTGGGAGATGAGAAACTGGACGATAGAGCATTGAAGGTAGGGGTTGAAGATAGAGGATCGAAAATAGAAGAAAAAAATCTACCCTCAAGTTTCCAACCTCAACCACCATTTTCTACAATCGATCATTTCCCATCTAGTTCCATGGAAGTGCGCGGGAGGGATGCGATTTCGGGGCTCCCCCGCATGATCACCCTTACCCGAAAAGAGGTGACAGGTGCAATTGCTCCGGTTTTACAGCAGATCATTACTGCAGTAAAGCAGGTATTGGAAAATACTCCGCCTGAGCTTGCCGCGGATATTATCGATAAAGGGATTGTCATGGCCGGAGGAACGTCCTTACTGACTAACTTCGATAAACTGATGACGAAAGAAACCGGCGTTGTCTGCCATGTTGCGGAAGAACCGCTTCTGTGCGTGGTCCGGGGGACGGGGGTCGCGATAGAGAACATAGAACTGTATAAACGAAGCGTTAGTAGAAAATAAAATGATAAAATCCGACCAATCCGACCAATAATACCAATAAATGACTGAATGATAGAATGCGAGAATATATCAACATGTATTACATTGAATAATTCATTGGTCTGATTGGTACATTGGTCTGATTATGCCATTATCAAAACAATCCCTCCTCGGTGTCTCCATTACCACGTCTTCCCGTGAGGAGATTCTTTCGTGGATAGTAAAAAAATTCTCCATTCTCCATTCTCCATTCTCCATTCTCCAGATAGTCACTCCCAATCCAGAACAGATTGTGCTGGCGCAACAAGATGAAAAATTTCGGGAAATTCTCAACAGCGCTGATATAGCACTCCCTGACGGGGCAGGACTCGTATGGGCATTGAACAAGGCCCGGCCTTGTGTTGCGCCTGCGGCGAAGGCCGGGCCTTGGATTGAACGCATTTCCGGCATTGATTTCATGATCGAACTTTGTAAGGTAGCGGCAGATAAAAATTCTCGGGTGCTTTTATACGGAGGGAGAGGAGGAGCGGCAGGGAAAGCGCTCGCCAGTTTGCGGAAGCAATATCCAGATCTCAAAGGTTTTGCAGAAGATGGACCATCTTTTCAAATTTCAAATTTCAAATTTCAAATTTCAAATAAATATCAAATTCAAAAATATAAAAAAGATTCAACAAGTTATTTCTCAAACGGAAGCGCCGAAATAAAACACCTTGTTCAGATGATACGAAGCAGAAACATTCGGATTGTCTTTATCGGATTGGGTGCCCCGAAACAGGAGTATTTGATAGATGCCCTTACCTATACCGTGCAAGGTCCGACCTTGCACGGTATATATAGTAATTTGGTGGTGATGGCGGTGGGAGGAGTGTTTGATGTGCTTGCGGGAAAAATTGCGCGGGCGCCAAAACTTGTTCAACAGTTTGGATTTGAATGGCTCTGGCGGCTTTTCAAGGAACCGTGGCGGTGGAGGAGACAGCTATCGCTTCTTCAGTTTATCCTTCTTATTTTAAGGAAGAAAAAATAAGTTCACACACTTTCAAATAATACAGCGTTGTCTTCTTATTGTGTGTCTTTATATCCGGTAACCGCCATATAGGCACAACGGAGTGACTCCATACGAAGCCAATCTTCTTGAATTTGCGCCTCATCCAATTCCACATCTAATATTTCTGCATCTCTTGAAAGATCATCGGTTCTGACCGGTCGGGCGAACCATCCAGATTCTGATTCTCCGTCCGGAACCATGAGTACCGTAACCTTTCCACCCAGTCGTTTTTCAGCGTCTTGAAGATGTCGTTCCGCTTGTTTTCCTTCTTTCGGTTTTAATCCCAGGAAACCCGATTTAGGCCTCAGAGGAATAACATTTCCTTGAATAGTGTTCCACCACGGGGCGTCTGCTTGTTCTCCGTCGATAACCCAGCCCCGCGGTACGCCTTTTTTATTTCCACGATCCATAAAAGTTGGTCGAACGTTATCCAAATATCGGAGTACATTCCTCCATGCTTCTTGATTAGCCATAAATAGTATTCCTTTCTTTTTAAAGCACATTACTTAAATCCCCGCCCGTCAGGGCGAGGGATGGAGTAATCCCTGTATCTTTTTTTCGGTAGGGTACAATACAGGTATGGAGTTAATCTATGCCTCAAAAGATACAGGGCAACTCCGTTTCGGAGTTGAATAATCATAAAAACCCCGTCCCGTAAGGGCGTGGGTTATTTATAATTTTATTAAAAAACTGCCATAATCAGTGAGGCAGCCGGTCATATCTTTCCATAAAATCCGGCATTGTCAAGAATACGCCTTGTGCTTCCCTGTGAAATTCGAGATAATTGACTGTATGCGTATTGCCATGCTTGCTCCGTTTGAGGAACCGGTGCCGCCGAAAAAATACGGCGGAACGGAGCTGGTTATATACAATCTGATTACGGAACTGGTAAAGATGGGGCATGATGTGACGTTGTTTGGTACAGGGGATGCCGAAGTACCCTGCCGGCTGGAAGCGATTTTTCCTGCGTCTATCCGTACACTTCCTCCGTTTGATACGGACCAAAAAGCGCGGGAAGCGGTCAAATGGGTTGGGATCGGGAATGTGCTTCGGAAGTTAGCAAACGAACCGTTTGACATCATTCATAACCACAATGGCTGGAGATTCCTATCCGTTTCTTCGTGTGTCCGCCGGCCCATCGTGACCACGCTCCATGGACCGATGGATCAGGTATACCAGCAGGTCGTGTTTTCTTCGTCACCGGATTTTGCCTTTATTTCCATTTCCGATAATCAGCGTGTAGCATATCCCACTCTTCAGTATGTCCAAACCGTCTATAACGGTATTGACGTTTCCAAATTTCCATTTTCCGAAAAAGCAGGGGGTTATCTTTGCCTCCTCGGCCGTTTTTCTCCGGAAAAAGGAGTGAAAGAAGCAATCAAGATAGCCCGTATGACAGGAATGCCCCTCAAAATTGCAGCAAAAATAGATTTTGTCGACCGGCAGTTTTATGAAAGCGTGAAGCCGGAAATTGATGGAAGACAGATCCAATTTGTGGGTGAAATCAGCTTTGAAGAAAAAACAGACCTTCTCAAAAACGCGTATGCACTCCTTGCACCCATTCAATGGGAAGAACCGTTCGGTCTAAATGTCATTGAGTCGATGGCTTGCGGGACGCCGGTTGTCGGCACCAAAAGAGGATCGTTTCCCGAACTTATTGAACAGGGGAAAACCGGATTTTTGGGAACGACGGCGGAGGAACTTGCTTCCTTTGTTTCTCACATTCCCATGATTAAACGGCTGGACTGCCGAAAAGCCGTTGAAGAACGGTTTACGAGTACCATTATGGCAGAAGGATATCTTCAGGCATATCAACGCGTACTGGAAAAATTCGGTACGGGGAAAAACAGCGTATGAATCTTGGGATGTTTATTACCCCAAACCACACCGTACCGCCTGATGATCCGGCGATTGCAGCTCCATGGCACATCGTCGGAGCACTTTCTGATGAATTGACACGGAGAAACAGATTTGTTGTTTCTCTTTTTGCTCCCATAGGATCAAAAACAACGGCCAGTCTTTATGATTTTAGTACGCCTCCGACCATCCGCACGGCATCCTCATTGTCAAAAGATGCATACCAGAAAAAAGAAGCGGATGACGAAGCAGTGTTTTTTCACCGTATGATGGAAGTTGGGAAAGAAAAGAACATCCATCTTTTTCATCTTCATCAGGCTCTTCGCATGTATCCGCTGATTTTAAGGGCACCGAAAGAGTGCTTGTTTCTTATCACGCTCCATGATCCGATGACGGGGAAAAAACGCGATGCGGTTTTGGAACTCTCCACTCTCTCCAACTGTTTTTTTGTCAGCATATCAAACAGCCAAAGGAGTGACGTCAAAGCGGATTTTGCAGGAACGGTGTATCACGGACTGGACCTGGGAAAGTTTCCTTTTTCAGCAAGCGAGGCGTATGGATTTTCCGTTTTCGGGAGGATCATACCGGTTAAAGGTCAGGATGATGCGATTGAAGCGTGCAAACGGGTCGGAGCGCCATTAACCATTATCGGCCAAGCGGTACGGGATACTGAGGAAAACAGAACATTTTGGGAAAAACATATTTTACCTCAAATTGATGATTCGCATATCCGCTACGTGCCTTTTATTCATCGGGGCGATCTCTCCCCCTACTACCAGCGCACAAAAGCAATTCTCATGCCCATCAAATGGGAAGAGCCGTTTGGCCTCGTCATGATTGAAGCAATGTCCTCTGGGACGCCGGTCGTTGCCTATAACCGGGGGAGCGTTCCTGAAATTATAAAAGATGGTGTCACGGGGTTTATCATTGATCCGGATCCGTCAGCAGACGGACAGGTTCCAGGTCGGACCGGTAAGGGGACATGGGTGATAAAAAAACAAGGAGTTGATGGACTTGTGGAAGCCATGGGTCGGATTGGAGAAATCGACCGGCTGGCATGCCGAAAACACGTTGAGGAACATTTTACTGTAGAAACAATGGCTACAGGCTATGAAACAATCTACGAGAAAATCCTTAGGGGCCGTTCGCAAATAATTTCATAGGTATTTGCGATTACGGCCATAAGTGTCGCATTCTCAATAAAAACACGTATTAAGTTATTAACGGATGCGACCTAAAAGAACGGTCTTCATAAGATATTTCTTCTCTTTGAATATACTATTATCAGATGTTTTTTTTGCACAGTATAATTTTTTGGCTGGTGAGCGCATTGACAAAATATGGTATGATAAAATGTACATATGGTGAAACGCATTGCAGTATTTACTGATAACGCAGACCCGCTGGCAGCGTTGGGCGGTATTGAAAGCGGCGGAGAAAATGTCTATGTCAACGAGCTTTGCCGCGCGCTTTCCCGTTTTGGCTGGACCATCGATATTTATACGCGGTGGTCTTCCCCAAAAACCGCGCAAATTGCCAAAATCGGAGAAAACGTACGCGTCATCAGGCTTGCCGCAGGCCCGTTGGAATTTGTCAGCAAAGACAAACTGTTTCCGCACATGCCCACATATATCCAGAATTTTTTGGCATACCGCGAAAAAAATAAACTTGAGTACCTTCTGGTTCACGGCAATTATTATCTGTCTTCCTGGGCTGCGGTTCACATCGGGAAAATGCTCCGGATTCCGTCTCTTTCCACGTTCCATTCATTGGGGATTGTGAAACATAATGCTCTGAACTCCAAAGATCCCTCGCCCAAAGACCGGATTTCCGTTGAGCTTGAAGTGATGAACGGAGCTGACCGAATCGTTGCTACCAGTCCGGTGATGAAGGATGAGATCCAAAAATATTATGAGGTAAACGGGAAAAAGATTGCTGTTATCCCGGGCGGAGTCAATCTCAAGCGGTTTCAGCCGCTTTCCCAGATTTTAGCCCGCCGCATCCAAAACATTAACACAAACCGCCTGATTGTGCTTTACATCGGACGGTTTGAGGAGCGTAAAGGCATCGAGACGCTCCTTTTTGCGATGGATGAACTTGCCAAACGCATGCAGGATAAGCGGAAAATTTTACGGTTGTACGTTATCGGCGGAGAAAAAAGAAGGAAATGGAAAAAAGAAAAAGATACGCCAGAGAGAAAGGAGCGCGAGCGCCTCATGAAAATAGTGGAAACGCTGGGTATTAAGGATATCGTGCGGTTTGTGGGAGGGGAACAACGGGAATATCTGCAGTACTATTACGCAGCAGCCGACGTGACGGTTGTCCCTTCCTATTACGAACCGTTTGGGTTGGTGCCTCTGGAGTCTATGGCGTGCGGGACGCCGGTGGTGGCCTCAAAAGTCGGCGGTATGCAATGGACGATTAAAGACGGAAAAACCGGCTATCTGGTCCCTCCCAAAAATGTCCATGCATTTGCCGAAAAAATCGGGTATCTTTTGGAGCACTACGCGACGAGAAAACATATGCGGGAAAACGGCATAGAGAGGACCAGGCGGTTTTTCGGATGGGAAGCGGTTGCTTCACAGATGTCCTTACTCTATAACGACATCATTATCGAAAATTTTTACCGGCAGCTTTTCGGAAAATCCCCGAAAAACGGCGAAATAAAATAATAGCTTCAAAAGGAACTTCCTTTTGAAGCTAAATTTTATACAATTAACAGGAGTTATGCACTCTGTCATCGCGAGGATCCGCTGGCTGTGGATCGTAATGACAAGGTAATCAACAAGGTATTGCGTAAGTCCAGATGTTAATATATATCACTATTAGGATATAGGTCTCTTTTTTTCCTCCCTCTTACCTCATGCCTCTTAACTCATGTAATATAGATATATGAAGGTATTATTTGCCACGTCCGAGTGCGTGCCGTTTTACAAACTCGGGGGATTAGGAGATGTGAGCTATGCTCTCCCCGTGGCGTTGTCAAAACTCGGCATTTCCATGACAGTGACGCTTCCATACTACGAGGCAATTCGCATCAAGAAAAATATCTCCTGCATCGGCCCATTAGCAGTTGATTATCGGGGGAAGCGGGAACTGGTATTTGTTTTTCAGACAACAATCCCCGGATCACAGGTACGCGTTTTGCTGTTCCGACATCCGAGACTTGCCGCCTACGAGATACCGTCTTTTCTTTTTTTCTGCCGGTGTGTTGCCAGTTATATTGGGGTCAGGGAATCATTTGATATTCTTCACTGCAATGACTGGCACATGGCTCTCATTCCTGTTCTTTTAGGGGAAGAAAATAAAATCCGGAAAGGGAAATATACCCTTCAGGCGAGAGAGAGAAAAACGATAATGACCATCCACAATCTTCTGTACCAGGGGTCAGTGCCGGTCCATGTCCTTTCAGACATCGGCGTTCCTCTCTCTGTTGTCCATCCTTTGATCGGACTGTCGGGGAAACGCGAAGTTAATCTTTTCCGAGAAGGCTTGGAGTATGCGGATGTTATAACGACCGTATCCCCCTCGTATGCGCGGGAAATTTTAATGCCCGCATTCGGCCCCCATGTCTATGATGTACTGCGAAGAAGAAGCGATGCCGTCATAGGCATCTTAAACGGCATTGATACGGCTCTCTGGAATCCGGGCAGCGACCGGTTTATTCCAAAACACTATACGTTCCGCACTGTCTTTCGCGGGAAGGAAGAAAATAAAAAGAGGCTGCAAAAGGCAGTCCGGCTTCCCACAACCGATGAGCTTCTGTTTGGATTTGTCGGCCGGATTGAACCGAAGCAGAAAGGCGTTGACCTTATTATTGAAGCAGTCAAGCGGATGCCGAAAAAGAATTTTCAGATTGTCCTTTTGGGGACGGGCAACAGCAAACAGGTCAAAGAACTTGAAGCCATTGACCGTCAGCAAACACACATTGCTTACATCTCAACATTTGATGAGCGGTTGGCTAGGCGTATTTTTGCAGGGAGCGATGTGCTTCTGGTCCCTTCCAGATTTGAACCGTGCGGATTAACGCAGATGATCGCGATGCGGTACGGCGCGATTCCGCTGGTCAGGAAAACCGGGGGGCTTGCTGATTCGGTGGAGGACGGAAAAACGGGGTTTGTTTTTGATGAGTACCACGTGGAGGATCTGTGCAAAACCATGTGGAAAGCAATTACCCTCCGGGAGGATGAACCCACGGAATGGCATGCGATGGTCAGGCGCGTGATGAGAGAAGATTTTTCATGGGACCGAAGCGCACGGGAATATGTGAAAGTGTATAAAAGGCTTTTAGCACAATCGTAAAACATGGAGAGATAATCAGCTTCACAAGGCCTGTCCTTGTGAAGCTGAGTTTTTTCCCCATCTGTATTATTTATATATTTAGCGGATAGCGAATTTTGGGGTAATAAGGTACAATGACTTAGACAGCAACACAACGTTACTTCGTTACATCGCAATTATCGTAGCATCGTTACAGCGCAAAACAATGTAACAATGTAACAATTTTTTATGTCTTTTCACGAACATAAACTGTGGCAGGAAGCGTATGTCGCGCTCATGGATACCCATGAGGCATTGGAGGGAGATTTTGAAGATCCCGAAGAAGAAATTGTCCAACAGGTGCTTGAGAGCGCGACGACACTTTCTGCAAAAATTGCTGATGGCCTTTCGCGCCTGGACCGTAGATTCGGAAGGCAAATTCTTCTGGATGCAGTCGGTATGGTCGCGGTTGTCCGAACCCATCTGGCAGTTGCGTGGGGCAGAGGACTGGTGACAGATGAAACGTTTCGGGCGCTCGACGGGAAATACGACGCATTGGGGATAGCGCTGCAGCAGACAAGATAGTTCCATTCAGAATAACTCCTTGACTTACAGCGGATATCTGTGTCCATAATAGATATATTATGGACACCCGTTCCCGCAAACTCAATCCCAAGCAGGGAATTGTGCTTCTTTTCCTTCTTCTTGTCATTCCCGTGGGAATTTATATGTATCAGACACAAAATGTCGGGGAGACCAGGAGTCAGGCAGGAAGCGTTGGACCCGCTGATTGGTTAAAGAGGATTGGGCAGGGAAGGCAAAATCCAGCTAGTCTGCTTAATTCCCTGCAGGGAACAGGGAATAGTAAAATTCCTACCCGCACTCCGACCTCTACCCGTACTCCTACCTCAACCCCTACGCCAACGAAGTCTATCATCGACCGCTGCAACACCGGTTGCACCTCTGATGCAGCGTGCGGAGAAGGAATGGTCTGTACACAGGAAGGAGCTGGAGGGAAATGCAGAAATGCTCAGTGCTATGGGGTGGAGGATTGCTGGTGTTACAAAACTGCCAGTCCGACTCCCACGCCGTCCTGCAACAGTACATGCCTTACTGATCAGCAGTGCGGGGAAACCATGATTTGCGTAAAAACAGCCAGCGGAAATAAATGCAGAAACCCCCAGTGCTACGGCATAGAAGACTGTCTTTGTTATACGACCCTCACATCTCCCACTCCGACCAGCCAGCCCACTCCGACCGGTTATGAAGCTCCCACCCCGACACCCTACTCTTATTTTATTCCGACTCCGACTGCATGGGTTATCACGACACGACAGGGAACAGCGACTCCCACTCCCACCCCGCCTCTCATGCTTTTGGCTGACATTCTCTCCCTTTCTCCGACGCCGGTATTTTTGCCGACTGTCGGATTACTAGAGGATAAAACCGCTCTCCCTATGCTTACCATCGATCCTTTCTACAACACAAAAAAGCAAACCAACCCCATGATTGCCCTGTCAGGCACCAGTGACCCTGACGCCCAGCTTGATATCAGCATTTTTCCTGACGGAATAACGACGATTGTGATAGCGGACTCCATGGGTAACTGGAAATATACCGTCCCTAAGAAGCTTCCCAACGGCGCCAAACAGCTGACCATAATTGCACGCACGCAAAAAGGCGGACAGATGACTAAAACCGAAAACTTCACCGTCGTTGGGGCATACCAGTTCCCGTTTGCAGCTATCGTTTTCAGTCTCCTTTTAGCGTTGGGAGTTGGAGGGTATATCCTGTATCAGAAAAAATTGGCCCGATCCCAAAAAACTCCGCCGCCCTCATCAACCGGTCCGACACCCGTACCGGAGTTTGTCCCGCCGGAACAGGTTATGGATGAAGATCAATCCATCTCGCATCCGGATGCCGGCCTTCCCCAAAGTATCGAACAGCCTGCTTCTTCGGTTGGGGGAATCCAGGATCTGCCTCCCGCAACACAACCACCATCAAAGGAGACCGTATAATGGTGTTTCAGTTTTATTTTTGATATTTTTATATTGGTATGGACGTCATCCCCGGTATTGTTGAACAACAGGATCCAAATGAAATTGAGCGGAAAATCGAACTCGTTTCTCCGTTTGTCCAGTGGATTCATATGGATGTTGCCGATGATACTCTCATATCTTTCAAAACCCCGACACGTTTTCCATTCCTGAAAAAGAACGCACATACTTTTTTTGAAGCGCATATCATGAGCGAAAAACCGGAGACATATGTCAAACACCTCATCGATTCGGGATGTAAGCGGATCGTCGCTCCCGTTGAATGCACGGACCCGCGGGAATTTTTGTCCGAAGCGCGGGTCTGGGAGTGTGAAACAGGGCTTGCCATTGATGTAGAGACGCCGCTTGAGGAAGTGGAGCCGTTTTTGGAGGAACTGGATTTTGTCCTGGTCATGACTGCAGGAGCTGGAGCGGGAGATCAGCTGTTTGAGGAAAGTACGCTGTCTAAAATAAAAACAATCACGCGAAATTTACCGGATTTGCCGATTGAGGCAGAGGGCGGGATAAATTTGGAATCGGTGAAACCCATTGCCCAGGCCGGTGCCACACGCATTGTTTCCACATCATATATCTTTAAAGATGAAAACCGCATACAGGAAACAATACGGCATCTTGCAGTAATTTGACATACGTTTTTCTCCGCATACGTTGACACCATACGCTGCATAAACGATGATGATAAGAGACGGAACTGCTATGACCTTTTTTCCAAAAAAAATCATGTATAGTGTTAGTTTTTTCTGTGTGGTACTAGTATTTCTTGTTTTTTATATCGTGCCCTCTTCAAAGGATTCGTTTAAAAGAAGGCCTCAAAAAGCAGAAGCAGCAGCAGGACCGGCGTTTACCGTTGATATTGATCTTTCCAAAACCACACCGGTTTCCAAAAACCTCTGGGGAGGTAATTTCTATCCGGTTAGTTCCACCGCGCAAGGACTTTACAATCGCTGGAATTTATACAACAGGCAATCGCTTCGCGATCTTGGGATAAAACTCATCCGTTATCCCGGAGGCTGGCTGACAAATGCAACGGCTATTCAGAATATATACCCAACGGTTGTACAACCCAATAACACACCATGGAATCCGCTGGTCGGGGAATGGAGATTAGGATGCGGGCCTACCGTTTCGAAATTTTACATGCCGTCTATGGATCAGGTAGCATCTCTTTCTGCTGAAATCGGGGCAGACATTTTATTTGAAGTGAGTCTTGATTACAAAAGACTGGGAACGGCCGGAGGCTTTTGCAGTGCGTATGGAGAATCTCAGCTTGATCCATCGTGGACGCCGGAACAAAAAGAGGCCAAAGTGAAAGAATTCCTCAAAGCGGATTTGGAGTGGGTGCTGAACACCTATCCGCAATTACGCATCCTGGAGCTTGGCAATGAACCGTGGGAAGCATATACCGTGGATGATTACGCAGGTGTAGCCAAAGAATTTGCTGATAGTATCAAAAAACACGACCCCTCGCTTCATGTTATTCTTGTCGGACTGACAACAAGTACTCTAGATCAACTTACTAATACATGGAATCCGCGAATTAAACAGGCGTTTCAGAATGACACATGCGGCACAAATCACACTATACCATGCTACGATTCCATAAGTATCCATCCGTATATAAGACATGGCTATTCAAATCCGGATGATTGGCTTATTCCGACCCAATATCCACCAAATCCCAACGCTCTGTACACGTATCCGCACGTCCCGGACTTCTCACTATCTACTCTGATGCCGCTCATCCAGTACCGTCGACAAATATTTATTGATTCAACGCTCCAGAAGGCAATCGATATCGTGTGTCCCTACTCTGTGAGAACCGATAGCTACAAATGGACGCACTGCACATCGCCCTCTGAAGTCAATCTCACGAACTACCGCGGGGTCGGAAACGAAAAATACAAAGGAATAAGTATCCATACGTATTTTAAAGACGGAATACAGTATTTCCGTGAAATTCTCATCAGCAACGATTCTCCTCCCAAGGTCTACCAGCGGGACTGTCCCGTACATCCCCAAACCGGCATCAATTGCTCCTCTTCTTCGTGGCATGATATGACAAATACATTGTACTACGTAAAAAACGGGACAAACATGTTTGATTTCACTGACTATGACGCAGTGGTGTATGCAGACAACCAGAATCACCAGTGGATCCGTGAAACATTCGTCAACGGAACCACTTCTTTTTTCCAGAGAACCTGTACATTTATCAATGGGAGCATATCAGACTGCGGAGATTGGCTGGAAACAAATGCTTTTCAGGCGGCTGTAAAAGGAGTAGCTCAATCGATTACCTCAGCGTATGTACCGTGTCCTACGTGTTATAATAATTATGCGAAGAATACATGGGGCTATACGCTTCAGGAAACGTTTCTTCTGGATAATGGCAGCCAAGGGTACGAACGTTTCTGTGCTTACAACAGGGTAAATAATACGTTCTCTTGTCCTCCCGGATTTTCCGGACCGCATCCGGGGTTTAGCAAATTTTTGACTCCCTTTGACGGCATTGATGACGAGAAATACGCTGATATTGCCCGTACCATACTCTATTCTGACAATTCTAACCTCTACGATATGCCGCAGAATTTCCCCGGGATAGACGCTGTCTACGGGGTAAAGGAGAATGCTGATCATTATACATATACCGCAGATGCGCTTGGCATTAATCCGTCCCAATTGCAGATCACAGAGTGGCATAATAATTGCTGGAGCACCCTTTGTGATTACAGCGTTCTTTCGGTAGAAGAAGCATTCTATATAGGAGAAAATATTTTCCAGATGGCGAAACTTGGTATACCCTCGGCGGTATTTCATGATATTACTGAAGCAGGAGCTGAAAAGCAAAACTGTTCTTTCTTCAAACAGCAAAATGCTACCAGTTACACGTTTCGGCCGTCGGGCCAAAGCTTTGCCCTCACATCGGTAGCTGCCGGCGGAGAAATGGCTGATGCAACAGTACATAACAATAGCTCCATCCAGCCAACGCCTATACCGACAATTTTTCGATGCCCGCCAAAAAGCCCTGATTGTATGTCGGGCGGGTACTCAATTGACCCGGTAAATGTTTTTCCTGTGGTATCAGAAGACAGGCAAAAACTTTATGTTTTTGCGTACAACAGAGATACGAATTCTCAGGAGATTCAGCTTAATTTCAACAATCAATCCCAGTACCGTATCCAGCATGGTGCCACCTATGATGTCAAAACCCTCGACGGACAGGGGAAATTCACCAATAAGGATTTTATAATAAGAGAAGAGACTAATCAGCCGTTATCCGATTCTGCCACGCTGACGGTTACCGCCCCTCCTGTCTCCATCGTCCGGTACAGCCTGCCGTTGGTTTTTATCAGCGGGGACGCAAATATGGACGGGAAGGCAGACGGACTGGATTATACTATCTGGCTTTCCCATTACGGCCAACCAGCCACTATGGGTTCGCAGGAGGGGGATTTTAACAATAACGGGACAGTAGACGGAATGGATTACGTCATATGGGTAAATAACTATACTCTGTAAAGAACTATGCTTTAGTATGTGCTCATTTCTAAATATATGATGCGGGAACTCTACAACAATCTTCGAGGGGTATGTCTGTTCCTTTTTGTTGTTTGCTCCCTATTTGTTTTTGGTAAAACAGGTATCGTGACCTATCAAACAAAAGTCCAAGCCCAGATCCCCAACAGCATCTATGTGAAACCTGCCCAAGCTTCTCTTCCACCCGATGTTACGTTGGCAGTCAGGTTAAATTCCGGAGTCAACAGCATCGCCTTTGCGCGTGTTGAGATTATTTTTGATCAGACACTTTTGCAGATGACTTCAAACGCTATCTATCCGTCTCCCGCGCCGTTAAAAACGCTGATATATGTCACCGCTACAAGTTCAGCCAATATAACCGGTAAATTTATTGCAGTTGTAGCTCTCGCAAACGAAGATAAGGATAATGCGCCGGCCGGTGATTTTGAAATTATGCAGTTTCCTTTTAAGACGATTTCCCCGCAGCTTCATCAGACTGCACAACTATCGTTTGTCCAAAATGGAATACAAATTGTCACTATGGATCAAACTCTGTTGCCGGTTACGGCCTACCCAGCATCCTTAACGCTCAATGATATTCCCACCCCTACAGTGCTTCCCCGGATGGATACTCCAGTCGGCGCCTGTTCAACGGATAACAAACAATCATTTACCTGGACCGGTCAACTAGGGGCAACTGACTACTGGGTGCAGTCATGGAATGAGATGCCAACTCCCACCTGGTATCAAAACGGATGGATGGGCGGACCGAGTACGGCTGTTTCATATACTGATCCCGGGCATACGATCTATACAAAGGTGGCCTGGACCAATGATCCTTCATTTGCTACTGTTTCTGAATTCTCAAGTACTGCGAGTGCGTACTGTCCTGCTCCCACTCCTACGTTAACGCCGACTCCGATACTCACTTTGACTCCCACGCCGACACCGACTCCAATCCTGACGCCGACACCGACTCCTCCTTCTACGACAACACCAACATGGACGCCAACGCCGACCGCGCTTCCCACACCAATTCCTACTCCAGTTCCTCTTGCCCAACCGATTGCTACCTATAGGTATCTTACATCCTTTTCTGTCAGGATAAACTGGACGAGTGTCCCGGGAGCTGATGCCTATTTATTCCAAACATCTTCAAGCACTATAAAAAATATCACCGATGGAGGGTATCTGTGTACCTTGGGGACAGGAAGCAGCGGGACAGTCTGTATGGGCAGTGACGGGGTAACCGGGATTCCCACCACCAACGGCTGGACTGCGCAACTGTACTCAGATATCAGCGGATTGACGTGCGCTACCGGGTATTATGTTCATGTAAAAGCAGGAGTTACCGGTACCCAGAACTCCGGCATCTGGTCGGAGGATCTCACGTTTACCACCCTCCCGTGTCCTTCACCGACTCCAACCATTATTCCGACTCCAACTCCTACAAATACACCGACTCCAATCCCAACGTCAACCCCCACTCATACGCCGACCCCAATCCTGACGTCGACTCCAACCCACATACCTACTCCCACCATGACATCGGCTTCAACTCCTACTCGGACTCCGACGCCAACTCTTCTGTCAACGCCGACAAAAACTCCTACTCCGACGCCACCTTCTGACAGTCTGACAAAAACACCCACTCCGTCGTTCAGGATAACCCCGACAAAAACTCCTACGCATATTCCGACCAAAACCCCAACACCAATCCGTACTCTTACCCCCACACAACCACCTTCTTTTCCCATCGGTGATGCAAACCATGACGGAAAAGTGAATGAAGATGACTATACAATCTGGTATGATCACTTCAACAGTACAACGACTGCCGGAGCGCGTGACGGAGACTTTGACAAAAACGGGAAAGTCGACGGCGTAGATTATGTCCTGTGGCTTTTACACTATGGAACCTAAATCTTCGACAAATCAAAAGAGCAACGGGTCTTCTACACATCCATCTCACGCAGGGAAGGGAGATGCAGTTATTGTCCACGGACTTCCGGAGTTCTGGATTACGAAACTCCTGAGACGTCTGCCCAAAAAAACATGGCTGTATGGTGCCATTATCTTGTTTGTTTCGTTTAATATTCTCCTTGGCTATGAGATACAAAACCCGCAAATACTCCGCTCCAAAGCAGCAGTAGGGCAGGCAATGATTTCCATAAAACCAAGCCAGCGGGTTCTTTTAGGAGACGGTGTATTTCAGCTATGGTTGACTGTTGATCAACCGGTTGCGTTTACCCGCATGGAGCTGGCATTCAATCCGGCAACACTCAAACTCACCCAAGAAGTCAGCTGGATACATCCATCCCTCAATCGGAAAATTATGATGACCGCTATGAACCAGGCCAATGCCACAGGGGAAATTGCACTTGCCGTCGGGCTGGATCCAACTCGCAAAGCACATGCTCCGACAGGAACGTTTCAACTGGCAGAATTTCACCTCGCTCCAAACACCACTGCGCAGAATGTAACGACGACGATTGCATTTACTGCCTCTGCTTTACAGATCATTGGTTCCAACGGTATTCCCATGAACGTGATCAGCAAAGAAGCAGGGGTGACACTTAACCCTGTTTCAACAGTAACACCAATGGCAGTAACGGGTACGCCGGTTCCTACCAGGACTCCCACACCCACCAGAAAACCAGAGAGTTCTCCAGTACCGACTAAATCGCCAACACAAATTTTAACTCCCACAAAACGTCCTACCAATACTCCTACACCCACTAGAAAAACAGAAAGTATTCCGATAACGAACTAAAGAGTGTTCGATGATCTCCCTGTCTTCTATTTGCTACGTAAATCCCGTACAATCATATCTATTGGGAGTGAATATGGAAGATATTCTTGTTGTCGATCATCTGACAAAACAATTTGGAGATTTTACCGCAGTGGACGGGATTTCTTTTCGCGTGGCAAAAGGGGAGATCGTCGGACTTCTGGGGCCAAACGGCGCAGGAAAAACCACGACGATCTCCATGATTATGGGTTTTACCCTCCCTACGGCAGGGAGAGTTGAGGTGTTCGGAAAAGAATTTGCTACAAACAGGCAGGAAATTCTGGCGCGCACCAATTATGCGTCTGCGTATACCAAAATTCCGTATCGACTGACTGTATGGCAGTATCTTTTCATGTTTAGCCTTCTTTATGATGTAGCCAAACCGAAAGATAAAATCAGATCCCTTTTGAAGACGTTTCAGATAGAGGAGCACGCGGGTACTATCGGGGAGGATCTTTCTTCAGGGAATACGGCGCGCGTCAATTTGTGCAAGGCCTTTATCAACAATCCTGAGCTTATTTTACTGGACGAGCCGACCAGCTCTATGGATCCGGATATTGCCGATCAGGTGCGTACACATATTGCCCAGGCTCAGAGAAAATTCCAGACAACGGTTCTTATCACGTCCCACAACATGGCGGAAATTGAGGAGCTGTGCGACCGGGTTATTTTTGTCAACCACGGGAAGATTATTGCAGTAGATACGCCTGAAGCGCTTGCGAAACGTATGGATATTACAAAAGTGAAGCTCCTCATGAAAGACGGGCAAAAGCGTACCATAGCATACTGCCAAAAACATAATCTCCTGATTGAGGCGCAGGAACGGTCTGTGACTATATCGATAAAAGAAGAGGCAATTGCGGAATTTCTTTCCGATCTGGCAAAACTGGGTGTAGAGTACGCTTCCATTTCGATTCAAAGTCCGACTCTGGAAGATTATTTTATCGGGGAGGTGCGCCATGCCTAAAACCTTGAAACGCATCTTTGCCATTGTGTACCGCCACATAGTCGTGTGGCCAAAGGATTTGGGTGCTATGGTGGACGCGTTCTGGTGGCCGAGTTTTGACATGCTCTTATGGGGCTTGATGACGGTGTATATTCAAAGGCAGCAGCCCACGGCTCTTCCATTTATTACGTCATTTATTATCGGCGGTATCATTTTTTGGATGTTTGTCTACAGGAGCCAGCAGGAAATGGGCGTTTTGTTTCTACGGGAATTCTGGGATAAAAATTTGTTAGCAGTCCTTTCCACGCCCATTTCCATCACCGAGTATTTTATTGCGACAATGTCTGTTGGGATCCTGAAACTCATCATATCCGGTGTATACATGTCCCTATTGGGCTGGGTTCTTTTCCGATTTAACATCTTCCTGTTTGGATGGTACCTTGTGCCGTTTATTCTTACGTTAACGGTTGTAGGTCTCTGGACCGGATTTCTCGTTATGGGACTGGTCATTCAGTACGGCTATCGGGTGCAATCGCTTGCATGGTCGATGATCATGGTCATCATGCCGTTTTCAGCAGTTTTCTATCCCGTATCCGTGCTCCCTGCGTGGATGCAGAATATCGCTTGGTTTATCCCCAGTAGCTATGTGTTTGAAAGCATGCGGGAGGTTATTGCTCAAGGAACGCTGAATGTCAACGCTCTTATCATTGCCAACGGGCTTAATCTTGTTTATACCATCCTTGCATGTCTTTTTTTTGCATGGGGATTTAAAAGGGCGCGTACCAAAGGCGTGATCGTGAAATTCAGCTGATTATTCGATGTGGTTCGTTCCTCGAAAATGCAGCATATGCTGCATTTTCGAGGAGTAGAATAAACAGAGGTGATGCGTATGATAAATAACTCTCAGATAATCATCCGGCCGGCCAGAATTGACGAGATAGGAGAGCTCCAACGGCTCAATCAGGAAGCGTTTGTGGATAATGTGAAATACGACCCGGATTTGGTCATGGATTGGGCGATGTCCGATAAAGGCAGGGAGCATTTCACTAAAATTTTCGGGTCTCCGGATTCCCAATGTTTTGTCGCCGATGATACGGGGGTATTGGTAGGGTATATCGTGTTGTCAGAGAGATTCATAGACTACCGGAAAAGCAGGTGTGTGGAGATAAACGATGTGGGAGTAACACCCGCATATCAATCTAAAGGCATCGGATCTCTCCTTATCCAGAAAGCGGTTGAGTGGGCAAAAGAAAAAGGGTATCAAAAGATGTACGTGAGCTGTTATTTCAAAAACACCCGTGCGATATCCTTTTATCGGAAAAATGGAATGGCGGAGATTGATCTTGGGTTAGAAAGGGATCTTTAGAAAAGCACTTCTCTTGTTCCTTTCATTCATCTAGGTTTACTAGGTTTACTACGCGGGTATAGACAATAACTGGTTCTCCAACTCTTGGGGGAAAGGTCTCATCATGCGCAACAGTCACCGTTTGGCCATCTTTTAATATCGCGGTACTTCCAACACTCATCATCCCTGTTTTAGGCAACTCATATTTTCCAAAAAGAGCTCCTACAGGAGT
>Ga0209210_1000407_pt1 | contig 46391 bp, 52 predicted proteins | sample RifGroA1_FD_183991 | JGI IMG/M metagenome (GOLD analysis project Ga0209210, IMG submission 183991) | Contaminated groundwater microbial communities from Rifle, Colorado, USA - Rifle Groundwater A1 (SPAdes) (version 2) | ecosystem: Environmental > Aquatic > Deep subsurface > Groundwater >...
TTTTTGTGGAATTGTTTTAGCTGGAGCTTTGTTTCTGTTTGAGATTTTGTTTTTGTCTTCAATAATTTGGATATTTTTGACTGGGTTTTGATAACGATTGTTTTATGATTTGATTAAACATACGACTTATTCTTAGTCGTATGCGGAGATACTGCCAAAACCAAAAACTTTAAATTAAGTGAAAACATTATTTCTTCATGGAGAAAATGGTAACAATTCCTGAAAGAGAATACAAAATATTATTAGAGGCATCAATGGTTGACGAAGAATTAGTCACCAAAATAAAACGAAGCCTCGAAGATGTAAAACAGGGCAGAATAAGAGAGTGGAAAGATTAATTCTCGAATTTTCTTAATTCCCTTAATACAAATTCTTCATAGTTATTTATATCTTTAAGTATTTTATTTATTGTCGCTTGTTGAGCTTTTTTGTCACTGATTCCGACGGCAAGAATAACCATAAACTTTTTGTAAACAATGAAATACAATCTCTTCTCACCAAATCTCTTCTCTCTAAAATATGGAAGTCCAAGGGGCTTTCCGACTGAATCACCTTGCTCTTTTAATTGCTCTCTAATTTTTCTAACTCTTATTTTATCTGATTCATCTAGTTTATCAAAATCATCATCAAATTCTTTTGTAACAAAAACCCTAAACATATCAATTTAATTATAATAGGATTAATAAAACTTCACTTCCCCAACCCCTTAATCGTCCCGCTAACCCTCTCAACACTCATTTTTTCCTTAAACACACAAAGCGAAGCCCGAACAGAATCAACCATCTCGCGATTTACTCCAATAATCATTTTATCGCCTCTCTTTTTAACAAACTCCAAACCACATTTTGACATTCCATTAATTCCTATAAATTCAAGAATCGCTCTCTCAATTTTTTCCTTGCTTCCCCCACTAACAAGAAGATAGCGTTTCTTTTCCCGCATCGAAGGTTTAAGTGATTTCATAATTCAATTAAAATTCTTTATTTTAAATAACTATTGAAACATATTTAAACTACAAATTCTTTTTTAGTTTAATAAAGAGGAAAAATGACAATAGAAATTCTAGCAGTCGGCGGTTACAATGAAGTTGGAAAGAATATGACTTCAGTAAAAGTCGGAGAAGATGTTGTGATTTTTGACGCAGGAGTATATCTTCCGCCGATTGTTGAATTACATGAAGCAGAAAAACTTGAAACAGGCGGAAAGCAATCTGAACCAACAGAGCAAAAACTAAGAAACATAGGAGCATTGCCGCACGACCATATTCTTGATAAATTAAATTGGCGAAATAAAGTCCGTGCATTATTAATCGGCCACGCACATTTAGACCATGTCGGTGCAGTTCCTTATTTATCTCACAGATACAAAGCAGATGTCGTCGGAACACCATTTACAATAGAAGTCCTAAAACAATTAATGCAAGACAACAGCCAAACAGTTCCAAATAGATTTAAAATAATTAATCCAAATTCATCTTATCATGTTCAAGGAAAAAAGAATTTTGAAGTCGAGTTTCTTAACATTACACATTCAACACCTCAAACAGCAGTGATGGTTCTTCACACACCTCAAGGCGCAATAGTTTACGCAAACGATTACAAATTAGACAACACACCAGTTTTAGGAAACAAACCAAATTACGAAGCATTCAAACGCTTGAAAAAAGAGGGCGTAAAAGCACTCATAATAGATTCTCTTTACGCTGGTTCTGAAAGAAAAACACCAAGCGAAAGAATCGCGCGCGACTTATTAGAAGAAGTAATGCTGACAGTAAATAACGAACACAAAGGAATAATTGTCTCAACATTTTCATCACACATTGCACGTTTAAAGAGCGTAGTAGAATTCTCAAAAAAACTTGATAGGCAGGTTGTATTTTTAGGAAGAAGCTTAAAAAAATATGTTCAGGCTTCAATAAATGCAAAGATATGCCCCTTTGAACATGAAGTCAAAATTGGAAGTTATAAAAAACAAGTTGAGTCTTATTTAAGACAAGCAAACAAAAATAAATCAAACACCGTCGTCGTTTGCACTGGCCACCAAGGAGAGCCAGGCTCAATTCTCGAACGTTTATCAAGAGGCGTTCTTCCATATCAATTTAACAAGGAAGATAATATTATTTTTTCTTCTTCAACAATTCCTGTTCCGGTTAATATTGCAAACAAAGAAAGAATGGAAAAGAAATTCAGAAAACAAAAAGTAAGAATTTTCGACAACGTCCATGTTTCAGGTCATGGTGGAAGAGAGGACGCTCGTGATTTGATAAATTTATTAAACCCTGAACACGTTATACCTTCACATGGTGCAATGGACAAAACAATGCCAATGATTGAATTATGCAAAGAACTTGGTTATAAGGTTGAAAAAACATGTCATTTAATGGAAAACAGAAAGAGAATAAGGATATAAAAAATTAAACAAAGAAAAATTAAAAAATAAAAATGGTGCGTGAAGATATTCTTGGAGGATTAAGGGTTGCTTTATCTAAAGGACATTCTCTTCAAAATGCAATGCAAAGTTTTTATAATTCAGGTTATAAAAAAGAAGATATAGAAGAAGCAGCAAGATATCTCCAGTCACATAATTTTGAAAATCCTCAAGCCGAAACACAACAGCCAATAAAACCAACACATCAATATACTAAATACGAAGAAACTGCAGTTGGCGCGCAACCAATTCCACTCTCAACTCAACCCAAACTTTCCCAACAATCTGGAGCGCAACAAACTCAACAGCAAATACCAAAAAAGAAAACAAATGCAAAAAAGATATTTTGGATAACAATTTTAACAATAATTCTGCTTGTTTTAATTGGTGGTTTAATTTCAATCTTTTTGTTTAAGGACATAATCATGGGTTGGTTTGGAAAGTAAGTTTGCAATCACATCTAGCTCGCGACCCCACTCGGTTAGTACTAAATAAATTAGTCCTTCGCGAAATCACTCATACTATCATTAATTCTTAAAACTAGATTTTATCACAATTTTAATAGGGATTTTTATGACTTAAAATTTTCTTAACGAAGAAATTCAAGCGAAGCAGATTTCGAAGCCAATATATAACGCGAACAAAGTGAGCGCTAATATTTTAAACCAAATTTTATTTAATAAATCATGCAAATCTACCAACCTTCAGAAGATTCATATTTTTTATCTGAAGTTTTAAAAAAAGAAATTCATAATAAGGATGCTAAAATTATCGAAATAGGAATAGGAAGCGGAATACAATTAGAAACACTAAGAGATTTAGGAATAAAAAATATTTACGGAGTTGACATAAACAACGACGCTGTTTATCTTTGCTTAGAAAAAGGTTTCAATGTTTTAAAATCAAATCTATTTTCAAAAATTTCAAAATCACAAAAATTCGACGTAATAATTTTCAATCCACCTTATCTTCCAGAAAACAAGTTTGACAAACTTCCAGACACGAGTGGAGGAAAAAAAGGCGACGAAACAATAATTGAATTCCTCAAACAATCAAAGTTTCATTTAGAAAAGAATGGATTCATCTTGCTCTTGACTTCTTCTTTAACTCCAAAAATTAATTTTAAAAAATTTAATTACGAAGCTAAACTCATTGCCGAGAAAAATTTGTTTCAGGAAAAATTGTGGGTTTGGGAATTAAAATTACCACTCACTTCGTTCGTGAATAGATAAAGGTTGATAATAATTCAAAAATATAAAACTCTCTACATTGGGATTTTATACTTAATCCTTCTCTACCAATCCTCGCGAAGCGAGACAAATTTAAGAAGGGGCGGCTTGTTAGAGGAAACGTAGTTTTCAATACAATTCACAACAACTAATTTTATATACTTCATTTTTTCTCAATTCTTAGAGGTAAAAATGGTAAAATTTGCACATATCGCTGATTCTCATCTTGGAGGATGGAAACAACCAGAACTTCAAGAATTAAATTTAGAATCATTCAGAAAAGCACTTCAATACTGCATTAAAGAGAAAGTCGATTTTGTAATATTCGCTGGAGATTTATTTGATTCAGCATATCCTTCAATCGACATATTAAAAGAAACATTCTCTGAATTCAAAAGATTAAAAGAAGAAAAAATTCCCTGTTTTATTGTTGCAGGAAGTCACGATTCTTCTGTTTCAGGAAAAACTTTTTTAGATGTATTGGAAAAAGCAGGTTTCTGCACAAACGTTGAAAAATTCGAAGAACGGGGCGGCAAAATTGTTTTGCTGCCGACAATTTACGGTGGTGTCGCATTTTACGGATACCCTGGAAAACGTTCCGGCTTGGAAGTCCAAGATTTAAAAAGAGTTACATTGCAAGATTCTCCAGGCTTATACAAAATATTTGTTTTGCATACGACTACAACAAAAGTCAAAGGAAGCCTGCCAATAGATTCCATCGACGAAGAATCACTCCCCTTCGCCCATTATTATGCTTTAGGCCATATACATGTAGTTTTTCAATACGAAAACTTTGTTTATCCAGGCCCTTTATTTCCAAATAATTTTAAAGAGATTGAAGACTTGCATCATGGCGGATTTAATATAGTTAAATTTGACAGAGACGGAAAATTTGAAACAAAAAGAATTGAAATCCCATTAAAAGAAGTAACATCTTTTGACATCGAAATAAAAAACGCAATTTCAGGAACAGACCAAATAATAGGAGAATTAAATAAAAGAGAATTAGAAGATAAAATAATTTTATTAAGAGTCCACGGAAATTTAGAAGAAGGAAAACACTCGGATATAAAATTTTCTCAAATTGAAGATTTTGTAAAAAGTAAAAAAGCTTATTTTTTATTAAAGAACACACATGATTTAAAAATTAAAGAGCTCGACTTAGAAATAGATACGAAAGATTCAGAAAATATCGAAGACGAAACAATCGAACATTATGTAAAAGAAAACCCATCTGATTTTAATTCTTTAATTCCCCCATTAATGAATGCCCTCTCTATTGAAAAACAAGAAGATGAAAAAACAGTTGTATTTGAAGATCGTTTAATTAGCGAAGTTAAAAAAATTCTGAACTTTTAAAATGCTTTTAAAAAAAATAACTCTTAGAAACATTCGTTCTTACAAAGAAGAAGAAATTATTTTTCCAGAAGGTTCTACATTATTATCCGGTGATATTGGTTCTGGAAAAACATCTGTTTTAATTGGAATAGAATTTGCTCTTTTTGGTTTGCAGCCTGGACAAAAAGGAAATGCAATTTTACGAAATGACGTTAAAGAAGGAGGAGTAAAATTAGAATTTGAAATTAATGGAAAAGAAATAATAGTTGAACGGTCCCTTAAAAGAGCAAAGGCGGTTTCACAAGATTCTTGTTCAATTTCAATTGATGGCGAAAAAAAAGAACTCGCAGTAACAGAATTAAAAAATCTTGTCTTAGAACTTTTAAATTATCCTCGTGAATTCTCTAAAAAACAAAACTTACTTTACAAATTCACAGTTTATACTCCTCAAGAGGAAATGAAGCAAATAATTCTCCAAGACCCTGAAATAAGAATTAATACAATTCGCCATATTTTTGGAATAGATAAATACAAAAAAATCTTAGAGAATTCTTCAATTCTTGCTTCTAAGTTAAGAGAACAGCGTCGATTAAATGAAGGAATGATTTCAAACCTTGAGAATGATAAAGCGATTTTAGAAACAAAAGAAAGTGAATTAGAATCAAAATATTATAATGTTTCATCTGTTGAAAAAGATTTATTCTTAAAAACAGAACAAAGAAAAAAACTTCAAGAAGAACAAGAAGAAAACTCCGGCAAATTAGAAGAAAAAAGAAATCTTGAACAAGAAGTTGTTAAGTCAAATATAATGGTAAATTCAAAAAAGGATTCCTTGTTAAGCAACAACAAAACAATTGGCGAATTAACACAGCAAATTAAAGAACTTTCGGAATTAAAATTTGATGAATTAAAAATTATGGCGCTGGAAAAAGAAATCCAATCTAATAAAAATAAACAAGTTATTTTGAATGAAGAAAATATAAAAATATCGTCTCAAATAAATTCATTAAGAATAAAAAATGATGATTCAATAAAAATAAAGTATAAACTTTCTCAAATCGAGATTTGTCCAACTTGCCTGCAAGACGTCGGCGCTGTATATAAAACAAATGTTATAAATAAAATTGAATCAGACACAAACGAGAATAATAAACAAATAAAATATTTTTCTATTGAAAAAGAAAAGTTAATGGAAAAAATCAGTGAATTATTATCTGAAACTAATGAAAAAGAAAAAGAAATTAATGACCTTAAACTCTTGCGGATTAAATTGCAAAATATCGAAGAAAAAAACAAGCGAGTTTCTGATTTAGAAAAGATTAACCTTTCATTTAAGAAAGACATTGAAATGCTTGAAAGCAATAATGAAATATTGAAGAGAGCAATTTTTAATCTAAATAAATTCGAAGCTCTTTTCAAAGAAAAACAAAAAGAAATTGAAAATGCAATGAAAGAAGAACGGCTCGCCGATATAAAAGTCGCAGAGTTAAAAAAAGAGATCGAGGTCTTTTCTAAACAAATTGGAGAAATTAAGGAGCGAATCCAACAAACAGAAGAAATAAAGAAAAAATTGCATTATATTATGGAATTAGAAAATTGGCTTTCTGAAAAATTTACTTCAATGATTTCATTTATAGAAAGAAATGTGATGGCAAAATTAAAAACAGAATTTTCTGAGTTATTTAATAAATGGTTTTGTATGTTAGTTTCCGAGAATTTTATGGCAAGAATAGACGAGAATTTCACTCCGATTATTGAACAGCAAGATTATGAAATTCCATACGAATATCTTTCAGGAGGAGAAAGAACTGCAGTTGCATTGGCGTATAGATTATCTTTAAACCAAGTTATCAATTCAATTTTGAGCACAATTAATACCAAAGATATTGTAATTCTCGACGAACCAACAGATGGTTTCAGCGATCAACAATTAGACAAAATACGGGAAGTTTTAATGCAGTTAAATGTTAAACAATTATTATTAGTAAGCCATGAACAAAAAATAGAATCTTTTGTTGAAAATGTAATCAGATTCAAAAAAGAAAACGGAATAAGCAAGATTGATTTGAGTTAATGAAATATAAATATTATTTATGAGATTATTCAGCATGTGGAACCCATTATAATTTTATCTAAAATCCCTACTCCACAAATTATTTTTTTTATTCTTTAAGATCTTTATTATTAAAATTGCAAACCCAGCAATCAAAAATAAGATAACTAATAACCATACAGAGATATTTATTTTTCCTGTATTTATATTTTCTATTATTTTTGGAGTGATACTTGATTTAAGGGTGGTTATTATTAAGATGGATAGAGAAGTTAATAAAAACATTATAATTACAAATAAGGAACTTAATAAAAACATTATAACGACAAACCGTTTATTTTTTAATTTATTTTTTGGATTATATACAAATAAACTTGACAATAGCACTACAATCACTACAATCACTACAATCATTACACTTGTATTATCTAATATGTTCCCAATATTATCAAAAATAGATGCTCTCTCTATTGGAATGATTTCTATTTTTCCATTAGCAATTTCAATTTTCTGCTCTGCATAAGCTCTTTGTTGATATCCATAAAGAATTTCCACCTTTAAGACATATTCCCCATCTATTAATTTGATTTCTTCTATTTCTTTTTCATAAGTTAAGTTTTCTTGCACTGCTTTTGTTTCTATCTGGCTGAAAATTTCATATCCTTCTTTGTTTATAATTGAATATTTTATGTAAACATCCAGTTTTTCTACGCCTATTTTTTCTGTCAAATCTATATTAAATTTTAAATTCCCTTTTTCAGTAAAATTTATATTTTTTAATTTCAAGGAGATATCAAATAAAGATTGTGAGCATTTCATTTCTTCTAATGGCTTGCTTTCTGTTCCATTGCATGTTCCTGTGTTTTTACACGCTCTTTTTTGTTTTCCGTCTGCGCACAAACTCCATGGTGTGCAGTCCCAAAGATAAGTGCATTTTTCTATTATTGTTGTTGTGCCTCCACCCCCAGAAGAACCTCCTCCCGATGGAGTTGTTGTTTGTGCTGTCAAAGCAAAAGAACTTACAACACTTGCAATTGCTCCTGTTGAGCTGTTAGCATAAAAGATTACTTGATAGGTTCCTACAACAGACGGGGGAGAATAAGTAATAAATTCATTATTTACAAGATTTATTGTTTGGTTCTGATTATTTGGAGATGTTATCTTTGCCCATACTGATTGGTAATTCAAAGCTGAAATATACAATCCTATTGTTGAACCAACAACTGCAGAGCTTGGCGAAATCGAATATGAAGTTATACTTACTGTTGAGTGAGGTGATGTGTTGTTGAAAAATCCTATGTTTGTAGTATATGAACTGCTTTGGGCATTTCTTGTTGTTCCTCGCGCTTCTGATAAAAAAATTGATTGATAATTTGTAGAAGACATATTTGCTGTTGCTAAGCCAGTTCCAAACATACTTATAGAATAATTTTGGGAGTTTGCTGTGAGAGCAGAAACTCCTTGTGTAAATATTAAAAGCAAGATTACTATTAAGAAAAAAGTTTTTGCCATTTTATCCGATGGTGACAATTGCACTTGATGTAATGTTTAATGTTTGACTTGCTGCTGGATTTGCCATGTTTCTGCTTGATATTGAAGCGCTAAATACAGTTGTTCCTGTTCCAGTAAAAGTTATATTTCCTGTTCCTAAATTGCAAGTTGTAGAAATTACGCAGCCATCTGCCATATTTATTTCCCAATTTGTATTTATTGAAGGACAAGTGCATGACGACGAAGAATTTACAAGATAATATCTTATTGAAGAAGCATTGAGTAAATTAGCTGTTCCATTTCCCCACGCCACCCAAGAATAATTATGAACTCCCCCTGTTGCTATATTTACACTTGTATTAAATAAATTTGAAGTTAGATTTGTTACTGTATAATTTGTGCTGTCAATTTGTATAAATACAGTTCCATTTGTTGAATTAATTGTTACATTAAATTTAGCAAATCCACTATCTAATAAAGTTCCATTGTCGTCCCAAAAATTTGAGAAAATAGGAATACTATTATCAAATCCATAGTTTGTTATATTATAAAAAATTGTTCCTGCATTTCCTGCAGTTCCTATTGAACCCCCATCTCCTTCAAGTCCTCCTAATGCATATGCACCTGAAGTTGTGTTTGTAAAGTTTTGAGCTACTATTACTATGCGTCCACCTCCACCTCCACCTCCACCTGTATCATCTCCAGCTGTACCTGTTCCAGGACTTGCCCCATCTCCACCACTTACAGAAAGATTTGCTCCATCAATATCTATTCTTTTACCAATAAGAATTAAATGTCCTCCTGAACCTCCGCCACCTGAACCAGAGTCTTGAGCATTTAAACCTAAACCTATATTTCCTGTTAAATTAACAAGTCCAGCAATTCTTATATAACCATTACTTCCAGCATTAACTTTAAAACCTGCTCCTCCGGCACTGCCATTTCTTCCAGCTGTATCACCAGTTCCTCCACCTCCACCAGAACCTGCAACTAAAGAAGTATTAGCAATAGAACCATAAGAAGCTCCTCCAGCTCCTTTTGTTGCAAGTGTTGCTGACTGTCCACCATATCCACCATTACCACCAAAAGCACCTCCACCACCTGAAGCAGCAACTCCCGCATTTGTTCTATTTCCACCCCCACCACCTCCAGTATTATTATATGCTGATTGAATCCCTGCTGTAAAATTATTTCCATTCATTCCTTGATTTGCTTTACCAGTTGCACTTGTTCCACTAGCTCCTACTCCTCCTGTACTTCCATTTCCAATTCCATCTATTGTTCCATTTGGATAGACTGTAAAGTTTCCATTTGGTCCTAAAGTTATATTAACATATCCTGTTCCAGGTGTTGCAGTTTTTGAACAAATTCTTAATATACCAGATGTATTAACAAGTATATCCGTGTAAGCTGTTACTTCTCCACATAAAGTTACAGCAGAATTTATAATTAAAGGTGCCGGGTCAACAATATAGTCAAATTGAACACTTCCATCAATAATTCTTAAATCAAAAGTATCTTGCTCTCCGACGAGATTTGTTAAGAAAACTTTATTGTATTCATTATTTTTTATGTTTGTAAATTCAGCAATAATTTTATCTTTGCCTTTTTCATAAACTTCTATTTTAGGATTTCCGTTTACAACACGAGGATAAATAGTAATATCATTTTTAGAAGTTAATTTCTTTTCAAAAGTAACTCTAATATAATCTCCATCTGGAATTTCCTCGCTCCAGACTCCATCAAGTTCCTTTACTTCTTCGTAAATATCTGAAATAATAACCCTATCAGAATTAAGATGATTAGCGTCTGTTATTTTAATAATGCCAAAAAAAACAGCTGTTTTATAAAAAAAATTTTTAATTGGAGAAGCCTGAATTAAAGGAATAGTTAATACTAGAAAGAATAATATTAAGAACATACTTATCAAAGATATTTTAGTTTTCATTTTATGCTGAACATATTTTACCGCCAGTTTTGAAAAATATACAATCAACAGTTGTTATGTTTTTTGCAGTCATATTCAAAATTCCTGTCATGTTGTCTCCGTCGAGATTTACAAATCTAATATCCCCTGCTGTTGTTTGATTATAATTCCATGATTCATAAGTTGCATTATACGTCGATAAAAAATCACGAGTATCTAAAGAATTACTTATGTTTCTTAAACAGTTTAATCCACTAATACAAACATCATTAGAAGTATTAATTGAACCTGTTGCTCCTATACTTCCAGAAACATTTAATGCAGATGAAGCTGACGCTAAACCAATTCCAAAATATAGTGCTGTTGAATTCCATATTGCTGTATTGTTTCTTGACCAAGCACTTCCCAATCTTGAATCATATGAGGCATTGTAAGTTGAAAGCCAAGATAGATTATTATCTGTAATTGTTTGATTTAGATTTTGAATTAAAAATCTATTATCCCAAGTAGCGTTATATAAATTAAAAGTTCCTGTTGTTTGATTGTAGCTCCATGCTGCATAAGTTGCATTATATGTTGAGAGATAACTTGCATTATTAATCAATCCAACAATTGTACCATTATTTCCTAAAATATACAACAATCCTGCTCGAGTTTCATTCCAAGAATAATTTGAAGTTACTGTTAAGATTTGAGCATCAACATAATTCTTCATTGAAGCGTTTGATTGAATAATCAATAACCTATTATCCCAAGTTGAATTCCATAATGTAAATGTATCATTTGTTTGATTATAATTCCAACTAATTGGTGAATACAACAATCCAGCTCGAGTTTCATTCCAAGAAAAATTAGAAGTTACTGTTAAAATCTGAGCATCAACATAATTCTTCATTGAAGCGTTTGATTGAATAATTAATAATCTATTATCCCATGTAGCATTATAAAGTGTAAATGTATCATTTGTTTGATTATAACTCCAACTAATTGGTGAATATAATAATCCTGCTCGAGTTTCATTCCAAGAATAATTTGAAGACACTGTTAAAATCTGAGCATCAACATAATTCTTCATTGAAGCGTTTGATTGGATAATCAATAATCTATTATCCCATGTTGAATTATAAAGTGTAAATGTATCATTTGTTTGATTATAACTCCAACTAACTGGTGAATATAATAAACCTGCACGAGTTTCATTCCAAGAATTATTGCTTGTTGCTAAATTTGTCAATAAACTTCCATCTCCAATAAAATATAAAGCTGTTACATTTTTACTAACATTTAGATTATTTGAAACGTCAATATCTTGGGCAAATATTTTAGTTATTCTGGAAGTAAGTGAGCCAAGCCACCCAAAAAAACCTGTTTGAGAGGTTGTTATATTTCCTTCAAATGTTTCTGACTGGTTTTTGAGAGCATAATTTGTTAAGTTTGTGGTTCCTGAATTATCATCTGCTTCACACTCAACACTTCCATTTCCATAAATCAACCTTATAGAATTTCCAGCAGAGCAAGAATTTATCAAAGAGAAATTAATAAATGAGATATTATTTATTAATCCAAGCGGCGATTGAAATTCTAATCTTTCATTTCCATCAAAATCAAGATCTTCGTTATTAATTTTGTAATCTTTCCAGTAACTTTTTCCATATTCTAAACTTGGACTTATCATTACATTCCATGAACCATTAGCTATAATGTTGCTGAAATTTTGATTAAAAATTAAAGTTCCAGAAGCTGAACTATCATATATTTCTATTGTTAGATTGCCCGAGTTTGTTAAGTTTCCTGTTGTAATCTCTCTTACATCTGTTCCTTGGTCTGAAAGCAAGACAGCAGATGAAATATCTAAAATGAGCATAAATATACAAAACATAAAAATTAAAACCGCTAAAAGTTTACTTCTCATTTTCTTCACCTTCTTTTTTTAATAATTCGATTAAAGCTTTGTTTAAAGAAATAGAACGAGGAACCGTATCTTTCCATTTATTCCAAATTTCTTCTGGAATTTCTAATAAAAACTTCTTAACAACCTCTTTTTTCATTTCACTTAGTAAAAATTACTTTTAATTTGTCTAGCTTATATTAAGTTTGTTTAACTTATACTTAATAATAATTACTTAGTATTTAAATCTTTTTGTTGATTTTACTAACCTAACGCACCAGAGTAGCTGTACCAAAAAGTTTATAAAACTCAAATTCCCCTTGTTTTTATAGATTCTAAAAAAATTAGATTTATTCTATAAAATGGATACAATGAATGAAGAATTACAAAAGTCGATATTAAAAACAGGAACTACTATTTTAGGCATAGTTTGCACTAACGGAGTAGTCATGGCTTCTGACAGGCAGGTTACTGCTGGAAATATAGTTGTAAACAAGAATTTCCCAAAGACAAATCAAATAAATGATTACTTATTAGTTTCTTGGACAGGCGGAGTAGCCGACGCTCAAAGATTATCAAAACTAATCGCAGCAGAATTAAGATTAAAAGAATTAAAATCTCGTTCTCGTCCAACAGTTAAGCATGCTGCAAATCTTGTTGCTTCAATAACTTACTCAAGTATCAGACAACCTACAATGATTCCAAATATTGTGGGAACAATGGTTGCAGGTTTCAATGAAGATGGAAGTGCAGAATTATACACAATTGAACCAGCAGGCAGCGTCGTTAAAGTTGAAGATTACGACGCAAACTTTGGAAGCGGAATGCCTTATGTTCTTGGACTTTTAGAAAGACAATACAAAAAGAATATATCTGTAAAAGAAGGAGCAGAACTAGCCGTCGAAGCATTAAAATCATCAACTCAAAGAGACGTTGGAAGCGGTCACGGAATCGACGTATTCACAATTACAAAAGAGGGAATAAAAAAAGTTGTATCACAGGAGATTTTACCTGAATTCAAAGAAGATTGAATATTATAAATTATTTAACAACTAAATGTAACTAAATAGATGGTTGCTAAATAATAGTAGACTACAAAAAAATTTATTGAGGTTTTGTATTAACAACTTTCCAATTATAAAAATGGATATCTTAAAAAACATAACAGATAGACTGCCTGGTCTAATCAAAGAAGCTAATTTTGAAGGAGCAAATATTGTAGTGTATACTGACAACGAAAAATTTTTCAAAGAAGGCGAAACAAAAATAAAAGAAATAGTCAACGAAATTAAAAAAAGAATTGAACTTCGAGCAGATCAAAAAATCCTTCCAACACAAGAATCGGTTGAAAAAACAATTAGAAAACTTGTACCAGAAGACGCAGAAATTACAAATATAATTTTTGATTTTCATAGAAGCATAGTTGTAATTGAAGCAAAAAAACCCGGTTTAGTTATTGGAAAGCAGGGTTCTATTCTCGACGAAATAAAGTTATCAACGTTATGGACACCTCAAATTCAGCGTTCGCCGGCGATAAAAAGTAAAATTACAGAAAATATAAGAGAAGTTCTCTATGCTAATAATAATTATCGTAGAAAATTCCTAAATCAAGTAGGAGAAAAAATCTACAAAGAATGGAACCCTGAAAAAGTAGAAGAATGGGTTCGTATAACTTTTCTTGGTTCGGCGCGCCAAGTTGGAAGAAGCTGCATATTATTACAAACACCCAATTCTAAAGTTCTTTTGGATTGCGGAGTTAACGTTGCAGCCCAAGGTTCAGATAAATTTCCTTACTTTGACGTTCCAGAATTCGACATTAACCAAATCGACGCAATAATCATAAGCCACGCACACTTAGATCATATGGGTTTACTTCCTTATCTTTACAAGATGGGATACAAAGGCCCTGTATACATGACAATACCAACACGGGATATTACTGCACTTGTTTCATTGGATTTTATCGGCGTCGCATACAAACAAGCAACAACACCTTTATTCTCCTCAACTGACGTTAAAGAAATGGTAAAACATTCAATTTGCTTAAACTACAACGAAGTCACCGACGTCACACCAGACATAAGATTAACATTTTACAATTCTGGCCATACTCTTGGAAGCGCAATGGTGCATCTAAATATTGGAAATGGATTGCACAATTTGCTTTATGCAGCAGATCATAAATACGGAAGAAGCCGTTTGTTAGACCCTGCAATCACAAACTTTCCAAGATTAGAAACTGTAATAACAGAATCAACTTATGGTTCAAAAGCAGATGTATTGCCGGCAAGAAGCGAAGCAGAAGATAAATTAATTAATGTAATAAATAAAACAATTGAAAGAAACGGAAAAGTTATCATACCTGAATTAGGTTTAGGCCGTTCTCAAGAAACAATGTTAATTTTAGAAGACGCAATGAAAACAGGAAAATTAAAAAAGGTTCCAATTTATATCGACGGCATAATGTGGGACATCAACGCAATTCACACAGCTTACCCTGATTTTTTGAGCACAAGAGTAAGAGCAGATATTTTCAAAGACAAAAACCCATTTACTTCAGAAGTCTTTACAAGAGTCGGTTCACAACAAGAAAGAAAAGAAGTTATTGAAGGAGGCCCTTGCATAGTTCTTGCAACTTCAGGTATGTTAGTGGGCGGGGCAAGTGTTGAATATCTTAGAGAATTCGCAGGCAACAAAAACAACGCAATTTGTTTTGTGTGTTATCAAGGCGTAGGTTCTTTAGGAAGACAAATTCAAGAAGGTTTGACAGAAACAAAAATGATAGTTCAGGGAAAAGAAGAAATTGTAAAATTCAACTTAGAAGTTAACACAATCGAAGGTTTCTCTGGACATAGCGGAAGAAACGAACTCATTGCATTTTTTAACAACATAAAACCAAAACCAAAAAGAATTATCATAAACCACGGCGAAGTTTCAAAATCTTTAGATTTAGCGTCGGCATTGTATAAACTTCAGCACGTTGAAACAAACGTACCGAGAAATTTAGAGACGCTAAGATTAAGATGAGTTTGTTTCTCGCGATTTCCTCGGAGGCAGTTAGAAATCGCCCCTCCGCAATTTGAGGAAGTTGGTAAGAAACCAGGGGGTTTCTTACAGTTGAGACGAATGTGCCGAGGAATTTAGAAACCTTGAGACTTAGATAATGAGTTTGTTTCTCGCGACTTTCGTCGGAGGCAGTTAGAAATCGCCCCTCCGCAATTTGAGGAAGTTGATAAGAAACCAACGGGTTTCTTATAGTTGAAACAAATGTGCCGAGGAATTTAGAGACGCTGAGACTGAGATAAATTTATACCCTAGATGTTGAATTTTTATATCTAATAACAAACTTTTCTAAAGATTTTTTACCTTAACATTTTCTTTCCGCGAAGAAATCTGCCTTTGGCGATTTCGTAGCAATTTATTCGCGAGCTATCGCGAGCTCTAATTCTTTCCCTTATTCTTATGCCATTCAATATGTCTGTCAAATTTTGAATCTAGATTAAATATTCTCTCTCCTAATTTCCATGTTAAGCCTAAATTAAATATTAACAAACCAATTATAAGACTTTCAGTCTGCCAACTTCCACCAAAAATAGCGAGAATTAATTGATAAGCAATAAATAAACCCAGCAAGGCGAGTATTATATCAATCCAACTTATTTTCATTTAACCTCCAAAATATTGAATTTTTATTAAATAAATTATAAGCAGAGCTATCAATATTCCAATAATAATATCCAGCCAATTTATTTTTCTCATAAATTAATAAAGAAAAAGTTATATTTAAAACTTTAGAAATTTAGAAAAGTTAAGACTGAGATAATTTAATAAAAAAGAAAAAAGAGAGTTTACACTCTCTTCATAAAATCAAAATTATTCAATTGTTTTAGCGACTTCATCTGTTGTTTATGGATTCAATTACATGCTTCCAATTTTCTCGCCAAATCAAGTGGATTAATTCTGTCTGGAAGGTCTGCAAAGACAACTCTTCCTTTTGTTGCACGAGTTAATCGCATTCTCATAGCATTGTCATCCTCTCTTACTTTTGCATAACATTCTTGTGCAATCTCAGTAGCCCAAAGAGACGGGCCATGACTTCCAATCTCACGAAGAACTTCGCTTGCATTTTCATACAATCTACCAGCCTCTGAATATTCTCCATTTTCTTCACGAGTTCTCGCTTCATTCAAAAGCTTTTCATGCCTTTTTTCGTATTTCATTTTTTTTCCTCCTTACATTGTTTTATTTTTATTTAGTTAATATTATGATACTATTTAACTATTAGAAACCTTTTATCAAATCTTACGCCATAAAAGAAAGATATTTAAATACTATTACTCGTATGTCTATATAATGATAAAATTAGACCTAAAAAACCGTAAGTTGCTTTACGAGCTAGATATTAATAGCAGACAATCATTTCATGAACTCGCAAAGAAAATCGGACTTAGTAAAGATTCAGTTATTTACAGGATTGAAAAACTTAAAAATGATGGAATAATAAAAAGATTTCATACTATTATTGATGTTGGCAAACTTGGATTTATCTCATTTAGACTTTACTTAAAGTTAAGGAATTCTAATCCAAAAAAAGAAAATGAACTAATTGAATTTCTGAAAAAACGAGGAATCGTTACATGGATAGTCTCAATCGACGGAGATTATGATATAGGTATTTGGATATTAGTGAAAAACATTTCTGAAATGAACCAACTTTGGAAGTCGCTTCTAAAGAAATATAGCAATAACATTGAAAAAAGAAATCTTACTATTTTTACAAAAGTGTCATATTTTCCAAGAGTTTACTTTCTCGACAAAAAGTCTAATAGTGATGAATACGTTTTTATTACAGAACCCTCAGAAGTCAAGTTTGATAAAATTGATTTAGAAATATTAAAATTAATGTCTGGAAATGCGAGAGTTCCAATTATTGATTTAGCCGATAAATTGAAAATGACAACGAAAACTATTTCTTCCAGAATCAAAGAATTAGAAAGTAAAAAGATTATAGTCGGTTATCGGACGATGTTTGATCTTGAGAAACTTGAGGAGCAGTATTTTAAGGTTTTTATAATGACACACAATGTGACAGAGCAGAAGGAACGCGATTTTAGGTTGTTTATCAAACAACATCCAAGAGTTATTTATGACAATGAAGTTTTGGGTGGAGCTGATTTTGAGATTGAGATACAAGTTGAGTCGTTGATACAATTAAGAGAATTTCTAAATGAAATGAAGGAAAAGTTCTCGGATATAATTAATGATTATTCAACGATGCTATTCTATAAAGAACATAAATATATTTTCTTTCCTGAGTAGATTTTGTAAATTTTTGCATTAACATTTTTTCCCACGAAGATGCCTGACAAAGTCGATTTCGTAGCAATTTATCTCGCGAAGCGAGTAATTCTTTCAACCACCCACATATGGACTTGGCCCCATCATAATAGGTTCAAACATAGTCCCTTGACAATTGCCCTCTTCTACATAATCATTTGAAAAAGTTCCAACATTCCATTCTTCTAAAAGATTTGTTAAATAAGAAATATCAAAAGAACACGTTCCGTCTTTTCCTTCAAGCGCGTCTCCTTCTCTGTTTGTATCTATAATTAATTGATCTAATTTAGCTTGAGTTCCCCCAGACGACAAATAAGACCTTTGAAATTCGTCAGAGAGCTCAATTGTAATTTTATCACTTCTTATATATAATTCACATTTATCTTCCTTCAATCCTTTAATCTCAAAATAAGTCACAGTAGTTTGTTCAATTCCAAACAAAGAAATTGTATTAATGTATTTTATGTTAGATTCCTTGCAAGTTTTAGACGCATCAATTAATTTATCCAAATTATCAACAGAACCATCACCATTTCCAGGACTTTTATTATTTATTGCAATAAAAATTACAACTAACAAAACAGCAATAATCACTATCAAACCAATATAAATCCAAATAGTATTACTTTTTTTCTTTTTAATATTATTAACTTTTTTTGGAACTACCTTTACCCTCTTTTTCATTTAACAATAAATCACCCCACCTTTTTAAAACTTTATAAACTAATTTTCCCTACCTATTATAATTTGTTCACTCGTGATTAAGATTAACAATTTCCTAGCAATAAATCGCGAGCTTACGAGCGAGCCAATTATCAAAAGAGAAAATGAAACACAATTTAAAAATCACAGCAATAATCTTGGGAATGTTTTTATTAACGCAGTTTATCGGGCTTTACGTCGTAAATCATTATTCTCCTTTTCAAGTTATTGACGGCAAAGTTATTGAACGCCAAGCTCCAGAATTACCATTTGGAATGCAGCCGCCAGAAGTCAGAGAAAATTCGGAGTTCGCGCAAGTTTTAGTCTCAATTATTTTCGCATTTGTAATTGCAATTACATTCATATTTTTCTTAACTAAATTCAATGTTGATTTTTTGATTAAGCTTTGGTTTTTTGTCGTAGTCGCCATAGCATTAGGAATTACATTAAATGCATTTATTCCAAAAATCCAATATCAAATATTAATTGTTTTATTAATCGCAATACCTTTAGCATTTGTAAAAATCTACAAAAAAAATCTTCTTCTTCATAATACAACAGAATTATTTATTTATCCAGGAATCGCAGCAGTTTTTGTGCCATTGCTAAATGTCTGGACAATTATCCTTTTGTTAATTATAATCTCTATCTACGATATATGGGCAGTTTGGCATTCTGGCTTTATGCAAAAAATGGCGAAATATCAAATCAATAGATTAAATGTCTTTTCTGGATTTTTTGTTCCTTATGCATCTAAAAAAACAAAACAAAAAATAAAATTAATGAGGTTGCAGGCTAAGAAAAGCAAAAAAGCAGAAAAAGAACTTAAAGGAAAAAAATTCAAAGTTAATGTCGCAATTCTTGGAGGTGGCGACGTCATTTTCCCTATTATTACTGCAGGAGTAATGTTAAAAACATTAGGCATTTGGGCAGCATTATTTGTTGTCGCAGGCGCAACACTTGGATTAGCTTACTTATTCTTCAATTCAGAAAAAAAGAAATTCTACCCTGCAATGCCTTTCATCTCAGCAGGAATATTTGCTGGAATGATTTTAGCCTGGATTTTGTTGTGATTTTTTACTTTCTTTTTCTTCTTTATTTGTTGAACAAAATCCATACCCTTAATAACAAATATGTTGAAAGTTTTTTTGCATTAACTTTCGTTCAGCGAAACATCATGACGAAGTCTGATGTGGAGCTAAGATATAACGCGAGTGAAACGAGCGCTAATATTTTAACAAGGTAAGCTATTGAAACGAGTGCTATTTGTTACCATTCCCTAGTATAGACATAAGCGTAAACTTTATAAACCTAAAATTCTCTGGATATAAGTAGTGATATGAGGTGTAACGCTCCTCAGACGTTTTTTTCTGAGAAAATAAGAAAATTAAGAAAATGGCAAAAGAAAGATTGTATAAAATTGTAATAGAAGAAAATCCAGGTTCTTTAGTTAGAGTTGTATTGCCCAAAGAAGGAGATAGTGATGAAGAAAAACGAGGAACATTGCAGGGACATTTGGAATCAACTTCTCCAGATGTATTTTCTATGATAAGGAAATCTTCTTATTTTCCAAATCAAAACAGAGCCGAAATTATATTTGGAGTCAGGCCTGAACATGATGAAAGCGACAAATGGAAACTCGCAACATATTGTGAGTCAGCAAGATTAGGTTATGCTATAACCCCAATAAATCCAGAGGACGAAGATTAAAATGCCAAAATTAGAAATAGAAGTTTTAGTTAATGGAGAAATAGTAAATGCAACTAAAGATATTTGGATGGTTAATTTAGAAGATCCAAAATTAAGGAGAGAATATCTTAGGACCTTAAAAGATATTTTTAGAAACACAGATAGAGGAAAAGATTACGAAATTACTTTAACGATTAGAGGGACTTATGGAGGAAAGAGAAAATGCTAGTAAAACAAGAACTCGTTAAGAAAATCAAAGATTATTTTGGTTTGAATGTTTATGAAACGAAAGTTTGGCTTGCGCTGATTTCAAAAGGAATCGCATCAGCCGGCGAAATCGCTGACATTTCAGGAGTTCCGCGTTCAAGAACATACGACGTTTTAGAATCTCTTGAAAAAAGAGAATTTGCAATTGTAAAATTAGGAAAACCTGTTAAGTATATGGGAGTAAAACCAAAAGTCATTCTTGAAAAATTAAAAAATAATACAATGAGATATGCTGAAGATAAAGTCAAAGAACTTTCAAGAATCAGGGAAACAGACGAATTCACTCAACTTGAAAATCTTTACAAGGATGGAATAATTCCTGTAAAAAGAGAAAACATTTCAGCATCATTAAAAGGAAAAGCAAACATTTCAAATCACGTTCGAGAAATAATCCAAAACGCAACAAAAGAAGTTATCATTTGCACCGACGCAGACGAAATTAATTCAAAGTCAAGATTATTCAACCAAACATTTGACAGGTTGAGAAGTTCAAAAGTTAAAATAAAAGCTGCTCTTCACGGCGACGAAAAAATAATCGAAAGTTTAAACAAAAAGTTTGGGTTCAAATTCAGCATAATTAACATAAACGCAAAATTCTTCATAATCGACAGAAAAGAAATCTTATTTTACATTAACAAAAACGGCGACGAAGAAATTGCAATCTGGCTTAACTCAGAATTTTTCGCAGAAGCTTTTGCGTCTTTATTTGAAAGAGCAGTTGAATCAAGTGAAAAGACTAATGGGGTTAAAGGAAAATGACAGGAAAAACAATGATTGAAAAGTTACAAGAAGATGTTTTAGCTGGTGGTAGAAGATATAAAATATATGATCGTCCGCCATTTATTGTTTCAGGTTTAGATATAAAAAGCATGCAAGTTCATGGACATTATTCTGCTTGTGCACCATGTAAAATTAGTTTGAGTGAATTATTAATGGAAAAAGCTATAGTAGTTCCCCAAACACACGACATCTCAAGAGATGAAGAATTCATTAGATTAATAAAAGAAGGAAGAATCCACGAAGATGATATTTTAACAAATAGGAATGGACAAGGATTGGTTATCGCAGTAGCTCCAGAAGCATATTTTCCCATTCTTGAAGTTGTAAGAAATGGCGAGATGGAAAATCCACCAATTGAATGGATTGCATATAGAGGTTATAGAGTTTTTGATAATGGACAACAAATCAGGTCAAAATTAATAGACGAGATACGTTCCTCAAAAGAAAAATCTGAATTCGCATTCTACGACGCTAAATTAAAAGAAATGGGATTGTAAAATGTCAGAACAGACACGAGAATCAAGAACACATAAAGTTGATATAACTGACGCCTTATGGTTATTTGAAGAAGGAAGAATTTCTATAGGGGATATACTATCTTTTGGAAATGGATGTAAAGAAACACTGTATAAAATAGATTTAAGTAAACAAAGGTTATCAACTCTTAGCGAATCTTCTAGAATATCAATAGTAAGAAGAGATTATATTATGGCTGGTTCAAAAGAAAGGCGTTATTTAAATAATTGTTTTACTAGGCGTGTTGAGATTAATCCTGATTATTATTCTTATCTTAGATTTCTAAATGGAGAGGAAACATTTGATTCAGATGTGCGTATTTAAAATGCCTCAAAGAGATAAACCTGAAGATAAATCTAGATTAATTACATATTCTGATTTAGACATAAGAAATATAGCAGCAGTTACGGCAAATTTAACTTTTTTATATGGAAAATTAACTACAATGGCTTTTGATAATGAAGGAATGCGTGATGTTGCAGAAGAATTACTCGTTGACGCAATTCCACTTTACAGAAAATATATGCCAAAAGATATCGATAATGTTTTAAAAAATCTCAATGTAGATTACATAGAAAAGTTTGCACAAAGAATTTTTGATGAAGACTAAATCCCATATATGAAAATTAGTTAACTAATTTTATTTGTTCAAATTCAACAATATATGATAATCTGGATTTATTAGTTATAATCACCCCCAATGTTGAATCCAAGTTAACTTAGTCTCTATATAAGTTGCGAGCGACTTCACGTTTGGGGGTTTTCGTTCGCGGGGTGGAGTGAGGTCGGGAGTAGTAGCAACCAAATTAAATATATCCTCTTACAACATATGTTTCTTCTGAATACAAAGCAAAAACGAATTAATAATGATATAATATTAGATTTAGAATAAATCCCAAATCTACTTATTAATTACACTTCTAACTGAACATTAGCACCCATCATAAAAATAAAATTAACTAGATTCAATTGATAATAAGGATAATCGATAAATCTAGATAACATTCTTCCCACTAACGCAAGCTTGCGAGCGCAAATTGAAGAGGTTGATTCAAGGAATCGCAGGTGCCTTACAATTTTGAGTAGTTATCCGAGCATGAAATGCGAGCCTGTTTCAAGATTCATTCTATAATTTTCATCTCAACAATACTCATATCTTTCATCTTGCCAGCATTTTTATGTTTCCAATGTCTTATAAAACCCTTTAAATTAAAATTCACTTTTTCTTTAGAATAAACCCTTCCTTTTTTTATGAAGTAATTTTTATGGGCTTTCTTAAAGGCAGTATAATTTTTCTTCATCTTAACTTCTGGCCCCCCAAATAAAACTTCACCTTTATTCTCAACAACAAAAAAACATTTGGTATCTTTCTTATCATTGTAATTAAATCCTTTATCTTTTATATCAAATAACTTGCCAATTTCCGTCGATAAATGATTATAGAACTTTAAGAGCTTGCTTCCTGCAATATCTCCTTCCTGCTTGTTTGTTGAAGCCTGAAGCAAAATAAATTCATATTTCTTCTTTTCAGCATTTTTTTTAATTGTGTCTAAATCTGTTTTCTGAACTTCAAAAAATTCTTCACTGGGATTCTTCAAAAAATCATTGCAAACTTTCTTAAAATGCTGAAATGTTTCCTCGCTCAAAGCAGCAGAAACATTTCTTTGTTTGAAAACAGGGTCAATTAAAATTATTGGCGACTGCAATTTAGAAGAATTAATATCTATCATAATTTCTTTTTTATTTTTGTATAATTTTTCAATATCAATAATTAGCTTTTCCCCTTGTTTTGTTTTTACTAACTCTTTAATGAACTTAAAAAAACTGCCAAATTTGTAAACCATCAATTCCAAACCATATCCAGAAAATCCTTTGATATAACTCTCGGCTCCGTAACTATGATTTGCAAATGTAAATTCTTTCGCCAAACGAATTTCATCAAGAACATTTTTATTTTTAATTCTCTTTTTAACATAATTTACATGACTATACGACAAATCAGTAATATTCAACGCTTCTCGTGGATTTCTGACTTTTATTACAGGAATTATTTCCAAATAAAATCGCATTCCAGCTTCGGCATTAATTCTAAAATAATCACGTGAACCATGAATCACCTTAAAATCCTTTTTCATAACCTTCAAAATTTTCTCAGTCAATTCAGAAATATTTTCCTCCTTATATTTCTTATCAAACCTGATAAAAACATCTACATCATACTGGTCTCGCCGCACAACAGTTTTTTTTGCATAACTCCCGCCGACAAAAATCTCCGCGTCGATTTCCTGATTTTTCATTGCTTCTTCAAAATCTTTCATAAATTCTTTCAAATAATCATCAATCCTTTTCAATTCGATTTCCGAAGGAGAAATTCTTTTTAAAACATTATTTAGAATTAAATTTATATTTTGTTTTTCCATTTTTAGTTTTTATATTTACTTATTATATCTTCTGCAATGATTTTTCCAGGAATACCAGAATTCCTATTAGAAATATGAAAGTAAAATCTTTTATATCTCCAGACATATAATGCACCACCATTTTCTAATCCATTCTCTTTATCATAATAAATATCAATTGATTGCCAATTTATTTTAATAACCTTATTATCAAAATTTGATAATGATTCGTAACCTAATTTCTCAGAGAGAGTATCATCTTTAAAGTCTTCCATTTCAAACTCTAAGATTATTAAATCAATATCATTACCATAATATCTATATTCTTTATGGGCGACTGCAATAGGCAAAACAGTTAAATTTATTTTCTCTATTTCTATTGGGTCTCTTATTATCTGATTGTCTCCAGTGGTAATTATATTTCCATTTATTTCATCATCAGGAATTAAGTCTTCAAATTCAATATCTCTGTTCCCAAAATTATTATCCTTATTAAGATATGAATATCCCCCTAAAATAATAACAACCACCAAAACTAATCCAAGAATTAAAAGTGCTTTTTTATTAGTCATAACTCACCAAAGAAAGACATGTTTTTAAATTTAGTGAAGATGTTTATAATTAACTTTTCAAATTAACAGCTAATCTCCTCTAAACCAGCCTTTAAAATAATTTTAACATAACATCATGGATAAATCTGGATTAACTATTTTCCAACGCGAGCTCGAGCAACTTCACGTTTGGGTGGTTATTCAAACCACATCAAAGGCGGAGTGGGGTTGCGAGATAAAGTCGAGCGCTAATATTTATATTTTTTCCTAACTTTTTATTAAAACCCTTATATTAATTAGCCATCATCTAAAACTCATTTCAATCTAAAAATTTCTACATTAACTTTTTCCCTAGCGTAAAATCGCGGCAGAGCCCGATTCGGAGCCATCAATATCTTCGCGAAGCGAAGCTATTTTTCAATCTTTTGGTTCTTTAAAATCTTTAATGCTTTGGTTTAATGTCGTCGCCAAATCAATAATATATTTTCCTTCTTCAAGTTTATACACGAGCGGCCGTTTTTTATTAAATAAATTTACAACATCTAATTCAAATTTGCCTTCGCTAACAACACGAACAGATTCAAAATCAAGAATCACAGGCATTTCTGCATCAACAATTCCCGCCATTTCTCTCACATCTTTCTCAATTCTTTTTCTGTCTTCTTCAGGAATTACCCCTATCAATTCTTCTTGGTTTTCTTTAATTTTTTGTAATTGCTCATCTTTAATATAGTAAAAAAATCTCCCGCCGCATTCACCACATCCTTCAATAATCTCTTTACTTCCAACTTCAATCAATTTTCCGCAGTGGACGCATTGGTGTGGCATTTAATGACAAAGAATTAGAAGTATTTAATTATTTCTAAGCAAAAGTATTTAAAGTAATTTAACAAATTAATAAAATGAAAAAGGGCGTGATAGTATTCATCCTCCTAGGTGTAATTGTATTTGTATCTTTTTCCTTAGTTTCAGCAAATATGTTTACAGATTTTTTTAATAAAATCTTTGGAAATGATGTTGATTTATCACCAAATAATCAAGATGGTTCTGATTCGAGTTTAAATCAGATTAATTGTATAGAAATTTATGATCCTGTATGTGGAACAAATAACTTAACTTATTCAAATTCTTGTTATGCGGAAAAAGCAAATGTTGCAATTCAGTGCGAACAAGCTTGTCCATGTCCAATTTCAGAGCCAATCAAAAAATGTTCAGACGGAACTTTGTATAATCAATGTTCTATAACCAAACCATTATATTGCAAAGAAGGAAGATTAATTAACAAATGTTTTTTATGTGGATGTAGTGATGATAAGTTATGTCAAGACGACGGAAGTTGCAAAATTAAAGAACCTGAGCCAATCAAAAAATGCAGCGACGGAACTTTGTATAATGAGTGTTCAATAACTAAACCTTTATTTTGTAACGACGGAACTCTTATAAATAAATGTTCTATTTGTGGCTGTCCAATAGACAAAGAATATATTTGTCAAGATGACGGAAGTTGTAAATTAAAAAGTCCTGGTCCAGGTATTTGTGGAGATCTTATTTGTGATCGTCTATCTGAAACCCCAAGAAGTTGTCCAGAAGATTGTATAGCTATGATTGCCAGTTTTATTGAAGGAACTTCTGAACAAAGAGCAAGAGAAATATTTAATTCTTATAATTTAAATTTAGTAAAATGGTGGAAGAATATTACCGCCGGTTCTGCACTTGGAGATAGACATCCTCCAAAAGAAACTGAATTAAAAGAAGACAACTTGGAGAAGGAGTATGAAACAGTAGGTCCAATTAGTTCACAACTTTACTCCTCAGCCAGTGTCGTTCCTGATGGAAAGGCAGAATCAATTCTTGTTTTATTACAGTATGGAATTGGCCAAGATTACAATAATACTGATAAATTCTCTCCATACGGATTTCATGAAAATTCTATATGGAGAACTTCATTTGCAAAAGGAGGCGCACTGAAATTATCTTCATCATCAGCATGTTTTTATTATTCATACTCTTTAGATAATGCAAACTTCGCAATATATTTAGCTAAACCTGCAGTAGTTATAGATGGTTACGATAGAGAAGGAAATGTAAATGGTGTTGAGAACATTGAATTTGTAAGTTCTCCAGAAGTAATGCCCTTAGATGGATTTTTACCCAATTTACATCGTCCGACAACAACAGAAATTTGTTTAGAACCAAATGGTTATAATGATAAACAATTAGAGGGATTTTTCAAGTGTATCAGTGGTTGTTTATATGTAAGTGAAGGTGCATCAGAAACCTGCAATCTTGCATGTAAAAATGACATATATTATAATAAGGGAGAAATCCAAGGAAGAGGTAGATGTGATACATCATGTAATCTAGATGAAAGTCCATTATCCTCATTGTTTGGTGGTCCTATTGACGGATGTTCTTCTGGAAATGGAATTCCTAAAGAAGAAACATGTTGTTGTAAAGGTTGTTTATCTTATTGTTCAGCTCAATTTAATATAGATTTAAAAGGATCGTTTGTTGAATCAGGAACATCTTTAGATACTCTCAAGGTTGGATGCTTACCTGGATATTCTTTAATTGAACAAAATGGGGAGAGAAAATGTTTAAAAATTTCTGATGGCGACGAAGAATCAGGTAATTTAAATGTTAAACTAACCAAAGATCAAGCGGCAGAAAAAGCAGTTACAGAAAATGAAATCCAAACAATAAACTCTGTTGAAGTTGAAGAACAAGACGGAAAGAATATGTACATTGTTGATGGAAGTAAAAAGAAAAGAATATTATTTTTAATACCTGTAAACATTGATATAAAAATAACCATAGACGCTGAAACAGGAGAAATTATCTCAACGAAGAAACCTTGGTGGAGTTTTTTGGCTTGGTAAATATTTATATTACCGATTCAACAACAGCTCTATCTTCTTCGGATTACTTTTCATTTCCTTGACAATCGTCGCTGGTCCAATAATAGTAATAGAATTAGTATTTCCTCCAGAAATAAAATTTGCTAAACCCATTTTCATTTTATCATAAATGCTCTCGCCGTCGCCGTCGCCAGAAATCACTGCCAATTCAATTCCCTTAAAATTTGAAACATGTCCTATCATAGCCATAGTATCCCCAATCAATCTCGCCTCTTCATCAACTTTTAATTTTCCCTGCAATATTAAAATATTATTTCCTAAAACAATAGAAAGAATTTTTTTAATTCGCTGGTCACTATCTAAATCTTTTATTTCCGAATAAGGAAGAAATTGGATTGCAAACCCGCTTATTCTTCCTAATCCCCTACCTCTTTTTTTCTTGCTCATTTTCATATCACGTTTTTTTTATTTTTAATAGTATCGTTTTTTAATTTCGCACTTCGCGCAATTGATTTTGTGATAATGATTAATACTTGTGATGTGTTTATCAACTATGCAATGTTTTCTCCTCATTTTTGTGTTTTTTATTATCCTTAATTTAATCTGCGAGCCCGATGCTCCGTTAAAGAATATTAACGGACTTGTCGTAGCGAGCAGGTATTTTTATTTCGTTAATTTGAATAACGATTCATAAAACTCTTCCAAATTATCTCCATTCTTAGCAGACAAGCCAACAACATCGTATTCTGGAAAAGCAGCTTCAATTTTTTTTATGTCAGATTTTTTCAAATCAGTTTTGTTCGCAACAATTAAAACAGGAATGTCTCTTGCCTGAAGATTTCCGATAATAGTTATATTGACTTGATTATAAGGATTCTCTGTCGAATCTAAAACAATAACTACAACATCCATGTCATCAAGCCACTTTATTGATTCAATAACTCCCTGCGTCGCCTCTTTCGCTCTTTTCTTAGCATCTTTCTTTTTCATACTGTATTTCATAAATTCCTCATAATCAATTTTTGTTGCAATTCCAGGAGTATCAACAAGTTTGAACATTAACTTCTTTCCTTTGTAGTCAATTTCAACTTTTTCCTTAAAGCCGACTTTTCTTGTTTCATGAGGAATCTTGCTTACTTTTCCAATATTCTCGCCGGTAAAATCTTTGCAGATTCTATTTGCTAATGAAGTCTTCCCCGCATTCGGCGGCCCATAGAAACCAAGTCTAATATCTTCCTTAGACTTAAACATCTTTGAAAAAATCCCCTTTATAAAATTCTTAAATATTTTTATAACCATAATAAGAAATCTCTAAACATCTTATTAAAGTTTTCTGTGATGTAAAAGTAAACTTATATTGTTTACTTTATCTTAACACTCATGCAAAGTATCTCCGATACTTAAAAAAAAACTATGACAAATCAAATACTATGACAAATCAAATACTATTAACCTTATCTATTTTTAATCTGAAGCGTAAAAATTCACTCCTCGCTCAACGCTCGTCGAATTATATTAATTATTAACAAAAATCTGCGAATGTAATGAGCAGCTAATATTTTTCTCTTGAAAATGACTAAAACTCATCAGAGATACTGGATGCAAAGTAAACTCCTACTGTTTACTTTTAATTAACGTGGACCAACTATAGCATATAAATATTAATATCTTCGGGAAGGCATCATTTGCCTGTCATAATGGGGCATCTTATTTTTACTAAATATATTAAAAAACCAATCCATCGGAACCTCCAGCATTCCTGTCCTTTTTCCGTAATACTTCCTCATAGCATATCTAACTTGCTCAGAATTCCAGCCCGATTTTTTCAAATTTGAATCAATAGTAGAATCATCTCTTCCTTTAAGTTTTTCATTATGAATATAACTTAGGATGTTAAACAAAAAATTCTTGTTCTTAAATAAATGATTCTCATAATTTCTTTTATACCATTCCTGCATTATAATATAAGCAATAAAAAAGAAAATCAGCAAACCAACAACAATCCAAATTATCATCCCCCACGGCTTGCAATCACTAAAACAATTTTTCCAATTTTCTCCCTCGTCTATTTCACATTGATTATTAACAACACATACTTGTCTTCCTGGTTCTAAAACATTCAAATTAGTTAAAGAAGTTGAAACAAAAGCATCAATATCGTAAAAATCAACAGCATCAGTAGTCGAAAAAGTAATGTCTTGCTGGTCCTGCAGTAATTTAATGTAAACACTATTTGTCGTCGGCTTATCAATATAATCTTCTTTAAATTCAAGACTTTGATAGTCTTTCAAAACTAAATAAACCTCGTCGCTTAAATCTTCATCAAGCTTTCTCACATTCAAAGTCACAACACTAATCAGGGTTTCATTACTATCGTCGTAAAACACTTTAATTTTTTTATAAGAAAGTTTGGTTTCAATATTATCAAAATACCATGAATATATTGCATCTTCATATGCGCTTTCACTAATATCTTCTTTCTTATCTTGATTAATCTCATTCAAAACATTTACATCAATTTTATTTTTATTAGGAATCATTAACTTTGAATCATCACTTTCAGACGTGAGAACAGCAAGCGGAACTTTAATTTCAACAAGCTCATTAACTATGTCAATATAAACTTCATCGTCATCACCTGCAGTTGTTAATCTTCTTTTAATTGATGTTAAAGAATTATCAATCTTAGTTAAATTTAACTTCCCGTCAATTTTTCTTTTAGTATAGTCATCATAACTATCAACGTCGCTGTTAACAGATTGCAGTTGATTTAATTTATCTTCCAATGTTTTATTTGCAACATCTTTTGGACTTCCGGAAATTACATTAAAAGTTTTTGTTGCATTGTAGCCATTTGAATCAATAACTGTTACAGTTAAAGGAAAATTGCCCGTCGTGTTGTATTTGTATGATATAGTATTTGCAGTAGTTGCTTTTTTATCACCATTTCCAAAATCCCATTTGTAACCCACTAAGTTTAAATTATTCGGTGAAGTTGCGTTTATTTCAAATATTCTGTCAACAGCTGCAGGAACTTGCGTCGGAAACAACGAATTGATAATCGGAATTTGCGCAATAACAATTTTCTCTGAAAAAACAACATTCCCATTATATTTTAATTCAAAAGTGTAATTCCCGTATTCAGAAGGCAATGATATATTCAAATTATTTAAATTTATTTTTTGAAACTTGGAATTAATTGCAGCAGGTGATTCTGAAACTTCATAAAAATTATTTGTAGAAGTTAAGGCGCGGTCTGATAACTTGTATACAATTTCGCCATTTGTTAAAGTAATTGTTTGTTCATTTATAACAGAAGCGCCTTTAAATGTTAAAGGGATTACACACCCCAATGTGCAGTTATTTTTATACTGGTTAAAAACATAATCTTTCACCATACGGTCAAAGAGCTCGCCGCTTGACAACTCGCCATTTATTTCGGTTGTTCCAACAGGCCCAAATTGTTTTCCCTCTGCAAAAATTCTAAATGCACGGGTTTCCTGTACTGAAGAAGAAGGATTATCTACAAAACCGCAGGCAGGAGTTCCTGAAGGAGAATATTCTTTTATTTTATATCGGCTAATATCTGAACCAGTTTCAGCGTCGATACAAACATAGTAATCTTTTTTCTTAGTGTTTAAATGATTAATTGTGCAGGATAATTCTTTGCTTTCTCCCAAACCTAAAGTTTCAGTCGCTAAATTACATCTTTCTCCCGCTTGTCTTAATGTTTCAGCGTCAATAATTTCCATTTTTAAGAACCCTGCTCTTTTCCCGTCATTGTCTCTTTGAATCAATGCGCCGACTTCAAATGCAGGCGACACACTCAACTCAATTCTTTGACAAGCTATATCTAATATAAGCAAGCCTGTTGATAGGCTGTCTTGATAACATCCATAACTTTTCGTACTTGGACAAGAAACAGAAACAGCGTTGCTGTTTCCAGAATCAATAACGCCATCATCAAAAATATCAACTTCTAATTGATGAACACAGCTATTGCCGGCGCCGCTCGTCATCGTAAACTTTGCAGAATTAATTGGTTCTTGATATAACATGCCGGTTAATTTAAAACCCATAATCTTTTTTCTTCCATTTCCAGAATTTAAATCAAAAACTTTTGTCAGGCCCGGGTTTGATGCTGAATAGCCTTTATTGCAATTTATAGGAATACAATCTTTATTTGCATTGGTTTTATTTAAAAAATCAAACAAGCCTATAGATAATCCATAATCCGAAGTAAATTGTGCAGTTGCAATCTCATTGCTGGTGGAAAAATTTATCCATCCCTTAAGATAATTTCCCTGCGCATAAGTTTTTTCAATACTATAATTTCCTAAAGTAAAAGTCGCAGAAACAAAGCTAAACATAAACAACATCACTGCTAAAAATAAGACATATTTCTTCACCATCTTTATTAACAAATAAACGGATAAATCTTTATAAATTTATCTTAGAAGTTTTTTTGATAAATAAATTATCCTCTTGATAGTATCGGAGATACTCCCAAAACCAAAAACCTTAAATAAGATAAGATACTTAAATAAGTAATATGACAAACATGACTTTATCAATTCCAAAAGAATTACATGAAAAAATGAGAAATTTTAATGAGATAAAATGGAGCGAAGTAGCAAGAAAAGCAATTGAACAAAGAGTCAACGACTTGGAAGTTATAGAAAAAATAACATCAAAAAGTAAGTTGACAAAAAAAGATGCCGAAGAAATTAGCAAAAAAATAAATAGAGCTGCAGCTTTGAAGTTCAATGAATATAGTAATAGACACTAATATATTAATATCCGCTTTAATTAAAGACAGTAAAACGAGGAGTTTAATTATTAAATCTAATTAAACATTTCTTCTTCCAGAATTTGAGTTAATTGAGATAAAAAATCACAAACCAGAAATTTTAAGAAAGTCAGGATTGTCCGACATGGAATTTAATTCTTTGTTTGTAAATATGTTAAAGTATGTAAAAATAATTAAGTGTATAAGCAACGGACATATGTCAGTAGCTAACCGAAGAATTACTTCTCACTTCATTCGAAAATTTATTGCGACTTCAAATCCGCTTTCAGCAGGATTTTCCGTCGAGAAAATGATAACAACATATCTCGAAATTTCTGGATTAACAATTTCTTAGCGAAGAGCCTTGACGAATGTCTGGCTCGAAGCCATTAATCTTTGCGAAGCAAGAAAATTTACACATAAAAAAGGGTGACATATGTCATCTGCGTGCACAGTAATTAAGACAGATAATTTCATAAAATACAAAAACTTTGCAGAGAAGATCATTGGAGATATTGATAAAGATGATGTCCAATTTATTGCCCTCGCATTAGCATTTAATTGTCCAATCTGGTCAGATGACAGGCATTTTCAAAAACAAAATGAAATCAAAGTCATAACAACAAAAGAAATGATTAAATTTTGATAAATAATTTAAGTCTCAAGCCGCAGATTAACCATAAATATTTCTTCTATGCCCTATCCTAATAACAATAATTTTATTCATAGAAACAATAACATCAACAATTGCTCTATAATCTCCTATTCTTAATCTCCATAATTTCTCCCCCTTTAATCTTTTAAGAAATCTATACGGATTTTCTCTAATTGAATAAATTTTATTTAATATATTCTCAGAATCTTTCTTTTGTAACTTTTTAAGAAACTCTTTTGCAGTTTCAGTTATTTCTATCTGAAACATTTTATCTAAGAGTAATTCCTAGCTCTTTTGCAATTTGTTCAATAGGTTTTACTCTCCCCTTTTTAACATCTTCTAATCCTTTTTGTATCTCACTAATTTCCTCTTCACTTAGACTTTCTTCTTCACAATTATCTATTAATCCATTTAAAACTTCATCATAAGATTGTCTTTCAAAGTTTTTTAGAGTTTTCAGCCTTTCTAATGTTTCAAAATTGATTTGTATAGTTGTTTTTTCCATGTTATATAGTAACTATAACCAGTATATAAATTTTTCTGTAACTACCAGTATCTCCGAATGCTTATTTTAAGTAATATATTATTTACCATAAAAATTACCTGCTCACAATATTCGCAGATTTACATTAACAATTAATAATAACACGACGCGAACAATTTCGTGAAGGACTATCTAAATTATTTATAACTGAGCGGGGTTGTGAGATTTGGAGCGAGCAAGTTCACGAGACTTGTATTTTAGTAAATAACGAGTGGGCTTGTGAGTTAGTGCAATTTATTCTATCATTATCTTTTTAATAATTAATTTGTAGAGTTATTTTTTCTCTGTTCGAAGATACTAAACTATGAAATTTTTTAGTTTACGTTTAATACCCACAATTGCTAAAGAATTATTTTCTAATTCAACCACTAACTATTTCCTCTTCTTCCCCTTCCCAAAATGCAAAATCAAATAATAAATCAAAGCAATTACAACAATCGAAATCAAGAAATTTATCCATGTAAAAAAGGGAAGCAATACTCGTTGAGGACAAACTCTTCTTTGGCTAGGTGGAACTAAACCTTCACATCCCGCATCAGAACCACTTCCTACACTATAAATAAATCTAACATCTTCTGCTCCTGCAGAACAATCTCCTTGAACAGTTGTATCCCAATTGCAATCAAGACCTGAAGGGGTAAGAGGAGCACATGTACTTGGATTGTTTGCATCTGCATATTCATCTATAATCTTTGGACCACTACATGTTCCAGCAGGAGCGGGCCCCATTGGAGTAAACTCACAATTTGAAATTATATGGTATGTACAATACAAATTATTTTGTGGTGAAGAAGAACTATCATCAACATAAATTCCATTACCAGTACTTTCACATTCTGTTTGTTGGTTATTATAAACATTACAGTCAGTAACTATTGTAGGGTCAGGAATACAACCTTTAGTTAAAGGGTCATCACCATAACCACTTTCACATTTACATCTATCTGCGTTTGTTGGGTTAGCAAAATCATTAGGAGGAATACATTTTACAGCTGTCCAATCAGCAGGATTTGTTATTGAGGGTCCTAAGTCACATTCTTCACCATCAAGTAAATCAACATCATCATCAGGACAATTATTTGAAGGAGGAGGATCAGTACATGTTTGACAACACAATTCTCCAGGATTTAGTTCTGGAAAACTACCTAGATCAGTCCCACAAACTTTTGGAGGAGACACACATACACTTCCTCCAGCACCAGTACATGTTGGAGCCTCAGTAACAATTATCATCCCAAAGGCATCATTGACAACATAAGAATATCTATCTCCTGTTTCAGTACTACTTATTTTAAAAATGTATTCGGGTTCAGGGGTGGAACATGGAAATAATCCGCAATCATCTTGTTCCCATCTCGTTGTCCATGTTTTCTTAAATGTCCCACTTGGTTGAACAACCCAGTTTCCACTAACTGGAGGATTTAATAAATCTCCATTCCCCCCATCTGTTTCTCTTATTTCATAATTGACTTGTTGTCCAACAGCAGGGAGCATACTTCCTTTAGCAACTAACTTGACAATAGTTCCTTCTACAATTTGAGTATTTTTTGGAATTTTTTGTCCACTATTATCTTCCCAATACATTGTCAAACATCTGCTTGGAGGAGGGCTATCTACACAAATAAATTCCGGCTCTTTAACACAAATATTACTACATCCATCTCCCGGAACAGTATTTCCGTCGTCGCAATTTTCAACCTGATTATCATCATTTGGAGTTTGTATTGTTCCATCTCCACAAACTTTTTTTAATCTGCATTTTCCTGGATTACTTGTATCCGGAATATACCCTGGATTACATTGTTGACAACCTGCTGCACAATTTGAACCAGTTAGACCTATATCACAAACTTCAGTATATGGTGAAGTTGTATCTAATACACCATCTCCACATTCTTTTTGACATTGTTGAGCAATGGGTTTATTAGTTCCTGTACATCCATCTCCACTAGCAACATTTCCATCATCACATCTTTCACTTGTTCCAGCTGAATTAGGATCTTGAATTGTTCCATCTCCACAAATTCCTGTTCCTGAGCCTCCGGATAAAGTACAACAAATTCTCCACAAATAATTACTCTCTAATGGATTGCTACTTAAATGAGCATTTGTTCCATCTGACAATCCAACAAGAAAAAAACCATTCCAACATCCATTATACTGATTTGTACAAACTAAATTTCTAAAACAAACATCATTGTTAGAATTATATCTTGTATAAACTCCAGTATCAATATTAGGTATTTGTGCATGAGCATTTCCTGAAGAAGAAAGTCCTAAAACTTGATTTGTTGAAGAGCAAGTATAATCTGCTGCATCAGTACCAACATCACTTGTCGGACAAACAACATACCATTTACCATTAACAGGACTTCCAGAAAAATCAGCACCATGAGCGTTTGTTTCACTTTGAACTTCAAATATAACTCTCTCACTAGATTGTAAGGGATTGCCTGCAGCTATTTGTCTCACACTACAAACCGCGCTAACCCCCCCCACAAAAATTCCTATTACAATTAAAAATCCAAATACTAAAAATAAATTCTTCAACCTCATTTTATATTTCTAATCAAGTTTTCTTATTTTAAAAATGTTTATATTTAGTTAATTATTTAAAGTTCTTTGATTTCTGTTCATTATGATAAAAAATGTTCAAAAGAATCTTAATAAGATTATTGAAATTGCAAAAAAAGACAAGAGAATTATAGCTGTTGCTTTATTTGGCTCTTATATCACAAATAGAGAGTATGCTCGTGACATTGACGTCTGTTTAATTTTAGATAAAATTTATAATTATAAAGAGGTTTCGAAAATTTTAGCTCCTTATTTTAAAGAAATTAATACGGATGTATTTGACATTAACATATTTAACCAGCTCCCAATTTATATTAGAAAAAAGATCTTAAAAGAAAGTAAGATAATTTACACAAGAAAAAATAAAGAGGATTTACTTTACGAAATAGCTTTCTCAACAATTAAAGAATTTTCAGATTACGCAAAGTTATATTATATGTATTTGGAGAATATAAAAAATGGACGAAAAAAGAATCTTAAACCTTATTGACAAAATTGATAAATATTTAGATGAATTAAGTCAAATTATTCCAAAATCATTTGACGAATATGAAAAATCTATTTCAGATAAAAGAGCTTGTGAGAGATTATTGCAAATTTCTTTGGAATCTGCATTAGATATATGCAATATTTTAATATCTAATCTAAAACTTGGATTGCCATCTGATGAGGAAGATGGATTTAAAAAATTATCTGCTAAAAAAATAATCTCTGAAAAAATGAGATTAAACCTCATCCAAATGAAAAAAATGAGAAATGTTTTAGTTCACAGATATGGGGAAATAAAAGATCAAGAGGTTTATGAATCTTTAACTGATAATTTGGAAGATTTTGAAAAATTCAAAGAAGAGATATTAAGGTTTCTCAAAAAATAGTTATCCATTAATCACTATCATCGGCATCAATCGAACAACTTTTTTGCTGATTCCTAAATCATGAACAACATTAACAACTTCTTCAATATCTTTGTAAACTTCCGGCGCTTCTTCAATAACTCCTTTCATACTCGCGCTTCTCAAACTAATATTTTTTTCATCAAGTTGTTTTCTAATTTTGTCAGCATTAAGTTCATTCCTTGCGCTCGTCCTGCTCATTAATCTTCCTGCCCCATGAACACTTGAACCGAATGTCATCTCTTCTGCTTTTTTCGTTCCAATCAAAACATACGACGCTGTTCCCATACTTCCAGGAATTAAAACAGGCTGTCCAATTTTTCTATACGTTGCAGGAATTTCTTTTCTTCCTGGTCCAAAACTTCGAGTAGCGCCTTTTCTATGAACACAAACTTTCTGCTTCCTGCCATTAACAACATGCTCCTCGAATTTTGCTATATTATGACAAACATCGTAAACAACATCTACTTTAATTTTTGGGAAAATTCTAATCAATCCTTTTCTAATATTATTTGTAATCATCTGCTTGTTCGCAAACGCAAAATTCACAGCGCAGCACATTGCTTCATAATAATCTTTTCCAAGTTTGCTATTAATCGGTGCATTAATTAATTCTCTATTTTTCAAATCTTTAGCGCCATATTCATTTTCCATTGCGCTAATATAATCACTAGCAACTTGATGCCCAAAACCACGGCTGCCGCAATGAATCATAATGCAAACCTGCCCTTTTTTCAAACCAAGAACTTTCGCGATTTTCTCGTCGCAAACTTCATCAACATACATTACGTCTAAAAAATGATTTCCCGCCCCAAGCGTGCCGAGCTGTCCAATTCCTCTGCTAACTGCTTTTTTTGAAACCTTTTCAGGATTAGCGCCTTCCATCATTCCTTCTTCTTCTGTATGAAGATAATCTTCCTTAACGCCGAAGCCATTCTTAACCATCCACTGCGCGCCGCCTTTCAAGATTTCATCAAATTTATTACGCGAAATATTAAACGAACTTCCGCGTCCAACTCCCGACGGAACATCTCTTTGAAGCTGATTCATAACTTCTAATTTTTTATTTTCAATATCTTTTTTGGTTAAATTAGTTTTTAATAAACGGACTGAACAATTTATATCATATCCTATTCCACCCGGACAAATTATTCCTTTTTTCTCGTCGAATGCCGCAACCCCGCCAATAGGGAAACCGTAACCACGGTGTGCGTCTGGCAAAGCAATTGAATATTTTAAAATTCCTGGCAGCGTCGCTACATTCATGACTTGTTCAAGCGTCTGGTCTTTTTTTATATCCTCAAGAATTTTCTCGCTGGCAAAAATTATTCCCGGAACATTCATTTCTCCTTCCTTCGGAATTTCATAAATATTTTCAGATTTCTTAATAACTTTAACCATATTTTTTAAAAGATAATTAGGTTAATAAGATTTGTTGTTGACTTAGTCAAACAGGGCCATATGAGGCGTGAGTCGGCGCCTTTCTTTCTGTTTCTCTTCAAATCTTTTATTATCCATATCTTCAACTATTTCCCTAAAAACAATATCTAATTCCAATTCACTCAAATCCAGACTCTCTCCAATTTTTCTCTTAAAAGTTTCAACCCCATAATTTTCTCTCCAATTCTTCAAATCTTCATATTCCAAAGACTTCTTTCTTGTCAGATTTCTTACTACACTTCCTTCTCTTATAACATAATTCTTAGTTCTTTCTCCAAATCCAATATTATGATTTGGTAATAAATAAGCCATAAATTAATAGAGTATAGAAGTTAATAAGATTTTGGATTGATTAAATAGTGTTCACTTCGTTCGCAGATTAATTTTATTTTAACTAGATTCAATATGAATATCATTAACAATATTTATCAAATTTTATATTCACAATTTTCTAATCCATGATTTTGCGAGTGCTATTTCTTAATTATTCAAACATCCAAAACAACTTGGCAAACAAAACCAGCATCAACTTTCTCGACAAACATCTCGCTGTAAGTTACAGATTTAATATGGTCCATTTTTGATTTATCATAATTCTCTGCGTCATCTCCATTCAACTCAGCTTCCAGAATATTTTTATTTATCTTAACTTTCAAACCTCCAACCAAAAAACTCTCTGCATCAAATAAATAAATTATCTCGTCGAGAAAATTATACAATAAACTCCTTAAATCATTTCCCTTGACTTTTATCCTCTTTATTTTTTTATTTTTAACTTTTCCATAAAAAATAGAATAGGCAGTTGCTAACCCAGAATTTTCAAAACACTCTTCTATGGTTTTTCCAAATGCCTGGAATTTAATGTCGGCAGTATGGGAAAGGAAAATGAATTTTTTTTGCGGCATTTTAATTGAATAAAACAGACACATAATAATTATAAACTTTATTGTATATAAGATTCTATGAAAAAGATAGAAAGAAACATAGAGGATAGGACAATCCTCGACGAATTTGCAGAACAATTTTGTGATATTGTTAATAAACACTGCAAATATATTGTTTGTTCAGGATTTGTTGCAATAGCCCATGGCCGAACTCGAGGAACAGAAGATATAGATATGATTGTTGAGAAATTAAATAAAGAGCAATTTATCAATCTCCATAAAGATTTGATTAAAGGAGGGTTTGTATGCATTCAATCTGATTCTGCAGACTCTATATACGTGGATTATTTATCTAATGGGGACAGCGTCAGATATGTTACGCAGGACAAGAATTTCTTTCCTCCGGAGATGGAGATTAAATTTGCAAAAGATGAATTAGATAACGAGCAGTTAAACTCAAGGACAAAACTTCCTTTAACAAAATTAGATATTTATTTCTCTTCTATAGAAGGCAATATAGCGTTTAAAGAGGAATTATTAAAATCACAAAAAGACTTGGAAGATGCAAAACATTTAAGGATAATTTATGAAGGAAAATTCGACGAAGATAAAATTAGACAAATTAAAGAGAAAATAAGATTGATAAAGTTAAATAAAAATTGATTTGAATAAGAAGGCAGATAAGATACACAAACTACAAATAAATCATCCATTAAAATTAATAATGAAAACAGAAATTAAGTTGAACAGCATTTATTCAGAAATTGTTTATTAACAAATAAATTAATTCCGCGAAGCGGGCAATATTTCAAATTAAAATGGAAAGAGATAAATCTCATGATGAACAAATTGAAAGGTGGGCTGTTTTTGTTAGAGATAATCCTTATGAATGGAAAAAACAAATTAAGCCATTCTTAGACAGCCAGATTCTCATGGCAAGGAGATTTTATAAAAATCTTTCAGAAACAGAAGAAGGAAAGAGGAAGATTGAATTATTGATAAAAAATAGAAAAGAGAAAAAATGAGCGCCAAAAAAAGAATTTTTCTTAAACCGGGAAAAACAAATAAAGAAGAAAGAATAAACTTTGTTAAATACTGGGTGGAATTCATGAAGTCGCACAGCGACGAGGAATGGGGCGAGGAGCAAAATAATTTTATTAATTCGTAGATTAGCTGGGAATGAATGTGAATTTTTTCATTATTCAAATTAGAGAAAGATACTTAAATATATTTTGAATTAATAAGTTATGAAAAAGAGGATTGCTTACTTAAGTGTTTTATTATTAGTTGTAGGAGTTTCATTTGCAATTGCCGCTTACACTACAATTCCAAATCCTGGACATGGAGGAGAAACAGGAGTTTTAGTTAAAAATTATGATAACACTCAGAAATCTTTACAAACTGCAATCACAGATAAAGATTTATCAACTTTGAATTGTCCAGATACTTTAAGAGCAAATGTAGGTTATAACTTTCCTTCAAATTTCGTCGGCCACGACGCTGAACATATAAGTGTAACAATAAAAGGCGTTGATACAACTTTACAAGAAGCAATTAATAATCAATGGTTAGCGAAAGATAATCTATCATGTTCTTTTTCTGTTACTCCAACATCAATAACAGGTCCTTTTCATGACGCTTCGCAAATTAGAATAAGAAATAAAGATGGAGATGAAAAATATCTTCAAGAAGCAATCAACGAAGGAGATTTTTTTGATAAATGTGATTGCGAGCCACCTTCAATATGGCTTGGCTCGGCTAGTGTTGGTCAAAACACTGCTAACAAGGGAAGTAATTTATTAAGAGTATCTATTGCTGACGGAAGCATCTCACAACAATATACAATATGTAATGATGGAGTAGGAAATTATAATTCTGTTGGCCCTTTTACAGATTCAACTATCCCTCAATGTCTTGGTGTTTCAGGAAATGCGCGATTCGGCGTCGGTTGGGAAGATCCGAGCACGAGTGGATCACATAATGGATTTATTGCTCAGAACTTACAAGCTAAAGAAATATGGTATATTGTCGGAAAAGGAGTTGCACATTACAGGGAACAGAGTGGACAATTAAATTTCATAAAATACTGCACACAACCAAACGGAGTTTATTCCGTGACTCTCGACGCTGCTGGTGATGCTTGGATAACAACTTCACTATCTCCCGGAGGAAATAGAAAGATAGAAATAAAAAAAATATCAAGAGCAGATAATAATTGTAATAACATCCAAAACATTATTTTAGCATCAGATTCATTTAACACTATGGACGATGTTCCATCACCAGATTCTGCTTATGTAAGATTAGCTTTAACGAATAGTGGAGATGCTTGGGTATATTATCCAAGAACAATTACAATTAATCATAGATTATTTTATATAAGAAATCCTCAAAGTTCTCTAACTATTGAGACAAAACTTATTTATGCAAATTTGTTATATGCCATTGATTTAATATCAGATTCAGGAGGAAATGCTTATCTTTCTGGTTCTCAAGGATTTAACAGTGCTCTTGGAAGTACAGTTTATTTAGTAAATAAGTATCCCCCCTCCTCACCACACGACCAAACAGAGAAATACCGAAAAGTTGATTCTTCATCTACTCCTTATGGGTTATTTGGTTTAGCAATAGATTCAAATCAAAAGGTTTGGGTTGGTAGTAATAATCTTATTAGAATTAACGATTTAACTATAAATGCTCCCTCTGCAGGAGTTTGTTCGGGTGAAACATTCCAGCCTCGGCTTGCTTATGTTGGAATAGAAAATTCTGGAGAAGTTGTAACCGTAAATTCATTTAGTAATTCTTTCTGCACACACGATTCCAATGGAGCAAATCAAAATTGCATGTGCAATCAATTACCTGTCGGACGATTAATAGGAACCGGCGACTTCACTGGAACAAACAGGAAAGTTGCATTTAGTATTTTATAATCACCGCTCACTTCATTTCATTTCGTTCGCTTATCTCTGCCGTTTCGAAATCGCCTTACGGCAGATTTCTTCACTAACTAAAAAATTAACTCAAAAACTCTTTAATTGTTATTCATCAAAAAGAGGTGATATTTTGTAAGTACACTAATTCAAAAAAGAAAGAATCAACTTTGTTAAATATTGGGTTGAGTACATGAAAACTCACAGCGATGAGGAATTGGGTGAGGAGCAGAATCTTTTGATTAATTCGCAGATTAGTGGGAAATGAAGATGAATTTTGTATTTTGCTTCATTAATGAAAGAAAAGAAAAAATATTTAAACTAACTTACTTTTACCAAAATATAAAAGAGGAAAATGAAAATAAAGATTTCTATTGAAAAGAAGTATGGTTATGTTATCATATCTTTGATTGTTTTAATAGTTATCGGCGTAGTTGTAGTGGCATATACTCAACCTATTCCAAATCCAGGACATGGAGGAGAAACAGGAGTTTTGGTGACTTCTGTTCAAGGAGACGAACAATTCTTACAAGATTCAATAAACCGAGAAGATTTTAAGCCTTATACTGGGATTCATGAAGCCTTTTACTTTGATTTAAATGACAACACAGTTAGTACTTCGCTTGGTGATGGTAATCTGCCTGAACTATTGGGAGAATATAATCTTTGTTTAATATCTTATATACACTCTCAAGATAAACGTGCTTTTATTTGTAGAGTTTTTCCAAGAGGAGCATTTACTGAAGAATATCTTGAAGCAAATACTTATCCTTTTGATTATGAATTTCCGAAACAAAAAGTTGAGTGGTATGCTCAAAAATCAAATGATATAGATTGTAAGGCGGTGTGTATAAATTGGAAATAACTATTGATATAAAAAAACAATATGCATTTGTATTTATATTAGGACTTATGTTATTATTAGGAGTTTTAGTAGTTAATGCAATAACTCCAAATCCAGGTCATAATGGCGAGAATGTTTGGATAAAAATACCTTCTTCATATCCCACTCATCCAAATTTAGAATATTCTTTACAATATGGAATTGAGCATGATAGTCTTTTAAGTAAAGAACCATGGACATTTAATCCTTGGAAAACTGGTTGTTGGAGATCATGTTTCAAAGATGACGGACAAAACGATGGATATCGTGGATGCACAAAACAAGGAGTAAGAAGCGGTAATATAATTCAAGATCCTTTAGATCCTATCCCATATATATGTTATTTAGAGTGGTTTAGTTTATATCCTGACAAAACAAGTTACCAAAGTGCAGTTGGGGGAATAGAGAGAATAAATGATGATTGGATTATGTATGGACAAAATTCCGAGTTTATAATGAATTGTTTATCTACTTTAGATCCAAATTACGATTGTAAATTTGACCCTTAAAATGGAACAAAATAAATTAGAAATAAGTTTTGAAATAAAAAAGAAACATTTTTACATAGTTAGTGGAATATTTCTTGTTTTTATAGCAGCAATCCTTGTTAATGCAATTCCTTCCAATTTTTGGGGTCATACTGGAAATGATATAAATGTAATTATCCCTCAAGGAACTTTTGATCCTGTATCAAATACTGAAATGTCTCTTCAAGATGCAATTAATGGACCAACACCTTACTTAAATCCAGATTGGAGGAGTTCACCAAAGATTACATATTATTCTTCCCATTCAGATGATGATCTGGGGGTAGATGTGCCAATTGGGGCGCATGCCGCATGTGGAATGACTGATTTTTATAAATATGTTGGTGATAGTGGGGGAACAATAGATGCTAATGAGGTCATCAGTTTTTACCTTGGATTGGGAATCTTTGATTTTAGTGGATTTGGAGATATTTTTTCAAGTGGAGCAAATGCTAGAGGATATTGTGGTGTAATACAAAATCCAGCTGGATCGGGAAATTGGATTCTTAAAATGAGAAGAACTTCTTATTGTGGAGCAGTATGTGTGGATTGGTTTCCTTAAATAGATCACAAAATATTTTATATAAGTTAATTTTTTCACTTCTCCCAGCAAAATAATTTCAATTGTCTTGGACTTAAACTTCCACCAGCTTGACTTGTCGACGCAGAAATAGCAACAGGCTGAGTATAAACATTTTTGTCAGGATAATTATTTAATCCGCACGCTTCATTTAATCCGCAAATCTTTGCCCTGCATTCTAAATAATTATATTCAGAAACTCGTTGGTCAATCCTATTCCAAACACTTAAAGGAAATTTAGTTAGATCCGTATCACTAACATCTAAAACATCTCCATTATGAGATTCAACAGGAATAGAAACTGCATCAATATTTAAAATAAAATCTCTCAGTGAATTACTTAATTGAATCTCTCTCAACACTGATGCTTGAATATCATGAATTTTCTCTGCACGATTTTTCCCAAAATAACCTTTGTTAATTACAATAAGAACAACTCCAATTATTAACAGCAAAGCTACAAACGCCTCGACAATTTGAATCCATCCTCTTTTGTTTTTCAGTTTTATCATTTTATCACCATATCTTTTCTATTATCTTTTTTAATTAACCCTTTTTATTAATCTTATTGATATTCGCCGAAGGCGGCAAACTTTTCATTTTAAATTTGTCTCGCTTCTCGAGTTATTATAAACTATTACCATAATCTCCAATGATTTGAGCAACAACATCTTAACTTTTTCCCCTTTATCTTTTTTTATTAACATCTTTTTTTATTAACATCTTTTTTTATTAACATCTTTTTTATTCATCTTTTTATCTTTAGGGGTGACTTGTTAGGGGACATTGTCCCATACGATTTACCAAAGCTGCACACTAAAAAAACCATTATTTATGTCTGCAGACGAATTAACATATTTAACATCAACTCTTTTTACAAAAACTTCCTCGCTGTCAGGCGGATTATCTAACCCTGCATGAGAATTCGGTTCAACCAAATTTCCACCAGCATCTTCAAATGTAAAATAAAAGTCATACAATTCAGGAACTCCAAAATGTTTCTTCAAATTATCATAATCATTGTTATAATGCTCAACTAAACCAGTATATTCTGAAGGGAATATATGTATTCCTTCAATATACCATTCTAAAATATAACTTTGAGAATTAATCTGCCCTAACTTATAAGAAGATTCTGTTAATTCATTACTATCACAATAAGGAACACTTCCATCATTAGGTTCTGGAATATTATCTGCAATAAAAAAATGAAAGAATTTATCATTGGTATCATCTCTTCTAATATATATCTCATCGGAGCCTATTCCTGTTCTTCTTCTTGTAGAGATAATATTTCCTATCTCATCTTTAACAACAACTTCTTCAGCTTCAATAGGAGGCGTAAATACAAAACAATTATCAGGTCCAAGTGGGAATGCAGCATCAACATTTATCTCAAAAGTCGTCAACTTCCCTGTAACATTCTCGACAATATCATCACTTAATTTATCTAAAATAAAATCTCTTTCTCCCTTTCTTTTATTCGCCGGCGCAATGATAATAAATAAAAATATTATAAAAATTACGAAAATCGCAAAACTCAAAATAAATCCAACATGCGAACCGCCAAGTTTTCTTCTAATAACCATTTTTAATTAAACTTAAAATTAATTTCGGAACATCATCTCCATTTCCTCCACCAAAAAATAAACCTGCCCCAGAAGCAATCAAAAAGGATATCATCATCAGTGCAAAAGAATGTTTTATACCGCCTTTAATATTTCCTTCGGAAAGCAGCCCAATTGTCAGCCCGCTAAAAAATCCTTGGATTAAAAGCAAAAACAAAAACGATTGTGAAAAATCAAAATTATTTTCCCCCCCACTTTTAGGCGCCCCAATTTCAGAATTATCAAAATTCAAATCACCAGACAAGCCGCTTAACAAAGGAATAATCTTGAGCTGCATAATTAAAATAATCCCTAGAAAAACAAAAAAGATTATGTAGCCTTGAATAACAAGAGTTTGAATCGCATTCTTTCTCTCTTTACTTAGTTTATCAGATAAATTAACAGCCTCGGCAACTGCTTCAAGAATCTCGCCGATATTTCCACCGGCTTTTTCTGCCTGTCCTATTAATGTCAAGCTTCTTGAAATAGATTTATTATTTACATCTTTTGAAAAAGTTTGAATTGCAATACTAAATGGAATTCCTAAAGAAATTTGGTTCGCAAGTTTTCTAACATGCTCACTCAAAACCCCAAAAGGCTTATTTTTCAAATTAATTATACTTCTGCTGACAG
>Ga0209210_1000410_pt1 | contig 46287 bp, 48 predicted proteins | sample RifGroA1_FD_183991 | JGI IMG/M metagenome (GOLD analysis project Ga0209210, IMG submission 183991) | Contaminated groundwater microbial communities from Rifle, Colorado, USA - Rifle Groundwater A1 (SPAdes) (version 2) | ecosystem: Environmental > Aquatic > Deep subsurface > Groundwater >...
CCGACAATAGTCGGAGCCAGCGCGCCGAGGGGGAAGAAATTTTTGTCGCTGGAACAAAAATATTCTGGTTCTGAAAGGCAATCTGCTGGAAAATGTAAACAACGCCATGAATTCTTACGTCTAAATAACAAATTCTTTATAATTTATAAATAAATATTGACGTTCCGGCTTTAGCATCCGGTTGATATGGGTTGCGAAATTCTTTAAGCCATCCATATTCATCTTCCGGATTGCGCGATTGACCCGGGTGAAGTTGTCCCAAAGCGCCTTGTAAATTATTTATTGATATTGCAAACCAATCGATGCCCTCGTATTTCGGGTTGCCTTTAGCTGACTGCCAATATTCGACTTTATCTCCTAAATAATATTTAGGATTGCCGCCGCCGAAATAATCAACCGCAATTTGTCTGCCGGCAGGCAAGTTTTTATCTGTCCAATCTTTTAATCTTTTAAGGTCTTGTCCCCAGTCATAATTGGAATCAACGACATATTGATAGCCGTTTTTAGTCCCTCCGCCGATTTCATTAAAATAAGAAAGATAATTAGGGGCAACAAAGATAGTTTCTCCAACATACCAAATTATCAAAACGGCGACCAGCAAACTTTTTATAACCGTCGCGCCGCTGTTTATCCATTTTTTGAACGCTGAAGCGATAAGAATATAAATGAAAGGAATTGTCGGTAAAATATGGCGAATACCGATATTCAGCGGGCTTTTTATGCTGTAAGCCCAGTAAAAAACCACAAAAGAAATCATTGAAAATTCGGCAAAATGAAGACCGAGATAATTAATAACGGCTTTTAGCTTATAGCTTTTAGATTTTAAGATTTGCCAAATGCTCAATAAAAGAGCCAATCCTATTAGAATTAACGATGGAAGGGGCTCTTTTAAAATAAAGACTGCGGGGAAATAATACCACCAGCCGCTGGCGGAGACTTCTCCCATAAAATAACCGGTATTGCCGCCGCCGGAACGTTGCGCCACCATTAAAACTCCGAGCAGGTATTCGGCAAAAGGCCTTAAAATTTTATTGCCGCTCATCCAAACATTAATTTCCGCCAGCTGTTCAACACTGAAAGAACTTAAAATAAATTCCGTATCGGATTTTTGTTTTTCAATCGGATAATTAATGGTAAAAACGAAATAAGCGGCATAAACCAAAAGATAACCGATTAAAAAAATAAGAAATAAATTTTTGACATAGCGGACGGCGCGGAAAGAAAATCGCTTTAATCGCGCCTTTGGCGCGGTCTCGTTCCAATCGTGATAAACTTTGGAAATATAAAAAACTGTGAGGAGAAATACGAAAAAAGGGATAAGCAAAACAGCTGAAAATTTCATCAGTTGGGCAACGCCAAATGCCAACCCCGCTAAAATAAGATTTCTCCGCGAATTTTTAAATAAGAATTTGATAAAGTAATAAAGAGCGATAAAAATACCTAAAGCCGCGCCGATATCGGTGGTAACATAGTGGCCGTGAGCCAAAACCGTTGGAGAAAAGACGAATAAAAACGTCGGCAGAAACGCCCACCAGCGGCCAATCAACTCTTTTGACCAGATATAAATAAAAATCGCGAGTAACAGCGTCAAAAGCATGGGTCCGAGCCGCGACCATTGAATTATTTCATCGGCGTTATTTCCCGATTCATACAAAAATTGCGCGCCAACAGCCCATTGCCCATTGACATCTTTTTGCCAATAACGATTTTGAACCGGAAAATTCAATTTTTGAAAAAGCAGCGGGAAAGCGGCGAGCGCTTTTATCAGCGGCGGATGTTCGGGATTCAGGCGATAATCAAGATATTTGACATAACCATAGCCGGAAGGAATATGGGCTAATTCGTCCATTGTCGCCGATTCTTTCAGCGAAGCATTGAACATTAAAATAAAAGCCGCGGCGACAATTAGCCCCAAAAGTCCGTATTGAATTATAGAGGAAGATTTGGACATTCTTATGATATAATTATACAATGAAATTCATTAAAAAACCAAAAACATTGTTCTGGACCAATCACGCACGCGGGAAAATGCGTTTTTATAGATTGTCGGAACAAAGAATAAAGAGGATTTTGAATTTGCCGAAAAGAATAGAAGAAGGAATTGCGCCAAAAACAATCGCCATAATGCAGCCGTTTGGCAATAAAAATCAGCACGAACTCTGGGTGATGATTCAGGAGGCCAAAACCCGTCGAAAAATAATTTCCGCGTGGCGTTATCCGGGTAGGACCAAACCGGGCGAACCGCTGCCGGAAGAAATAATAAAAGAATTAAAAACCGGATTGGGAAAATATTAACCCGCCTGCCGACAGACCCATCAGCGATATTCGCATTTGGCGAATTGAGCGCCAAGCTTTTCAAGATTTTTGGAAATAATCGGAATCTTATCCACGATTTTCGCCTTTCCTTTATAAACTTTCCAGCCAAGATTTTTATCGATAGCGAGATTATCCGGCCCTCCCTCAATGATATAAATAAAACCGCCTCCATGCCGGCCGTATAAATTTTTAATGTCTTCGCTGTAAAATAATTTTCCTTCTGCCTCGGGGCCGGGGATTAAATAAGAACCAACCGGCAAATCTTTATCGGATACATGATATCCTTTTATTATTTCATACCCCAGTTCTTTTCTGGTTTCAATCACTTTCTCAATATCTTCCAGGGAAGCGTCTTCCCATCGTTCCCTTAATTCTTCGGGGAGAGACGACAAAAAATTTTCTTTTTGAGATTCAAAATTAATCCGTTCCGCCATTGTTGATATTTTAACGCAAATAAATAAAAATAGAAACATGAAACTATCCATTGGAATTGTCGGTTTGCCCAATGTCGGCAAATCCACTCTTTTTAAAATTTTAACCAAACAGGAAGTTAATATCGCCAATTATCCTTTTGCCACAATTGACCCAAATGTGGGCGTGGTGGCGGTGCCGGATGAACGGCTGGAAAAATTAACCAAATTAAGTAATTCGAAAAAAACCATTCCCGCAGTCGTGGAATTTTACGATATCGCCGGATTAGTCAAAGGCGCCAATAAAGGCGAAGGATTGGGAAATCAATTTTTGTCACATATCCGCGAAGTAAACGCGATTGTTGAAGTTGTCAGAGTATTTGAAAACGAAGAAATTATTCATGTTGAACAAAAAATAGACCCAATAAGAGATTTGGAGATTATAAATACCGAACTTATTCTGAAAGATTTGGAAACCGTTGAAAAGAGATTATCTAAATTGGATGGTGAAGCCAGAACCGGTGACAAGCAAAAAATCAAAGATTTGGAGATTTTAAAAAAAATCAAAGAAGGGCTGGAAAGGAATGCTTTAGCTATGAATTCGGGAGAAGAAATAACCGGCCAGCCGATTGTCAAAGAATTGAATTTACTCACATCAAAACGCCAAATATATCTCTTGAACGGCAGAGAAACCGATGTTAGCGATATATTGAAAGAAAAAATAAAATATTTGAATGCCGATTATCTAGTGATTGATTTGGCAAACGCGCGAGATATAGATGAACTTATTAAAAAAGCGTATGAGATTTTGGGTTTAATAAGTTTTTTCACCACCGGCGAAGATGAAACGCGCGCCTGGACAATCAAAAAAAACTTAAAAGCGCCTCAAGCCGCGGGTGAAATCCACAGCGATTTCGAGAAAAAATTCATCCGTGCGGAAGTCATCAATTGGCAAAAATTATTGGAAGCCAGCTCGTGGAATTCCGCCAAACAAAAAAGCTGGTTGCGCTTAGAGGGCAAAGAATATGAGGTTCAAGATGGGGATGTGATGGTTGTTAGACACGGATAATGAAATTTTTAAAAACCTTGAAAAACAATTTAAATACCCTTAAGCTGGATAATTCGAAGTATGTTTAAAAAAACAAAAATAGTCGCCACTATTGGCCCAGTTAGTGAAAATCAGAAAACGATGGAGAAAATGATAAAAGCCGGAATGAATGTTATCCGGCTTAATTTTTCGCACGGCAATTACGGCGAACATTTAAAAAGAATAAAACTTGCCCGCGAAGCCGGAAAAAAATTTGAAAAACCGATTGCTGTTCTTCAGGACCTTTGCGGCCCGAAAATCAGAATAGGGGATTTTTATAAAGAAAGCATTGTTTTGAAAGAGGGCCAGATTTTTACGTTAACAACCAAAAAATGCGTCGGCAACGAGAAAAAAGTTTTTATTAATTACAACCGTTTGCCGAAAGAAATCAAAAAAGGCGCGAAAATAATGCTCAATGACGGGAAAAATGAATTATTGACGGAAAAAATCAGTGGCAACGATATCCATTGCCGTATTATTATCGGCGGAGAAATTAAAGGGAGGAGGGGTGTTAATTTTCCCGGCGCTTCGTTGAGTATCGGTTCTTTGACAACGAAAGACAAAAAAGACGCGCTTTTCGGCATCAAACACAAAGTCGATTTTATGGCGATTTCTTTTGTAAAAAGCGCCAAAGATATTTTGGAACTTAAGAATATAATCAAAAAACACAACGCGAACATCAAAATAATCGCCAAAATAGAAATTCAGGACGCCATTAAAAATATAGACGGCATTATTGAAGCTGCTGACGCTGTTTTGGTGGCTCGCGGCGATTTGGCTGTGGAAGTCCCGATGGAACAGGTACCGATTTTGCAAAAAATGATTATTAAAAAATCCAATGCTACCGGCAAGCCGGTGATAATTGCCACTCAAATGCTGGAATCAATGATTAGAAATTCTTTGCCCACTAGAGCTGAAGTCAATGATATTGCCAACGCTGTTTTGGACGGCGCGGACGCAGTGATGCTTTCTGAAGAAACGACTCTCGGCCGATATCCTGTCAAAGCCGTTGAAACAATGGCCCGCATTGTCGGTTATACCGAAAAAAAATTAAATTATGAAGAAATTTTAAACCGCCACCGCCTGAAAGAAAAAAATGTCGCCGATTCCATCAGTTTTGCCGTTGTCAATGTCGCGCATAATATTGGCGCAAAAGCGATTGTCGCTTTAACGGAAAGCGGTTTCACTTCTAAAATGATTTCCCGCTATCGTCCTCAACAACCGATTTTAGCTTTGACTTCAAACCGGAAAACTTTCAGCCAATTAGCTCTGAATTTTGGCTGCCATCCGCGATTAATGAAAAAATTTGACGGATTATCAAGTGTTATCAGCGAAGCCAAAAAACTTTCCGTAAAATATAAAATGGCGGGGAAGGGCGATAAAATCGTCATAACCGCTGGCATTCCTTTTGGAAAATCAGGAGGAACTAACCTTCTGATTGCGCAGACAATTTAATTTTACTTTAAATTAACCGTATAAGCGTTTTGGGGAATCTGATTAATTTCTTTCGGTAAAACATAAAAAATATTTTTTCCTTTTTGTTTTTCCGGTGTGAAAGTGTCGGTAATGAACATTACGGTTTGAGCCGACATCGGCAGGCCTCTGACATCAAAACCACCGGCTTCAACAACAACGTATTTCGGCAATTCTTTCGGCAAATTCCGGAGCTCTCGACCGATTTGAACATAATCCGCCGCAAAAGCGCCTTGCACATTTTGATTTTTTCCCCACAAATTAAAATAAGTATTATACGCTTCAAAAACAAGTAAAATCAGAAAAATAAAAGAAAAAATATTGAATATTTTTTTAGCTAACGCGCCCTGTAATTTATTTTTTATAAATTCATACAGCCAAATTCCGCCGGCGCCCGCCAATATAAAAATCGGGGGAATCATTAAAATCGCGCGTAAGGCGTGAGGTAGACCTTCATTTGAAACAACTATCGGCAAAGCGGCAATTATAATCCACAGGAAAAACATAAAAAAAGAAAATTTTTTATAATGAGTAAAAACTTGTTCGTCTCCCGGCGCGTAATCTTGTTTATTTTTATGCTTTAATAAAATAGAAATTCCAAAAATAATTCCGATTAAAAATAAAATTCCGACGGGCCAAAATAACTCCGGCCTGCCGGCATAATTATGCCGCCAATTAAAATCGCCGGAAAAATTAAACATCCCGGTGGTTTTTAATATATTAACAGTTAAATCTTTAAGAATGGTCGGTGAGTTGAAAACGGAAATCTGGGTCGTGCGACCGAAGAAATCCGCCGGATGTTTTAAAAAATAAATTCCCAACGGCAAGAAGGCCAAAAACGAAAATAAAACAAAAACCGCGAGAATTTTTATGATTTCTTTTCTTAATTCTTTGAAATAAAAAAGTCGGTAGGCAAAACCAGCAATGAGCAAAAGCGGCGTGACGCGATAAGCGATATAAGAATGAAAACCGAAACCATAAAATAATCCCGCCAAAGAAGCAATTGAGAAAATTTTCCATTCGCTCGCGCCGTTCACGGCAAAATATTTTTCTTTCAAAAATCTCACTGATTTTAAAAGAAAATAAAACGCAAATATCAAAAAAAATGGCGCCATAATCGCCCTAAATCCTATTCTGGAAAAATTAATGTGCCAAAAACTCGTGGCAATCAAAAAAGAAGAAAGTAAGGCGATTTTTTTATTATTTTGGAATATTTCCAAGGCAAGCAAATACACTCCTAAAACAGTTAAAATCCCGAATATCGCGCTAACGCTTCTCAATGCCCATGGCTCATTTCCGAAAATATAAACAGAAAGCGCTTGAATGTTTATAAATAATCCTTCGCGGCCACCGTTTTCCGGATAAAATAATTTAAAATTTCCGGTAGAAATCGCTTCTAACGCATTATTGCCGTTCATTGCTTCATCTGGATAAAGCCCCGGTGGCAATTGAGTTATGTTGTGGAACCGGAAAAAAGCGGCTATAATTAAAACAACAATCAAGAGCCAATTGTCGGCGGCTAATAATTTTAATTTATTCATTGAATTTACTTTAACATGCCGGACATAATTTCTCAAAATTTGGAACATAACGTTTTGGAAGCCGATATTGAAAGATTAAGCAAGGAAATCGCCGAAAAACGGAATCTGCCGGAACACAAAGAACTGCCGGAAAGGGAATTAATCAAAAGAAGTCTTACGTCATTAATTAAAAACGCCGTTCAATCAACTGAACTGCCGGGAAAATCTATTTTACCGGATTATTTAAAGGATCTGCCGGCGGAAACAAGATTACAGGTGGAACAATTGATTGATTTAACGTTCCACCAGGGAATTGGAAAAGTTATCCAGCGGGCTAAAAGAGCCAGCCCGTTTGTTTTAGACGCTTTTCACGATGTTTTGACCGATAAACTGTACGACGAATTAAAAAAGAGAAAAATAATATAAACGCTGATGATTATTTATTTTTTAGCCGCGAATTTTTTTATCATTGGTTCAATCGTCTTATTTTTTATTTTCAGGAATTCAAGGCGAAAACATTTAGCTCAATCTCTCGGTTTGAGATTGTTTTTAATCCGTTTGCCGCAAAAACGTCAAAAAGAATCCTCAATTGAAAGCGGAGCCGGTTGGAAAAACGAAATTAACTATTCCAGCCAGCTTTTTGGAATTTTATCGGGCTTAAAATCTCCTTTTTGCTTTGAAGCCGCTGTTCATAACGTCGGCGAGGAAATTCATTTTTACGCGGCGGTTCCCAAAGAATCGACAGAATTCATCGGCCGGCAAATCGAAGGATTGTGGAAAGAAGCCAAAATTGAACCGGTTGAAGATTACAATATCTTTGGTTCGTCAAGCGTCGTTTCCGCCGTTTATCTGAAACAAAAAACTTCTTACGCTTTGCCGTTAAGAACTTATCAAGAAGCCGAAATAGACACTTTTTCTCAAATTTTAAGCGGACTTTCAAAAATCAGCGAAGTTGGCGAAGGCGCGGCAATCCAAATTTTGGCAAAACCCGCTCCGCAGTCAGCCAAAAAAAACATCCTTCAATATATCAATAATCTTAAAAAGGGAGTGGAATTTGAAGATATTTTGGAAAGTGCGGCGATTAAATTAAAAGACATTAAAGAAGCTTTGAGCCCGGGGAAAAAAGAGAAAAAAGAAAAAATCGTCGATGAAGAAGCTGTTAAATCCTTGGAGTCGAAAATTTCCAAGCCCCTGCTGTCCGTCAATGTCAGAATTTTAGTATCCGCTCCCAGTCAATACCAAGCCGACGCTATTTTAGAAAGCATTGCCGGCGCTTTTATCCAATTCAGCGCGCCAAAACGGCAAGAATTTAAAATTATTAAACCCAAAAACCCACAAAAACTCGCGTACCAATTTTCTTTCAGGGAATTTGACGATTCTCAAACGATAATTCTGAACACCGAAGAATTGGCAAGCATTTTCCATTTGCCGACCTTAACCAGCGAAGTGCCGAAAATTAAATGGCTTAAATCCAAAGAAGCTGCGCCGCCCGTAAATTTGCCGAAAGATGGAGTTTTGATTGGCGAAAATATTTTCAGGTTCGAGCGAAAACCGGTTTATATTACCGAAGACGATCGCCGACGCCATATTTATATTATTGGTCAAACCGGCACCGGCAAATCGACTTTGATGACCAATATGGTTATCGGAGACATTAAAGCCGGTAAAGGAGTTTCCATTATCGACCCGCACGGCGGATTAATAGAAAAAATTTTAGAATTGATTCCGAAAGAACGCGCCGATGATGTAATTATTTTCGACCCTTCGGATATCTGGCATCCATTGGGAATGAATATGCTGGAATACGATTTTAACAAGCCGGAGCAAAAAACTTTCATCGTCAATGAAATGTTCAATATATTGGATAAACTTTACGACATGAAAACCGTCGGCGGTCCGATGTTTGAACAGTACACCAAAAACGCGATTCTGCTTTTGATGGAAGACGCCCTAAACGAACCGGCGACGCTAATGGAAATCCCGCGAATTTTCACCGACCCCGAATTCCGTAATCGGAAACTGTCTCGCATCGCCAATCCGGTAGTTATTGATTTTTGGGAAAAAGAAGCTCTTAAAGCCACTGGCGAACATTCTTTGGTGAATATGGCGCCTTATATCACTTCTAAATTCAATAATTTTACGGCCAATGACTACATGCGGCCGATTATCGGTCAGCCAAAATCCGCTTTTAATTTCCGCCGGATTATGGACGAAGGAAAAATTTTATTGGTAAATCTTTCAAAGGGCAGAATAGGGGATATTAACGCCAATTTATTGGGAATGATAATCGCCGGAAAAATTTTAATGGCGGCTTTATCGCGCGCTGACATTCCCCAAGAGGAGAAACGCCGCGATTTCAATCTTTACATTGACGAATTTCATAATTTCACCACCGAATCAATCGCCGTGATTCTGTCCGAAGCCAGAAAATACCGGCTGAATATGACAATGGCCCATCAATTCATCGCTCAGTTAGTTGAAAAAATCCGCGATGCGGTTTTCGGCAATGTCGGCTCAATTATCGCTTTTCGGGTCGGCGCGCCGGACGCGGAATTTTTAGTAAAACAATTCGAGCCGGTTTTTGATGAAAATGATTTAGTGAACATCGATAATTTTAACGCTTACGCGAAAATACTCATTAACGGCCAGACTTCAAAGCCGTTTAACATTAAAACTTTGATGCCGGAAAAAGGAAGCGAAGAGCAAGCGGAAAAAATAAAAGAAATAAGCCGTCTCAAATACGGCCGTTCTCGCCAGGAAGTAGAAGACGAAATCTTGAAGAGATTAAGGGGATAGGTTATAATTTTTATCGTTTGATTTCGCCGATGTAGCTCAATGGCAGAGCAATGCTTTCGTAAAGCAGAGGTTGGAGGTTCAACTCCTCTCATCGGCTCATGAAAGAAGATTTAACAAAACAATTAAACGCGCTGCAAGAAACCGTCCCCGCATTGCGGGGCCGATTTAATATTGAAGAAAAGAAAAAATATCTGAGTGAATTGGAAATTGAATTAGCCAGTCCTGATTTGTGGAAAAACCGCGGATTAGCTGAACAAAAAAACAAAGAAGCGGGCCAGCTTCGAGATTTTATCAATCGTTTTAACGACGCTGAAAAAGAATTGATAGACGCCGAAACGGCGATCGCTCAAATATCAATGGGTAGCAAAAATTTGGAAGAAAAAGCTGAAAAAATAATCGAATCCGTTAAAAATAAGACGAGAAAAATGGAAATCGAACAATTGCTTTCCGGTAAATATGACCGGCAGTCGGCGACAATTTCTATTTACGCGGGCGCCGGCGGACAAGACGCCGAAGACTGGGTTTCGATGCTTTATGAAATGTACCGCAAATATTGCGAAAAGCGCGGCTGGAAAACAAAAGTTCTTGACGAAACATTGGGTGATTTTCAATCCAAAACCGGAAGGCATCCGTTGAAAAATGTGGCTTTTGAAACAAAAGGAGATTATGTTTACGGATTTTTGAAAAAAGAATCCGGCGTGCACCGCCTGGTCAGAATTTCGCCTTTTTCTCCGGAGAAAAAAAGGCACACTTCTTTCGCTTTAGTTGAAGTTTTGCCGGAATTGCCGGAAATGGAAGAAGGTAAGCTTGAAATTCCGGCAGAAGAATTGAGAGTGGAATTTTCCCGCGCCGGCGGTCCTGGGGGGCAAAACGTCAATAAAGTGGAAACCGCTGTTCGAATTGTCCATTTGCCCACGGGTATTGCCGCTTCTTCGCGCGCTGAACGCTCTCAGGCCCAGAACCGCGAACGGGCGATGAAAACGCTTAAATCCAAACTGGTTAAATTGATGGAAGACAGCAAAGCTAAAGAATTATCGGATTTGCGAACCAAAGTGAAGCCCGAATGGGGAAATCAAATCCGTTCTTATATTTTAAATCCCTATAAATTGGTTAAAGACCATCGCACCAATATGGAAACGACCCAGGCGGACAAAACGCTTGACGGCGATATTGAGATATTTATCGGGGGTGATATAATGAAATAAATAATGATTACTTTTCAAAACGTTTCGAAAAATTACAACATCAACCATCATTCTTCCACGGCGCTGGATGATGTCGGTTTTAACATCGGCGTCGGCGAATTCGTTTCAATTGTTGGAAAATCGGGCGCCGGAAAATCAACCATCATTAAATTGCTGATCGGCGAAGAAAAACCGAGCAAGGGGAGGGTAATTGTCGGTTCTTACGACATTAATAAATTAAAATCGTCAAAATTGCCCGAACTTCGCCGCCACATCGGCGTCATCTTTCAGGATTTCCGGTTGTTGTCCAATAAAACCGCTTTTGAAAACGTGGCTTTTGCTTTAGAAGTGGCCGGTCGGCCCCAGCCGGAAATCAAAAATTTTGTTCCTCAAGCGTTGGAAATGGTCGGTTTATCGAATAAAAAATTCAATTTTCCCAGCGAACTTTCCGGAGGCGAGAAACAAAGAGTGGCGATTGCCCGGGCAATGATAAATCATCCGGACGTTCTGATTGCTGACGAACCGACCGGAAATTTAGACCCGATTAATACCGCGGAAATTATCAAATTGCTTCTGAAAATCAACGAATTGGGCACAACCGTGATTTTAGCCACCCACAACAAAGACATTGTCAACGATTTGAACAGAAGGGTTATTAGTTTAGAAAACGGAAAAATAATAAAAGACGAAGAAAAAGGAAAATACATTTTGGTTTAATGCTTACCGCTTTATCCCGAATAATCAAATATGGAATTCTTGGTTTTTGGCGAAACGGCTGGCTATCAACCGCCACCATTGTGGTAATGATTTTGGCTCTGATGGTTTTTGAAGGGCTGATAATTGTCAATGTTTTTACCGGAATCGCCCTGGAATCGCTTCAGGATAAAATTGATATCAGTGCTTATTTCAAAATTGACGCTCCAGAAGATGAAATTTTGAAAATAAAAAAATCTTTAGAAGCGCTGGCCGAAGTGAAAAAAGTGGATTATATTTCCCGTGATAAAGCTTTGGAAATTTTTAAGACTCGGCATAAAAAAGACGAAACGGTTTCTCAGGCGCTGGAAGAGCTTCAAACCAACCCCTTGCTGGCTTCTTTAAGCATCAAGGCGCATAACCCGAAAGATTATGCCGCTATTGATATTTATCTTAATCAGGAGTCGTTCAAAAATCTGATTGACAAAATATCTTACGCCCAAAACGCGATAGTTATCGAGAGATTAAACAAAATTATCGACACGATAAAACAATTGGGGCTTTTGGCAACAGTCATTTTTTCTTCAGTGGCCGTGTTGATTACTTTCAACACCATCCGGCTGGCGATTTATTCCAACCGCGAAGAAATCAGCATTATGCGATTAGTGGGAGCTTCCAATACTTTCATCCGCGGTCCTTATGTGATTGAAGGGATAATTTACGGCATAATCGCCGCGATTTTGAGTTCCTTGGCGATTCTGCCGATGGTTTATTACGCTTCGCCTTACGCCAAGATTTTCGTTCCGGAAATCAATCTTTGGAGTTATCTGGTTTCCTCTTCGACTTCTTTTTTCGGCTATCAACTGCTTTTCGGAATAATTTTGGGAGTGATCTCTTCGAGTATCGCGATAAGGAGATACCTCAAGATATAAAGTGGTTCGTTTTTTCCATCAATTCCAAATCTCTGTTTTTTAATTGCTCCAAAATTTTCATTTCCGGGTCAACGCCGATGGTTTTCCCAAGATATTGGCCGGCGGTAAAATGGGGGAGCAAGACATAATCGGCGTTGTTCTGATACAAAATTTTCGCCTCTTGCTCGGTGCGGGCGCGTAGAACCACTTTAATTTGACTTCTTTTTTCTAATAAATTCAGCTTTGTTAAAATAGTTAAATTGTCTTCCAAATCCGGGCTGGTAGAAACCACCAGCCGCGCTTCGTTCAGATTGGCTTTGTCAAAAATTTCCTCGTCGGCAATATCGCCAAAAAGATAATCATAACCCTGCTTTTTCAAACGGGAAATGACTTCCGGGTCAAAATCAATTATCAAAAGATTCTCTTTGGGAATATTCAGGGCGATGTTCTGGCCGGTGCGATGGCAGCCGATTAAAATAATCGGCTTATGGAATTCTTTCTGCCAAAAATCGTTTTCGGTTGTTTTTTTATTTTCAAATAACGAAAGATAGGGGGATAATTTTCTGAAAATTTTATCGGCATGAGTTGTTAAATAAGTGGAAAAAGTTATCGTAATGATTCCGACAGCGGTGATTAAAGAAACAACGCTTTCATTCAAGTGTCCGACTTTGAACCCCAAAGCCGCCAGCACCAAAGAAAATTCTGAAATTTGAGCGATTGTTAAACCGGTTAAAAAACTCGTCCTTTTGCGATAACCCATCAGTCCCATAATCGTTAAAACTATCAATGGATTGCCAATAAGCACAAAAAGCGAAAAAACGATAATTGATAAAGTCAGACCGCTGAAATTTGAAAAAATTATCGATGAACCCAAAATAACAAAGAAAATTAATATGAAAAAATCTCTCAGAGGTTTGATTCTGGCGGCAATTTGATAGTTCTCGGAAGAATTAGCCAGAGCTAAACCGGCTAAAAACCCGCCAATTTCGATGGAAAAACCGATTTTAGCCACCAATGAGGCGGCGGCAAAAACCCAAGCCAAGCTCGTTAAAAATAAAAGTTCTTGAGAGCGGCTGATTTTGTCGAAAACCAAGGGTAAAAATTTTCTGCCCAAAATCAGCATTATTGCGAATAAACCGATTCCCTTAAAAAGAGTCAGGACAATATCGTTAATAGTCAATCCTTTCCCAGTTTCAATGCCGGCCAATATAACCAGGAGTGAAATTGCCACTAAATCTTGTATTAATAAAATGCCGATGCTGATTTTGCCGTATAAACTGTTTAAATCTTTTTTTTCCGAAAGGAGGCTGACGACGATGATGGTGCTGGAGAAAGTCAGGGCGATGGCAATGTAAGCGCCGTGGAGATAACTGAAATTAAAAGCCAGGGCAATAAGCAACCCGACAATAAAAGTAAAAAGTATCTGGCCGGCGCCGATAATAGCCGATGCTCTGCCGACGAGCCGTAGCGACGAATAATTGATTTCCAAACCAATCAAAAAAAGCAGAAACATTACGCCTAAATCCGAAAAAAGCCGGAAAGTTGTTTTATCGGCTAAATTAAAAAAACCGAAATAACCGATAATTATTCCGGCGGCGAGATAAGCTAAAATAATCGGCTGTTTGAATATTTTAGCAATAATGCCGAACGCCGCGGCGACAAAAATAACAATCGCCAACTCAAAAATTCCCGTAGCCATCAATTATTATTATACGGCATTTGCCGTTGTTTCTCCAAATTTTCCGGCGGCTTGAGGGCCGTTTCCGGTGATAATCCCGCCATCAATTTCAACGTCTCTGCCCGTATAATCCGCTCCGCCTTTTGTCAGTTCGTCTTTTACATCGGGCCAGGAAGTGGCTTTTTTATTTTTAAGAATTCCCGCATTGGCCAGAATCGCCGGCGCCACGCAAATAGCCGTTGTTAATTTGCCGGCTTGATAAAATTTTTGAGCCAGATCAATGAATTCCCGATTGGCCGTCAATTTTGCCATTCCCCGGCCGCCGACAAAAACAACGGCGCTGAACTCATCGGAATTAACTTCCGAAATAAGCAAATCAATTTTGACTTTTGCGCCGAACATTCCCGTTGCTTCACCGGCTTTAAGCGAAGCGGTTTTGATTTCAAAACCGCGGTCTTCGAAAATTTTTTTCGGCTCGATATATTCTTCGTCTCGAAAATTTTCTGGCGCAATAACAATGAGAATTTTTTTCATGTATTTATTACAATTTCTACATTCATTTGTAAGAAACCCGAGCGTTGTTTACATAATAATCCAGAAAATCTTTTCCCGCCAGCCGAATTTCTCCAAAGAACTCTTTCTCGTTCGCCTCTTCCAAATGTTAGAAATTTAACTCGCTCATTGACGGAGATTTGCCACCCTGCTGCGCGGGTATACCCGGCAAATCTCCTATTCGCTCGTTAATTTCTTGAACGTTTTCCAGTATACTCACTCTGAAAGAGTTCTTTGGTTATTTATAATTCCAACAGGCTGGCTACGGAAAAGATTTTCTGCTTAATTATAAAAATAACCGAAGCCAGATTGTCTTAAAGAACATCCCGCAGGCGCGCTGGGGGGAAAGAAATTTTTAGCGGCTGGAGCAAAAATATTCTGGTTCTGAAAGGCAAATCTGACGAAGGGAAGTGTAAATAATGCTCGGAAATCTTACAATTCATTTTATCATAAAACCCCTTGGATTAGCTATTTTGCCGCTTTAATGATAAACTGTGGGCATTTGAATACACCCGATTTTTATAATCTTGGCATTGCGCCGAATATTCTCGCTGTTCTTGATAAGCTCGGCTTTAAGATTCCTACGCCCATTCAGAAAAAATCCATTCCTCCCGCGATCGAAGGAAAAGATTTAGTCGGACTTGCGCAAACCGGCACCGGAAAAACGCTCGCATTCGGAATCCCCATGATTCAAGCGGCGCTTCAAAAAAAACGCGGGCTCGTTATACTTCCAACGCGCGAACTCGCGCTACAGGTTGAACAAACGCTCCATAAAATCGGTATTCATATCGAAGTGCGAACCGCTCTTCTTATTGGCGGAGAACCAATGTATCGGCAACTGCAGGCGCTGCAAAAAAACCCGACTATCGTTTTAGGCACTCCCGGAAGAATAATAGACCATCTCCGGCAAAAAACGCTTTCTCTCAAAGAAGTGAAAATCCTCGTGCTTGACGAAGCGGACAGAATGCTTGATATGGGATTTGCGCCGCAATTAAAAACTATTCTTAATGCAGTGCCGCGAGAGCGCCAAACAATGCTTTTTTCCGCAACAATGCCGAATGAAATAGTTCATCTGGCTCATTCATATATGAAGTTCCCGCTACGCATTGAAATCGCTCCTTCGGGAACAATAAGCGCAAAAGTAACACAAGAGCTTTTTTTTATATCCAAACCGGATAAACCTCGGCTTCTTGAAAAACTTCTTCATGAATATCATGGTTCTGTTTTGATATTTTCAAGGACAAAATTCGGCGCAAAAAAAATCGCCGCGGGCATTCGGACACTTGGACACGCGGTAACGGAACTTCATTCCAATAAATCATTAAGCCAGCGCCGGGAAGCTCTTGATGGATTCAAGAACGGAAAATATCGTATACTGGTCGCGACCGACATCGCCAGCCGCGGCATAGATGTGAAGGGGATAGAACTCGTGCTTAATTACGACCTTCCGGATAACGCGGAAGATTATATCCACCGCATTGGCCGGACCGCGCGCGCCGGAGCCGCCGGCAACGCGATTTCTTTCGCAACTCTGGATCAGCGCGGAAACGTAAAAAATATTGAACGCCTTATGCGCGCTGCTTTGCCGTTACGCAAGCTTCCCGAGCTTCCGCCCGCGCGGCTAATCGCGTCTCCGAGCCGGCCTTCATTTTCGCGACGCTCAAGCGGTCATCCTCCGAGCCGTTCTTACGGAGAGCCGCGCAAATTCAGCCGATCAAAGTGGAGGCGATAACGGTTATTTTCCGGCTTTGATTTTATTCAGAATTTTTTTAATTTCTTTTATACTATTCGGGTCGTTGATTGATGTCGCGATTATATTGGTATTTAGTCTTTTCAACGCCTTCAATTTTTCTTTGAGCGCAGTTTTATCCGTAAGGTCGCTTTTTGAAAGAAACAGATATTCCGGTTTTTCGAGAAGTTCTTTTTTATAAGCGCCAAGTTCTTTACGGATAGTTTTATAATCTTTTTCCGGACGGGGGGATTCCGAAGAGACGAAGTGAAAAATAATTTTCGTGCGTTCGATATGGCGTAAAAATTTTATACCAAGACCCTTGCCGGAGGACGATCCTTCAATAAGTCCGGGAATGTCGGCCAAAATAAGCTCGTAATAAGCGCCGAGATTCGGTTCAAGCGTGGTAAAAGGATAATTCGCCACCTTGCTTTTGGCGTTCGTGAGGCAGTTTAACATACTCGACTTTCCGGCATTCGGAAGGCCGACAAAACCAACATCGGCAATAAGTTTCAATTCAAGTCGCAGTTCAAATGATTCTCCCGGTCGTCCTTCCTGGAATTGCGTCGGAGAAGTATTTCGCGAAGAACGGAAATGAAAATTGCCTTTGCCGCCGATGCCTCCTTTGGCGAGAAGCACTTGTTCGCCGATTTTTTCGATTTCAAATTCACTTTCATTCGTTAAATTATGGATTACGGTTCCAATTGGAAGTTTCAAAATCAAATTTTTTCCGTCATTGCCGTCACAAAATTGCCCGCGTCCGTCAAAGCCGTTTTCGGCTTTACATTCTTTTTTATAGCGGAATTGGTTCAAAGCGCTTATATCGGAAACGCCGACAACAAAAACATTGCCGCCATTGCCTCCGCTGCCGCCCGCAGGTCCCAAGCTCATCATATTTTTATTGAAAGCCACCGCGCCCTTGCCGCCGTTGCCGGCCCCAATTTTAATTGTTATATCGTCTATTAACATAAAATTTGCATTAAAGACGATATAATACTATATATAATTAATAATTAAAAGCGGCCTAAAAAGTAAGCGTATTCAATGAACCGTAAAAAGAATCCATAAATGCCCTTGCTGTCCAAATTGTGAGAAAAATTCCAAGGATTGTTAATATAAGCGCGACAATGCCGATTTTCCGGGCTTTATTGTCGGACTGTTTCAAATATCTAAAAACATAGACAAGTCCAAGTGGAGCAAGAAAAAAACTAATAAAATAAATAACCGCCTGCTTGCTTATGGATATTGAAGCCGGAGATTCTTTTAATTTTGTTCCGCATTGCAAACAAAAATACGCGCTTGCGGGAAGAACCGCTTTGCACGATGGACACGATATTTCTTTAGTAATATCCATAAAATTGGCTGCCGGGCAGGGATTCGAACCCCGATAGCCGCCTTCAAAGGGCGGAGTCCTACCGTTAGACGACCCGGCAATATTTAATCCCGCATAAATAAATACCGACAACAATGCCGGTATTTATTTTAACTCACTTTTTCTTTAGCGTAAACTCCAGCGCCTAAAGTTACGGCTGAACCGCGTTAAAAGCGTTTACCAAGCCCCAGCCGTATAAACTATCAAAGCCGGGACTTCCTAAATCAACGACTTTATCCTGAAGTTTATTTTGAACTTCAATCGGGTCCCAGATGTCGTCAGCGTCCAAATCATAACTGCCAACCGGAGTGTTCAACACCAAACCGGCTGTTCCAGCCACATGAGGGCTGGCCATTGAAGTGCCGCTTAAGGTTTTATATGTTTGCCCCTTATAGGTGGAGTAAATTGAAACTCCGGGCGCTGCCAAATCAACTTCCGGACCGCGTGAAGACCAGGAAGCAATCGTGTTGGTATTATTTGTGGCAGAAACCGCGATGACTTCCGGATAAGCAGCCGGATAAATTACCGAACCGCCGGAATTTCCGGCAGCCGCTACCTGAACAATGCCAGCCGCGTTAACTCTTTGAACCGCTTCGCGGAAAGATAAAATATCATCCGAAGTACCCAAACTCATATTAACAACATTCATTCCGTTGACAATCGCCCAGTCAAGGCCCTCAATGACATCAGAAAGATAACCGGAACCGGAAGCGCCCAAAACTTTAATGGCATAAAGATTAATTTGAGGCCCGACGCCGATTACGCCGATTGTATTGTCAACCGCTCCCATAATTCCGGCTACATGAGTTCCATGGCCATTGTTATCATTTGGCGAATTCAGAGGATTAATGGCGTTATAACCGCCTTTGATATTTAATACCAAATCCGGATGGCTCAAATCAATGCCGGTGTCAATAACGCCGACTTTAATTCCCGCGCCCCGAATCGTTGGCCAAACCAATTCAGCGTCAACTCGGTCAATACCCCAAGGAAGCGTTTCTGGCGGCTGAGGTTTTATTCCCATTTTCTTCACCCCTCTTATTTCTTCTTTAATATCCAATGTTTCCACAAGCACATCGTCATCGATTCTGATTACGTTCGAATTGGCTTTTAATTTTTCCGTTGCGGCCCGATTTGGCAGCCAAACCGCCTTGGCGCCGATTAAATCAAGATTCTTTAATTTTGTGCCTCCGGCGCGAGCAATTAATTCATCTTTCTCTTTTTCATTTAACGCTTGATTGAAAACAATTATTTTTCTTCCGTTGACGTTTGCCTGAACCGGTTTTTCAATCGCCGCAAACGACAATCCGAACACCGTCGCTATAATAACTAAACTCGAAAAAAATTTATTCATAAAATTAAAATTATAAACACCGACCTTTTTATTTATTACTTTTTCAAATTTTCAATTATCGCCACTTCCAGCGGCACAATCACAAACGGGCTGTAGCGCATTTCCGTATAAGCCCGAATCAAAGATTTTATCAAATTAACGGTTTTTTGCTCATCAGCCGGAGAACCAAGCATCTGGCTGTGTTTTTTAACGGCTTGCAACTCCGCTTCAATCAACTCTTTTTTGAATTCGGATTCCAAAGCGGAAGAAAATTTCAAAGCCAAAACCCGGCGCAGATAATGAATTAAATCTTTGTTAAACTGGACTAAATTATATCCCTCTTCGTTGATTTTTGCAAGATGGCTCAAAGCTTTTTGAAGATCGTTGTTGAACAATAATTCCGCCATTTGAGATGTTTTTTTGAATCCCACCCGGCCGATGATATTTTCCACGCTTTCCAAAGTGATTTTCTCTTCCAGCCCGAAAATCTGGTCAAGCAAGGATTCGGCGTCCCTTAAGCTGCCTTCAGCCGAAGCGGCAATAAGTTCCAGGGCGTCGTCGTCGGCTTTTATTTTTTCGGCCGCGGAAATGGTTTTTAATTTTTCAATGATTTTAACCAGCGGCAATCTTTTGAAATGAAATCTTTGGGTGCGGGAAACGATGGTTGCCGGCATTTTTTCGTATTCCGTGGTGGCTAAAACAAAAATCGCGTGAGCCGGCGGCTCTTCCAATGTTTTCAATAAAGCGTTAAACGCGTCTTTGGTCAGCTGATGAACCTCGTCAATAATGTAAATTTTATATCGGGACAAAGCAGGGGAGACGCGAATGCCTTCTTTCAAGTTTCTGATTTCGTCAATGCCGCGATTGGAAGCCGCGTCGATTTCAATCACATCAAGCGCCCGGCCTTCGTCGGTTTCCCGGCAGGAACGGCATCCGTTGCAGGGTTCACCCGATATCTTGAATTTTTCATCTTTCTGCCTTTTTTCACAATTGGCGATTTTAGCGACCAAACGGGCCGTGGTGGTTTTACCCGAACCTCTTGGCCCGTAAAAAAGATAAGCGTGGGCCAATTTGTCCGTTTTAGCGGCATTTCTAAGAATCTCCACGATGATTTCCTGCCCAAGAATATCGGATAAATTTTTGGGCCGGTATTTACGATACAAAGCAAGCATAGATTGTTAATATTTAATTATAGTATAGCATATTTTTATTTATCAATATAATTTGACAATATTATATAAATATGCTATCAAAAGAAACAGTAATTGTTCTTAAAAAATCCAATAAGGAGGTGATATAAGAAAGGCATGGGCGTAATGTAATGTTTTGAATTTAATCAAAAAAGGAGGAAATTGAAATGGAAGACAAAGCGACGGGGAACAAAGTGACGGCGATAGGAACTGCCTTTTTGCGGGCCGTGAAGAAAAAAGAAAAAGAACAAAAACCTCTCCCAACCTTCAATCTTAAAGAGATTGAAGAGTTGAAAGTCCCGGAAATAACCGAGGAAGAATTGAGGGCCTCGGAAATCGAAGCTAAAGAAAGAAAGGAAGCGGCCCAAATACTGGCCGCCAAAGGACTGGACATAGAAAGAAAGATAAGGGAAATAGAAAAAGTGCCGGATTGGCAGACCGTCCCCAGCTTAATCGAAACACACGGAAAACTTCTCTCTGTCCAGAAAAAAATAGAGGAGTTGATAAAAAAGGACGATGTCCTGGCTGAAAGTCACAAGGTTTCCCGGCTTATCAAGGAAATCATGGCTGAGAACCCCGAGAATCCGGAAAAGGTAATAAAATGGATTCTGGAGGTGGAAAAAGCGGGCCGCGGTAAACTCGTAAAGGAAACGCACGAGAATAGATACAAGGCGGTTGTCTTCAATGGATACTGCCTTATCCATATTCCTTCCGAGTTTTATCCCGAAGGGGTGTCGCCGGCCGACAAAAAGATTTTCTATGAATTAAGAAAATTCATAGACCGCTGCAATAACCATAAAATCTCCAAACTCTTGGAGAAAGGGAATCCCAACCTCTTCTCGTTGAGAAATGGCATTCCGGGAATATACAGAATCTATTTCCCGGAACGGACAGACAGAAAGGGGAAAAGGTGGCAGAAAGGGGTCGGAATCGTTAAGGTTGCAAACCTCAATGAAAAATCCGGCAAACCCTTTTTTGTCGTCGGGGTGGTTGACGGCGCCGGTTCTCTCGACTGGCTTTCTTCTTACACCGGAAACTGGGTGCCGCTGGCGGCCGGAAAAACCGGGAAGGTCTTAGAAGACAAAACGCCGGCCAATAAGCTGGAGTTTTCCAGGAAATTCGCCAAAATGCTTTGCGCAGCTTGCGACTTCTACGATAGAAGCGGCCGCGAGTGATGTTTTTGGCCAGAGCGCTGATTCTATCAGCGCTCTGGCGCCTTTATTTTTAATCCAGGAAGGATGAAATAAATGCCAAAAAAAAACAGACAAATGGTTGTTCTAATCGACTACGAGAACATATCCCGACAAGCGATAATGGAAGGCAAAATCCTTGATTTCAAAAAATTCCGCGATGAACTTCTTGAAATCGGAAATATTGATTTCGCCTTTGTCTTCATTTATCCCGATATGTTTTACGGATTGCCGGAAATAACCGATCTTGGGTTTGAAATTATAGCTTGCCCAAAAAGAACGGTTGAAACCTATAAAATAGAAGACACTGTTGATATCCACATAATCCGCATCGGCTTGAAGCTCTTGAGATATAAGGAAATCACCGACATTGTGATTGTCAGTAATGACAGACATATGGCGGAGATAATAAAAGAAGCGAAGAACCACGGAAAAACCGTCCATTTATTCGGGACAAAATCCGTTTCTTCTTCTTTAAAAAAAATTCTGGAATCTTCCGATTTAAAGGAAATTCCGCTGAAAGAAAATTAAAAAATAAGGGGCGAATCGCATCGCCCTTTTTTATTTTGAAATTTTGCTATAATAAATCTTATATGCGTTATCTGCTCGCTTTTTTCATTTTGGCGATTTTGGGCATAGGCGCTTTTTTTATTTTGCCGCAAGAAAATATCATAGAGATGATTAACGACGATACGCTAATTTTTCCAACCTCAGATTCTCCAAAATTAAAAGTAGCCAACGCGGATATTGAACCGCAAAAACCGCTGGCGAATCCGCCGAAAGAAATCAAAGCGGTTTATTTAACCTCTTGGTCAGCCGGCAATCCAGAAAAAATCAATTATTTGCTAAAAATAGCCAAAGAAACGGAATTAAACGCCGTTGTAATTGACATCAAAGATTTCTCCGGCTATATCGCTTATGATATAAAATTGCCGGAGGCCGAAAAGTATAAAGCCAAAGAAATAAAAATTCCAAAAATAAATTTTCTGATTAAACGGTTGCATGATGAGGGAATTTACGCGATTGCCAGAATCACGATTTTCCAGGACCCGGTTTTGGCCAAAGCCAGACCGGAGCTGGCAATTCATTCAAAAAATAGATGTCAGACGTCAATCCGCCAACCGGCGGACAAATGTCAGATGTCATCGTCAACGCTTTGGCTTGACCATAAAAAACTGGCTTGGATCGACCCTGCTTCAAAAGAGGCTTGGGATTACAATATCGCCATTGCCAAAGACGCCACCAATAGGGGATTTGATGAATTAAACTTTGATTATATTCGTTTCGCTTCCGACGGAAATTTAGGCGATATGGAATTTCCCTATTGGGACGGCAAATCTCCGAAAAGCGAAGTTATTAAAAATTTTTTCAAATATTTACGCGAGCAATTGCCGGACGCGAAAATTTCCGCCGACTTTTTCGGGCTGGCAACCATCAATAACAACGATCTGGGCATCGGCCAGATAATTGAAAACGCTTATCAATATTTTGATTATGTCAGCCCGATGGTTTATCCTTCTCATTATGCCGCCGGATTTTTGGGATACAAAAACCCGGCGAATTATCCTTATGAAGTGGTGAAATATTCAATGGATTCGGCAATCAATAAACTTGCAAGTTCAACCTTAAATTTTAAATCTAAACTTCGTCCCTGGCTCCAGGATTTTGATTTGGGCGCCGACTACGACGCTCAGGCGGTCAGAAAACAAATTCAAGCTATTTTTGACGCAGGGTCAAGCACCCCGGAATTAATAAACGGCTGGATGCTTTGGAATCCGTCAAACAACTACACCGTCGAAGCATTATTAAAAGAATGAAGAACTACGAATTAAAAACTGAAAAATTTTCCGGCCCGATTGAGAAACTTCTGGAACTCATCGAAGAAAGAAAAATGGAAATTGCCGATTTAAGCCTTTCCGAAGTGGTGGCTGATTTTCTGAATTACCTTAAAGAAATCGAAGAGGCCGAACCGCGACTCTTGGCGGATTTCGTCGTGGTGGCGGCGCGATTGATTCTGCTTAAATCAAAAGCGCTTCTACCCAATTTGAAATTAACGGATGAAGAAGAAAAAGATATTAAAGATTTGGAAGAGCGAGTCCGGCGTTACGGTGAATTCAAACCGGCAATCGGCTTGTTTAAAAAATTCTACGAACGAAAAGAATTTTCCGTTTCCCGCCCCTTGCTTTTCAGCCAAGAGCCGATTTTTTATCCGGCCGAAAATATCACGATTAAATCGCTTGAACAGGCGTTTGGCGGCATATTCAAAGAATTCCAAAAATTAACTTTGGAATCCACAACCATCGAATCGTCTTTGATTAAATTGGAAGAGAAAATTGAAGAAATAATCGAAAAAATAGAAAGAGGGATAGGACAATTCAGCGAGCTCGTTAAAGAAAAATCTCGAACCGAAATCATAGTTTTATTCTTGGCATTGCTTCATTTGTTAAAAGACCAAATAATTGAAGTTGAGCAAGAAGAAAAATTTGAGGATATAATGATAAAAAAAATATGAGAGACAAAAATTTAACCGCAGCTGTGGAGGCAATTTTATTCGCTTACGGCGAACCGTTGGAAATCAAAAAAATCGCCAAGATTTTGAATCAAGACGAAAAAACCGTAAAAGAGGCGGCTGAAAAACTCAATCAATATTATTTATTGGAAGAAACGGGGATTAAGTTGATTTTTTCCGATAACCGGCTACAACTCGCGACCAAGCCGGAATTTTCTCACTTATTTGAAAATTTCATCAAAGAAGAATTCCGGGAAAATTTAACGCCCGCGGCGCTGGAAACGATTTCGTTGATCGCTTATTTGGGGCCGATTTCCCGGGTCCAGCTCGATTATTTCAGGGGAGTCAATTCCAGCTTTATACTGCGGAGCTTGTTGATGAGGGGATTGATTGAACGCTCGACCGAAACCAAAGAACGAAGTTATGCTTATCGATTGAGTTTTGACGCGTTAAAACATTTGGGCATCTCAAAAATCGAAGAACTTCCGGAATACGAAAAATTCAAAACAATCGCCGACGGAGCGAATCCGGTTCAAAACAATTTTCAAGCCGTATGAAATTTCAATCTTTGCTTCTGATTTTTATACTTTTTATCTCTTTGTTTTTTATTAAAGTCGACGCCAACAAACAAACAAATTTTGACGCCTCAATCAATGTCCAGTCGATAAAACAAGAAAACGAAGAATATCTGGCAAACGTTTTAAAACCGATGGATTTTCCGTTGACCGATTTTTTTTGTTCGGACCCGATCAACGCCAAAGCCGCGCTGGCAAAATATCTGGATAGCGACCAAACAACTGTTTTTGAATTCAATTCAAAAAATCACTGGCCCATCGCTTCATTGACGAAATTGATGACTTCGATAATAACCGTTGAAAAAATCGGCTTGAAAAAAGAAATAAAAATAAGCGACGGGGCGGCGAGCGCTTACGGCGAAGCCGGCGGATTCCGCTCCGGAGAAATTTTCAAATCCGGCGACTTGCTTAAAGCCATACTTCTCGTTTCTTCAAACGACGCGGCTGAAGCTTTGTCGGAATCGTTCGGCAACGAAGAATTCGTCGACTTAATGAACCAAAAAGCCCAGGAATTGGCAATGGCCGAAACCGCTTTTTTTAATTCCTCCGGTTTTTCTTATCTTACTCAATCAACCGCTGATGACTTATTCAAAATGATAAGTTATATTTATAGCAACGAACCGATGATTTTTGAAATCAGCCGGCAAAAAGAAACGGAAATTTTCGATTTAAGAACAAAAAAATCGAGAAGTTTGGCTAATATAAACGAATTTGCCGGCCAGCCGGAATTTTTAGGCGGCAAAACCGGCTATCTTGAAACTTCCGGCCGAAATTTGATTTCAGTGTTCAAAATATCCAATAAACCGGTTGCGATAATCATATTGGGAGCGGAAAATGCTTTTGAAGAAGCGAGGAAAATATTAAATTGTTTAAATAAATGATAGCGCTTCAAGCAATTCGCGTTTTAATATTGAGCGGCTTGGCTTTTTTAATGGCTCTGGCGCTCGCGCCTCTTCTGATAAAAATCCTGATTAAATATCAGGCCGGCAAACAAATCAGGAAAGACGCGCCGATTTTTACAAACCTTCATCAACACAAAGAAGGAACGCCAACAATGGGCGGAATAGTCATTTGGGGGACAACTCTTGTTTTGGCGTTTATCTTTTTTATTTTGAATGTTTTTTTTGACGGCTTTTGGAATTACCTGGATTTCACCAATCGGTCTCAAACTTATTTACCCTTAGCCGCCATATTTTTTGCGGCTTTGATAGGGTTGGCTGACGATATTTTGGGGGTCTTAAAAATCGGCGTTAAGGGAGGAGGATTGAAAGTCCGCCACAAACTGATTATTTTTACCTTAATTGCCTTAGTGGGCGCCTGGTGGTTTTATTTCAAACTTGACTGGACGACTCTTTTTATACCGTTCATCGGTAATATTGAAATCGGCTGGTGGTATTTTCCTTTTTTTATGTTTGTGATTATCGCCACGGCTTTTTCGGCAAATGAAACCGACGGCTTGGACGGCTTGCTCGGAGGAGTTTCGCTTTTTGCTTTCGGCGCTTTGGGCGTGGTGGCTTTTACCCTGGGCCGTTATGATTTGGCGGCTTTCAGCGGAGTGATTATCGGCAGTCTGCTGGCGTTTCTTTGGCATAATATTTATCCGGCAAAATTTTTCATGGGCGATACGGGTTCAATGGCTTTAGGCATCACTTTGGGCGTTATTGCCATGTTGACCAATACCGCTTTCTTCCTGCCGTTTTTCGCCGTTATTCTGATTATTGAATCTCTGTCGGTTATTATTCAATTAATCAGTAAAAAAATCTTCGGCCGAAAAATCTTTTTAAGCGCGCCTATCCATCATCACTTTGAAGCCATTGGCTGGCCCGAGTCTCAAATCACGATGCGTTTTTGGATAATTTCCGCGGTTTTTGCCGGCCTTGGAATAGTATTGTTCTTTTTAAGTAAATTTTTATAGTTCTTAATTTATATATGGCGACTGTTTTGATAAAAAATGTCCAGCTTCTTGACGGCACGGGCCGACCGGCGTTCAAATCGGATGTTTTGGTTAAAAATAATATAATTTCCGCGATTGATTCGGCTATAAATTATCAGGCCGATGAAACAATCGACGGCATGGGAAGATATCTCGCGCCCGGTTTTATTGACGTTAATAATCGCGCCGACCGTTATCTTGATATTTTTTCCGAGCCGTCTCAAAAAAAATTCTTGCTTCAAGGCGTTACCGCAATTATCGGCGGCCAAGGAGGAATTTCGCTGGCGCCGCTTCTGTACGGTTCGCTTCAGTCAATCCGCTCCTTTGCCGATACGAAAAAAATCAATGTTGATTGGCATTCTTTTGGAGAATTTTTAAATGTTATAAAAAAAAGGCCGTTGGGAATTAACTTCGGTTCTTTGGCCGGATATAATACCGCCCACCGCGCCTTGCTCGGTGAACCAACGGCGCGAAATTTAACGCCGAATGAATCAAAAGTTCTGAGTTTAATTTTAAAATCCGCTCTTCAAGAAGGCGCCCTTGGAATTTCAATTAATCTTAACGATTCTTTGATTTCTCAAATTTCTTATTTTGAATTGAAAAAAACAGCTGAATTAGCGGCAAAAAACAAAAAAATTTTTACCGTTGACTTGAAAGACAAAAAAAAGGAATTACCAGATTCTGTTAAAAAACTTGTTTATTTGGCCCGGGAAACCGGCAGCCGGATTTTAATCAACGATTTTCTGCCATTTAACGGCCTTGAAAAAGAATATAATCAAGCCGTTAAACTAATTGAGGAAAATTCCGCTTCGAGCGACATTTATTTTAATCTTTTCCCTTGCGAAGAAAATATTGATGTTATCAGCACTTATTTGCCGGATTGGATGAAAGAAGCAAACCAAAAATTGACGCTTGAAAACATCAATAACGCCGACCTAAAGAAAAAAATCATAAAATCTTTTCCTTTGTTTCAGGCAAAAAAAATGATTATTATCAACGCTCCCATTCAACCCATTTTAATCGGCCAATCATTAAGAGAATTTTCCCTGAACAGAAATCTTGACGACAAAGAAGGGCTCTTGGAATTGATGAAAATCACGAAATTAAAAGCTGAAATTTCTTTTAAAGATATTGATTTGAAAACCGCGACTGAAACATTGACGCGCGAACAAACGCTCATCGCCTCTTCAGCGACCGCCAAAGTTGATTCCTGCAAAAGTTTTCAAAAATTTCTTAAATTGGCCGAAAAAGAAAAAATTTTGCCGATTGAAACAGCTATAAAAAAATTAACGCGCCTCCCCAGTAAAATACTTGGTCTTGATAGAAGAGGGGAGATAAAAGAGGGCTATTTTGCCGATTTGGTGATTTTCAAAGACGCCGAAATCCAAGAAGTTCTCGTTAACGGCAAAAGAGCGGTCAAAAGGGGGAAATTTCAAAATGAGCTTGCGGGGAAAATTTTATAATTTATCAAATGTTTAAAATATTCAAAAAAACCAGCCACCCCGATTATATTTTTCTCTCCTGCGTTATTTTGCTGACAATTTTCGGCTTAGTGATACTCTCAAGCGCTTCTTCCGATTTGGGGAAAATCAAATTTAACGACACTTATTTTTATCTCAAACACCAGATATTTTTCGGTTTGAGTTTGGGTGTCGCCGGTTTTCTGTTCGCTTATTATTTTCATTATAAAAATCTCAAAAAAATCGCCGTTCCGCTTTTAATTATTAACATCATATTCCTTATTTTGGTTTTCACTTCTCTTGGCACTTCTCACAAAGGTTCAAGCCGCTGGTTGAATTTTGGGCCGATATCATTCCAGCCCGCTGAACTTTTGAAAATTTCTTTCATTGTTTATTTATCGGCCTGGCTAAGCAACAGGGCCGCCAAACGCCAGTCAAGTTTCCTGGGAGGTTTTTTGCCGTTTCTGATTATCTCCGGTTTTGTGGCTTTTTTGGTCTTTAAACAGCCGGCAACCACCACTATTGCGATTATTCTGTCTGCTGCTTTCATTATTTATTTTTTAAGCGGCGTCAAAATGCTTTATATCGCCGGCGTTGCGTTTATTGGAATTTTAGCCATAACTTCGATTATTTATTTAACTCCGTATCGTTATCAAAGAATAATGACTTATTTGTCTGAAGAAAAAGATCAAACCACCGGTTATCAGCTTACTCAATCGCTTACCGCCATTGGCGGGGGAGGACTATTGGGGCGAGGATTCGGCAAATCTACAATTAAATACAAATATCTGCCGGAATCTATCGGCGATTCCATTTTCGCCGTTATTGCCGAAGAATTGGGATTTATCGGCTCTTTGTTCTTGCTGGCGACTTTCATTGTTTTATTTATAAGGGGGTTTTCAATTGCCAAATATTCTTCAAACCAATTTGCCAAATTAACCGCTATCGGCCTGACGTCTGTTATTGCTCTTCAAGTTTTCGTTCATATCGCGGCCAATTCGGGAATAATTCCTCTAACCGGCGTGCCTTTGCCGTTTGTCAGCTACGGAGGCACATCGCTCGCGGTTTTTTTGACGATGACCGGAATTATTGCTAATATATCCAAAAATAAATGAGAATTTTATTCACCGGCGGCGGCACCGGCGGCCATATTTATCCGATTCTGGCGGTAACGGAAGAATTACAATCTTCGGCTGTTCAAAAAAAAATTAATCTGGATTTGCGTTATTTCGGCGCTCCGGAAACATATCGGCTTTTGCTTAATGAAAACGGCGTTTTAGTTTCAAAAATTTTTTCCGCTAAATGGCGGCGCTATTTTGACATCAGAAATTTTTTAGACATTCCGCTTTTTTTAATCAGTATTTTCCAGGCGCTCTTGAAAATTTTTTGGTTTATGCCCGATGTTTTGTTTTCCAAGGGCGGGCCCGGCTCTCTGGCAATTGTTTTGACGTCAAGATTTTACCGCATTCCCGTAATCATTCACGAATCGGATTCAATCCCCGGACTGACCACTTTATTTTCCCAGCGTTATGCCGACAAAATAATAACTTCTTTCAAATCGACCGAAAAATTTTTTCCGGAAAATTCGCGCGCCAAAATCATTTTAGCCGGAAACCCCGTTCGCCAATCGCTTTTATCGGACGTTTTGGAACAGGGGACGGCCAAAAAAGTTCTGGGATTTAATCCGGAAAAACCATTGATTGTTATAATCGGCGGTTCCCAGGGAGCGGTTAAAATCAACGATTTTATGATGGAAATCGCCGAAGAAATGGCGAAGGATTGGCAAATTTTGCACCAAACCGGCGCGAAAAATTTTGAAGATGCCGGAAACGAATTGACTCTCGTTTTTAAAAACTCCGCGCCCGAGACAAAATCAAATTATAAAATCACTCCTTATTTTGGAAAGAACCTTAAAGATGTTTTTGCGGCCGCTGATTTGATTGTTTCTCGCGCCGGCAGCGGTTCGATTTTTGAAATCGCGGCGTTCGGCAAGCCAAGCATTCTAATTCCTCTCAAAGAATCGGCTAATAATCATCAATCTAAAAATGCTTACGAATATGCCAAAACTGGCGCCGCCATTGTCATTGAAGAAGAAAATCTCCATCCGACAATTTTTTTAACTCAAATTAAAAAAATACTGAGCCAGCCGGAAATTTCAAAATCAATGTCCGAAGCCGCCAAAAGATTCTCTAAGCCGGAAGCGGCAAAAATAATTGCCGAAGAAATAATAAGCTTGGTGTCTCGCTAATTTCGTGGTAAAATAATTTAATGATCGCCGACGGTTCTAAAAAACCGATTCGAATCCGTTTTGCTCCTTCACCGACCGGGCCATTGCATATTGGCAGCGCCCGAACAACGCTTTTCAACTGGCTTTTTGCCAAACAGCATAACGGCCGATTTATTTTACGCGTTGATGACACCGACACCGAACGCTCAAAGCCGGAATATGAGCAAAATATAATCGCAGGATTAAAGTGGCTTGAATTGAATTGGGATGAAGGACCTGATATCGGCGGTTCTTACGGACCTTACCGGCAATCGGAACGGCTTGATATTTATGAAAAATACCTGCGCCGATTGCTTGACGAAAACAAAGCCTATTATTGTTTTTGCTCAAAAGAAGAATTGGAAGAAGAAAGAAAAGCGATGCTTAGCCAGGGATTGTCGCCAAAATACAGCGGTAAATGCCGGAATTTGTCGAAAGAAGAAAGCGGGAAGCAAATTGAAAGAGGGGATTCTTCAGTCATCCGTTTCAAAACGCCGCCGAAAGAAGTGGAATTCAACGATTTAATCCGCGGAAAAATAAAATTCGACGCTTCTTTGATCGGCGATATAGTAATCGCCAAAAATTTAAGGGAGCCGCTTTATAATTTTGCGACTCCGATTGACGATTTCGAGATGAAAATCACCCATATTATCCGCGGCGAAGACCATCTGCCCAACACGCCTAAACAGATTTTAATCCAAGAAGCGTTTAATTTTAACGAAATAAAATACGCCCATTTGCCTTTAATTCTGGCGCCGGACCGTTCCAAATTGTCAAAACGCTATCTTGAAACATCGCTGAACGATTATCGACTGAATGGTTATCTGCCGGAAACAATTGTCAATTTTTTGGCTTTGCTCGGTTGGCATCCGGAAGATGACCAAGAAATTTTAAATCTCCAGGAATTAATCCAAAAATTTAATTTGAAAAAAATCCAAAAAGCCGGCGCGATTTTTAATATTGAAAAACTGGAATGGCTCAACGCCCAATACATCAAGAAAACCGATTCAGTGGAATTAGCGGAAAAAATCAAAGATTTCATTCCGGAAAATTGGCAAACTAAAAAAGACTTGCTTGTTAAAACAATTGAAGCGGAAAAAGAAAGAATGAAAACATTGGCCGACTTCAAAGAATTGGCGGACTTCTTTTTTGAATTGCCCGATTACGAACCGAGTATTTTGAAATGGCAGGAAATGGAAAACGAAAAAATCGCCGCTAACCTGAAATTATTAAGAACAGAGCTTGAAAATATTGACGGAATGAATTTTAATAAAGATAACCTTGAAAAAATTATTATGCCGTTGACCGAAGTCTGGGGCAGAGGAGAGCTACTGTGGCCGTTAAGAGCGGCCCTGAGCGGCAAAAGAGCATCGCCCGGACCTTTTGAAATTATGGAAATATTGGGCGAACAAGAAACTTTAAAACGGTTGGATACAGCCATTACGAAACTCTCATAAATATAACAATATAAAATGGAAAATTTTTTCCCGCAATTAAAAGAGCTGTTCAATTTAACCATTTTGCTGATCAATAAGCTGGCGATTTTATTTGAAAAATTGGGATGGGGATTTTGGAAAATTTTCAGCGGAATATTCGTCGTCATCCTGCAATTTACGATTGATTTGGTTAAATTGATATTAAGTTATTTATAGAAATTATCACTTGAATAATGCCGGGGAAAATTTTCTCATCTGTCGCGAAAGAAAGCTTTTACGACAGTAATATATATTATATTTAATGAATAAGCCAAAGGTTCACTTTATCGGCATCGGTGGCATCGGAACCAGCGCTTTAGCCCGCTGGTTTTTGAATTCCGGCCATCAAGTAAGCGGTTCGGACATTTCTTCTTCCGAGATTACCAATTCTCTGAAAAAAGAAGGTGTGAAGATTTTTATCGGCCATCGTTCCCGCAATCTTCCTGAATCAGTTGATTTGGTTATTCATAGCGCCGCTATTCCAAAAAACAACCCGGAGCTCATAAAAGCCCGGGAATCGGGCGCGCCCGTCAAATTATATTCCGAAGCGCTCGGCGAACTGTCTAAAAAATATAAAACCATTGCCGTTTCCGGAGCTCACGGCAAGAGCACTACCACGGCTTTGCTGTCTTTGGTTTTAATCAAAGCCGGTTTTGACCCAACGGTTATTATCGGAACGAAACTGAAAGAATTTGGCGACAACAATTTCAGAAACGGCAAAAGCCGATATCTGGTTCTGGAAGCCGACGAATACCATAAATCATTTTTGAATTATTCCCCGTTCGCCGCCGTTATCACCAATATCGACCGCGAACACTTGGACTATTATAAAAATCTAACCGTTATCAAAAACGTTTTTTTGAAATTCATAAAAAATGTCCTGCCCGGAGGGATTTTGATTCTCAATAAAGAAGACAAAAAAATATTGAGTCTGAAAAATAAAATTAAAAAAATCACGCGCGAAAATGATTTAAAAGCTTATTGGTACGGTAAAAATGAAAAAATCAAAAAAATAATTCAAATTCCCGGCGAACATAATATTTCCAACGCTTCAGCGGTTTATACTTTGTCAAAAACATTGGACATCAAAGACAAAATAATTTTTAACGCTTTGAGCAAATATCGCGGCGCTTGGCGAAGAATGGAACATCGCGGCCAATTGAAAATTAAAAATTGTAAATTGAAAATTGACGTATATGACGACTACGCCCATCACCCCACGGAGATTAAAGCCACTTTATCGGCTTTTCGGCAAAAATATCCCCGCTCAAAAATCATCTGTGTTTTCCAACCCCACCAGGAAGAACGGCTCAAAGCCTTATTTGTTGATTTTATTAAAAGTTTTGACGATGCCGACAATTTGATTCTTTTGGATATTTATAAAGTAAAAGGCCGCGAAAAAGTGTCGCAAAACAACGCAAAAAATGCTATCTCAAAATCTCCTTCACTTTCGAAAAAACTTGCTATAAGCATAAAAACTCATCTAAAACATGCTAAAAACGCTAAAAAACGGCCTTTTAGGGGCTATTTGACCCCAAACGGGGTTTTCCCTATCAATTATTCTAAAAGCCTCGTTAAAGACCTAAAAACAACAATCAATTCTTTGATAACAGATTCACCTAAAAATGGGATTATTGTAATGATGGGCGCTGGCGATATTTACAAGCTAACCGATGATCTGATAAAATAAATTTCAATGTTTTATTCCACCCTTGAACATTTCAAAGGAATGGCCGGTTATGAAATTGACGGCGCTTGGTATCCGCGCGTCACTAAAATAATTGAAATTAAAGCCAAACCGGCGCTCTATAAATTTTATGCGGAATTGAATAATTTTGCGGAAGGCGAAGCGATTAAAAAACAATCGGCTGGCGAAGGCACATTGATTCACGAAACTGTTGAAAAAATTTTAATGGGACAATCCCCCGTTATTGAACCGTCAATCGCTCCTTCAATTAACGCATTTTTGGAATTTATCGAAGAAAAAAATATCCAAGCCGACCACGACTGGATAGAAAAGCAGGTTGTTAATTATGACGAAAAATACGCCGGCACTTTGGACGCTTTGGCTTTGATTGACGGCAAATTCGGCGTTTTGGACATTAAAACTTCTCAAGCTATTTACCGCGATTACAATCTCCAGACTTCGGCTTATGCGGCGGCTCTGGAAAAAGAATTTCCGAATATTCAAACCCGCTGGATTTTAAGGATTGACCAAATTAAAACCTGCCAGAAATGCGGCGCGACTTTGCGTTCCAAGGGCGGCCGGGAAAAAATAAAATTGCCCTGGAATAAAAACAGTGGCTACAGCGAATCCGCTAAAAACTGCGAACATCAATGGAGCGAACTCAAAGGAAATGTTGAACTAAAGGAATTTCCCTATTGGCAGGAAGATTTCAAGGCGTTTTTGGGAGCGAAAAAACTTTGGGAATGGGAAAATGATTATTGGTTGAAGCAAGCTGGGTATTTCTAGAAAATCACCTTTTAAAAATCGATGCATTTTTCAATAATAATCGGCGCGCGGTTATTTTTACTTAATTCGCGATTCGTTAAATAACCAAGCCCGAAACTCAAGGTGCCGATTAAAATAATCAGCAGAATTATAAAAATATTCCGCTGATTTTCTTTAATCCATTCTTTAATTTCATTAAAATTATTTATACTCATAAATTAAGGTATTTATTCCACTTTTCATAAAGCTCTTTAGTGGCGCGCAAATCGCCGACATTATACTTGGCGATTTTCAAAAATTTATTTTCTCTGAATAACCGGCCGACATCGTCGCCAGTGATGCCTTCGGCTTTCGGGCTTTTAATGTTAAAAACCTTGCTCCATAAATGAAGATTCCCCTTTTTTCGGACGGCGCCGTAAAAAGTCAATTGGTCCAAAAGATCAATGTGCCTGCAATTTCTTTGCTGGTACAAATACCGGCCCTCCATTAAATCTTTTGTCGGTTTGATGTTATGAACGGCCGAACGCACCATAAGAAACGGCGCGTCAAATGCTCGGCCATTAAAAGTGATAAATTCGGAATATTCTTTGGCTCCGGCCCAGAAATTTTCCAGCATTTCTTTTTCCGTCATCTGTTTGAATTTTATGCCGTCTTCGGAAAATTCTTCGATATTTTGTCCGGGCGCCTGAAAATAAACCGCGCCCTGATTTTTTTCCGCGTCTAAAACCCCGATAGCCACAACTTCGCCGGTAAGCGGAGAAAATCCCAGTCCTTCTTTCAATTCTCTTAACGCTTCCTTGTATTCCTCCTCTCCGGCCGATTCTTTTTCAATCCAACGAGTTAAAACGTCTTGAGTGGTCTTATCCAGGCTGTCAAAATCGTCGCCAACGGTTTCAATGTCAAAAATAAGTTTTTTATTTTGAAAAGTTGACATATAACTGAATTATATAATATAATGGCAAAATAAACTAATTTATGGCGCATACTAAATCGGGAGGCTCGACTAAATTAGGCCGAGAATCCCGTTCAAAAAGATTGGGAATAAAAAGACAGAACACGCAAGCCGTCAAGGCCGGCGAAATTTTGATTCGCCAAAGAGGAACGAAATATCTGGCCGGTAAAAATGTCGCTCGGGCCGGCGACGACACCCTTTACGCGATGAAGCCGGGCGTTGTCAAATTTTTCTCCAAGAAAAAAATCCGTTTTGACGGCAACCATCGCTATGCGACCGTAATTTCCGTTGAATAATTTATCCGTTATTTAACGCTTTTTGGTTAAGAATCGCTTTTATCTGAAATTCTAAGCCTTCTCCCAAATTAACTTCCACCAAATGTTCGCCGAGTGTTTTTAAGGTTCTGTTTGAATCAATTTTGATTTTTTTCAGGATTTCTTTTTCCAAGTCGGGCGGGAGAAAAGTTATAAAATCTTTTATCGCTCTTTTGACGTCGTCTTTGGTTATTGAACCAAAAACTTCCTGATGTTCTCCGACTTCGACATAAAAATGGAATTCTTTTTCTTTTAGTTTTTCGGCGATTGCCTCCCTGGCTTCTTTTAGGTTTTCTATGCGTTTTCTAACAATGGTTTTTTGTCTCTCTATTTCCTTAATCGATTTCTCCGTGGCAATTTTCGCCAAATTTTTCGGCAGCAAAAAATTCCGGGCATAACCGCTTTTTACTTCCTTGACGTCAAATTTTTTCCCTAACCCCTTAATATCCTGAAGTAAAATCACTCTCATAATAAAGACTTCAAAACTTCCACGGCTTTTTCCAGTTGCAGGTCTTTTCCATTTTTAACGTCTTCTTCGGTCAGATTTACTTCGTAATCCGGCGTCAAACCGTTTTTTTCAATTAACTGGCCTTTGGGCATCAGCCAGTGGGCAACGGTGATTTTTATCTGCGAGCTGTCCTTTAAATTAACGAGTTCTTGAACCGTCCCTTTGCCAAAACTCTTTTTGCCAACGAGTTTTATCCCCCGATTATCCCTTAACGCTCCGGCTAAAATTTCCGAAGCCGAAGCCGAGCCTTCGTTGATTAAAACCACCAGCGGCAAATCTTTAAAAAAACCGCTTCCATAAGTTTTGAATTCTTCTTTTTGGCCTGAACGGAATTCTTCGGTCACCGTCAATTCGCCGCGCTTCATAAACCAGCCGGCTAAATCAACCGAAGCTTCCAAATAACCGCCTGGGTTATTCCTTAAATCAAGAATAATGCCTTTAGGGTTGGAAAGCGCGGCTTTAATAACAGCTTGATAAAAAAGAAATGGCGCGTTTTCGTAAAAATTGTAAAGATGAAAATAGGCTATATTGCCGTTTTCGCTTTCAATGCCGCTCAAATCAAGCATCTTCCAATCAAGCGTGGGAATCTGAATAGTGTCCCTAATTATGGAAATCTCTTTTGATTGTTCCCAGCTGTTTCGCAAAATAGTCAAGACAACGGTTGTCCCCTTCGATCCCCTGATGAGTTTTACCGCTTCGTCAACAATCATCTCGTCCGTTGATTTGTCGTTAATCTTCAAAATCTTATCCAGCGGCTTTAATCCCGCTTTTTCCGCCGGAGTGCTTTTAAGAGGCGCTATTATAACAAGCTGTTCGTTGCGAATGCCTATTTCCGCGCCAATGCCGGAAAATTCGCCGCTGATGTCTTCGCCGAATTTTTTGGCGTCCGACGGCGGCATAAAAACCGAATTTTGGTCGCCAAGGGAATTTAACAAGCCGGAAACCGCGCCGTAAACCAAATTCTGATTGTCCAGGTTTTCAGCCCCGACATATTTTTCTTTGAGAATTTTCCAGGCCTCCCAGAAAAGTCCGAAATCAACAGCTTCCGTTTTTCCTTCTTCAAGATTAGCAACGCCGCGGATAATCACGGTTTGAGGATTTTTTACCCCCCTTTGATAGCCAAAATAAAAAGCGCCTCCCGATACAGCGATTAAAATAATTATTGAGAAACCGGTTATAAAAATCCGATTATTAAAAATTTTAGGCATTGAAATAATTTTAATAAAATCGCGGGGAAAAATCAAATAATAAAAAGGGTTCAGTTTTTAAGCTAAACCCTTGCAAAACGATTTATTTCTTCATCCGAGATAAAATCTCGCTTCGTCATATTTTTCTTCACTGATTTTACCCTTTTTAAAATAGTACTTTAACAAGTCCGATATCTTAAAAAGAGAATGGACTTTCTTGCCTTTCTTTTCAAGATATTCTTTTCCCCCCTGCTCGCGATCTATCACAACTACTACATCGCGAACTATAAAACCGGCGCTTCTTAAAGCCATGATGGTTTCCACCTTACTTTCCGCTCCCGTGATAAGGTCATCCACCAGAAGAACTACGCTCTGGTCAGACCCGTCTACAATATATCTTTCTTCAGCCATTTCAATAAATCGATAGCCGTTCTTTGTGGTCGCTTTTCTCAGCTTAATACGCCAGCCATCGGACCATTTAAACAACTCCAGCAATGCCTTGGCAAACGGCTCACCCGCCTGTGGCACGCCGGAGACATACGAATAGTGATGTCTCACGGACACGGAAATCAGCGCCCATAAATATTTTCCTATTTCATCCACGATTTCCTGAGTCAACGGTCCGGCGGGGGGCATCCGAAGATTGATATAAAACGGCGACAGCGGCGCCTTGGGGTTTTTCTCGTGAAACTTCAATTTGAAAGCCCCGAATTTAATCGCGCCGATCTTGAATAATTTATCCACCAGCTCTTCAAACACTATCTTACCCATTTTCCCTCCTTATAAATTTTTAATGTTTAGGATTGATGCTAATTAGAATCCTGCTCTCCAAAATGAGTAAATCATTCTTTACCGCTAAAATCAACTTTTTTTACGGCGACAAAAAGACGCTTCGTAAAATTATTTCGCAACGGGCCTGTAATTATAAACGATGAATCCGATAATAATTAAATAATAAATCATCGCTCCGGGGATTCCAATTTCGATATCGGCGATTGACAAAGAAATTTTGGAAAAAATATCTATAATTGCCAATTCATAAGCCAAAAATAAGCCGATAAACCATCCGAAAATCGCGGCCGCGGAAACCGACAAAAATCCCAAAATTCCTAAAATAAATCCCAAAAGCATCGTCAGCGGAATCGCTTCTAAAATCAAAACATTAGCCAAAAGCGAAGTAATCGAAAAACCGCCGAAATTAGCCGTCAAAATCGGAATGACCGCCAATTGGGCCGAAACGGTGACCAATAGATTCTCCCGCCAGCCGAGAAATCCCTCTTTTTCTTTCGTCTTAAAAAATTTCTGGATCGCCGGCGCAAGATAAACAATGCCGAGCAAAGCCGCAAACGAAAGAATGAAGCCAATGTCAAAACGCAAAATTTTAGGATTGACCAGAACCATCAAAAATGCCGAAACCGCGACGGCATTTCTGACGCTGTGAACCCGTCCGATTTGCTTTGCCAGCAGAACAATGCCGCCCATAATGGCGACTCTGACCACTGATGCTTCGGCGCCAGTCATAAAAACAAAAGCGATAATCGTTAAAATACTCAACCCAAAAGCCCGGCGCCGGTTTAAAAACCAGCCTAAAAAAACGCTGACCGCGACGGCGATAACCGAGATATTGTAGCCGGAAAGCGCCACTATATGAGTGGTGCCAGACTTTTTCATCGCTTCCTTGAATTCCGGCGAAAATTCCGCCCGTTCGCCCAGAGTGATTCCCGATAAAAAAGCGGCTTTTTGAAAAGGCAAAACTTTCTGAAAATTGGCGATGATTTTTTCTTTAAATTTAAATAAATAAGATTTTATCGCGGCGGAATTTTTACCTTTTAATTCCGTTTTGGGAAAATTCGTTGTTCCGAAAATGCCGTTTTTTACTAAATAATCGGCGTAATTTTGCGGCTCCGGCTGTTTAATGACGCCCTCAAAATCAAGCGAATCGCCGTAATCAAAACTCGGATATGGTTGGAGATTAACCAGAATCTTTCCACTGTGGGGCGGCGACAATTTAACAATCAATTTCTGCCGGCTTCCCTTTTCCGGATAATCACTTACAACGCCGCTGAACTTTATTTTTTCGTCAAAAACGATATTTATGTTCTTGATTTGAATCGCGCTCCATAAAACATAGTAAAAAGCGCCGACGATAATAATAAAAGAAAATCCGGCCAGCCATAAAAATTCGCGGCGCTTTGCGGATGATATGAAATATCCGAAAATGAATAAAACCGCCGCCAAAAAGGATATTAAAATGATAATGGCAAAACTTAATTTTAAACTGGCAAGAAATACGCCGATAAGAAAAAAAGAAATCGCGTAAAAAGCGATATTGTAAAGCGGCATTTATTTATAAGATGGGCCTTTTTCTTCCAATCCCGATTTTACGTTTGAAATTCTCGCTAAGGCGTAAAGAATGGATGAAAGCCGATTCAAGTAAACTAAAACTTCCGGCGCCACCTTGTTGTTTTCCGATTCCGATAAGGCCACTACTCGTCTTTCCGCTCTTCGGGCAATAGTTCTGGCATAATCAAAAAAAGCCGACTGTTCCGCGCCGCCGGAAATGAAAAACGATTTGACGGGCGGCAATTGTTTTTCAATTTCATCGATTATTTTTTCAATTTCCGATATTTTTTCCTGAGTAATTTTTTTGTCCGCGCCGGCCAAAGCCGCCTGGATAATAAACAAATCTTGCTGAATCTGTTCAACAATCTCATCCAGCCTAATTTTTTTATTTTCAATTTCTATCTCAAAATCCCCCGCTTTTGTTTTACACAAACCCAATAAAGAATTTATTTCATCAACCGAACCCAAAGCTTCGGCCAAGGCCGAATTTTTGGAAAACCGCTGATTGCAGCCAAATGCCGAAGTGTCGCCTTTGTCGCCTTTGCGGGTGTAGAGCATGTCTTGAATTCTAACAAGAAACGCCAAAAATAAAAGAAAGGGGCTATCCACGGTATGTTGTGAATAGCCCCAATTTTGCGACGAACTCAAGACCTCAAGGATCGATTACTGCGAGAGGAAGCCGGACACCGAACCGAAGTCGCCGCCCGGGCTGCCAACGAAGTCCGTGTCGAACCTGACCTCGCCGCCGTCGAAGTCGAAGTAAGGAGACACGAAAAAGCCGCCATCGGCCTCCGGAGAGAACTCGTCGCCGGAACAATCCATGTCCAGTTCCTTCCAACGGACGAGCCGTTCGGGATGAGTCAGGACGATGGAACCGACCGCGAGACTTCCGAGACCGAACTCGTTGGCCACGAAGACCTCACGAGCGCGACGGACGGACTTGCCGCGATGGCGCATGCCGAGCTGGGCGGCGACGATCAGGATGTCGCCCTTCTGCGTTTCGGCGATGAGATCCAGCGCGTGCGCCGTGCGAGCGTGAACCCGCAACTGCGCCGGCGTGATCTGTCCCTCACAGTAGTTACAGTAGTTGCAGAACGACCGGGAGGCCGCGATCTTGACGTGAACGAGCTGGAACCGCCTGGCAATACTTCTGAGCCGGATCGGTCACTTCGGGAAAGCGCTTCTTGGCCAGCGCGTCGACCGACGGAATGGCGAACCATCCCTCGGCGCCCTCGGGGAGTGCAGGCAAGTTCTTGGCGAACTCGATGGCGTGGCTCGGGTCGAGATCGAAAATCTTGGCAAGTACCTTGATCTGATCCGCGATCAGCTTCGGCCCCTTGTACTCCTTCGGGTACGTGTAGCTGGAACGAACTTCCTCGTTGGCGTACTGATTGGACATGGACAGCTCGGCGATGAGCTTCGCGATCCCGTCCTGCAGTTCGCCACCGCGCTCGTTCAAGCGCTGTGCGCGTGCCTCGTCGAGCTTGGACTTGTTGTACGCGGCCTCGAAGAGACCGGTTGCGTGAAGACCTTTCGGGTCTCGGCTGGTGATCAATGTCTGTGACATCGTCATCCTCCTATCAGTAAGATTGTCCTTCTAGGAAGGAACTGATGGCATCCTACAATGAAATCACTGTTTTGTCAATGTATTGCGTAAACACCACTCCTCTATGCGGCGGGTGTCTGTGTGGAAACGAAGTTCCGCATCGTCGTATCTTACAACTGGCTTGTAGCCAAGGGACGAAGCAAGATTTCTTTCTATTCTTTTCACCTCATAACGCTTGAGCCGTTTTTCCAGCCAGTTGCCCAAACGCCCGCCGAAGAGCCACTCTCCCACCACAGATATCAAGGACCATTCTCGTCGTATTGAGGACGGTCCTCGATAGATAGGCTCATTCGCCCAGGTGTTGGCGTCAAAAAATACCTCTATTGCCTCTTTCTTGCCGTAGATCGGCATAAGATGCCGATAGAGATATGCCCAATATTCGTTGTGCGGCTCTCCGAGGCGGTAGCTTTGAGGTGTCACAAAATGATTCAGGCAAATTTTGTCGCGGCTTTTGCCTTTGCCGTCGGCACTTCTCCGGCGGACGCCCAAAAACTCAAAGAGTCCCGCGGCAAAAAAGCGGACGGTGAAAATCCGTCCCGCTCGTGCACCAACCAAAAGGTCAAAGTCGGATTCTTCCGTCGCCTCTCCTGTCGCCATGGAGCCCGAGACCAGTACAAAGTCAACGAAAGAAACATGCCTTATGTGCCTGACAAGAGAGCGGAGGCGCAACCATTTCTTCTCAAGCGCGCCCACGTCACTCCTCATCCGCTTTCGGCTTTTCCAGCTCCAACGGTTCTATGCCCGGCGAATTTCCCGTAATCCGCAGAACATCCCTATCTATCTTCTGCAATTCCTTTGTCGCGCTGTTGTAGTGGCTCACCGTCGTGCCGAGAGAGGCGCCGATTTTCTTGAAGTACATATCGTAACTTGCCACATGCCGCCCGAGACTCTCTACCCACTTGCCGATGAGTTTCGCCGATTCTTCTATCTTGAACGCGCGGAAACCGTAGAGAACCGACTGGAGATATGCCGCAAAAGTCGTCGGCGAAACGATAATCACGTTTTTGTCTTTGTATGCGTACTCTATAAGGCTCCGCGTGTTTGCCTTTACCGAGCCAACTTCATTCACGAGAAGGTCGTAGTAAATGGGCTCGGCGGGAATATACATAAACGCGAATGGGAGCGTCCCTTCCTGCGGCCGTATGTATTTTGAGGTTTCATCTATCCGCCGCTTCAGGTCGTTCCGGAACTGCTTTTCAAGTTCGGCTTTCTTTTCTTCGTCTTTTTCTTCCGTGATGCGGATGTAGTTATCAAGCGAGAACTTGGCATCAACGGGAATAATGCCGTCTTTCGTAAATATTGCGGCATCAACCGCCTCGCCGTTCGCAAAGGCATACTGCAGTTTGTATGCATCGGGAGGTAGAATGTTTCCCAAAATAAGCGCGAGTCCTTCCTCGCCCAGGCTTCCCCGCTGTTTCTGATTTTTCAGAACCTGTTCAAGATTTTTGAGCTGTGCCGCCACGTCAAACACCTGCTTATTCCCCTCCCTCACCTCCGTAAGCTGGCGCGTAATGTCTCTGATGAGTTTTTGCGATTCGGTAAACTGGGTTTTTACCGCTTCCTGAACCGCTCTCTGCATATCTCCCAACTGCCCCTGGAGCATGAGAAATGACTGGTCTTCCGCCGGCTTTTTCCCTCGCCGCGTTATGACAAAAATAACCGCTCCGAAACCGGCGAGAATGACGATAAGAAGAGTGAGAAATGCTCCGAATTCCATGGTTTTTTAATTCAGTGATGCGACATATGAGGTTGCGACAAGCGTGAGAAGCGCAACGAGCGCTCCCGCCGCGGCGCTCACGTATGCAAGACGGGGCATGCGCTCCAAGAATTCTTTGGCAAGGACAAGATTTATCGCAACCATTACCACACCAATGCCAAACATGCCTATCGCTTCTCCAACGCTCCCCACGCGGTCTACACCAATAACAGGGTCAACGTGAAGGATAACCGGCTCCGAAAACCTCGGCGCCGCAATGGCAAGAACAATGCCTCCTGCCAGAATAAATGCCCCAGAAAGTATGAGAAGCGCGAGCATGAACTTGTCCATATTCACCCGATTATACATGCGCGAGGCGCAATAAAAAAGCCCCCGCGCAATGCGGAGGCTTACGCCCTGAAGCGTCACGATAACCGACCCTGGCAGTCGATCCGGACGTCATCCCAGGCGTTCCAGAAAGAGACCGTTATCCGGTCCGCGTCATCCATGGCTTCCAGCTTCTTCAGAACGTCGGCTCGCACAGCCATACCGTTCTTCAGGAGCGGTTCGAGAATGGCGACGATGCAGATGGTGTACGATTGCGATGCAGGGTCAAGATCGGGGTCGATCATCTTCTTGCACCTATCCAGCTTCGCTCCGAACTTGCTCCGCTGGTTTTCTTTTCTCGCCTCGTCTCCCGACAGAGTGACGATCTGATGCTCCACCGTTTCCATCTTTTGCCTCCTTGTAGGCATTGTTTTCAACCGAAATCCACTGTTTTCCAGCGTACCACATTTATAAGAATTTGTCAAAATAAAAAGCCCCCGCACTGACTGGACGTATTTCAGTGCGGGGAACCGAGGGAGGAGTATCGCCGCGGAACAGAGTTGAAAGGCACTCCGTAACAGCCGTGGGCTGTCGCGATACCCCTTATCCCCGGTGGAGGTCCTAGGTTCAGCATATCAGACATGCTGAATTCTGCAAATTTTTGTGACCCCATGGAGATTCGAACTCCAGTTTCCGCCGTGAGAGGGCAGCGTCCTAGGCCACTAGACGATGGGGCCTTTATCGATCTTATTGAACAGTTCTTTCCTCGCTTTCGTTGTCTTCTTGAGAAAAATTTCTCTTTTTCTTGCTTCGTATTTTGTTTCGAACTTCTCAACGTACGCAATGCGCCACGGTTTGTATGGCTTCGTTGACTTTACTCCCCCAGTATTGTGCTTGCGGAGGCGTTTGTCCACATCGTCCGTAATGCCGATATAGTGCCTGGTTTGCCGCTCGTCCTTGAGAACATAAAGGGAGTACATATTGTTCCGTTTCCGCCGTGCCCTCCGGAGGAGGGTCCTTCTCCGAAGGAAGAGGGCAGCCATCAATGATGGGGCCGAACATTTATTCGTACATGCCTTTCTTTTGAAGCCAGCGCGCGTCCTGGCGGACAAGAAGCTCGCGTGCCCGTTCCGGCTCTGCCATAACTTCTTTTACCGCCTTTTCCAGCCGCACTGCTTGCGATGCTTTGAGGAGCACAACGTCCCCCGCTTTCAGTTTTTCTTCTAGAAACTTTCCTGCTTCCCCGACGGTTTCAAAATGATGCACGGCACTTGCCTCCATTCCTTCCGTGAGTGCCGCGGCGGAGATAAGCTTCCCCCGCAGACCGACGGTAATAAGCATATCGGCGGCGTGCGCGGCAAGTTTCCCCGAGCGCTCATGCGCTTCAAGCGTATACTTCCCGAGTTCCAGCATATCTCCCAAAACGGCGATGCGCCGTTTCTTCATTGGAGCGAGCGTCCGGAGCGCTTCTTCCATCGCCAAGGGCGAGGCATTATACGTGTCATCAATGAGCAGGCTCTTTTTGACTCCGCGCAGAACGCGCAATCTTCCTTGCGGCGGGCGGTAGTCGTTTAAGGCCTCCGAAATACTAACGAGATTCATGCTGAAAATCAATCCGACCGCTCCCGCCGCCGCCGCGGCACAGCTTTGCGCTTTGCCGAGTGCTCCCTCAATGCGCACGGGTATGAAATTTCCCCGATATTCAAGTTTCATAACGGAGCCTTGCATCTCTTTCAGGACCTGCTCAAAACTCGAAACGCGCACCGCCGCCGATTCATCAAACCCGTACGTTAGGATATGCGCCCGCGTTTCTTTCGCCATTTCGGCAACCGCAGAATCATCGGCGGCGAGAACGGCGTGAGAAGCCGCCGACAAGGCGCGCACAAGTTTCGCCTTTTCCTTTACCACCTGCTCTTTCCCTGCAAAAAACTCCACGTGCACGGGCACATCGCCAATCGCCGTCACAACCGCCACATCGGGGCGCGCAATGCTCAAGAGATAGTCCATGTCGCCCGGCCGGTCTACTCCGTATTCCAAAACGAGCACTTCAGGGTAACGGCGCGTTCGCACGATGAGCCGCATGATGGAGGCGAGAATAACCCGCATCCAAAAAAATACTCCTCCCGTTTTCTGCCAGTCGCCGAGAATCGCAAGCGGAAAGCCGATTTCATTGTTAAAACTCTTTGCTGATGCCCGTATCCGCCGCAGGCGCGAGAGAACGGCGCCGATGGCGAGTTTCGTTGACGTTTTGCCGACATTTCCCGTAACGCCAACAATCACCGGTTTGTAGCGGCGAATCGTTGCACGAGCGAGTATGCGCAAGAGTTTTCCCAGCATGATTATTCGAGATTATCGGGCGGGACGTTGTAATGGCCAAGCACAAACTGCATAAGCCTGCGGAATGCGGGCACAACCGTTTGGCCGGCAAGCAAAACTTCGGGCTTGTCCAATTTTAAGAGTATCACAAATTGCGGGTTCGAAACCGGCGCGAAGCCCACGAAGGTATGTACATATTCTTCCGTGTATCCGCCGCTCTCAAAGTCCGGTATCTGCGCCGTGCCTGTTTTTCCGGCGACGCGATATCCATCAACCGCCCCGATGACTGCTTTGTTGACGGCGCTCTCCATCATTTCCGTGACCGCCGCCGCAGTCGCTTCGCTTATGACCCGCCGCACCACGTGCGGCGCATGTTCGGCGTTTAAGTACGGACGCATAAGATTGCCGCCGTTCGCCAAGGCACTGTAAGCGTTAATAAGTTCCAAGGGCGTTACCGCAATGCCTTGGCCGAATGAGGCGGTTGCAAGGTCAATTTCGCGTGAGCCGATACGCGAAAGGTTCGCCAAGTTTCCGGCGACTTCGTGCGGAAGGTCTACTCCCGTTTCGCTCCCGAAACCGAATTTTTCAAAATACGAGAGGAGTGATTTTCTTCCCGTTTTGCGCCCGGCAAACACCGCACCGGTATTCACCGACCCCTCAATCACCTGCCGCATGGTAATTTCCCCGTGTGCTTTGCCGTCCCAGTTGCCGATTGTTTTCCCGTTCAGCGTAATCTCCCCCTTGTCCCAATACGTGGTGTCGGGAGTGATGATGTTAAGGTCAATTCCTGCCGCCATCGTCATGGGCTTCATGACCGAGCCGGGTTCATACAAATATTCCACTGCCGGATTTCCAAACCGCCCTACCAGATATTTGCCGTATTCGTTCGGGTCAAACGACGGATAGTGCGCAATGGCGAGAATCTTTCCCGTGT
>Ga0209210_1000413_pt1 | contig 45991 bp, 47 predicted proteins | sample RifGroA1_FD_183991 | JGI IMG/M metagenome (GOLD analysis project Ga0209210, IMG submission 183991) | Contaminated groundwater microbial communities from Rifle, Colorado, USA - Rifle Groundwater A1 (SPAdes) (version 2) | ecosystem: Environmental > Aquatic > Deep subsurface > Groundwater >...
CCTAAGGCAAGTGCGTATACCAATTCCGCCACCCCAGCATGCCGGTGCGCCCACTTGGATTCGAACCAAGGACCATCTCCTTAAGAGGGAGTTGCTCTACCAACTGAGCTATGGGCGCTTTTTTCTATATGGGCATTGTCCAGAAGAAATTTACCACACTTTAATAAAGTTTTCCTCTTACAAACCTCCACAGCGTTGGCGGATAGGCGACATACTGCGGGCCGAAGTGCGATTTAAAAAGCGAGAACGCCTTCCAGCTTTTGGGCTCTCCCTTGCTCCAAAAAGAATTAAATACCAAAAGCGAGACTCCGCGCTTCTGCGACTCATTAAAAAAAAGGTCGATGAGCGCCGTCATGGCGTAGACTTTTTTTGCTTCCGGCAATATAAAAGGGCATTCGTATGTAGCACTGTTGTAGGTGGGGGAGAAGCGCAAGTTGATGCCCGCGATTATGTCGCCGCGTTTATTGCGTACGCCCCAAAGAGCCATAGTGTCGCGCCCGATTTGCGCGGCGTGCTTGCGTCGCAGAATCTGCAGCGGGTCAAAGCCCACTTTGCGCATTACCGTGCTCTTTTTATACGCGCGCCCGTATTCGTCGAGCGACACCGGCTCTATCGTGTAGCCTTTGTTCAGAAACTTTTCCTCCCACATCCGCAGGTCGCGTCGAGCCTGCTTGTACCAGCCTGCTTTGTAATCGGTGTCCGGCGTAAGTTCGACAAATCCGTCGACACGCCACGGCAAGTTCGAAAGTTTGTGCCATCCTTTCGGCACAGGCCCGTCGTGCAGGCGTTTCCACATCACCGCGCGGTTGCGCGCCAATACGCCGGAATTATCTATAGCAGGTTCGCTGTCAGTAATGTATTCCTCAAACGTCAGCGGCCAGATGCTCCAGCGGATTCCTTTTGGGTCCCCAGTTTGCTTGCCGCCCACCTCCTCGCGCGCGCACACACTGCGCGGCATGGCGATGTGGACATATTCCGGCCACATCTCAGGCGGGACAAAGTTCTTTGGCATGTGCCGGGGGAGAGACTCGAACTCTCACGAGGGGTTAATTCCTCCCAGGATTTTAAGTCCTGTATGTCTACCATTCCATCACCCCGGCGTTTTTATATTCCTGCCACAAATGTTAGATTAGCATGTACGGCCACGTAGCCAAGTAGTAAGGCGCTTCTCTGCAAAAGAAGTATGCGCGGGTGCGATTCCCGCCGTGGCCTCCGAAGTTAAGAAGAGAGCTCGTCGAGCCTGCGGCGGTTTTTGTCGCCTAAATCTATTTCAAACTCAAACTTGGGGATGCGCATGCCTTTTGTGCGCGCGCTCAAAAACTTTCCCAATTCGCCGCGGTTGCGGTTGGCAAACGCAAGCGCCGCCGCCTCGCCAAGCTCGGGGAACACGGTTATGTATATGACCGCTCGCTTGCTATCCTCGCTCATTTGCACGCGGGTGACGGTGATAAGGATGTTGCGGTTGGCCTCCCGCGCCAGAAACTCCGCCGCCGCCGTCCTCAATGATTCCGCTTGTCGCTCGTTCATATATTACTTAAGCTCCACGGTAAACGATTCGAGCCGGTCGCCGGCGGCCGGCAGTGCCTGGGTTTTGAGCATCGCGCCGAACTCGCTGCCTGCCTCTACTTCCTTAACGTCTTTTTTATTTGCCTGAAGGCTGCTGATGGTGCCGCGCCCGATTTCCGCGTCGCGGCGCGTAATTTTGACCTCCTGGTGCAGCTTCAGCGAACCCTCCTCGACGCGGCCGCCGAGCACCACGCGGCCTTTTTGTCCGCTGAAGAACTTGAGCACCTTAGCGGCGCCGCGGCTCACCTCGGTCTCCATGCGAGGACGGCGCTTCTCCAGCTCTTCGGCTAAAAATTCGGCGAGCTTATAAATAATGTCAAACGTGGCTATCTGCACGCCGTGCCGCGCCGCCAGCTCGCGCGCCTCGCGCTCCACTTTGACGTTAAAGCCAAGCACGATGCCCGGCGTTTTGCCGCCTCCGACGAGCTTAATATCATTTTCGGTAATAGCTCCGACTCCGCGCAGGATGACACGCACCTCCAGCCTCCCGTCGCTCGGGATTTTGTTGAGCTCGTGCACCACCGCCTCGCCGACTCCGGCAACGTCGGTCTTGATGACGAGAGGGAGCACCAAACGAACTGCCTCTTCCTCGGAAGCCTCGAGAGCAGTGTCCCCGGTTGCGACGGTAGGACTTGGGCTAGCGCCCCGGAGCGCCGTCGCAGAGGGGATAATGCTCCTTGAGGCAGACACCAACACTTCCGCCTCTTTTTTAGATGCAACAGTTGTAAAGTGCGCGCCGATTGCCGGCAGTGTTGAGAATCCGACTATGCGCACCGGGCTCCCGGGCAGAGCTTCTTTTATAGGCTTGCCGACAAAGTTCTCCATAATCCGCACCGGCGCAAACGCGCTGCCCGCGACGACAAACTCGCCGCTTGCAATATGCCCGTCGCGAACGATGAGCGTCGCGGTCGCTCCGCGCTTCGGGTCGACGTGCGCCTCTATGACAAGACCTTCTCCCACAGCGGCAGGATTAGATGAAAGCCCTTTTATTTCTGCTTGCAGCAAAATAAGGTCGAGCAGTTCGGGGATCCCTTCGCCGGTCTTGCTGGATATCCCGACCCACGGCACTTCGCCGCCGAGCCCTTCCAAAAATATCTGGTGTTCAAGCAGAGACATCTTCGCCTTTTCGATATTGCTCCCAGGTTTGTCGATTTTTGTCAGCGCGACGATGTATGGTATATCCGCCGCGGTTATAAGTTTAAGAGCCTCAACAGTTTGCGGTTTGGCGCCGTCCTCGCTGCTGACAACCAATATCGCCACATCGGCGGCCTCCAGTCCGCGTGCGCGCATGCCTGCAAAAGCTTCGTGCCCCGGCGTGTCGAGGAAGGTAATGCGATGGGTGCCGGTGGCATTTTTATGCGTTGCTTCGTACGCCGAGAGATGCTGAGTAATCCCGCCCGCTTCGCCCAGGGCGACGGCGGTTTTGCGGACATAGTCAAGAAGCGTCGACTTGCCGTGGTCGATGTGTCCTACGATTGCGACTATAGGCGGCCTACTGGCCGTTGTGGCGGAGTCCTTGCTCATAGCGTTACTTCTTGTTCTTCGCGACCGACTCTTTGGCCTTAGTGATGGCCTCCTTTTCCTCTCCGGTCAGCTCAAATGAGGAAGCGCCGTTTTCTACCGGTTTGGCGTAGACGCCGACCCGGTCGCGCGAGTAGAGTGTCGAGAATACCACGCCGTTGCCCCTCTCGTCGAGGAACGCCGCGGCAAAGCTTTGGTTGCCGCCCTGTCCGCTGGTAAACGGATTAAACCGCACTACGCCGATGCCTTGCACGCTGCCGCGCAACCTTCCCTCGGCGAGTTTGAGATATTTTTCGAGTTCAAAGCGGAACGCCTTCATTTCTTTGCTGTCGCGGGTCAGTATCGCGACGGATTCCTCAATAGAGCCGTTGCGTCCGAGTGCGAGCCTGCGGAAGCGGATTTTTAGCGCGATGGCGTACCCGACCGCAATGAGCGATATAAGCAAAGCGCCGAGCGCGATGTAGGGCGTTGCGATATCAAGATAATAAATAGCAAGCATCATAAAAAACAGTATACTCTTTAATATATGTTTTGGAATAAGAGGATGAACTTGTTCAAAAAAAGGGTGTATGCCGATGCGGCGGCGGCTACCCCTGTTTCTGCGCGCTCACAGCGGGAGCTTATACGCCTGCTCTCTTTATACGGCAACGCCGGCGCGCTCCATAAAGAAGGAGTAGACGCCAAGAAAGAACTTGAGCGCGCTCGATCCTCCATAGCTGCAAGCGTAGGGGCTCATGCGGATGAGATTGTTTTTACCGCTTCCGGAACCGAGGCAAATAATCTCGCGCTCCATGGTTTATTGAGGCCGATGCTTTTACAGGACGGCGAAGTGCATGCCATTACCTGCGCGATAGAGCACCAGTCGGTGCTCGAGCCTTTGCGCGCGCTGGAGCGGGAAGGGTTGTATGTAACAACACTAGAGGTTAATAAAGAAGGCCTTGTCGATCCCGAGGCTTTGCGAGGGGCTCTCAACGATGAGACAGCGCTTGTGTCGATACAACTGGTTAACAGCGAGGTCGGCACGATAGAGCCGGTGCGCGAGCTCATAAAGGTGCTTAGAAAAAACGACAAGAAAAACCTGCCCGCCGGCAGGCGGGTATATTTCCATACCGACGCGTCGCAGGCGCCGTTGTGGGTCGACATTAATGTCGAGAGACTCGGCGTCGACCTTATGACTCTCGACGCGCAAAAAGTGCTCGGACCAAAAGGCATCGGAGCTTTGTATATTCGCCGCGGCACGCCTGTCGAGCCGATATTGTGGGGCGGCAAGCAGGAATTTGCGCTGCGCGGCGGCACGGAGAATGTGCCGCAGGCGGGAGCGTTTGCGGTTGCGCTCGCCGATGCCCAGAGCGGGGTGGAGGAGCGCGTAAAAAAAATGACATCCGTACGCGATTATTTGTGGAGCGAAATAAAAAAATTAATCCCCGATGTAATTCTCAACGGTCCGAAAATAAGCGAAGTCGGACTTCGCTTGCGAGTGGCAAACAACTTGAATATTTCCATTCCCGGGCTCGAGGCGGAGATGGCAGTGGTGTCGCTCGACGCGCTCGGCATCGCAGCCTCGACGCGCAGTGCCTGCAACATCGGCTCAGCCGAGCCATCGCACGTAATAAAAGCGCTCGATGTTCCGTCAGAGATGGCAGGCACTGCCATCCGCTTGACACTTCTTCCGGGCGCCACTTTTCATCAAGCCCGCCGCATAGCCGCCGCGCTTAAAGAAACCGCCGACCGCTACCGCGCTTAGTTTCTTTCCGGTTTTCTTTTTACAAAAAAGTGTTATATTTTAGAGACGATGGACATCGAACACCTCACTAAGCATCAAATAGTCTTACTGGCCTTTTTGGTCGGCTTTGTGACATCCATCGCCACCGGCATCGTCACCGTTTCTTTGATGGACCAGGCTCCTCCGTCGATTACCCGCACCATCAACCAGATAGTCGAGCGCACGGTAGAAAAGGTGGTTCCCGCGGCCGTACCGGCCTCGCAGGGCGCTGCCGCGGCGACAACCGTAATCAAAGAGACAACAGTGGTGGTTAAAAACGACGACCTAATTGCGCAATCCATCAGTAGCGTACAAAAGGGGATAGTTCGCATCATAAGTCTCAACGACCGCAGCGTGCTGGTTGCGCGCGGTGTCGTCGTAGACGCCAATGGCATCGTGCTCTCCGACCGCGGATCGCTGGAGCCGCTCGGCACAATCAACTTTGAGGCTATATTACCTGGCGGCGAGCACGTGGCGGCGGTGATGCGTATCCCAGTCGGCACCAGCACAATCGCAGTACTGGACCTGCAGATGGCCAGCTCTTCGGGCAAAGTTGCCGTGGTGCCTATCGCACAAGCCGATAAGCTGCAGTTAGGGGGAAGCGTCATCCGCATAGGCGGGTCCGGGTCCGACACCGTTGGCACCGGAGTTATAGCGAAGCTTCCCGACTCGCACTCCGGCCTTGTACAAGCAACCGTCGTATCTACCACGCCAGGCTCCATAATTATTAATTCCTTCGGCGAACTTATAGGCATTACTACAAGCGACTCCTCTGCCTGGGGCGCAGACTTCTATACATTAGCCACCAGTCCGTAGCAACCAAATTTTATGCCTCCATTCAATCACTTCACCACAAAAGCAAAAGAAGCGGTCCGGCGGGCTCACGAGCTTGCCGTTGAGCGGGGCCAAAACCAAGTAAGCCCGCTCCATCTGCTTGCAGCGCTCCTCCTGCAAGAGGAGTCTTTGGTCTGCTCCGCGCTTGAGCGGCTCGAAATCGACATAACACTTCTGACAGACACCGCGCTGGAAAACCTCGAGAGCGTCTCGGGCGGCTCGGTACTCTCTCCGAGCTACCAGCTGTATTTGACGCCCGAGCTGGTGCAGGCGCTTGAGCGCTCCGCCAAAGTCGCGACCGAGCTGCACGACGAGTTTGTTTCGACCGAGCATCTTTTTATAGCAATAATCGATATCCCGGGCACCGTGCGCGACCTGCTTGCTCGCTTCCGCATTACGCGCGAGGCTGTTCTGCGCGCGCTCATGGAAATCCGCTCGCAGAAGTCGGCTCCTGCGGCGGAGTCAAAAAAATTCCGCGCCCTGCTCAAATACACCCGCTCGCTTACTAAAGCGGCGCTCGAAAACAAACTCGACCCGGTTGTCGGCAGAGACGAGGAGATATCCCGTGTCATTCAAATACTCTCCCGCCGCACCAAAAATAATCCTATACTCATCGGCGAAGCAGGCGTCGGAAAAACGGCGATAGCCGAGGGGCTCGCGAGCCGGATCGCCACCGGCGACTGCCCGGAGTCTCTGCGCGACAAAGACCTGGTGTCGCTCGACCTCGGCTCCCTCATTGCCGGCACCAAGTACCGCGGCGAGTTTGAAGAGCGCCTCAAGGCGATTATGAAGGAGATAGAGCGCAGCGAGGGCAAAGTCATCCTTTTTATCGACGAGATACACACTATGATAGGCGCGGGCGCGGCGGAGGGAGCGATGGACGCCAGCAACATGCTCAAGCCAGCGCTGGCGCGCGGCGACTTGCATGTTATCGGCGCCACGACCCTGCGCGAGTATCAAAAGCATATAGAGCGCGACCCGGCCTTTCAGCGGCGCTTCCAGCCCGTGTACGTGATGGAGCCCGCAATCGACGACGCCATCGCGATACTTCGCGGACTTAAGGAAAAGTACGAGCTCTTCCACGGCGTGCGCATTACCGACGACTCGCTAATTGCGGCGGTGCAGCTCTCCTCCAGATACATACCGGACCGTTTCCTCCCCGACAAAGCCATCGACCTAATCGACGAGGCGTCGTCGTCTTTACGCATCTCGCTGGAGAACAAGCCGCCGGTGCTTGAGGACGCGCACCGCAAGATTATGCGGCTCCAGGTGGAGAAGGAGGCTCTGCGCAAGGATGCGGAAGCCGAAATCAGCGATACAAACGGCAAAAAATCCGGCAACTCGGGTCTAGGCAAGGCGGGAACCCGCGTCAAAACGATAGAAAAAGACATCGCCGACCTGCGCGAGAAAACCGAAGAGATAGAGAGCCGCTGGAAGAACGAAAAGCAGGTGCTCTCCGACATCAAGTCAATTAAAAAAGAGCTGGAGAGCCTGCGCATCGAGGCGGACGCCTCCGAGACGGCGGTCAACCTTTCGCGCGCGGCGGAAATCCGCTACGGCGAGATACCGAGCCTTGAGCGCGAACTGGAGCAGAAAGTTAAGCGGCTCAAAAAGCTGCAGTCGACGCGCCGCATACTGAAAGAGGAAATAACCGAAAGCGACATCGCGAGCATTGTCGCCAAGTGGACCGGCATACCTGTCTCGCGCATGCTCGAGGAGGAGGCGGAGCGCCTCAACCGCATCGAGCAAGAATTGCAAGGACGTGTGGTCGGACAAAAAGAAGCGGTGCAAAAAGTCGCCGACGCGGTCAAGCGCTCGCGCGCCGGCATCTCCGACCCGAACCGCCCCATTGCCTCGTTTATGTTCCTTGGGCCAACCGGCGTGGGTAAGACCGAGCTCACTAAAGCTTTGGCCGAGTTTATGTTCGACGACGAAAAAGCACTCATCCGCGTCGACATGTCCGAATATATGGAGAAGCACTCCGTAAGCAAAATAATAGGCGCGCCTCCTGGCTATGTTGGCCACGAGGAGGGCGGAGCATTGACCGAGCTGGTGCGCCACCGCCCCTACGCGGTGCTGTTGTTCGACGAGATAGAAAAAGCGCATCCGGAGGTATTTAACATCCTCCTGCAGGTGCTCGATGCTGGCACGCTTACAGATGCCAAGGGGCGCAAGGTTAACTTCCGCAACACTATCATCATCATGACGAGCAACGTGGGCGCCACGCATATCGACAAGATGGAACAACTCGGCTTTGCCACGCGCGGGCAGGGCGATGCGCAAGATTACATCATAGCTAAAGAAAAAGTTGAGCAGTCGCTCAAAGACCACTTCCGCCCCGAGTTCCTCAACCGCATTGACGAAGTAATTATCTTTAACATTCTATCGCCTGAGGCGGTAAAAGAAATTGTCGGCATACAGGTTAAAGAGGTGGTGGAGCGCCTCGCAAGCAAAGACATAACGCTCGTCGTCAACCCTGCTGTCTACGCGTATCTTGGCAAGGAAGGGTACAACCCGCACTACGGCGCACGCCCGCTCCGCCGGCTCATACAAGACAAAATCCTCACCAAAGTCGCATCGCTGATGGTATCGCGCGGCGTACTCTCTGGCGGCACTGTCACCGTGGACGTTTCGCCTAAAAATGAATTTACGTTCGAAGTCAAAAAAGGCGGCAAGCGCATGACAAAAGCCGTCGCGTCTGGTATTTTACAAGAGGTCACCAAATAAGCGTCGGTGGTAGAGTGGTCAATTACAACAGGCTGTAAACCTGTCGCCTCACGGCTACGGAGGTTCGAATCCTCCCCGGCGCACAAAAAGCAGTGATATAATTTTAAGCATGAAGTTTCGTGCTTTGCTCTTTGGCGTTGCGATACTTTTTACTCTTGTACCGGCCGCCGCTTTTGCCACCACGACGCCTGTCGCGCAAAAGCCGTACTGTACTCTTTCGGCAAGCCGTAGCGCCGTAGAGCTCGGCAAGACCGTCAATTTGTCGTGGCAGAGTCAGTACGCAACGCAGGGTTTTATTACCTCGATAGGCGCGGTAGGCACCAACGGAATGCAGGGAGTCATCCCGACCGGCAGCGGTACAACGTATGTGGGCACCTTTACCGGCCCGGGCGGCACCGGCAACTGCAGTATCACTATTTCTATCATTCAGCCGAATGGTAGTGGGGGAGACGCAACAAGTCCCGGCACAGTTACTAGTCCAGGCTCGACAGGTGTTCAAAACCCAGGTTTGGTTAATCCGACTTCTGGTATCGGTGGATCATCTAATATGGTAGATGATCCGGGTTCATCTGGCGTATTGTATCCTGGAACAGTTGATACTCCTGGTGGTGTTGGTGCTCCTGGTACGGTTCAAGCACCCGATAGACTGTCGCCGAGCCAGAGTGCTGATTCGCCGACGACGCTACCGCCGGCTAATGAGATTACCCTCGATAAAACTCCAAGCAAAGGGCTTATCCCGTGCAGCGGAATTGACTGCCAAGCGTGCCACTTGGCATCGCTTGCGCAAAGAATCATCAACTTTTTAATTGGCCTCTCCATCCCGCTGGCGGCGGCGATGTTTGCCTACGCCGGGGTCATCTACTTTACCTCCGGAGTTGTCGACAAGATTGAAAAAGCGCACAAAATATTTAAATCAGTCGGCATTGGCTTTATGATAGTGCTCGGCGCGTGGCTCGGCATACAGACGGTGCTAAAGACTATTCTTGCCGACGAATATTATAAGAGTTGGAACACCATCCAATGTGTCGGCGCCGGCGCCCGCCCGATGGACAAAACTATCGGACAACTGTTGAGCGTCCTGCCCGGCCTCAATACTCTTGCTCCTGTAAACAGCTCGTTTAACGACCGTACCGGCGTGTTTAGCGGCGGATTGACGCCGATCTGTTCCGGGGAAGGGTACCAGCTTTCCTACGACATGGGAGGCAACCAAACCTGTTGGAACGAAAGCAATGACAGTTATCAAACACCTACTTACAACAATCCCGACACATCGAATTATGGCCGTGCTGGCGCTTTGTGCGCCCCCGGTAACCCCGCATGCAGTCCGGCGGCGCTCCAAGCGTTAGGTTTTGAACCTCAAGAGGCAAATGCCATGTCATGCATAGCGGTTACTGAAAGCGGCGGGAACCCATATACTCGCCCAAGCGAAACCGGAGCTTGCGGTTTGTTTCAAATAACCAACCGGACAAGCAAAAGCAATTGGCAAAATCCGGCATATCATGGAGATGGGTGTGGTGTTACAACATCATGCAATGATCCGAGATGCAACGCGCAGACAGCGCAAATTATGTTTAATGAGCAGGGGTATCAGCCGTGGACGGGTATAGACCCAAAAACCGGAAAACCGTGGAATCCGAACGCGCGTGCTTGCGTACAAAAACATGACCCGGACGCCTACTACAATCAAGTATTATGAATAAAATTTTAATAGTTGTCATAGGAGTACTTGTTGCCGCCGGAGTCAGCGTGTTTCTTGTTTTTAAACTATTTTTTGCCACGGGTGCGCCTATTCCGACAAACACCAATACTTACAACTCAAACACGTCGCCAAATAACACGACATCGGTAACTTCGCCCGGGCAGCCGGTGCTTGGTAATACGTACTCTCTTGCGACCGCAAGCGGCGGAACTATTCAGACAAAAGATTTTAAAAATGACCCGGAAGCAGGTCAATATCCTGCTTCCGGATATTATTATCTTGGCATTCACGCACCGGTTGATGGTGCGTCGACCGCAAACGTTACAGCGATAGAAAATCCGCCGTATACAATTTTGTATATCGACTCCACGCAATATTTTAATATTACTATTCTGCAGGAGCCTCTCGGAGAGGTGCGTCAAGATGCGGAGAAGTATCTCATGGAACATCTAGGCGTCACTCAAATACAAATGTGTTCCCTTAAGTACATAATTAGCGTGCCAAACTCGGTAAATCAAATATACTCGAGCAAGAACATCGGCTTCAGCTTCTGCTCAGGGGCGGTGCAGTTGTAGGTTGCCTAGCATATCCATATAGGGTATAGTCTTTTGGTCATGTCACAAGATAGACTCATAAAACTGCAGTGCGGGAAATGCAAGCGCATCAACTATTGGTCGTCCAAGAATAAGAAGTTGGTGACGCGCAAAATTGAGCTCAAAAAGTTCTGCAACTGGTGCCGCGCTCAAACCGCGCACAAAGAGGCTAAGAAATAGGGTATATTAAGACCCTGGGCGATTGGTGAAACGGTATCACAACGGTCTCCAAAACCGTTATTGAAGGTTCGATTCCTTCATCGCCCGCTGAGAAATTTTTTAGAAAGCCGCAGAGCCTCTGCTTTGCCGCCTACCCAGCGGATATCTTTATTGCGCTTAAACCACCTGCTTTGGCGCTTGGCGTACTCTTCTTCGCCGCGGGTAATCGAGTCTATCAGTTGTTTTTTTGTAATCTTTCTATCCAGATAATTTGCCAGCAGAACAAATTCAAAACCAAACTCTAAAAATCTTTTTTTGGAGAGGGAAGCGCGCAGTTTTTTGGCCTCAGCCTCCATACCCGCTTTTAGGCGTACTTCGACGCCGGCGCGGATGTTTTTAGATTTTTTGAGGCCAAGCCATAGAACGTTGTATGGAGACTCGCGCACAAGCAATGGTACGCTGCCCAGAGCCTTGGCTATTTCTATCGCCCTGACAAGGCGCACAGGGTTATTGCGCTCAATGCTCTCTGCTCTAGCAATGTCCAGCTTTTTAAGCAGCGCAAAAAGTTGGGAGGGGGACTTTTTGGCCAGTGCGGCACGGAGCTTTTTGTTTGGGGCGACCTTCGGCAGCTGCCATCCGCGCAAAAAAGCGTCGGCATAAAGCCCTGCTCCTCCGACCACGATTGGTATTCTAGCTTTTTGCAAAATACTAGAAACGACTTTTACTGCATCCTGTTGGTACTCGCCGACGCTATAGGTCTTTTTAGGATTTGCGATACCGACCATATGTCCGCGCTCCGCGCGCGATATAATACGCATCCCCTTATACACCTGCCGGCTGTCGGCGGAAATAATCTCCCCGTTCAATTTTTGGGCAAGATAAATACCGAGAGAGCTTTTGCCTGAAGCAGTAGGGCCTACGACCGCGATTATTTTTGGTTTGGACACGGTTTGAATGTACCGCGTTTGTCTGCAAAAGAAAAACGGCGGTCTAAACGACCGCCGCGCGAGTTTCTTCCAGATATTGCATTGCCAGTCGGTATTGGCCGGTAGAGATAGAACCGGCATTGCAGCCGAGCAGGAGTGTACGCCGCACGGTCGAAATGGCATGCACTGCCGTACCTATCTTGTCGAAGTAGTTCTCAGCGCCATGTTCGTAGGTAAGGAACACCCAGCAGTCGGTCACCGAATAGCCGGCCGCTTCCAGAGCATCTATGCTTCGGCGTTTGCTGAACCCCCGGTGAATTACATCATCGACAAGACACAACGGGCCCGACTTATAGCCGGCACTGTCAACAACGGAAAAGACGTCGTCGTGTTTGGACAGACGCAGGCGAGGCAGGTAGCAACCCTCGCGCCGCAGGTACATCTCAACTCGGCGTGCGAACTCGGCGCCGACTTTTGGGATGCCGACAATTGCCTCGGGCCGCGGCTTCTGCCGCAAGAGGCCATGGCCGATGTAGGATGCCATTTTGTCCATGTCGTCGTCAGTCAGACGGCCGGTTGGCCTGAGTTCTTGAGTGCAGAGCTCAAACTTAAACGGCGGCATAGGCTCCGTTTTGTCGACCCTGTTGTGCGTGTGGGCTATCCCGCCCGGTTCGAATCGGATGCCACGGTTGGCATTGGCGATAACTTTCGAAAGAAAGTCATCCAGTTCTTCCTGAATGGACATGATTACAACTCCGTGTAGAACTTTCAGTCTGCCCCGACGGTACCACGCTGGTCTGGATGGCACAAGAATGATACTTTAGAGCAGAAGCCGGGATGGCGGAATTGGTAGACGCACTGGACTCAAAATCCAGCGATGGCAACATCATGAGAGTTCGATTCTCTCTCCCGGCACAAATTGTTGGTTGTTTATTGTTCGTTGTATAATGCAACTACATGTCGCAGTTTTACAACAACGCTATTTTTTGGGTGGAGGTCGACAAGATAAAACCCAACCCCTTTCAGCCGCGCAAAGAGTTTGATGAAGCTAAGCTCGCAGACCTTGCGCGCTCAATACGCCAATACGGCGTCATCCAGCCGCTTACCGTGACGCGCAAAGAGGTGGAGAAAGACGACGGCGGGCTCGCCACCGAGTACGAGCTTATAGCGGGGGAGCGGCGGTTGCGCGCCGCAAAGATAGCGGGCGTGAGCTCAGTGCCGGTGCTTATACGCGCAGAGTTTGATGACGACAAAACAAAATTAGAAATTGCTATCATCGAAAACCTACAACGCGAGGACCTCAACCCGGTTGACCGCGCTAAAGCGTTTGACCAGCTGGTGCGGCAGTTCGGCTTTAAGCATGTGGAGGTCGCAGAAAAGATAGGGAAGTCGCGCGAGTACGTGAGCAACAGCATCCGCCTGCTTGTTCTGCCGCAGGCGATACAAGACGCGCTGTCGGAGGGCAAAATAAACGAGGGTCACGCGAGGCCTCTGCTTATGCTGTCTGACCGGCCGCAGGAGCAGGAGGTGCTCTTCCGAGAGATACAGCTTAAGCGACTTACCGTGCGCGACACCGAGTCTATCGCGCGGCGCATCGCATATGACAAGGTGCGCAAAAAGGAGTATCTGTACTCGCCGGAAATTCTGGACATGGAGAGGGAGCTTACCGAGGCGCTCGGCACACGCGTCGCCATCGAGCCCAAAGAGCGCGGTGGCAAGCTCTCCATCGACTTTATGTCCGAGGACGACCTGCGTGTGCTCTTTACCGCGCTTCAGGCGCGACTTAAGGGAGGGGCGACGGAAGAGTCTTCTCTCCGGAGAGATGAACACGACCCCAACTCCTCCGATAAGACTCTTCCGTCGCCCTCAGATGATCGTAGCAAAGAAGAAATAACAAAAGACGAAAACACTTTCGACCCAAACTCTTTCTCGCTCTAGAGTTTTTTGTGCGCGCGCGGAGCCGCGACTTTCTCCGCTTTTTCCATCGCCATGCGGATGTGCCGGCGCGCAAGCGTCGTCTTGGCGAAGTCGAGCCATTTTTGCTTCGGCGCGGCCGATTTTTTCGTCACTATCTCGACAATGTCTCCGTTATTAAGGGGAGTGTCAAGCGCCACCATTTTTCCGTTTACTTTAGAGGCAAAGACATGGTCGCCGATGTCGGAGTGTATCGCGTAGGCAAAGTCGATAGAGCTTGAGTTCGACGGCAGGTCGACCACGTCGCCTGTCGGTGTAAAAACAAAGACGCGCGCTGTAAAGATATCGGTTTTCAGCGTCGTTTCAAAATCCGGGTCCTCCGAATCTTCGCTTAAATCCTCCAGCCACTCGGGGCCTCCTTGCGCGCCGTATCGCGCGCGCTTGGAATCATTTTCTTTATCTGTTTTTGGAATAGGCGTCATTTTGCGGAAGCTCGGGATAAGGCTCTTTATCCAATCAAAGCTCGTACCGCGCCCCTCCGCGGCCTTTGCCGACGACGGGTCTTTATAAATGACGTGTGCGGTTATGCCGAACTCCGCCTCTTTGTGCATTTCTTCAGTGCGTATCTGCACCTCCACAATTCCGCCGTCGCCGGAAAAGACGGTAGTGTGCAATGATTGATAGCCGTTCGGCTTGGGGAAGGCGATATAGTCTTTTATTTTATTCGGCAGCGGCTGCCAAAGATTATTTACAAGCCCAAGCACGCGATAGCAGTCCGGTATGTCTTTGACGATAACGCGCAGAGCGGCGATGTCGTAAATTTTGTCGATGTCACCGCCCTTGCGCTGAAGCTTGCGCCACATGCTGTACAATCCTTTGACCCTATAGTCGCTGTGGAAGCCTGTCATGCCTTCTTTTGCGACCTCTTTGCGCAGGGTGCGCGACATCTTTTCGAGCCGTTCGAACGTCTCTTTAGACCGCTCGGCTAAAAGCTGTTTCGTTTCGACAAACTCTTTCGGGAACGCGTTTTCAAACGCCAAATCCTCTAATTGCCGGCGCACCATCCCCATGCCGAGCCGGTGCGCTATAGCAGCGTAAATCTCCAAGGTTTCAAGCGCGATGCGCGTGCGCTTCTCAGCCGGGACATGGCGCAGCGTGCGCATATTGTGCAGGCGGTCCATCAGCTTGATGATAAGCACGCGCGCGTCCTTGCCGGTGGCTACAAGGAGCTTGCGCAAACTTTCTCGGTGGCGCTCCGCTCCGCGGTACTTCAGGTGGCCGAGCTTGGTAACGCCCTCAACCAAAAAACGTATTTCTTTACCGAACTCGGCTTCTATTGTTTCAGGCTTAATGTTGGCATCTTCTATACAGTCGTGCAAAAGACCGGCCGCAACCGTCTTGGCACCCATGCCCAAACCTGCGAGACCTTTGGCGGTTTCAACAAGATGCACCAGATACGGCTCTCCGCTAAAGCGCTTGTGCTCTTTGTGAGCCTCGGCGGCAAAATCGTAGGCTTTTTCCACAAGCGCCAAATCATCCTTGGTAGGCGCCCCCATCCGGGTCAGTATTTCCTTAACGCTCTCCATTCTTCTTATACTACCTTTTTTGAGCCTAAAAATAAGGGCCTATTGACCCCTTGACAAATCTGTTGTATGGGTGTATACTTGTATTTAGGTTCATCAGTTCATCAAATAGGGAGGCCGTCATGGCTGAATACACAATCAACGAAGGCCTCTATGCGCAGGCAATAGAGGAACTTAAACAGAATTGGGGTACGGATGCGAAGCAAATCTTTTTTCATTCTTGGAACCTTGCAACGCAGAATCATGAAAACAACGCCCCCAAGATGACATCTCTCAATCTTCCCCCTATCCGTGGTATGGAAGACCTAAGGCAGAAAATGATCAAAGAACACGCCGATACCTTTCAGATCATTAAGGACATCCACCGCGAAGGTCTTATTGGACTCTTCACGATGGAAAAGGGCATCAGCCGATCTACGGCCGAGCAAATCGTCGACAAGCACGTCCTCATTCACTAAGGTCCGCAACAACCTCGATGTTGCAAAAGCCCCGACTTCGGTCGGGGCTTTACTATTTCTACTCGGCTTTTTTCTTGGTAAAGCCCCGGCGCTTTTTTTCTTCCTTCAAAATTTCTAGCGCTCTTGGGAGTTCGATTTCGTACACATCGTCTTTTTTGAGCGAGCGAAAGTCGGCTTTGGGTTTTGTGTGGTGCGCGATATACGGGCCGAAGCGGCCTATGTTGGCAATAACATTCTCGCCGGTTTCCGGATGCTCTCCGAGCACCCGCGGGAGCGAGAGGTACACCGCCGCGTCCTCAACGGTTACCGTTGCGGGGTCTTTTTCTTTCGGCACCGACGAGCGTTTCGGTTTCGGTTTTTTACTCTTGCCGTTGCCTTCAGGCATCTCGCCGAGTTGCACGTACGGGCCAAAGCGACCTGACATTACGTATATATTCTCGCCGGAGTCAGGGTGCGTGCCTATAGGTTTCTGGGGCTCGTTTGAGATTATTTCGCCACTGGAAGTCCGCGCGCCCATGCAATCGGGGAAGCGGTTACACGACATAAACTTGCCCTGGCGCGAAAGTTTAAACACCATCGGCGCTTGGCAGACCGGGCACAGATACTCCGCCGGGGCGGGTCCGAGGTCGGTAATCTTGCCCGCTTCTTTATCTTTTTTCTTTACCTCCTTTAGAAACGGGGTGTAAAAGTCTTTTAATGTTTTCGTGTACTCGCGTTTGCCTTCGGCGATTTCGTCGAGCTCGTCCTCCATTTCGGCGGTAAAGGTGTCGCTGATGTAGGTGGGGAAGTACTCCTCAAGAAAGCTCGACACCACGTCGCCGGTGTCGGTCGGCTTAAGCGAGCGACCCTCCTTTTCCACATAACCGCGCGCGTCAAGAGTCTTCATGATGCTGGCGTAGGTGCTGGGGCGTCCGATGCCGCGCTTTTCCAGCTCTTTGACCAGTCCTGCTTCAGTGTAGCGGGGCGGCGGCGTAGTCTGTTTCTCTTCCGCGCTTACGTTGTTGATTGTAAGTTGTTCGTTGTTTGCTACTTTCGGCAGTTCTACATCCTCGCCGCGCGCATCCGGGTCGGCCTTAAGCCACCCGTCAAAAATAACGCGCGAGCCGGTCGCGGCAAATACAGGAACAGATTTGTCTTGTGTCTTTGCTTCTATCTTGCTGCGCAAAATTTTGGCGTCGGACATCTGTGATGCTACCGCCCGCGCCCAAATAAGCTCATAGAGCTTTTTTTGTTCCGGCGTGGCGCCGGCGGACTCCTTTTCCACATGAGTAGGGCGGATAGCCTCATGCGCCTCCTGCGCGCTTTTAGATTTCTGCGCAAAGGCACGCGACTCGGCGTACTCTTTGCCGAACTTCTTTTCAACCTCGGCGACTATCGCCGCGCGCGCCGGAAGCCCGAGGTTTACCGAGTCGGTGCGCATGTAGGTAATGTGTCCCGCCTCGTACAATTTTTGCGCGATGCGCATGGTGTTGGATGGCGAGAGTCCCAACCGCGAGCTGGCGGTCTGCTGGAGCGTCGAGGTGGTAAACGGCGGCCGGCACTGGCGCTTTGCTTCCGCTTCGGAAACATCCGATATTTTGAGCCCGTCTTTTTTGACCGCATCTATAATCTTGTCCGCCTCGGCTTTCTTCTTTGGTTCCTCCGCGCAGGTCAGAAGCAAAGTCGAACCTTGATGCGTTTTGGTGTCGGCCGTTATGACAAAATAAGTTTCCGGCACGAACGCGCGTATCTCGCGCTCGCGCTCCATCAGTATCCGCAGCGCTGGCGATTGCACGCGGCCTGCAGAGAGACCGTAGCGCACCTTTTTCCAAATCAGACCTGACAGGTCATAACCCACCAAGCGGTCGAGCACCCGCCGCGCCTCCTGCGCGTAGCGCAAGTTTTGGTCTATCGGGCGCGGGTGCTCAACAGCTTCGGCAATGGCCTCTTTCGTAATTTCGTTAAAGACGATGCGTTCCGGCTTTTTGAGCCCGAGTTCCTCGCCGATATGCCAGGCAATAGCCTCGCCTTCGCGGTCGGGGTCGGTCGCGAGCATAACCTCATCGGCCTCCTCAGCGAGCCCGCGCAATTCGGCAATAACCTTTTGTTTGCCGGGCACTACTTCGTAGTGGGGGATAAAGCCGCCTTCGATGTCGATGGCTTTTTTGTTGCTCTTGGGCAAGTCGCGCACGTGGCCCACCGATGCGCGCACGACAAAGTCGCCCGACTTGTCGATTTCTTTCAGATATTTTTCAATTGTCTTTGCTTTCGCAGGCGACTCGACGATTACTAGTTTCATACTATGAGATGCATTGATACCGTATCAGCGTACCACATGTCAAATCCGCGCAAGAAAAAACCGGCGCATATGCGCCGGCGGCAGTTTTAGATTTCGGATGTTTTTTTGAACGGCTTCTCGTACATTTCTTCGCGCGCGATGTACGCGATAGTTTCGAACGGGCAGTCCTTCGTCGGCTCGGGGAACGGGGAGAGCGCGCCGCCGATATTAAAATCGGTATCTTGGTACCCGCGAGCAGTTCTTTCGCGCGTTGAGACGCTGAGCGGCATTCCGTACTGCCGCCGCATTGATCCCGCCTGGTAGAGCGGCGCGTCAGGTTGGTTTTCTAAGACCGGTGCCGCGGAGTCGTTATCGCGCGACTTGCGCTGTTTAACGGAGTTTACGATGCCTCCTCCTCGGTCGCCTGCTTTTCTCGGCCCGTGCTGCTGAGCTGATAGCGGTTCTATGCCGTTCCTGCGGTTTTCGATCGGCCGTTTCCAGTACATCTTCAGTCGGGTCGAGATGCCGGCCAGTTGGCCGGTTGTGAGCCCCCATCGTTTCATCGCAGATTTTCGGTTTCCGCCGGCGAGATAATAGGCTTTGATTTCAAGATCGCGCTTGTCGTTTTCGCTCATTACATCTTCTCCTTGTGATGAACCTCTATTTGCACCGTACTACACTCTTTCGATTTTGCCTAGCCGCTCTGTGATGAGCCCGCGGATGAGTAGGGAGGAGAGCGCGATGTTGGCATCCTGCGCGGAGAGGCCGGAGCTTTCTATCAGCTCGTCGCGCACCAGGGGCTCCACCAGCGCGTGCAGAGTTTTTGCCTCGGCTTCGCTTAGGTCAGTCGGAAGAGCCTTCTGTTTTGGAGTGTCTAAAGGTTTGATGCCGAGCGCCTGCAAAATATCGTCGGCAGTGCGCACCAGCGTGGCGCCCTCGCGGATAAGACGGTTGACACCCGCGCCTGTCTCGCGCCCCAGCTCGTGGGGGATAGCGAGTACCTCGCGGTTGTAGTCGAGCGCGAGCCGCGCGGTGATAAGCGTGCCGGACTTTTCTCCCGCTTCTATTATGAGCGCGGCCGTACACATGCCGGCGCTGATGCGGTTGCGCTTGGGGAAGTCATATATAGCTGCCTTGTGCGGGCCCTTATCCTCGCTTATAAGCGCGCCACCGCGCGCCAAAATTCGCTGTGCTATAGGCTTGTTAGTCGATGGATAAATGCTTGCATCATCCAGCGATGATGGTAAAACCGCGACCGTATGCAGCCCTACATCCATCGCGGCTTTGTGCGCCTCGGAGTCTATGCCGAGCGCCATGCCGGAGACTATCGCCACGGGGTATCCGGCTAAACCGGCAATGAGCTGTTGGCAGACGCGCCTTCCATATATAGAGGTGGCTCGAGAGCCGACAACGCACAAGTATAAATGTCCTTTTGGCGGCAACTCACCGCGGATATAGAGTGTCTTCGGCTTATCCGGAATTTCCTTTAAAAGCGGCGGAAACTCCCGCGGGAGCAGTTGGCGTATATGGTAAGGCATTGTAATCTATTATATATGCTCGATATCAAATTTATCCGCGAGAACGCCGATTTGATTACGGCGGGCGCCAAGAAAAAGCATCTCACAATTGACATCAGTAAATTGCTTACGGTTGATGATAAGCGACGCAACATTTTAACCGAGGTCGAGAACATGCGCGCCAAGCAAAACGATACCAACGACGCGGTGGTCAAGGCGAACCCCGGCGAGCGCGTCGACCTTATCGCGCAGATGAAGAGGCTAAAAGAAAATCTGCAAAAAAAAGAAAAAGAGCTGCAAGAAGTGGAGCATGAGTGGCAGTTGTTGATGGTGCAGGTGCCGAACCTACCGGACCTATCGGTGCCCGAGGGTAGCTCCGATGCCGACAATGTCGAGGTGCGAGTGTGGGGAGAAAAGCCTGTAATCGCAAACCCTAAGAGTCACACAGAACTGATGCAAAACCTCGGCATGGCTGATTTTGAGCGCGGCACTAAGGTGTCCGGGTTCCGTGGTTATATTTTAAAAGGCGATGGCGCGCTGCTCAACTACGCGGTGTGGAATTTTGTGCAGGACCATTTTGTCAAAAAAGGCGGCTTTACTCCGATGCTCGTGCCGTCGATGGTTAAGCGCGTCGCCTTCCTCGGTACCGGTTACTTGCCGCAAGGCGAGGAGGATTTGTACAAAACGCAGGACGGCGATTTTTTGGCGGGCACCGGCGAGGTGGCGACTATGGCGTACCACCTCAATGAGACGCTCGACAAAAAAGATTTGCCGCTCAAATTCGTCTCTTTTTCGCCTTGCTTCAGGCGCGAGGCTGGGAGCCACGGCAAAGATACCAAGGGCTTGATGCGCGTGCACGAGTTCTTTAAGTTTGAACAGGTGGTGCTCTGCGAGGCGAGCCATGAGGAGTCGGTGCGTTTGCACGAGGAGCTGACAAAAAATGCCGAGGAACTCCTACAGGCACTCAACCTGCCGTACCGTGTCGTTATAAACTGCGGCGGCGATTTGGGTTTGGGGCAGGTTAAAAAATACGATATCGAATCCTGGGTGCCCAGCGAACGCAAGTACCGCGAGACGCACAGCTCATCGTACTTCCACGACTTCCAGACGCGCAGGCTCAATATCCGCTACCGTGATGACCAAGGCAGCCTGCAATACGCGCACTCGCTCAACAACACCGCGCTCGCGACCCCGCGCATACTCATTTCAATCATCGAAAACAACCAGAACGAAGACGGCTCAATTAACGTCCCCGAAGCACTGCGCTCCTACTTAGGAAAGGACAAGATTTCTAAATAACTATGGCCCGTGTCGAACTGCCGGAGTCGAGACTGAGCGCACGCAAGCGCCGCAGATTTGTGCGTATCGCCGCCGGGCTTATTGTTTTTTTACTATTTATATCGTCCGGTTTAGTAGGTCTGACATACTGGTCGGAACTGCAGATAAAAGATGTTGCGGTAAGCGGTGCACAGACGCTATCCTCCGGCACAGTAGAAACTTTTGCGCGCGACCGCCTAGCGGGCGAGTACTGGTATGTATTTTCCAAAAGCAATATTTTTTTGTACCCCAAACAGCAAATCGCCGCGGACCTTATACAAGCGTATCCGGTGCTCGCGAGCGCCGATGTGCACGCGGTGGACTTTCATACAATCGCGGTCAACTTAGTTGAGAGGGAACCGCGCGCGCTTTGGTGTATGCAAGATGAAAGATGTCTGTTTATGGATGAAAACGGCGTTGCGTACGGCGAGGCGCCGACTTTTTCCGAGCCGGTGTACTTAAGTTATTACGGTACTACCACAGGCGAAGCATTGCCCAAGCAATATCTGACACCGGAGCAATTTCAGTCGCTCTCGGCGTTGGTTGATGCATTGGCGCAAAAAATTTCTGACAGCGCTATTGTCGCAGTTGATGTCGATACAAATAAAGATGTAAGTGTACGGTTTGCAAATAGTTTTACACTGCGCTTCGCTCTCTCCGACGCCGGCGGTGATATTTTTGAACGCTTCAGTCTGGCGCTTACCTCAGAGCCGATGAAGGCGCACAAACTCAGCGATTTTGAGTATCTTGACTTGCGCTTCGGCGACAAGCTGTATTACAAGCTCAAATAAAAAAACGCGACTCTTGCGAGCCGCGTTATTTATCGTTTAGGCCAGTTCGGCGTTTTGCCACGGCTGTGGCTTTGGCTTCGGAACGTATGTCTTGTTCGCGGCAACATCTGTTCCAAAGGCCACTCGGGCCGCGTGCTCGTCTGCGACCCCTTGCGACCTGCCACGGCCTTGGTCGAAGTTGTCGTCGAGTGGAGGTTGCCCGGCAACCACGTTGCGGACGTTTTGGAAAAACCGTGCGATGCTGTTTATACCCATGCTTCTCTCCCAGTTAGATTCAGCCTGCTTCTAGTTGACATAATGCATTTATAAGGTAAAAATGTCAACTACTGCTTGTGAATAACTTTTGGGAGAAATTGCCGAAGCCGTTTTTTGCGTTGGCGCCGCTGGCGAACGTTACCGACGCGGCTTTTCGCCGTCTTATCGCAAAATATTCAAAACTTGGACACGGGGTGTCCAAGTTTGTGATGTACACCGAATTTGTTTCGGCCGACGGCCTGTGCTTAGCGGGGGAGGAGGGTCGAGCCAAGCTTATGCGCGATTTGGTTTTTAGCGATGCGGAGCGGCCGATAGTCGCTCAGTTTTTTACCTCCACGCCCGAGCATATGGAAAAGGCTGCCGCTCTAGCGGCTGAGCTGGGGTTCGATGGCGTGGATATCAACATGGGCTGTCCGGATAAGGCGATAGAAAAGCAGAATGCCGGAGCAAAACTGATACTCAACCCAAAGCGGGCACAGGAGCTTATTGCAGCTGCCAAGCGCGGAGCGCCCAATTTGCCGGTGTCGGTCAAAACCCGCCTCGGTTACAACAGAGATGTTTTAGAGGAATGGTTGCCCGCGCTTCTAGCCGCAAAACCCGCCGCAGTTGTTATCCATGCGCGCACGCGCAAAGAGATGTCTAAAGTGCCGGCGCGATGGGAGCGGATTAAGCGCGCGGTCGAAATCCGCGACGGACTCGGCAGTGATACTTTAATAATCGGCAATGGCGATTTAAAAGATTTAGAAGATGCAGGACAAAAAATAAAAGAAACCGGCGCGGACGGAGCAATGCTCGGCCGGGCCATTTTTGGAAGGCCGTGGTTGTTTAGTGAGGCGGAAAGTGTCCAAGAAAAAGTCCTCGGGTCAGCCTCCGTCCTCAACCAGACTATTTTCTCGCCCACTTTCCGCCTCCAAGTGCTTGTGGAGCACACTAAGTTATTTGAAAAGTTGCTTGGAGATGTAAAAAGCTTCGCGATTATGAAAAAGCATTTCAAAGCCTACTGCGAGGGCTTCCCCGGCGCCAAAGAACTGCGGGTGCAGCTTATGGAGGCAACAAATGCTGCAGAGGTGGAATCTATAGTAGAAAAGTTCCTTTTTTGATAACATGGCTGACAGATAAGTCTGTAAGAATGGAGATCCAAAATGCAGAATATAATGCATTTGTCTAAGCAGGATATGGGTCGTGTTGTCAGCGCTCAGCGCCAGCTCCGCTTGTATCCGTTATGCCTGGAGGCGCTCTTGCGGCTAGCCGAAAGAGATCGGGTCGTAAGCGAAAGTGCTCTCGCGATCGAAATGGGCTTTAGCCGCTCTAATCACTCGGGAATAGGGAGGGTATGGCGCACTCACCCGGTACTCAGGGGAATTGTCATACACTACAATAGAATCATGTCCAAGAAGCATAAAACGCACTTGCGGGATAAATTCAAATCCCGTCAAATACCGCCGGCGGTCTGACCGCCGGCCTTTTTCTTTTGCCTTCTGCCGGCTACGCGATATAGTGTACCCAGACAGTATTGGAGGATAGTGTATGTCAAAGAACGCAACTCTCTCTGATGTATGCAAAAGCCCCGCCCTTGAAGTGAGGCTTACAGAAGCAGCAGCCGAACTAAAAAAACACGACGTGAGCGTGACGTGTTCGAATCTCGCGTCGGTCCTTCAACTTTCCTATAACCATGTCAAGAAATACCTATGGTATTTTTCGGACCTTAAAAAGGAGTTGGGGGTCGTCCGCGGTAAGGTCTACAAAAAAGACACGCCGCACCATGTAAAACAAAGGAAGATTCCGCCGGCCGGCGAAATTGACGACCACGAAAAAAACGGGATTGAACGCAGAGTCACAAGCGGGGCGGAGGACCCTCTACTTGCTCTTTTGCGGCAAAAGCACCCCGAGCGCGTCTAGAAGGCTTTCAGAGAAATCTGGAGCCTTTTTCTTTTACTAATGACAAACTGTATACTTACCCCATGGCTAAAAAGGGGAGTATTGATGAACGGGCGCCGATGGCGCTTTACCGCAAGTACCGGCCTTCGGATTTTAGCGAGGTGCGCGGGCAGGCGGAAATTGTGTCGGTGTTGGAGGCCGCGGTTAAGGGCGGCAAAATCGCCCACGCATACCTCTTTGCCGGCGGGCGCGGCACGGGCAAAACATCAATGGCGCGGATTTTGGCGCGCTCGCTCGGCACGGACGAGCAGGATATATACGAGATGGACGCCGCCAGCAACCGCGGCATTGATGAGATACGCGAGTTGCGCGATGGCGTGGCGACTTTGCCGTTCAGCTCAAAATACAAATTTTACATAATCGACGAGGCGCACGCGCTCACGCGCGACGCGTGGGGCGCACTGCTTAAAACACTAGAGGAGCCGCCGGCGCACGTAATCTTTGTACTCGCCACGACCGAGCTTGACCGCGTGCCGGAGACCATCACCTCGCGCTGCCAGACCTTTAGCTTTAAAAAGCCGTCGCATGAAACGCTCAAAAAACTCGCGCTCGATGTGGCTAAAAAAGAAGGTGCTTCGCTGCAGCCGGCTGGAGCGGAGCTTATTGCGCTCATGGGCGAGGGTTCCTTCCGCGACACGCTCGGAATTTTACAAAAAGTGCTTACCGTCTCGTCGGACGGAAAACTGACCGAAGAGGAGGTAGGCAAGGTGGTCGGTGCGCCGCGCGGCGAGCTGGTAAACGCCTTTTTGCAGGCGCTTGCCGCCAAAGATATATCCGGCGCTGTTGAGGCATTCCACAATGCGTCGCATAACGGCTCGGAGCCGAAAGTGTTTGCGCTTCTTGCTATCGCAAAGGTGCGGGCGGTTCTGCTCCTGCGTTTTGCGCCGAAGTTAAAAAAAGAACTGGAGGGCCAGTTCGGCGGGGATGATTTAAAAATACTGGAGAACCTTGCGGGCAAAGATGGTGTTGCCATAAACGCCGCGCTCCTCGCCGAGCTCCTAACCGCGCTTATAGAAATGAACCGCGCCCCGCTCCCGCAAATCCACCTCGAGCTTGCGCTGTACCGCGCGCTGGGCGAGCAAAAATAGCAATAATTTGATATTGTCTAGTTGTGTTGCAGAGATATTGGGAGATCGTCTAATGGTAGGACAGCGGCCTTTGAAGCCGTGAATCATGGTTCGAATCCATGTCTCCCAGCCAAATTATAAGGAAACTTTTATGCACCAAAAAAGTTGAAAGAGGTATGAGCAGAAATCCGTACATCAATGCGTTTTTGGCAGGACTTTACATCGTCTTCGTCGTGCTCCTAATTACCTACGGCCCCACCTACGTCAGAGACAAGCCGGACACTATCCTCGCGCCGATGGCGATGCTCTCCCTACTCGTCTTCTCGGTCGCCCTCATGGGCTATCTTTTCTTTCTCCAGCCCATCCAGATGTACTTGGACGGGCAAAAAAGCGAGGCGGTGGAGCTATTTACCAAAACGCTTGGGACATTTGCCGTAATCACCGGCGTCATTCTCACCATCGCATTTGTTGTCTGATGTATTTGGTCTATATACTCCAGTGCGGAGATAAGTCTTTGTACACTGGGATAACGACCGACCTCAAACGGCGGTTTGCCGAGCACAAGGCGGGTAAGGGCGGACACTACACCGCCGCAAAAGGTGTGGTTAAAATAGTTTATAGTGAAAAACACGCCGACCGTTCGTCTGCTTCCAAACGGGAGGCGGAGATAAAAAGCTGGCCGAGAAAAAAGAAACTCAATTTGCTACAATAAGCCCATGAACAAACTAGGGACGAATTTTGCGGTATTTGTTTTGTTTTTCGGGGTTGCAGTCGTAGAATCGGTGCAGACTCAAGACTGGCTTAAGGTTGTATTTTGGATTGCCATCGGGCTGGTGTTCCTCTGGGCGGATCTAAAAAAATCTTAGTTTTGGTGCGATATACTTAAGAGGCAATGCGCCCATTTAAAAAAACGTACGGGTATTTTATTACGCTGCCCGACCGCTTCTACCCGTTTTCCTGCAAGGTGGGAGGGCGATGGGTGCGCGGCCGGCGCTCCTACGAGCAAGCGGCCGCCCGCGCGTTCAAAATGTACGGCTTGGGCCGGTTGGGCTACAAGCTCACGCTGTACCGCGAGCTGTTTCATTTTGCGGGGTCCGTCATACTTATCATGTCGGCCGCGATGATTTCGAAGACATTTTTTGGAAGCGAAACGGCGCTGTACGTTTTGCTTTGGACGGCAATTGCCGCTCTGTCGTTCCAGGAATTTTACGTGCACCCAAAAAAATACGGCCAGCATGTCAGGAAGGGAGTTATTGATTGGTTTACCTGGGTTGTACCCATAGCTCTTTACGTTTTCCTTTTGGGCGGTGGTACAATGTGAGCATAATAGCTCATTAATTATTTTATGAGTCAATACACTATAGGTCAGTCTTCGTTAGCGCACCTGCTGTTTTCCGACAAACGGAGCGCGTGGCTCTGGCTCGTTATCCGCCTGTATCTAGGATACGAGTGGCTCACGGCCGGGTGGGACAAAGTCAACAGTCCTGCGTGGGTCGGCGACCAGGCGGGCGCCGGACTCAGCGGGTTTTTGGGCGGTGCGCTTAAAAAGACAGCGGAGTTCTGCCAGCCTGCGCCGGCGCCGTGCCATCCGGACGTGCAGATGTGGTACGCGTGGTTTGTACAGAATGTCGCTCTGCCGAACGCGCAGGTCTTCTCCTATATGGTCGCGTACGGCGAACTGTTGGTCGGCATCGCGCTCATATTGGGATTCCTGACCGGAGTCTCCGTCTTCTTCGGGATGTTTATGAATCTCAACTTTATGCTCGCCGGCAGCGTCTCCATCAACCCGATTTGGTTTACGCTCGGGCTTGGGCTCCTGTTCGCGTGGCGCATCTCCGGCTACATCGGGCTGGACCGCTATGTTCTGCCAATCGTCAGCAAATCACTGAGAAAAAGGAGTACCTAGACTGTTCTCATAAGAGAAACAAGTTTGGGGAATTGTAAAGAGCGTGGTAAGCTGGCACGATGCAACGCGGAGAGGTTATCGTGCGGTTTGAGAAGGTCTCTTTTGATTTCGGAGTCAAAAAGCCCATTCTCCAAGCGGTGGATTTTTCGATCCGCCGGGGCACTAAGATTACCCTCATGGGCCAAAACGGGGCGGGAAAGTCCACCATTTTCGGACTCATAACCAGCGCATTCGAGCCTCATGGCGGACTGATACACCTCTCCCACGGCCTTACCATCGCAACGTCCCGCCAGGTCATTCCTGCGCAGGAGATGGAGCTCTCTGTACGCGAGTTTTTTGAGAGCGTGTTTGCCAAAAAAATATACGCCATCGACCCGCGCATAGAAAAGGTTCTGGAAGCGGTCAACTTGCACGCTCCGCTGGATAAAAAAATAGGCACCTTTTCCGGCGGGCAGCAGGCGCGCCTACTGCTTGCGCAAGCGCTTATACAAAATCCGGACCTTCTGCTCCTGGATGAGCCGACCAACAACCTCGACAAAGCGGGGATAGAGCATCTAACCAAGTTTTTGAAAGAATATAAAAAGACAGTCATCGTTATTTCCCACGAAGCGGCATTCTTAAACGCGTTCACCTACGGCGTGCTGTATCTGGATGTGCATACGCACAAAGTGGAGCAGTATGTCGGCAACTACCTTGATGTGGTCAAAGACATCACCGCGCGTATAGAAAAAGAAAACCGCCGCAATGCGCTCCTTGCAAAAGAGATTCAGGAAAACAAGGACAAATCCAACTTCTTCGCCAACAAAGGCGGGCAGATGCGCATGGTCGCCAAACGCATGAGGGAAAAGGCCGCCGAGCTTGAGGAGGAGATGGTCGACGTGCGCAAAGAAGACAAGACCATCCGCTCATTTAGGATTCCTGCCGGAGAAACGCCGCCCGGCGACCTTATTGCCATTACAGGTTTTTTAACGATAAAAAACCACAAGCCGGTCGAGCGCAAAGCCAAGTTGTCACTGCGCAAAAACCAGCACCTCATTCTGAAAGGTCCAAACGGCATCGGCAAATCAACTCTCCTGCAGGCTATCGCTTCGGGCAAGGCAAAAGGAGCCAAGGTTACAAAAGGCGTTACCGTCGGCTACTACCGGCAGGACTTTTCTAACCTCGATTTTGATAAAACCGTATACGAAGAGCTTTCTGCTGTTCTGGATCGCCCGATAGAGGAGGATGTACGCAAAGTGGCGGCGGGTTTTTTGATTTCCGGGGAGATATTTCACTCTAAAATAGGTTCGCTATCGGAAGGACAAAAGGGCTTGGTTGCCTTTGCGCGCTTGGTGTTGCTCCGCCCAGGGCTCCTAATACTCGACGAGCCGACCAACCATATAAACTTCCGCCATCTGCCCGTCATAGCCGAGGCGCTCGATGCGTACGAGGGCGCGATGATACTTGTCTCCCACGTGCCGAGTTTTGTGGAAAAAATCCGCATTGACGAGGTTTTAGATTTGGAAAAATAATTATGGCGCAGTATGACGTAATAGTGATAGGCGGCGGGGCGTCGGGGCTCATGGCAGCGGGACGCGCGGCTGAGCGCGGCTCGCGCGTGCTCTTGTTGGAAAAAAATAAAAAACTGGGGGAGAAGCTCGGTATCTCAGGCGGCGGCCGATGTAATATAACTAACGCCGAGGAAGACGTGCGCGTGTTTGCCGCCATGTACGGCAAGGCGGAGCAGTTTTTGTACTCGCTTTTTGCGCAGTTCGGGGTCAAAGATACTTTTAAATTTTTTGAGTCGCGCGGGCTCCCGCTGGTGGTGCAAGCGCGCAAGCGCGCGTTCCCCCTCAGCGAAAAGGCGGGCGATGTTATAAAAGTTTTGGAAGAGTATGTGCGCGGCGGCGGCGCGGTTGTGCGCACCGGCTCGGCGGTTACTAAAATTGTTTCAGACAAAACGGGCATCAGCGCGGTGTACTGCGGCAAGGCGGAGCACCGCGCCAAGTCCTATATCCTAGCGACCGGCAGTGTCTCGCACCCCGAGACCGGCTCTACCGGCGATGGTTTTGAGTGGCTGCGCGAGCTCGGCCACACCGTTGCGGCGCCGACACCGACCATCGTGCCACTTAGGGTAGCGGAGAAATGGTCCAAAACATTGTCGGGCACCTCGTTGTCTTTTATGAAAATAACCTTTTTTGTCGACGGTAAAAAAGCTTTTTCCAAAACAGGCAAGATTTTGTTTACCCACTTTGGCCTCTCGGGTCCGCTGATACTTAACTGCGCCTCGGAAGTGGCCGACCTTCTGCATAGCGGAGCAGTGACAGCCGCCATCGATGCTTATCCGCATACCGATTTAGGGTCATTGGAAAAAACAATAATTGCCGCGTTTGATAAAAACAAAAACAAATCGCTCAAAAATATTATTAAAGAGGTGGTACCCGATGGCACGCACAAAGGCGTGCTGATGCTGCTTGAAGATAAAATGGATATTACTAAAAAAGTTCATTCGGTAACCAAAGAGGAGCGAAGGGTGCTGGTGCGATTGCTCAAGGCGCTCCCGCTCACGATTGAAGGTTTGATGGGTTTTGACCGCGCTGTCATTGCCGATGGCGGCGTGCCGCTTAGTGAGATAGACACCAAAACCCTGCGTTCAAAAAAAGTGCCGAACCTGTTTATTACCGGCGACCTCCTGCACATTAAACGCCCGTCCGGCGGATACTCTCTACAACTGTGCTGGACAACCGGATGGGTTGCGGGCAATACTGCATAATCAATATGAAACAGAACAAGATATTTGCTTATGGGCGGCATGCGGTGCGTGACGCTTTGCTATATGCGCCGCGCGCGCTGACCAAGGTGTACCTCGACGTTAAAATGGTGGATACCAAACTGCGCCGTCAAGTAGAGGAGGCGGGCGTACCCACTGCAAAGCTATCCGATGGTATGGCGCGCTCCGATATGCGCAGCGGCACCGCGCATCAGGGCGTCATCGGCTCGATTTCCATACCTCAGCTGATGCTCCCGTATCACAAGTTCTTGGAAGGACTTGAGGCGACGCCGGGCACTATGCTGGTGCTGCTCAACGGCGTGCAAGACCCGCACAACGTCGGCGCTATCATCCGCACAGCTGCAGGCTTTGGCGCGACGGCGGTATTAATGCCAGAAAAAGGACAGGCGCCGGTAACTGGCGCGGTGATTAAGGTGTCGGCAGGGATGGCGTTCCGCTTGCCGTTGGTGACTATCGGGAATGTTAAGCAGACCGTGCTCGACCTCAAGAAAAAAGGTTTTAAAGTCTACTCGCTGGCAGGGGAGGGCGCTCAAAACATAGTCACCGAGGCGTTCGGCGGACCGGCAGTCTTTATATTGGGCAATGAGGGGAGCGGCATCCCCGAGGATATCCGCAAAATCTCGGACACCGTACTTTCTATCCCTATGGACCCCAAGTGTGAGTCCTTAAACGTAGCCGCCGCAGCCGCCGTAGCCCTGCATGCTTGGTCATCCAAGAGGGCTTGACTTAAAACTACAGGCATGCCAACATAGGGGGGTCTAAAAGACTAGGAAACGAAGGTCGGGGTTTCTCAACAGAAAAAACAAACAACAAGATGCAAGGAATAATTAAGACTTTGACGGACCGTGGGTTCGGATTCATCTCTCGCGATGGCGAGACGAAGGATCTGTTTTTCCACTCTAAGGACCTCAATGGCGTAACTTTCGAAGAGCTCAAGGTAGGCGACAAGCTTTCCTTTGAAGTTTCGGAAGGCCAAAAGGGACCGGCTGCCGTCAACGTATCTCGCGCCTAAGCGCGTAGAACAAAAAGCCGCTGAGGGTAAAACCTCAGCGGCTTTTTGCGTGGTAAAATTTTAGGAATGAGTTTAGCGGATGATTTGCGTAAGGTGGTGCGCGGGGAGGTTGATGACACTCCGGCGGCTTTGGAAAAAAGCTCGCGCGATGCAGGCCTTTTCCGCGTTGTGCCAAAGGTGGTGGTGCGTCCGGCGGACGCGCGTGATATCTGTGATGTCGTGAAATTTATAAACGAAAAAAAGCGAACTCCTAAAACCGATATCTCTATTACCGCACGCTCGGGCGGCACCGACATGTCCGGAGGCCCCTTAAGCGACTCGATTGTATTGGACATGACCGCGCATATCAACAAATTGCTCGAACTAGGCGTGGAAGAGGCGATAGTCGAGCCGGGGATGTACTTTCGGGATTTTGACAAAGAAACAAAGAAGAAAAATTTGGAGCTCCCGAGCTACACCGCAAGCCGCGAGATAAACACCGTGGGCGGCATGGTGGCCAACGACTCAGGCGGAGAAAAGAATCTCAAATACGGCAAGACCGCGCGGTATGTCGATGGATTGGAGGTTGTGCTCGCCGACGGCAATGTGCACACGCTTAAGAATTTACAAGGCGAAGAGCTCACACAAAAACTTGCCGAGCAATCGTATGAGGGAGACATCTACCGCCGTGTTTCGGCGCTCGTCGGCACTCCCGCGCATGCGGCGGTTATAAAGGCGGCAAAACCGCAGGTGGAAAAGAACTCCTCAGGCTACGCGCTGTGGGATATCGGCGATGGAAAACAGTCGCTCAACCTCGCTCGGCTTATGACAGGCTCGCAGGGCACGCTCGGCATTATCACCAAAATCCACTTTAAGCTGGTGCACCCGAAGCCCTACTCGTCGATGGTTGTGCTGTTTCTCGACAAATTTTCGGAGTTGGCGGAGGTGGTCCCGGAAGTGCTCGCACATTCTCCTGACAGTTTTGAGTCGTACGATGACCATACCTTTTCCATCGCGATGCGCTATCTCCCAGAGTTGGCGGTACAAATGAAGGCTGGCATGATAGGGCTGGGCATTTCTTTTTTGCCCGAACTGTGGATGGCGCTGACAGGAGGCATTCCTAAACTCATACTGCTGGTCGAGTTCCGTGCAGATACACAGGAGGAGGCTTTAGCAAAAGCCGACCATCTTGCCAAAGAGGCAAAACACAACCGCCAGCATGTTGGCGTGCGCGTTATCAAAAACGAGTCCGGAGCAAAAAAGTACTGGGCGGTGCGGCGCGAGAGCTTTAACCTTCTGCGCAAAAAGGTAAAGAACCGCCGCACTGCGCCGTTTTTTGACGATTTCGTGGTACCGCCGCTTAAACTGCCGGAGTTTTTGCCGAAGCTCGAAGAAATACTTTCGCACTATGACCTTACCTACACGGTTGCGGGGCATATCGGCGACGGCAACATCCACATCATCCCGCTGGTCGACCCTCAGAAGCCGGGCCTCGCCAAACTGCTCGACGAGCTGACGCACAAAATATACGACCTCGTGCTCTCGTACCACGGCTCTATCACGGGCGAGCATAACGACGGGCTTGTCCGCACGCCGTATGTGGAAAAAATGTTCGGCAAAGAAATGTACGCGCTGTTTTTGGAACTCAAAAGCATTTTTGACCCGCAGAACATCTTTAACCCCGGCAAAAAAGTAGGCACCAACTTTAGCGACATGCTCTCCAAAATCGACCTACCAAAATCTACTTAATACATGCAAGAGACAATAGTCTTCGGCGGGGGAGGATTTTGGTCCGCGGAGGCGGTTTTTAGGGCTCTCAAGGGAGTAAAAAGCGTTGAGCCGGAGCATGTCGGCTCTCCAAAAGTAGAAGTGTTAAAAATAGTGTATGATCCGGACACTGTAGCGTTTGAGGAGCTGCTGCAGGTATTTTTTAAATCAAGCAATCCTGATTTGATTTTTTGCACAACCGATAGGCAGATAAAAAAGGCGCAGCATTATGTAAAAATACTGAAGCTGCCTGCAAAAATAGAAATGTATGACTAGAGAGGAATTTGAACAATTGGTTGAAGAGGAATTTCTGAACGCCATACCGGAGAAGTTCCGCCAGCATATTAAAAATGTAGCTTTTTTGGTGGAGGATGAACCGTCGCAGGAGGTCCGCAAGCAAGAAGGCTTGCTCGCCGGCGAGACCCTGCTCGGGCTCTACCACGGCATCCCAACCCCGATGCGGGGCGATTGGTACGGCATGGGAACCACCATGCCCGACACTATTACTCTGTATCAGATGCCGATTGAGCGCGCTGCGCTTGAAGACGGCCTGCACATCCGTCAAATAATCCGCGAAACTATATGGCACGAAGTTGCCCACCACTTTGGCATGGACGAGCACACAGTGCGGCACCGCGAAGATATTCGTGATAGTCTATAAAACGTGGAAAATAAACCAAGCATAACGCCGTATATAGTGCTAGCACTTGCCATGATAGGGCTTGGCGATACGCTGTATCTTGCGTATTTTCAATACCTGAATATTGTCCCAACCTGCGCAATAAGCGGCTGCGAGCTGGTGCTAACCAGCGTGTACGCAAAGTTCCTCGGCATCCCTCTTTCGTACTTAGGCGTTGTCTACTACTCCTACATGTTCTGCCTCGGCGTGCTTTTGGCGATAGAGCCCAACTCGCGCGCTCTGCGCATCGGCTCACTGGCCTACGGCGCGGTAGGTTTTTTACTCTCTTTTATCTTTGTCTTTTATATACAACTGACGCTCATCGGCGCGATATGCCAGTACTGCGCGATGTCGGCGCTCACCACCACCGCGTTTTTTGCCACGGCCGTGTGGCATTGGCGCAACACCCGCAACTAGTACGCCGGGCGGCTAAAGCGGCGGATGAGCCGCCAGAGTATGTACAAGATAATAAATGCGGCAACAGGATAGAAGACTCCCGCGCTCCCGATAATAAAACTGAGCAGTGTAAGAAGATACAAGTAGAGCGTCTGCAGTATAAACCAAAAAGTTCCCATCGGATTGCTGCCTGCATTTTTAACCTCCTCGGCGGACAACACTTCGCCGGCGCTCGGGCCAATATTTTTCTTCGTAGCGGCTATTTGTGTGTCAATAACATCCGAAAGCGCGCCGCGCCCGCCGTCGACCATGGTGAAAAACGGCGCCGTGGCGCTGGCCGCGGCAGGGGAGAGCCCGGCTATGCCCTCCTGAATTTTTGCGGAAGACTCAACAGCGGCCGCGCTTTGGGACGATGTTGCTACTGGCTTTGGTTTTGGGGAGACGTACAAGGTAAAGGTTACCGGCGTTGAGCCGTCTTTTTTTGTTGAACTCAGCACTACGTCTGTGCTCTCGGTAGACACCACCACGCCGAGCGGCACGGTGACGCCCTCGACCTGCGCTTTTGCGGACAGTTCAAGCTCTTGCGGCGCGGCCGCAGCAAAAACCATGCCGGGCAATAAGAGCAATATCAAAAAAGCAGCCGTCCTACGCATACCTTTAATTGTATAACAGAAAATATAGCCACCGGAACCTTCATGAGGTTTTCATCCCCAACATGAAAAGATGAAGGATAATTTATGAGAGTATTTAAAAAAGTCTGTGCAGTAATTTTGGCCGTTTTTATCGCTTTTAGCGTGTCTGGCATGGCCTTGGCCGCCACCGCGGTGGGGTTGGGAACTGCAGGAAGTTACGCGGTGCTCGGAGGTTCCACGGTCACCAATACAGGTCCTACGATTGTCAACGGAGATTTGGGGTTGAGTCCGGGCACTTCGGTTACCGGGTTTCCACCGGGCACGGTCAACGGCGTCCAGCACGTGACCGACGCGGCGGCGGCGCAGGCGCAGGCGGACCTTGTTACGGCGTACGACGCGGCGAGCGGCCAGACTACCGCTGTCACCATGGTGTCGGGCGACCTCGGCGGACAAACTCTGACGCCGGGAATATATAAATCCACCTCGGCGCTCGGCATCACCGGTACCGTAACCCTCGACGGGCAAGGGAACCCAGACTCTGTCTTTCTTTTTCAGGTGGGCTCGGCGCTGACCACGGCGTCCGCGAGCAGAGTTCTCCTGGTCAACGGCGCTCAAGCCTGTAATGTTTTTTGGCAGATAGGCTCATCCGCCACGCTTGGTACAGATTCTAATTTTTTAGGAACTATTTTGGCTTTGGCGTCAGTCACGGTAAATACAGGCGCTTCGGTCAGCGGCAGGGTGTTGGCGCGCAACGGCGCAGTGACCTTGGATACCAACCCTGTTAGTAAGCCAACATGTGCTGCTCCGGTTGTCGTTCCAACACCGGTCGTACCTCCTCCTGTTGTGCCGCCAGTTGTCATACCGCCGGTCGTAGTACCTCCTGTTGTAGTGTCTCCGCTGGTCGTGCCACTGGTCGTTGTACCGCCTGCCTTAGTGCAGCCAGTATTGGCTCAATCTGCCGCACCAGCTACCTCGGTTTCTCTGACAGACCTGCCGGAAACCGGCATCGGTCTTGCCGACGAACTCCCGTGGTACCTACTTAATTTCGGCCTCCCATCCGCATTCTTTGCATTAATAACCGCGTTATATTTCAGGAAACCTTCACCAGGATGTGATACGCTTAAACATTATTAGCAATTAGTAGAATAATTCTACAAAGGTATGCAAAGAATCTCGGTTAATAATTTTGCGGTTTTAGCTCTCGCGGTACTCGTAGCCGCGCTTGCCATGTTTGCCCTGGCGGGCACCGCATCCGCGGCGGGCGGGTTCGACCAGTACGGTTACAACGACACGGCTAGGATCTTCAACGGCCTTGCCGACGGGCTCGACCGCAATCTTGACGGTACGTATTACGGCAACACGACCTATGCGAAGGATAAAATCGTGATGAAGTGGAATGCGGAGTGGGATCGCGGTAACGATGAGAACTGGTCCAACCCACCGTACAGCGCTTGGATTGATAACGAATGGAACGGAAAGAAGGGCGGTTCCGGCTCGGTTTGGCACTACAAGATTGCGTGGGTCGGGTCTTGCGGCGCAGACGGCACGCCGCTTCCGGACGGCGGCTACTGTATCTGGGGACAATTTGAAACCCTCATGGATCAGGGCACTGATGCGGGGGCACACTACTGGTTCGCGAAGGCGACACCAAACGGATACGGCAGCAAGTAGTAATCAGCACGCCTTAGCAGATACAAAAACCCCGCGCCTGTGCGCGGGGTTTTTGTGATACTATTTTTTTATGGGACTTTTTTTATGGCTGAAGGGACTTTTTGTTCCACATTACAGCAACGCCTACCGCCCGCATTTGTTGCGGCGCAGGTCGTTGCTGTTCCTGCTTGCCTTGGTCTTGTTGGCCGAAGGGGCTTTGGTCGCAAACCTAGTGGCGCGGCAGTCGGGACACGACTTTTTGGCGGTAGTCATAGAAAGCGAGATAATCTTGCTTACCAACGCACAGCGCGCGCAAAACAGCGTCGGCGAGCTTGCGGAGAACAAACAACTCGACAGTGCAGCACAGCAAAAGGCAGATGACATGGCGGCCAAAGGCTATTTTTCCCACGACGGGCCGGACGGCAAAACACCGTGGATGTGGATAGAATCGGCAGGCTACGACTACCGGTACGCGGGGGAAAACTTGGCGGTCAGGTTTGTTGATTCTAAGGATGTCGTGGCCGGATGGATGGCATCGCCGACGCATCGCGCCAACATAGTCAAACCTGCGTACATTGATGTCGGTGTCGGCATAGCGCAGGGCATGTACAAAGGCGAACCTGCGACGTTTGTGGTGCAGTACTTCGCCGCGCCAGTGGCGCAAGTTTTGGGAGTAGAAACTGTCGCTCCGCTACCTCCTCCGTCTTTTAATGACTCTCTGGCGCGCCAGCTGGGCAAGTTGCTTAGCGAGCCGCGCGCGGCAACCAATTGGACGCTCGGCGGCATAGCGTTGTTGCTGATGCTCGCGCTTGCGTTCGCATTCTTCCACCATATACAAATACAAGCGCACGACCTTTTGCTGCCTGGCACTCTGGTTGCAGTAGTAGCACTTACTCTTATGCTTATTAATGTCAGCGCGCTACCCGGCGTTATCCCCGACAGTCAGGCGGCCAGCGTTGCAAATGCTATACTGGTGCCATGAACAAACAATTAATAACGGGCATTGCCGTAACCGCGGGGCTGGCGGTTGTGGCGCTTTTCTTTATATATGACATATCAGGAGGAATTATGAACACCGCATCTCCGGCAGCAAACGCCGGTCTTATCGTGCAGGACGAGGTTATCGGCACCGGCGCGGAAGCTGTTGCGGGCTCTTTGGTAAGCGTGCAATACACCGGCAAATTGGAGAACGGCACGGTGTTTGACACATCGGTCGGCAAAGCGCCGATTCAGTTTCCGCTCGGGCAAGGATATGTGATACAAGGCTGGGAGTTGGGGATAACGGGCATGAAAGTCGGCGGAAAGCGCCTGCTCATCATCCCGCCGGACATGGCGTACGGCGATAAAGACAACGGGCCTATACCTGCAAACTCAACATTGATTTTTGAGGTAGAGTTGGTTGGTGTCAAATAGCAGGTTCGACATACAAAAAGAGGGTCCGGGCCTTGCGCGTGCGGGCGTTTTGAGCACGCCTCACGGCGATATACAAACTCCAGCGTTCGTTGCCGTGGGAACCAAAGCGGATGTCAAAGGTATTAAAGCGTCCGAGTTTGGTTCGCTTGGCATCCAAACCATCATCGCCAACACGTACCACTTGTACCTTTCGCCCGGGCCGGAGTTGATAGAAAAAGCGGGCGGAATCCATAAGTTTATGGGTTTTGACGGTCCGATTATGACCGACTCGGGCGGGTTCCAGGTCTTTTCGCTTGGCGAAGGGTTTGGCAAAAAAGTTTCGAAAATTGGCGGGCAAAAGCAGAACTCTCCTGGACAAAATGGTCTGGTTGAGTCCGTAGAGACGACCCGAGGACCTTTTGGGAGGGAGAGTTCTGCTCCAGCTATTTACGACGAAGATTTGGCAACATCGCACGGCAAGCTCGCCATCGTCGATGAGGAAGGAGTTTCTTTTACTTCGCATGTCGACGGCACGCTCCATCGCTTTACGCCGGAGCGTTCGATAGAAATACAGCACGGCCTCGGCGCTGATATTATTTTTGCGTTCGACGAGTGCACCAGCCCCGCGGCCGATTATGAGTATCAAAAAGAGGCGATGGGTCGGACTCATCGATGGGCCGACCGGAGCCTCAAAGCCCACCGGCAGAATATTAAAAAAAATGCTGAGCAGGCGATATACGGAATCGTGCAAGGCGGGCGGTTTGCCGACTTGCGCATCGAGAGCGCCAAATACTTGGCCAATATGGACTTCGACGGCTACGGCATCGGCGGCTCGTTCAGCAAGCAGGACATCCTCGGTATTTTGGATAAGGTAAATAAAGAACTGCCTAAGGAAAAGCCACTGCACTTGCTTGGCATCGGCGAGCCTGAGGATATGTTTATCGGCGTGGAGGCAGGCATCGACACTTTTGACTGCGTACTTCCGACCCGCAACGGCCGCAACGGCGGCATCTACGCCGCCGACGGCAAGTATCAAATTCCAAGTTCCAAATACCAAACAGACTTTGCTCCGCTCGATAAAAATTGCCAATGTCCTGTTTGCCTTAAACATTCCCGCGCGTATGTACATCATCTTTTCCGCACGAACGAAATGCTTGGACAAATACTTGCGAGCATGCACAACATGTACTTTCTGACTAACTTGGTGGCTAACATAAGAAAGTCTTTGCTCGACGGGAATTTTATAGAGTTCCGTGATACATTTCTTTCTTCTTATGGAAAAGTTTAAGCTCAAAACTACGCACCGTCCGGCGGGTGACCAGCCGCAGGCAATTGCCTCTTTGGTTAAAGGACTTAAGGCAGGGGAGCAGCACCAGACCCTGCTCGGTGTTACAGGCTCCGGCAAGACCTTTACCGTGGCAAATGTTATCGAGGCGGTGCAAAAACCGACGCTGGTTATTGCGCACAACAAGACGCTCGCCGCCCAGCTCGCGCAGGAGTATCGCGACTTTTTCCCCGACGCGGCGGTGCACTACTTTGTTTCGTACTACGATTACTACCAGCCGGAGGCGTACATGGCGCACTCCGACACGTATATAGAAAAGGAGGCGCAGATTAACGAGGAGATAGAGCGCCTGCGCCATGCCTCGACCCAAGCCCTGCTGACACGCAAGGATGTGATAGTGGTCGCTTCTGTATCATGCATATACGGCCTTGGCAGTCCGGAGGAGTACCGCAAAGTGCATTTGGAACTGCGCGCCGGGGTAAAGAAAAATCGCGCCGAACTTATCCGCGAGCTCATCGGCGTATATTTTGAGCGCACCAACGCCGACCTTACGCCGGGTACTTTTAGAGCGCTTGGCAACAGTGTGGAGATTATGCCGACCGGCGAGCGTGTGCTGTACCGCGTAGAATTTGAGGGGGAGAATATCGGCAAACTGCGCATTATCGATGCGGTGACGCGCGCGGAAAAGAAATCTGCCGAATCGGTATTTCTATTTCCTGCCAAGCACTATGTCACCCCCGAGCACGAGCGCGCGCGGGCCATCGCGGATATCCGCGCGGAGCTCAAAGCGCAACTGGCTAAATTTGAAAAGCGCGGCAAGCTCTTGGAAGCCGAGCGCTTGAAGCGCCGCACCAACTACGACCTCGCGATGATACGGGAGGTAGGCTATTGCAACGGGATAGAAAACTACTCGCGCCACTTCGACGGCCGCAAGCCAGGCGAGCCGCCTTTCTCATTGCTCGATTACTTCCCAAAAGATTTTCTGACCGTTATCGACGAGTCGCACGTGACTGTCCCGCAAATAGGCGGCATGTACGCGGGCGACCGCTCGCGCAAAGAGACGCTGATTGAGTTCGGCTTCCGCTTGCCGTCGGCTCTGGACAACCGCCCTCTGCAGTTTGAGGAATTCCAGGAGCGTGTAGGGCAGGTTATATACACCTCCGCCACACCGAGTACCTACGAAAAGGAAAAGAGCGGCAAGAAAAATATAGTTGAGCAGATTGTCCGCCCGACAGGGCTCTTAGACCCGGTTATAGAAATAAAACCCATCACGTCCCAAAAAAATTACGGCGGCCAAGTGCAGGATGTGATAGAAGAGGTGGCAAAGGTGGTAAAGCGCGGCAACCGTGTGCTCATTACGACGCTCACCAAAAAGATGGCAGAGGACCTGAATGATTATTTAAAAGAGCGGAAGATTAAATCGACATACTTACACAGCGACGTGGAAACGCTGGAGCGTATCGAGATTTTAACTTCACTGCGCAAGGGAGAGTACGATGTGCTGGTGGGCGTCAACCTCCTGCGCGAGGGGTTGGATTTGCCGGAGGTGGAGCTGGTCGCGATACTCGACGCGGACAAAGAAGGATTTTTGCGCTCGGAGGTGTCGCTGATACAAACTATAGGCAGGGCGGCGCGCAACAGCGCCGGGCGGGTTATTTTATACGCCGACCAGGAGACGGCGTCGCTCACCAAAGCTGTGGGCGAGACCCGCCGCCGGAGAGTGGCGCAGGAGGCGTACAACAAAAAGCACGGCATCACGCCGACGACCATCATAAAAAATATCAAAGACATTACCGAAGAGCTCCGTAGCGAGCATTCCAAGGCGATAATAAGCATGCTCGAGGTAGACAAAGAACTGTATAAGAAAAATCCCCGCCAATTTATCGCCGGCAAGAAGCGCGAGATGGCCGAAGCGGTCAAAGAGCTAGACTTCGAATCCGCCGCCCTTATCCGCGACGAGATTCTTGCTTTGACTGGAGGAAAGAAAAAACGCTAGTTCCAGTGCCTGTAACCGGTATAGCCGAGGAAGAGCGCTATAAGGCCGACCACCCACGAAGCAATGACCGGCACCGGCCAATCTACTATTTTTGCAGGAATGGCGTTGAGCGCCCGGTACAAATGGAACAAGCCCGCTATAGTAAAGAAGCACGCTGATATCCGCACAAATATTGTTTTGCTCATTGCTCTATTTTAACCCGGCAAATATGTTAGGATACTGCTTATCCACCCCTCGGAATAATCGAGGGGCAATTAACGTTGCTATGGAAGAATATATCCACATAAAAGGGGCTAAAACCCACAATTTAAAGAACATCGACCTCAAAATCCCCAGGAATAAAATGGTGGTTTTTACCGGCTTGTCCGGCTCGGGCAAGTCGTCGCTCGCGTTTGACACTATTTTTGCCGAGGGACAGCGCCGCTATATCGAGTCGCTCTCCGCTTACGCGCGGCAGTTCCTGCGCCAGATGCAAAAGCCGGATGTCGAGGAGATTACCGGACTTTCTCCGGCAATATCCATCGACCAAAAATCCCGCTCCAACAACCCGCGCTCGACTGTGGCGACTATCACCGAGATATACGACTACCTGCGCATACTCTACGCGCGTGTAGGCAAGCCGCACTGTTTGGTATGCGGACGCGAGATACGCAAACACAGCAATCAGGAGATTATCGAAAGCGTTGCCGCGACCGTGTCTTCGCATATTCCTAAAAAAATTAAAAAGGTGATGGGCGTTGATATTGTAGAAGACGTGGTGCGTATATACTCGCCTGTGGTGGTCGGTCGCAAGGGCGAGTACTACCAACTGCTCTACGACCTGCTCGGCAAAGGGTTTGAAAAGGCAAAAATAGACGGCAAACTGGCGTCTTTGCGCGGCAGGGTAGAGCTCTCCCGCTACAAAAAACACGATATCGACGTTATGGTTGATGAAATTTTGATATCGGAGTTTCAAAGAAACAAAGCCTCCGCGCTCGAGCGCCTCGGCGAATCTGTTGAGCGCGCTCTGCAGGAGGCGGATGGCTTGGTAAAAATTGAAGAGGCTGGGAAAGAGCGCATCATCTCGACCAAGTTTATGTGCGCGTACGACGGCTTTTCCTTCCCTGAAGTTGAACCGCGCTTGTTTTCTTTCAACTCACCGTACGGGGCTTGCCCGGCATGCAACGGGCTTGGCACCAAGCATTTTTGGTCCGACGAACCCTGCCCGGTATGCAAGGGAGCGCGCCTCCGTCCGGAGTCTCTTAATGTATTTTTGGGAGAAAAGAAAAATATCGTTGATATTACCAACCAATCGATAGCAGATGCGTTTGAGTTCTTCGACAATCTTGAACTTTCTAAAAAAGACCATGAGATTTCCAAGACGGTTATCAAAGAAATTACGGCAAGATTGAAGTTTATGCTAGACGTCGGACTCGACTATCTGACACTCGACCGCCGCGCCAACACGCTCTCTGGCGGAGAGGCGCAACGCATCCGCCTTGCCAGCCAGCTTGGCTCCGGGCTCGTGGGCGCGCTGTATGTGCTCGATGAGCCTACCATCGGCCTGCATCAGCGCGACAACGAGCGGCTCATTAAAACACTGCTTAATTTGCGCGACCTCGGCAATACCATTATTGTCGTCGAGCACGATGAGGACACTATCTACTCGGGCGACTACTTGGTGGACATGGGTCCCGGCGCCGGCGTACACGGCGGGCATATTGTTGCCGAGGGTTGGCTCGACAAACTGCTTACGGCTAAAAAGAACGACAGCGGTTCGGTGACGCTTTCCTATCTCCGCGGAGAAAAGGCCATAGAAGTTCCTGAAGCGCGGCGCGAAAAAGATAAAGGCTCTCTCAAAATAAAAGGCGGTTCTGTGTTTAATATAAAAAATCTCGACGTCGATGTACCGCTGGGCCGGATGGTTGCCGTAACAGGCGTATCGGGCTCTGGTAAGTCATCCTTCCTATACGAAATTTTGCACGAAAACTTGCGTGCGCGTTTCGATAAAAAGTACCGCTCCAACAAAACGCATAACGCCGCCAAGTTTGAGGGAAGCGAGCATTTAAGCCGCGCCATACTCATCGACCAGTCGCCGATTGGCCGCACGCCGCGCTCCAACCCCGCGACCTATACCGGCTCGTTTACCTTTGTCCGCGAGCTTTTTGCCGAAACGAGCGAGGCGCTGGCGCGTGGGTGGAAAGCCAACCGCTTCTCCTTCAACGTCAAACAGGAGCGCGGCGGCGGCCGTTGCGAGACCTGCGAGGGCAACGGCACCATTGCGGTTGAGATGCACTTCCTCCCGACCGTGTATGTCACCTGTGATGTGTGCAACGGCAAGCGCTTTACCAAAGAGACGCTCGAAGTCAAATATAAAAAAAAGAACATATACGACATTTTGTGCATGACGGTTGAAGAGGCGCTGCAATTCTTTGGCGATATCCCGTCTATCTACGACCGGCTCAAAACACTTGATGAGGTGGGATTAGGCTACCTGCAACTCGGACAGTCGGCAACGACACTCTCCGGCGGCGAGGCTCAGCGCGTCAAAATATCCAGCGAGCTGTACCGCCCGCACCTGCAAAAGACCATCTACCTACTCGATGAGCCGACGGTGGGCTTGCATTACGAAGACGTGCGCAAACTCATCGACATACTCAACCGCCTTGTGGCTGCGGGGAACAGTGTCGTGCTGATTGAGCACAACATGGACATCATCAAAAACGCCGATTATGTGCTCGACTTCGGTCCCGAGGGCGGGGTGGGCGGCGGCAAACTGGTAGCCAAAGGCACGCCCGAGGATGTGGCAAACAACAAAAACTCCCACACGGGTAAATACCTTAGAAAAGTGCTTAAATAGGCCTCCATGCAGTTGGAGCAATTTAAAAAGAAAGCCAAGCGGATGCCGGATAGCCCGGGGGTTTACTTCTTTTTGGGTAAAAACAAAAAGGTGCTTTATATAGGCAAGGCTACCAGCCTGCGCGATAGGGTACGGAGCTACTTTGTAAAGGAGCTTAGCACGTTGCGCTCGCCGCTTATTGCCAAGATGGTTATTCAAGCTGTTTCTATCGACTGGAGAGAGACAGACTCTGTTTTGGAAGCTCTGCTTTTGGAAGCCAGCCTTGTTAAGACATATAAACCAAAAGCTAACACCGACTTAAAAGACGATAAGAGTTTTAATTATGTATTGATTACAGATGAAGAATATCCAAGAGTACTGGTTATTAGGGGAAAAAATTTGAAAGAAGCGCCCAAAGCTAAAAAAATATTCGGCCCCTTTCCGCACGGCCTCCAGCTTCTGGAAGCAATGAGGCTCATTAGAAAGATTTTTCCTTACAGAGATAGATGTGCTTTTGGGCAGAAGAGGCCGTGCTTCAGCGCACAAATAGGGCTGTGTCCTGGCGTATGCAGCGGCGCAGTCACAAAACAAGAGTACAGGCGCAATATCCGGCACATCGTACTTTTGTTTGAAGGCAAGAAGAAACAACTGATAAAAGCGCTCAATAAAGAGATGCGCGCCGCCGCAGGGGCTGAAGAGTTTGAGCAAGCCAAGGAACTCCAGCGCCAGATGTATGCGCTGCAGCATATTCAGGATATTTCTCTGATTAAAGAAGAATTCAAAACGCGAACATCAGTGTCCATAGTTTATAGAATCGAGGCGTATGATATTGCCCACTTACACGGCTCGGCTGCAGTGGGCGTGATGGTTGTTGTTGAGGCCGGCGCGGCCAGCAAAGGTCAGTACCGCAAATTTAAAATAAAGTCAGCCAAAGCGGGCGACGACCCAGGCGCGCTTAAAGAGGTATTGTCGCGGCGCTTGGGACACGACGAGTGGCCTCTGCCGCGCTTGATAGTTGTGGACGGCTCTACCGCGCAGATAAATGCCGCGCGCAACGTGCTCGCCGAGTACGGGATGGCTATCCCGGTCGTGGGCGTTGTTAAGGACGAAAAGCACCGTCCGCGCAACATATCCGGCGACCGCGAACTGATTAAAAATAAAGAGCGCGACATCCTGCTTGCCAACGCCGAAGCGCATAGATTTGCAATTGGATACCATAGAAAAAACTTAGCGGTATACTTATTGCATGAGAACCGTAGTAGCGGTATTACGCGGAGGGCCGAGTTTTGAGTATGACACGTCGCTCAAAACTGGGGCGGCCGTTTTAGACGCGCTTGATAAAGAAAAGTATGAGCCGCGCGATATTTTTATCGACCGCAACGGGCAGTGGCATATGCACGGCATCGGAGTCGCGCCTGAAAAGGCTTTGTTCGGAGCCGACATCGCCTTTAATGCTCTTCACGGACACTACGGCGAGGACGGGCAGGTACAGCGTTTGCTCGAGCAACTCGGCGTGCCTTATACCGGCTCTAGCGCAGTAGCCTCGGCTGTATCGTTTAATAAACAGCAGACAAAATATCTTGCGCAGAACCTCGGCGTCAAAGTTGCGCACGGAGTCATGGTAGAAAATACCGGCGATATTGAAGCCGTTGCACACAATATCTTCCGCACCTTTCCGCATCCGGCTATTGTTAAGCCGGTTACAGGAGGTTCGTCGCAAGGGACTACCATTGCAGAAAACTTTGCCCAGCTGGAGCGCGCACTTGCTGCCGCTTTTGATTATGCGCCGCAGGCGTTGGTTGAAGAATATATAAAAGGGAAAGAAGCAACTGTTGGCGTAGTTAATGATTTTAGAAACGAAAAAACATACGCACTTTTGCCAACTCCGCACGAAGTACTAAGCCAAAAAGAAAAGAACGGTTTAATTGCGATTGCAAAGAAAATACATGATGGTCTTGGTCTTAGCCACTATTCCGAGTCGGACTTTATTGTTTCGAAGCGAGGGATTTATTTTTTGGAGGTCAATACTTTGCCAAACTTGTCCAAAGAGTCGCTCTTTCATAAATCGCTCAACGCGGTAGGCTCGTCTTTTTCTCATTTTCTCGACCACGTTATAGGGCTTGCTCGCAACAAAAAATGAGCAAATTATCTCAAAAGAAGTGCGTGCCGTGCGAGGGGGAAGTAGACACGCTCAATCCGGACCAGGCACAGGATATGCTTAAACAGTTAAGCAAGGAATGGATGCTTATCGACCAGTGCCGTATGCTCGCGCGCAGCTTTGTCTTTAAAGACTTTAAGCAAGCGCTCGATTTTGTGAACAAAATCGGGGAGATAGCCGAGGCAGAAGGGCACCATCCGGACCTAACACTGGGTTACGGCAATGTAGGGGTCGAGCTTACTACTCACGCCATCGGCGGACTTTCGGAAAACGATTTCATACTGGCATCCAAGATAGACGAAATAGCGAAGTAACGGTAGAGTGTTTAGGCTAAGGGCCCGTAGCTCACTTGGTAGAGCGCCTCATTTGCAATGAGGAGGCAACCGGTTCGATCCCGGTCGGGTCCACAAAATACAGAACACCTGCCCTGCGGCAGGTTTTCTGATTTTGTGGAAGACGGAGCGATGTTTTGCAACTGCAAAACCGCGAGTCGGGGTAGCGAGCGAGTTTGCCGACGGGCAAACTCGACTTGTGACCACAAGATATGTTCGCTATTATCCTCCTTGTAGCACCCTTAGCTCAGTTGGTAGAGCACACCCCTCACACGGGTGGGGTCGAAGGTTCGAGTCCTTCAGGGTGCACCCGCGTAGAGTTACCCGACCGCGCG
>Ga0209210_1000418_pt1 | contig 45626 bp, 65 predicted proteins | sample RifGroA1_FD_183991 | JGI IMG/M metagenome (GOLD analysis project Ga0209210, IMG submission 183991) | Contaminated groundwater microbial communities from Rifle, Colorado, USA - Rifle Groundwater A1 (SPAdes) (version 2) | ecosystem: Environmental > Aquatic > Deep subsurface > Groundwater >...
CGCACAACTTTGAACAAGTTAGGCAAAAACTGAAATAAAATGGTAAGACAAATGAACAGATCGGACAGAAATCTCTCAGAGCCGAGAAGGCTCAGCAGGGAAGAAGCAAGGAAGGCTCAGAAACTTTCACATTTAGAGCAATGGAAACCAAAGACAGATCTGGGATTGAAAGTAAGGGCAAAAGAAATCACAGATATAAATCAAATTCTCGACAGCGGGCAGAGCATCAGGGAAGCTGAAATAGTTGACCTGCTAATTCCGAATTTATACGTTGAGTATGTCATGATAGGGCAGGCCCATGGAAAGTTCGGCGGCGGAAAAAGAAGGATCATGAGGCAAACCCAGAAAAAAACAGCCGAAGGAAACAAGCCTCATTTCTCAGCACTCTGCATCGTAGGAAATGAGCATGGAATTGTCGGTGTGGGCGCTGGCAGGGCATTGGAATCATTGCCTGCAAAAGAAAAAGCTCTCAGAGATGCAAAACTACACATAATCAAAGTTCCAATGGGTTGCGGCTCATGGAAATGCAACTGCGGAGAACCGCATTCAATACCATTCACAGCATATGGAAAAACAGGCTCAGTTGAAGTAAAGCTGATGCCTGCCCCGAAAGGAGCTGGCCTTGTTGTCGAGGACGAAGTAAAAAAGCTGATGAAGGCAGCAGGCTACAAAGACCTATGGAGCAAGACATGGGGGCAGACAAGAAGGAAAGTCAATTTCATATCTGCATGCATGCTAGCATTAAAGCATGCCGCGCAGACAAAGAAGTAACATGGAAACAAAAACTAACAATAATCAAAATGCAGAACCAAAGACTGCAAAGATAGCTGTAATTAGAGTAAGAGGCGACGTAGGCCTGCACCCACGCGTAAGGACTGCTTTCAGAATACTCAAACTCTACAAGAAAAATTACTGCATCATAATTAATAATTCTCCAAGCCTCATAGGCACGCTGAAAACAATAAAAGACCATGTCACATTCGGAGAATTAGACAAAGACACATTCCTCAAACTGCTGGAGAAAAAAGCAAGACTGCCAGGGGATGAACAGCTAACTGAAGAATACTTAAAACAAAAAACAAAAATGGATTTCAAGCAGTTCACTGATGGGTTTTTCTCATTCAAAACAGAATTGAAAGATGTTCCAGGCATGAAAACATTTTTTAGGCTCCACCCTCCGATTGGCGGATTTGAGCGTGGTGGAATAAAGAAGGGCTTTGCTGAAGGCGGAGCACTCGATTACAGAGGCAAGGAAATAAATAGGCTAATCTTAAGGATGATTAATTAAAATGGTAGTCAAAAGAGCGAAAAAATCAAAAAAGTTCCACGGAACAAGAAGGCACGGCTATGGCTTCAGCAAGCAACACCAGGGAAAAGGGCACCGAGGCGGAAAAGGAAATGCGGGTCTTGGCAAGAGAGGACAGCAACGCGCCACACTATTATATTCAAAACACATAAAACACCTCGGCAGAATCGGCGCGATGGTCGAAAGGCGCGGAAGGACACACGAAGAAGCAATCACCCTGCGCGATATTGACTTGCGTGTGGAAGGCTGGGCTTCGAGGAACTTAGTAAAAAAAGAAAAAGACATTTTCATCATTGACTTGGAAGCTCTCAGCTATGATAAAGTTGTTTCATCTGGAAAATTAAATCACAAGGTCAAAATAATCGGGGCAGTTTCAGCAGAGGCAAAGAAAAAAATAGAAGCCGCTGGCGGTTCTGTCGCGCAGTGAGCCATGGACTACACGCAAATATTAAGATTTTTTCCGGAAGTAGAGAAACCAAAAGAGAAACTTTCATTTAAAACAAAACTCATCTGGACAGGGTTGATATTGGTTATATTTTTCATACTGTCTTACATACCATTGCTGGGCCTCGGGCAGAATTCCCTGCAGCAGTTTGAACAGCTGTCAATAATTCTCGGCGCGAGTTTCGGCTCGTTAATCTCGCTTGGTATCGGCCCAATCGTAACAGCATCTATCGTTCTGCAGTTAGTTGTCGGCTCTGGCATACTTGGAATAGACACAACAACGCCTGCTGGCAGGCAGAAATTCTCAGCCTTGCAGAAAATCGCTACAATATTTTTCATAATCTTTGAAGCAGCAGCATATGTATTTGCGGGAGGCCTTGCGCCTAATGCAGATCTAGCAGGCACTTCGCAGTATTTGATAATGCAATTGGCCCTGATAGGCCAGCTAATCCTTGGCGGATACCTTATAGTTCTGATGGATGAGGTTACAACAAAATGGGGATTTGGCTCTGGTGTCTCGCTCTTTATCGCAGCAGGCGTGGCAAGCCAGATATTCATAAGAGCTTTCAATCCCCTAGCAGCTCCAACAAACCCAGATGTACCAATCGGCGCAATTCCATTCCTTATAAAAGCACTTGGTGGCGGAGATGTAACTGGCGCGATGATATCTGCAGCTGCAATAATCACAACAATAGCAGTATTTGTAGTTGCAGTTTATGCGCAGGCCATGAAGGTTGAAATTCCGCTGTCATTTGGCAGAGTCAGGGGATTTGGAATGCGCTGGCCTTTGAAATTTATATACACTTCAAATATTCCAGTTATCTTAATTGCAGCTTTGATGGCAAACATACAGCTCTGGGCAAGATTATTGCAGAATGCAGGCCATCCATGGCTTGGGACCTTCTCTGGCAATTCGCCTGCATCGGGGCTTATTTATTGGATTAATCCGCCAAACGTACTTAATGCAGTTATAAACGGCTCTGCCACTTCATCAATGGCTTTGCAGGCTCTCGGATATATGAGTATGATGGTATTCGGCTCAATTATATTCTCAGTAATGTGGGTAAAGACAGCTAACATGGATGCTGCGGCACAGGCAAAGCAAATTCTTGCGAGTGGCATGCAGATTCCGGGCTTCAGAAGAGATCCAAGAGTATTAGAATCAATCCTGAACAGATATATTCCTGCGCTTACAGTGCTTGGGGCGATTGCAGTTGGCCTGCTGGCATCCCTTGCAGACCTTGGCGATGCGCTTAGCAGGGGAACAGGCATCCTTCTGGCAGTCATGATAGTTTACAAGATGTATGAAGATATTGCGAGGCAGCATGCCTTTGAGATGCATCCTGCTTTGAGGAAAGTAGTTGCACCGGATTAAAAAACTGAGGAGAAGATAAAATGGCAACAGAATACGAAAGATTGGAACAACAACTGAAGCAAACGAAAACGGACGTGGAAACTCTCGAAGCGCAGCTAAAAAAAAAATGGGGCGAAATTTCCGAACTAAAGTTTGCGATGCAAGAGGCAACACCACTCGAAGAAAAAATCAAACGCAGCTTAAGCGAAATAAATTTATTTTTTTATGGTGGCCTGCCTGCTGCAGCAGTTACTATATCGCTGCTATACGCCAGCAGCATAGCAACAAACTTCTCAGACAAAGCATTAGCCGCAATATTTGCAACTCTCAGCGGGGGAATTACCATGATGTGTGGCTATGGCACATTAGTTAACTTCTTAGACTTTAGAAAATACCAAAGGCAAGCCCAAGGAGCACCGCAATAATGGCAATAACTTCTTTGATGCTTCAAAATCCACTATTATCTATTTCTTTGATATCTATCATCCTTGCCCTCGCAACAACCCTGATTTATAAATACGCCACAGACCAGAGCATGTTAAAACAAATCCGCGAAGATACAAAAAAATACCAGGAACAGCTGAAAACCCACAAGGGCGACCCGCAGAAAATGCTCGAAATCCAGAATCAGATGATGCCTCTGCAGTCAAAAATGATGATGCAGTCCTTCAAGCCTATGTTAATAACTATAATCCCATTTATTATAATTTTCAAGCTGTTGGGCGATGTTTATACAACACTAATAGTTATTCCGCTATCCTTCTGGCCAGGCCATCTTGGCTGGATAGGGGTTTATGTAATCGTTTCAATGATATTTACAACCATATTCAGGAAAGCTTTAAAAGTCGTTTAATGGGCTAATATTAACATGGAAATAAAAACATCAGGCAGGCCAATGCATTCAACGTTCAGCATGAAGCGAGTCATAGTTAGAACTCCTGGCGGAAGGCTTGTCGAACATTTTGGATACAAAACCCACTCAAAACACACCTGCGCCCTATGTAAAAAAGAGCTGGCCGGCAAGCCAAGGGGCAGGCCAATCGAAATCAGGAAGCTGTCCAAGTGCGAAAGAAACCCAGTAAGGCCTTTCGGTGGCATGCTCTGCTCAAAGGATACAAGAATGATTATATCTTACCGCGCAAAAGTCAGGCACGGCGAAATGAAAAAAGAAGATGTTCCATTATCTCTGAGAGGTTACTTGTAAAATGGGCGTGGAAATAGGAAGATTATGCGTAAAACTGGCTGGCAGGGACGCTGGTAGGGCGGGCCTGATTGTCGAGCTGATGGACAAGAATTTTGTTGTCGTTGACGGAAACACAAGAAGGAAAAGAGTCAACATAGATCATCTCGAATTATTATCTCAAAGAGCAGATATAAAACATGGGGCTAGCCACGAGGAAGTTATCAAAGCTTTGGAGGGCTTGGGCGTGGCAGCTGAAAAGAAAGCTCCTGCTAAGGCAAAGAAAGAAACTGCAACGGCAAAACAGGAAAACAAGTCAGCAAAAGAAACTGCGCCGGAAAAAACAAAAGCAAAGAAAGCGCCAGCAAAGAAATAATTATTGCACGTTATGAAAAAACTTGTCCGGGACAAAATACCAGAAATCATAACTAACTCTGGAAAAACCCCTATCACTCACATAGCTTCTGAGCAGGAATATTGGCAATCACTCAAAGAAAAACTTTCCGAAGAAGTTGAAGAATTCTTGCAGGCAGAAAATAAAGAAGAAATGGCAGACATACTGGAAGTTTTGCACGCAATTTGCGAGTTTAAGAAATTTGATTTAAAAGAAATAGAAACAATACAAAAAAAGAAAGCCGATGAACGCGGCGGCTTCGGTAACAAAATAATTTTAGACGAGGTAAAATAAAATGACAATCTCAATAATAAAAATACCATTCGATAAGTGCATCGTAGAAAAAGACAGGCGGGGCGCCGCACTCGCGCCCGATGCAATACAAAACGAATTAAATAATTTCTTCCAATTTGAAAAGCTGAAAAAAAATGTTAAGTTTCATACTGTAAAAGAATTAAGTGATTTTGAAAAGATGCACAAAGAAGTTGAAACAACTGCAGCAGGCGAATACAAAAAAGGAAATCTCGTCGTGGGTTTGGGTGGCGACCACTCCGTTTCTTACGGATTAATGAAAGCATTTGCCAAAACTCATAAAAGCTGCGGCTTGATTTACCTTGACGCACATCTTGACTGCCAAGACGATTTCCTACCGCCAACACATGAAGATATTTTGCGGGCAGTTGTGAAGGAAAAGCTTTTTTCTGAAATAATTATTATTGGTGCGAGAAATTTTACCGAAAAGGAAAAAAATTTCGCAGATAAAAATAAAATTCAATTTGGTAAGGAGATAGATTACAAAAAAATCATGTCTTTATGCGAAAAATGTGAAAATATTTACGTTTCGCTTGATATTGACGCGATTGATCCTGCCTTTGCCCCCGGGACTGGCTGGCCAGAGCCGCTTGGCATCTTTCCTCAGCAATTAGTTACGCTTCTTGAATTCCTGAAGGCAACGCTGAAGGTGAGGGGGCTTGACATCGTCGAAGTCTCGCCGCCAAAAGATGTAAATAATATAACTTCGAGATTAGCCGCAAGGGTTTTGTTGGAATTGATTAAGTAAGCCTTTTAATCCAATTTCTAAATAAATTAACATGAACACCCTCCCCTTCGAGCAAATCAAAAGAGAAATCATCTTCAAGCAGAGAGCAAAGATAGCCAAAACTCTTCCGAAAAGGACTGCCGAAGAATTAATTCAATGCGGAATTATCAATTTGGACAAGCCGAAAGGGCCGAAATCAATACACTGCGTCAATATGGTTCGCGAAATTATAGAGATTGCAAAGGCAGGCCATGCCGGCACATTAGACCCTGCTGTCACAGGAGTTCTTCCAGTCGGGCTAGGTAGAGCAACCAAAATTCTTCCAATTCTATCATTGGCTGGAAAAGTTTACACAGGAACAATGCACTTTCACAAAGAAATCACAAAAGAAAAAGTTCTTGAAGGATTTAAAAAATTCACGGGCATAATAAAACAAACCCCGCCGTCAAAATCGGCAGTAGCAAAAAGAGAAAGAGAGCGCGAAGTCTATTGGCTGAACTTGATTTCAATTAAAGGCAAGGACGTTGAATTTGAAACAGGAGTCCAGCACGGAACTTACATACGAACGCTCTGCATCCAAATCGGAGAGTACATTGGAATCCCTGCGCACATGACTTTGCTGAGGAGAATCCAAGCAGGCCCTATGAAGATAAAAGATTCTGTGGCTTTTGAATTCATAAAAAAGAATTACAAAATGTATTTGAAAACAAAATCAAATAAATATGTGCAAAATTTTGTAACATCGCCAGAAGAAGCGATGAAACATCTCCCAAGCGTCTGGATTGATGACGGAGTTTTGGAATACCTACTACATGGCTCGCCTGTTTTCGCGCCAGGCATACTTGCATTCACTTCGGATATAAAAAAAGGCTCAAATACAGCGATTTTCGATAATAACAATAACCTGCTTGGCCTCGGAATAGCTGACATGCCTGCCGATGAAATAAAAACAGCTGAAAAAGGATTGGTTATAAAAACAGATGTTGTTTTAATTCAGAATATTTTATAAAGCTATTTTGTTGCGGAAATGGATGTTGCCGATATTTCATGCATCTGCGGCACTTGCACTGCAAAGATATCGCCCTGGATTTGAAATCAGAGCAAGCTTTGTTGCGGGATGCATTGCGCCAGACTTGTACGTGCTTGCGCCGAAAGTATTTTCTTTCGGAGAGACTCACGATATTAATAATCTGAATCCTGCTACGCCAAATGAATCTGTTTTATTAAAATTAAAAGATAAAAAGTTTGCTCTTGGGTTTGCAACACATGCCATCGTTCTTGATCCAATAAGCCATGGGTTTTCAACCGCACAGGGTTATGCTACGCTGCGCGCAGGCCAGACAGCAGGTCTTCAGGACAGCCATTCATTCGGCTGGATAGCAAAAAGATTTCCAGGATTATTACAGCACCCCAAGGCATATGAATGGTCTCATGTTGTTGCAGAGAGTTTTCTTGAGACATGGATAAGTAAATATCATCCAGAAGTTCTGGAAATTTCAAATATGCTGTACAATGCAGACATAGATGCAATTGTAGCGGATTTAGCACAAGCTTTTGGCAAGCCAAGAGATAAAGTCGGAAAAGCAGTTGCAATCGGAATGCAGTATGCCAAACAAATAAGCAGATTCCATGCGTTGCTTGCGCCTTTTGCCTTGGACGATAGCGATGGAAGCAGGAAAAAATGCTTAGAACAATGCCTTGAGGCTTGCAGAAAATTCAGCAAAGGCGAGCTTGCAAGGCAACTGATGGAATAAATTTATAATCCTTTCTTTTTTAATTAAAACATGGAACAATCCAATGCGAATGAAGAACTCTCAGCAGAACTCTTGGAAATAATCTGCTGTCCAGTAGACAAGGCTGACTTGGCTTATAATAAGAAAAAGCAAACCTTAACTTGTGCTAAATGCAAGTATATATATCCCATCAAAGAAGGAATTCCAATACTTTTACCGCCAGAAATGATTGAGGCTGAAAAAAGAAATGGCAAGCTTTAAAACAATACTAATAATTTTATTTTTAATACTAATAATAGTTGGTGGTATTATGATGGGGAAAAAATTATCGGTGGAAAGTAAAACTGTTTTGCTGCAAACAAATCTTGGCGACATAAAAATTCAGCTGCACTCTGATATGCCAATAACTACTGGCAATTTTGAAAAACTCGTTAAACAAGGCTTCTACGATGGCATTATTTTTCATCGCGTAATCGGCGGCTTCATGATTCAGGGCGGCGATCCGACTGGAACGGGCATGGGCGGGCCTGGCTACGAAATCAAGGACGAATTTACACACAAAGGCGGAAATAAAAACGAACGCGGCACAATCTCAATGGCAAACGCCGGCCCGAACACAGGCGGAAGCCAATTTTTCATAAACATAGTGGATAATAATTTCTTGGATAGCAAGCACCCCGCATTTGGCAAGGTAATAGAAGGCATGGATGTTGTTGATAAAATCGCGGCAGTCCAGACAGACAGCAATGACAGGCCAATCCAGGAAGTCAAAATCCTCAGTGCAGAAATGCTATGAAGTGCCTGTAAGGCTTTTAAACAGAAATATTAAATCACTACTTATGCCGAGGTCGCATAACCTGGTACAGCAGCCTTTCTTTCTTTGCGGAAAGAAAGGCTCCTGGGCATCCAAAGAAAGACGCGAGGACATCTTCGCGTCCGCTCAGATGTCCAAAAGCTAGCAGGAAATTGCGCAAGCCTGGAAAGCTTGTTCCCGAAAGGGTGTCAGAGTTCAAATCTCTGTCTCGGCGTTTAATATTTTAACAAGCTAAACAAAACAATCATCCAGATAACAATTCCAATAACATGCGATGCAGTGCAAAGCGAGCAGATTGCATGCAGTTCAATTAATTCGACATAAACCAAATACGCAACAAAAGCCAGCCAGGCCAATTAACACAACTGGAATTCCAAAAAGCGATGAATAAGCTGAATTCATAACTACATCGCATGAGTTGCTAGCTAAACAAGAAGTGCCATCTGCTGGCTTGTGGCTTGCCTGATAAGCAGCCAACGCCAAACCCATGCTGGCCAGCGCAATCACCGCGAGCATCGGTTTTTTCATGGTTTAGAGGTATAATGCTGTATTTAAAAACTTCGCGTAGCGCACAGATAAGGTTTAAAAATCATCCAAGAATACTTTTTTTATGAAAAAATTATGCTTAATACCTCTCATGCTGATTTTGTTAGCATTATTTAGCGGTGTAGCAAGCGCAGGCATAAATGCGCCTGACTTAGTAGTGCGCAAAGTTATAGTTTACCCAACTGCTGCGAACATAATTTATGCTCCTGCGGACGGCACCTTTGTGAAAATTGGATTTACATTTATAGTTACAAATCTTGGCGCAACCGTGGCGCCAAAATCCGATGCAGAAGTAAAATTGGTTTTGCCGGACGGCAGTGTGCAAGGCCATGGTGTTTTTGGCACAAAAGCACTCGCGCTATTCCAGTCAGAACTGTGGCGCGTTAATAATCCGCCGCCACTAGCAATGACGCTCGCAATAAGCTCAAAAATGGCAGGCATAAATACACTTGTTGTCTGCGCAGATGTCTTAAATCAAGCGCAGGAAAGCCGGGAAGGCAATAATTGTGCAAAGTTGCGGTTTAACGTCAAAATCAAGTGATTTTCACCCTTTGCAATACCTTTAAAAAGCCCCAAACTAAGCCAAACCTACTCCTGCATCAGCAGGTTGCCTTTAAGGCACAAAACTAATTGTGTTCTATTGGCATTGCTTTAATATGAGTGAAGAAAAAAAACCAACTCCCGCGCAATCGGAAATAAAAGTTCCAGCTGCGCCTCGCGCCGAAGCTGCTACGGAATTCCGTGAGCTTATTCGAATCATAGATAGGGATATCCCAGGCAACACTGCAATTTTCATGGCAATGACAAAAGTCAAGGGAATAGATTTCATGATGGCAAATGCCATCTGCAATGTTCTAAATGTAAATAGGACAGAAAAATGCGGAAATTTCACTCACGAACAAATTGAAAAAATAGAAGATGCAATGAAGCATCCAGACAAATATGGCATTCCTTCATGGCTTTTCAACCACAGAAAAGACCTTGAAACAGGCGCAGACAAGCACGTAGTTGCTTCTGATTTGAAATTGCAGACTGAAATGGATATTAGATTTGTCAAGAAAATCAGAGTTTACAGAGGAATAAGGCACACCAAGGGCTCTAAGAAAGTCAGAGGCCAGCACACACGTTCGACTGGCAGGCGCGGAAGCACACTCGGAGTCCAGAGAAAGAAGAAGGGCGCACCTGAAGGCGCTGCCAAGAAATTAGCAGCTGCAAAAGAAGGAGGCAAGAAGTAATGCTCAAGCGAAAAAAGCAATTCAGCAGGCCAAAGAAACCATGGCAGCTTTCAAGAATCAAGGAAGAGAACCAGCTTGCCAAGGAATACGGATTGAGAAACAAGAAAGAACTCTGGCGCGCTGCTGAACTTCTCAAGAACTGGAGAGAGCTGGCCAAGCAGACAGTCAGCCTCGCCGGCGAAAAGCAAGAACAGGAATCAAAAATCCTTCTTGCAAAACTTCAAAAATACGGAATTGTTGCGGCAGAGGCTGACATTGATGATGTTCTAGCATTAAATATAAAAAACATACTTGAAAAAAGACTGCAGACATTGGTTTACAAAAACAGCATGGCTCTGACTCCAAAGCAGGCAAGACAGTTTATAACGCATAATAAGGTTACAGTCAACGGAGAAAAAATCAGCTCGCCAGCATACTTAGTAAAATCAAGCGACAAAATTGCATTCATCCAAGGCTTCAAGCCCAATTTAATATCGCCTGCAAAAGCGCTGGAGCTAAAGGCAGAGCTGGCAGAAGCAAAAAAGATTAAAGCTGAAATAAAAGAAAAAGCAGAAGTAGCTGAGGTGGCTGGATAAAATGGCAGACAAAATAGGAATAGTTCACATATATGCATCTTATAACAACACAATCATACACATCACAGACCTTACTGGAACTGAAACAGTAGGCTTCAGCTCTGGCGGGCAGATGGTAAAGGCAGATAGATTAGAGGCATCACCAACAGCTGCAATGATGGCTGCAAAGAAAGCTGCTGCAGAAGCAATGGAAAAAGGCGTAACAAAAATCTATGTCAAGGTAAGAGCACAGGGCGGGCAGAACGGCGCAAGATATCCTGGTCCCGGCGCACAGCCAGCCATCCGGGCATTAACAAGGTCTGGAATGAAAGTAATGGGTATTGAAGATGTCACTCCTATTCCGCATGGCGGATGCAGAAAGAAAGGCGGAAAGAGGGGAAGAAGGGTATAATGGCTGGCTTTGAAATACTAAATCAATCTGAGAATGAAATAACTATTGCAATAGATAAAACTACTCCTGCATTTGTAAATGCAGTGCGAAGGACCGCAGTATTCGACGTGCCTGTTCTCGCAATCGAAGACGTTTACTTTACAAAAAATTCATCTGCGCTTTATGATGAAATAATTGCACACAGATTGGGATTGGTGCCATTGAAGACAGACCCAAAATCATACAACTTACCAGAGGACTGCACTTGCAAGGGAAAATTATGTGCGAAATGTTCTGTAAAAATAATCCTGAAAGCAAAAGGGCCTGCCACAGTATATTCCGGCGACATGAAATTCAAGGACCCTGCAATAAAAGCAGTCCACGCGCAGATACCGATAGTAAAATTGCTCGAAGGGCAGGAAATAGAACTGGAAGCTATTGCAATCCTTGGGAAAGGAAAAGTCCACGCTAAATGGAGCCCATGCCATGCATGGCACAGAGGCGGGCCAGAATTCACATTCACAAAAGAAGCTGATGCAAAAGCAGTCCTAGACAAAATACCTGGCGATGTTGTAAGGAAGGATGGCAGAAGCATAGAAGTAAAAGACTTCGGAAAGTGGACAGATGCTTACGAGCAAATGCTGCGGGGCGCTGGAGTTGAAGTCAAAAACAGCGAAACAAGATTCATACTTTATTTGGAAAGCTGGGGCCAGTTAAAGCCAGCAGAAATACTAACGCAGGCTGTTGGTATTTTGCAATCAAAGGTAAAAGAAGCGAAAATATGATATGCGGAGGAGAGGATTTGAACCTCCGAACCCACTAAGGGACTACCCTTTCGCATCTGAGAAACGCGCAAGCATTTCGCAGCACCTCAAGGTAGCGTGTTTGACCGCTTCACTACCTCCGCACAATATTCATACTCAAAAACCCGTTTAAAAGGTTGCGGAAATGAAATAGCGCAAACTTCGGTTTGCGGACTTCATTTATAATACTCATGAAAATAACAGGACCAACAAATCCATTGTTAAGAAAGCAAATAGAAGAGCTGGCTAGCCATAAGGCTTTAGTCTGGCAGAGGCTGGCCTCAGAGCTCGGAAAAGCCAGAAGGAACAAGAGAGTCTTAAACTTCTCAGACCTGCAGCGGCACACCAAGAGCGGAGAAACAGTCCTCCTGTTAGGAAAACTTCTTGCAACAGGAATACTTAAAAACAAGCTCACAATTGCAGTCTGGAATTCCTCTGCAAAAGCGCACGAAGCAGTCAAGATATCTGGAAGCTCGATAATCTCAATCTCAGAATTAATCAAAAAGAATCCAAAAGGAACTGGAATAAAGGTGCTAGGATGAAAGTCATTGACGCAACTGGATTGATTGCAGGCAGGCTAGCCACCAAAGTAGCAAAGATGGCTCTGATGGGCGAAACGATAAACATAGTCAACTGCGAAAAGGCTGTTGTTTCAGGTACTCAGCATGCAACAATAGATAGATGGAAGCGCATGAAAAATAGAACACACCCATTTCACGGGCCATTTATTTCATTATCTCCAGACAGAATGCTGAGGCGCATGATTTACGGTATGCTTCCGCACAAGAGGCAGACTGAAAAATCGCGGGGAATGCAGGCCTATGAGAGAATCATGTGCTACATATCAGTTCCAGATAACTTGAAAAACCAGAAATTCGAATCAGTTGCAGGCGCAAACTCCGACAACCTCACAGTTAAATTTATGACTCTTGAAAGGATTTCGGAAATAATAAAGGGCGGATAAAATGGCAAAAAAAGAAAAGAAAGATCACGTGCACGCATCAGGAAAAAGAAAGCGCGCAATAGCGAGAGCCACAGTAAGACCTGGCACAGGAGTAATCCGGATTAATTCCATGCACATAAACACTATGGAACCAGAAGTTGCGAGATTAAGAATTCAGGAACCGGTTATGCTGGCTGGCGAATCTGCATTGAAAGTTGATATTGATGTAAATGTCTGCGGCGGCGGATGGTCTGGGCAGGTTGAAGCAGGAAGGCTGGCCATTGCAAAAGCGCTGGCAGAATACTTCGGCGAAGAGATGAAGAAAACCTTTTTAGACTATGACAGACACATGTTAGTTGCAGATACAAGATTCAAAGAAGCAAGAAAGTTCGGAACACATTCGAGAGCAAGAGCAAAGAGGCAGAAGTCGTACAGGTAATTAAAATGGTACCATACAACCCACCACCAGTATTTAACAATGCCAGAGAATTGGTAGAACAATACAATAGACTTGCCAGACAAGAGGCAACTGATGGGGTTTGCCTAACGCCGCGACAGCGAATAACACCAGCAGACCTGCAAATGCTATGCCATGTCACTTTAGAACTTGGCAAAGAAGAAGTTCATGAGCGATTCTTTCCGGAATCTGATCTTTCACATAAAGCACATAGTTTAGGTGCGGATGCATTGGTTAATTTCAAACTCGAAGAAGTTAGAACGGAAGGCTGGCTTTTTAAGCGACCAGTTTATATGCGATTCGGTGCAGATGCAGTAAAAATAAAAGAAGGTGGTGCAAGTTAAAATGATAATACCAATAAGATGCTGGAGTTGTGGAAAACCTGTTGCTCAGTTATGGGAGCAGTTTAAAGACAGAGTGGCAAATGGCGAGCCTGCCAAGATAGTTTTAGACCACCTTGGCTTAAAGAGATACTGCTGCAGAGTATTGTTCATGGGGCACATTGACTTGATAGATACAGTTGCAAGGTTCAAGAAAGCATAGCATGCAATATGTTTTCAAATTGTCAGGTGAATCCTTCGGGCTAGCTGTTGCAGAACTGCGCGCCTTGTTTGATATTTTTAATTTGAAATTTAAAATTATTGAACACGATAAAAATATAATCAAAATAAAAACAAATGCAAACAAAAAAATAATATTAAAACTGTGTGAACGTTCGGCGTTTATAAAAAAAACTTATCTGGACGGAAAAATTTGGGCAGTATCAAAGGGGCGGTTTCTTGAACGCGAGCCGCAGAAAAAGCCGGCCTTCCACCCAACAACGCTGAAGCCTAAATTGGCCCGCGCATTAGTTAATCTTAGCCGCGCAAAGCCAAAAGAAATTTTGCTTGACCCTTTCTGCGGGGCTGGCTCTGTTCTAATTGAAGCGGGAATTTTGAAAATTAAAACAATCGGCGTTGATTTTGATGCAAATATGATTGCGTTTTCAAAAAATAATTTAAATTTTTACAAAGTTAAAAACTATAAATTAACAAATAGTGATGCAACGCAATTGGAAAAAACCTTAAAGCCAAATTCAATTAGCGCGATTGCAACTGACTTGCCTTATGGCAGGTCAAGCAGGGCAAGTTTGAAAAATCTTGCGCATCTGTATGAAAAGTTTTTAATCTCTGCAAATAATGTTTTAAAAAAAAGAAAATTCGCCGCAATTATGTATCCGCACTACATTAATCTGCCGAAATTAACTAACAAAAAACTCTGGAAAACCATTTCAAAGGCTGAGCTGTATGTGCATGGCGGGCTGACGAGGAAGATTGTTGTGCTGAGAAAGATTTAATCGCCGCCATGATCATCGCCCACATACGCTGACACTGCATCGGGTTGCTTTGCCTTAGCAGCAAATCCCGGCTTGTAAATATCTTTATACCAAGCCATAGCTGCATCCTGCACCCTATTTAGTATTTCTCTTTGCAAAGTAAGTTCTGGCTCGTAATCTCTGCCCGTTTCAACAACGCACCTTTCCACTTGGAAATACGCCGGCGCTGCATCTACCGCAAATCCTAACACATATCTATCTGCCAGCAAGGCCACGCTTGGGTGCGGCCTTTCGCCACGGACACCGCGCGCATGCACCACAATTTCGCGCAATTCCGCACCTTTCATAAGTGCAATAGTTACTCTTGTTGGTGCATCAACGCCTAATTTTGCTAGGGCGTCACTAATGGCCCCCAAAAGCCCCGCCTCCAGTTGCATAACTGCCGCGCTGCCATCGCGAACAACTTCCCCATATTCTTTCATAATTTCACCACAAAATAAATGCTCCAAAAGTTTAAATAACTTTCCGCGCCGCAATAAACGTTTTAAACCAATTTTAATTTATTATGGCATGGATAAAGAAGTAGTCCCACAATTCGTCAAGTTCCCCGCTGACAGGCTAGCCAAGTACCAAAAAGCAGGCTACCGCATCACAGGCCCAAACAAACACACTGGCGTCGAGATATGCAGGTGGACAAAATCGCGGATGCGGGGCGAAAGGAATTGCTACAAAGCGACTTATGGCATCAGAAGCCACAGATGTGTGCAGATGACGCCGACTTTGGACTTCTGCAACTTCTCGTGTTCGTGGTGTTGGCGGACATTTGGCAAGGACCGCGCAAAATCAGAAAACAAGTGGGACTCGCCAAAAGAAATTGTTGACGCTTCTATCGAATCACAGAGAAAATTGCTGAACGGCTTCGGCGGTAATGAAAAGACAACAAAAAAAGTCCTTGCAGAAGCAATGGACCCATCGCATTTTGCAATTTCCCTGGATGGCGAGCCTACGCTATATCCAAAAATCGTAGAATTAATTAAAGAAATCAAAGGCAGGGGCATGACTGCGTTTCTAGTTACTAACGGAACAACACCGCACAGATTAAAAGAAATGCTTAAGAAAAATATTGTGCCGACAAACTTATACATTTCAGTTTACGGGCCAGACGAAGAAACACATGCAAAGGGAACGAACGCGTTTGCTCCGGGTCTTTGGAAGAAAACCATGGAAAGCCTTTCGCTTTTCCCAGAGTTCAACAAAAAGGGCTGCCGGACAGTTTTCAGGATGACTTGCGTTAAGGGTTTGACTATGCAGAAACCAAAAGAGTATGCAAAACTTATTGCAAAAACCAAACCAATGTTTGTTGAGCTGAAAGGTTATGCATGGCTCGGTGAATCGCGCGACAGATTAAAACAAGACGCGGTACCGACAATGCTGGAATTGGAAGAATTCGCGGCGGAAATAGTAAAAGTAACCGGCTACACGGTAAAAGCCCGCGACCATGTCAGCAGAGTTATTGTAATGGTAAGAGACGAAAGCACATGGAAGTGGAATTTAGAAAAAATCAAAGAGCAGGACCGGATTTTTGCTGAGGTTAGCGGGCGAGCCAAATAATTATTTGCAAAAGTATCAGTAAAACACTTTTTTATACAATTCCCTATCAATTTTGCTGAAGTCTTGTACAAAATCTGCAATTATTTCGATTTCGTCGCCAGTTCCCATAACCTTTCCGAAAGTCCGGACATACTGGCCTTCTTTCAATGCAGAAAAGCTCGCCTCGTCATTAATCAGCACAAGGATTTTTGCAGCTTCATCATCAACTATGATTGAACTAATCTCTGGGTTTTTTGTTATGATTGTTCCTGTAAAAGAAACCCTTCCGAAATTTTCCTTAATATCTTTGACGCGAACCGAGACTGCCGGCGCCCGCCGTATCATCTTCTGCTTTTCGCCAACATCCTCTTCCATAAAATCAGCTAACTTGAGAAGTTTAAATAATTATTGTAACGCGATTAAACAATTATTTTACTGGCATGGGATACAATTCGCTGAGCCTTGCCTTGCCGGTTCTAGAAATTATTACCCATGGGTTTCCGAACTGCGAGATTATGTGCCTGCAGGCTCCGCAAGGCTGGAAAACATCCCATCGGGTTTTGCTATTTGCCCTGACAGCAACAATTATTCTTATCATTTTTGCACCGCTAGAAACCATTTGAGCAATAGCAGCCATCTCTGCGCAAATTGAAGTTGGCGCGGAAGTTTCTATTTGTAGGTTGATTCCTTTGTATGTTTTATTTCCAGAAATCAATGCAGCGCCAACAGTACAAGAAATTTTATTATTTTGTATTTTATTTTGTGTAATGATATTTCTTGCGGCATCAATTAACTTTTTATCTTCTTCTGTTAATTTTAACAATTTCATATAATTAGGAATACAATCTCCAAGTATTACTGCACTTTGTACACCTATAAAACTGGGTTTCTGGTTCATCAGAGCCTCTTGTCTGCTCAGACCAGAAATATGCCTCTTTGTTTCCGCATTTCGGGCATTCCATTTCCCCAATAGGCATCGTATCCCTTACTTCCTTGCCGACTTTCTTAAGTTTCTTGCTCTTTTCCAGCTTTTCCGTAAGTATTATATCGCCGGACTTTGCCCGCTTGCCACAAGTAGGGCACAAAACTGTTGTTCCACTTTTCCCAGGAAGCATTAAAGCCCCGCACTTATCGCAAAATTCCATTTTATCCTCTGCTTGAAATTTTGCGGAGTCGCTTTGCGACTATCACAAAACTCCCTACTAAACCTCGTGTCAATTTGGAACATTTATCCTATATAAATAGTTTTTGCTCTCACTGAAGGAAGAACTTCGTCAAGTCTGTTGCCAAAACCTTCACCCAGCCAAGCCATGGGCCAAACAGGACTGCTTTTCCCTGTATCTGAGCGGGGCTCACAGATGTTTCAAATGAAATCTGCCCGTAATTTGCATCGCCTTTTGTCTGAAAAGTGCCATCCTGATTAATTGCAATTACCCTGTGGATTATCGGATCTGGATAGCCCTGAACTTGATAAATCAAAACATCCCCTATTTTTACATTGCCTGGTTTTACACCAATGACTGCAAATGCATCGCCCTTGGAAAAGCCATTATGCTTATAAAATACCTCGAACTGTTGTATTGTAATTCCGCGGTCTTCATACCATTTTCCATTTTCAAACCACCACTGTGAAAAGTCCTTACCGTGGTGGTCCATACTTGACGAGACAACTGCAACGAGCGGGTAATCTGTATGCAAAATCAGGCCTAACCCAGGCATCACTAAGAACTTTCCAATAAGAATGACAAAAACAGCATCAACAAGGAAGGATTGCCATGAATCTTCATGTGCAAGGAAGTGCCAGAGCTTGGCTGGCTTTGACTTATGGGTTTCATAAGAGCATTTTGGGTTTTCCATAGCCTTGTGATGTTTTTTCCTTTTAAAAACATTTTTAACGACATATTTTAATAAAAATACATGCAAATCAAGATACGCAAGGCAACTAAAAAAGATTTTAATACTATCTGCAAGTTTGTAAACAAATTAGATGATTTTGAAACCACATTAACACCAATACTTTCAAACTCAAAAGCCAGACGATTAGAAGTAAGAAACGGTGTTGCTGAAAAGCTGGCTAGCTCAAAAAGCAAATATTTCTTGGCAGAAGTTGATGGCAGTATTGTTGGCGCGGGTTGCGCAACAATAGTTGAGCCAACAAAAGCAAAATTTACTCTGCGGAAAGTAGGCTTATTAGAAAAATTATTCGTTTCTGAGGATTATCGCGGCAAAGGAATCGCAACCAAATTAATTGAAGCGAGAATGACTTGGCTTAGAAAACAAGGAGTAGAGTGGTTTGAATCAAATATCTGTGCAAATAACACCGTATCACTAAAAGCTTCAGAAAAAGCGGGCTTCAAACCATATTCAATTATTATGCACAAATATGAGTTTTAGTAAAAAATAATTACTTTAATTTCTTAACATCTTTTCCAAAAGAATCTAGTTGTTCAGAAACAGAATCCAAAGCAGAATTCCAGACCTTTTTTGCGTCCTTGCCTGGCTTTACTTTAAGCGTGAAGATAGGCTTGCCTGCAGTTGGGTGGTCCATCTTGAAGCCAGCCATCTCAGTCTCAGACTGCGCCCAAAGGGCTGTCTTTATCAAGTTCAAAAAGCCTTCGTCTTTCTCTGAAAATTCTACCTTTAATTCATTTTTATCGCCTGTTTTTAGAATATTAGCTTCCATTTTAATTAATCAGCAGATTATGGATTTATAAATCTAACCGTCGCAAGGTTTTAATATATAAACAGCCTAACAATACGTACCATGGACGATGCAACATTAATGAAATTAACAGGAGCAAATAAGCATCTTTTAGGCTTATTCAAGCAGAGGCGCAGGGATGCTAAAAATGAAGCAGAGGAATTCAAAAAGCATTTTTTCAAAAAGGAAATACGCGTGCTTGGCATAAGCGGAAGCAAGCGAAACCCCGAGGACTGCGCTCAGGAAAGCTCTACGACAGAATGGCTGCTGGATAAATGCCTCGATGAAGCACGTAAGCTTGGCGCAAACACAAAAAAAATGCGGCTACAGGATTACGATATACAGCCATGCAAGGGGTGCTACTCTACAACAAACAATCAATGCCATTACAAATGCACCTGCTATCCAGAAGGCAAATTCGGCGACGAGATGACAAACAAATTGTACGGTATGTGTATGTGGGCTGACGTAATAGTTTGGGCAACGCCAATCCAGAATTTCAAGATTTCTTCGCTGATGGGATTATTCTTAGACAGACTCATCAGCATGGACGGAAGTCTGAAGCCAGCAGACATACATAACATTAAGAACAAAGAAATAAATAAAAAGCATACAAAATTTATTGAACTTACCGCAACAAATGAATTCGGCTCAGGATTTTTGCGAAGATTTACAGGCAAGATTGCAGGCATAATTGTTTCTGGCCACGAAGTCGGGGCAAGCCTGACAATATCCTCGCTATTTATGACTCTAAATCAGTTTGGCATGCTCTTTCCGCCATTCAGCAGTATGTATGCTATAAATACAGTTTGTGAATCAACTTCTAGCGACACAAAAGCACTGCGCAACAAATGCCATGAAGATGATGCGCGCCTGCTGGCCCGCAATCTGATGGCTGCTGCAAAAATAGCAAAGCGCAAGAATGATTACTGGTGGTCTTACGATGGAAGGGGCAATTAGATAAGCTCCAGTGCATTTACAACAGGCTTCTTATATAATTCCTGGTCGTCTACCATCCTAGGACAAGCTGTATTCACCCACGCATCTATCTGCGGGAAGTTTTCCAGCTCGGCAGGATTTAAAGTATCGCCGATGAAAACAAAAACATCCTTGCCTTCCTTTTCCAGTTTTTCTTTGATTTTTTCAACCAGGCCCTGCATCTCGCTCTGCCCTGGTTTTACAGTAACCAAAATGCCGACTCTTTTGGCTTCCTTGAATTTGGCAATCCTTGCCTGCTGTTTCAGCTGGATTTTCCTGATTTCCTGCTGAGAAACCAGCTCTACGTTGCCAGAAAAAGGCTCGACGCAGATTATTGGCAGGCCTGCCGCGCCTGAAGGCGCGATTCCAAGTGGATGGAACTTGCCAGTTCCAATGTAAAGCACACAGTCTGCCTTTTCGTCAATTGCAGAAACATCACATCCCAAAACCTGCCCTTTTGCAATGGCATGGACTAATGGATTTTTGACCAAGACTTTGTGACCTGCCTTCTCCAATTTAATTTTTAATTTATCGAGAAGGTGTAAAAACTGTATTGTTGAAATCAGGCTGATTGTTTTATAATTCTCGATGGCTTTGATTGTTTCAGCCATATCAACATCGTCAAGCTTTGCCTTTGCGTTTATGAATAGGAGTTTCATAATTTTAACTAGATTTATTGTTTTTTAAACCTAACCGCTCAAAGTTTTTATTGCAATATTTAATAATTTTAATTTCGACTTTGCTATTTTATGAAATTCAGGCGTCCATTTTGATTTGCTCAGCCTATCGCTAATTACAAATAGGGCGGCGGCATTTGCGCCACGATATTTTGCTACTGAAAATACTGCAGAGGCTTCCATTTCAACAGTCAGCACACCTTCTTTCTTATATTGTCTAACTTCTTCTATTGTTTCTCGATAAGGCGCATCAATTGTCCAAGTAGTGCCTTTGCGATATTTTATATTTAGCGTTTTCATTGCTTTTTCTAATTTTGTAGTTAATTTTTTTGATGCATAACAATACTTTCCGCTTTTGAAATAGTGGTGCGATAAGCCTTCATCGCGAATTGCTCTATCGCATACAACAAAATCGCCTGCCTGCAAATCTTGAAGTGTGCCTGCAGTACCAATATTTATAAAATTCTTTGCGCCAAGAGTAATCAATTCTTCAACGTAAGCTGCAATTGCCGGCGCACCAATCCCAAAACCAACAAGTATCGCAATATTATTTTTAATACGAAACAAATTATTTTTCCTTCCAAAAAAAATTATTGGCTTTGCGGATTTGCTTTTTGCAATTTTGCTCGCCAAACTCTTACTATAACATATAATTATATTTTTAGGTATGCTTGCAATGTGTTTGCCAGTTTCCAGTGCATGATTTATAAAATCCTGCGGTAGAAAAAGTGCTTTTCCTTTATGCTTGCCCTTCATCTGAGGAAATGCCATTTTAGAAATTCACACTAACATAATCCCAGCCGAACTTCTTTAATGATTGCTTGATTGACTTCTTTGTATGGCCTGCCCTTATCGCAGCCCTTATGAATTTCTTTAGGTCTGCCTTGTTGCCGACTTTATCTGCGCCGTACTTTTTTGCCAGGTCTGCCATGTCATCTTTTACTTCTAAACCTATCAGCTTCTCAATTAGGTCTTCTGGCCAGCCTGCATTAGTCAAGGCAGTCTTTATCTGCACTGGCGCGTAGCCTTCATTTGCCATGTCTGCTACATATTTTTTGCCAGCAGAATATTCCTGTGTCTCATCCAGCTTTCTTTTCTTTGCCTTGTTGTCCAGCTCGGCCATGTCGTCTGCTGAGAATTTCAATGCCTTCTCGATTTTTGCCTGCGGAACTCCTGCGTCTGCAAGGCTCTGATGTATTTCCGGCTGGCCTGCTCCTTCTGCGAGGCCTTCATTTACGAAGTTCTGCGCATCCTGCAGGTTCGATTCTGGGCCGAGGTCCTGCATCTCTGCTGTGTTTGCTAATTCTCTCCTCGGCTTAATGTAAAATTTATAAACCAATCCAATCACTGCTAAAATCAATGCGATTGGTATTGATAGGTAAACGCTAAACCCGCTTTTTTTTACTTCTGCACCTGCTTCTAATGTTCCGCCATCAGGCCCTTCTCCTTGAAATACTTGATCTGAAATTCCATTATTATCGCCTGGCGTGAGCGAGCTATCTGGGTTTAGCATGTCTTTTGTAATAGTATTATCTGCGGCACCATCACAAGCAGTGTCGTCTTCTGGCTTGCAATTATTATCTATGTTGTCTGTGCAGATTTCTGCAGCAGTTGGATTTACTTTTTCACTCATATCATCGCAGTCGCCATCTGCAACTGTAATGCCATCCCCATCTTCATCTGCTTCTAAAGTATCAAGGCGTCCATCACAATTATCATCTTTGCCGTTTATTTCTTCAGTTATGACGCCAGGGTTTACGCTTGCACTGGAATCATCGCAGTCCACTTCTCCGCATGCCCCGCCATTCGCATAATAGCCATCAAAATCTTTGTCTGCGCATGCCTTTATTTTGTGGTTTACTGTGCCCTTGCCAACAAATTTGCTGTCTGCGGAACTTGTGGCTGAAAGAATTACTGCATAACTATTCGGGCTCGTGTTATTCTGCGAAGCCACAACAATACTTGCCTTGCTTTCCCCTCCGCTTTCAAGAGTTGTTGAGTTCGAGTTCAAACTGCATGCCAATCCAGAAGGACAGTTAGCTGACAATGCATAAGTGGAGATACAGCTATCTTGATTTTTGATTGTGAATTCATAAGTTGCTGAACCGCCAAGCAGGACAGCCTGCGCATCAGGTGCTATAACTTCTGGAGCCTGCCTTGAACAAATGGAAGGTATGTAATGCACTACGACTGGGCTCGATGTCATGCTATCTGCATTATCACTTGCCAAATCTACTGCAGTAATGCTGAAAGACTTATCAGTATCTAAACCGGCAGTTGATGCAGATTTAACGTTTAAGACTGCTGTTCCTTCAGAAGCTTTTGGAATTACTATTGTTTTTGGCTCGAATGTGCAGTTCCATGCTGGTGCGGGGCAATCTACCAGACTAAGTTCAAATTCAGCTGCGCAGGTGTTTTTGTTTTTCACAGTAATTGTGTACCTTGCAGTCTCGCCCCTGCCAGCGTCAATCGTTATTGGCGTTACAGTAAGTTCCGATTGCGCGCGGATGCAGGCAGACACAACGACTGATTGCCCCGCGGACTGTTCGCCATCGTCATTAAAATTATTATTTGCATCTTTGTCCACGCAAGCCCCATAAAGATACGTATTTGGAGTGCTTGGCGCGGTGAAAACCAAACTCGCATTGCCAAATGCAGTTATTTGCGCAGAAGTTATCGTATTTCCATTGCAATTGTTTTCTTTCAAATAAGCAGTCTTGCCTTCGCATGCAAAATTCAGCCCGCCATCTGCAGGCCCTTCTTTTATTTTTGCAGTTACGCGTTCATTTCTTGCAATTGGATTCGGCATTTCTAAATTAACCTTACCAAAGCACGCTTGATTTGGCGTGGGGAAACTTAAAACATCTGATGATGCGCAATTATCTGCCTCTGCGCAGGAAGTTATTTTGTAATAATAAATTGCATTTCTGCCGAGCTCTGGCAGGCGAACTTTATGTTCTACTGCGTTGTTGCCATCGGCCTGCAGATTTAAACTATTTTGCAGATTTAGATTATCTTTGCTAAATCCATATTCTACTTTTGATGTGGCTTTTTTAGATGTAGTCCAAGTTATATCTGCTGAAAGAAGTTTAACATACTCTAAAGGCAATAGAGGAATTGAAATTAATTCGGCATTAGTGCGGATTATTGCTATTTTTGTAGGCGTGCCACTGCAATCACCAGCTACTTTGCAATATCCCGCACTCAAATCTAACTCTGTTGTTGTTTGGTACGCGCAGTATTCATTGTTAGTTAGTTGCGGGCATGTTGCGGCCGTGCCAGTGCATTCAGAACTCGTTGCATCCCACGTGCATCCAAATTGATTTCCGCACGAAGTGGCATCACGTATGAAACCGCATGGTGTTGCAAAGCCAGCACATTGCGGAGTCCACGTGCAACCTGCAACTGCTTGGCATTCTGACTGTATTGGATAATTACAAGTCCCTGCTTCGTAAAATTTAGCAGTATTGGCACTTGGCGCAGTAGCTACTAAAATAATAACTGCAACCGCCACTACTGCAATAGTTAAAACAATAGGTAAGTCTAACTTCAAAGATGTCTTTTTTGTGGCCATTATCCTCGCTAGATTTTCTATATTTGCATATATAAATCTTTACTTACTTGCTCTTAAAAGCGCTGTCAATTTTATCTTCAGGCCAGCCCGCCTCTGCCAATCTTTCTTTTACTTTGTCTTTGGAGTAGCCCTCTGCTAATTCTTTAGCCACGTATGATTTTAAACCACTTGATTTGTGTTTTGGCTCTGGCTGCACTGATTCTTGCGTTGTTGTTTTCGTAGCATTTCTTTTGTGTGATTTAATAAAGCCTGCCAAAATAATTAGCACAGTTAATCCTCCCAAGCCTGCTAATATTCCTGGAACTTTGAAATGGGTTTTACTGCCAAACAGCTTATTTGGCAATTTTGCGTCTTTTACCATGTTGTCTGTTTGTGATGAAACCTTATTTAAAGAAGCTAATGCGCAGCCATCATCTGTGCAGGCATAGCCTGATGCGCATGAGCAGTCTGAGCAGACGTTTGCAGCAGATTCTCCCTTCTCGCAAATGCCATTTCCCGCCACTGCGGATGATAAAACATTCTGCATGATTCCGCCAGAACTATAGCTTCCTCCGCCTCCACCTCCAGAACTACCGCTAGATGAGCCTCCTCCGCCAGATGAACTGTCACTGGCCGAAGCACCTCCGCCCTCATCAGCTGCGGATGGCTGGCTTGGCAAGGGTTCTGATGTTACAGAATAAGTTGATAACCCTGGCAGGTTTGCGGAATAAATTATATTTGTATCATCTTCGCTGACTATAGTCGCATCATAAGACGCCCACACCTCATTTTCCAAACGGTTTAGCTTAACTTTCGACTCATCTAAGTTATTGCTTGCTAGCCAGCTCTTTTCTACTGCAAACTTAAGTGCGACATTTTCTAAATCTGCATCTGCAAAATTTGTCAGCAACACTGCTTCGTATTTATAAACATTATCCTGCGCAGGCGCAGTTTCTGGTTTTGCATCAAGCGATGAAAATGACAATTGCGGAGAATTGATTCGCTGTTTTGCCTTAAATTTATATTCTGTAAATAATCTGCTATTTGCTTCGCCTGAAACTTCTGCACCCTGCGCCCAGAAATTCACACTGCAACTTGCAGTGCCAACTGTGCAGTCCGCATTACAAATGAGTGTTCCTGTACTACCTTCAACATAATTTGCGCAGGTTTTTTCATTTAGGTTTGTCCCGTCGCATTGCTCATCTGCATTAATTACGCCATTTCCGCACAAGGAATTGCAAACGCCTTCAACTAATTCATAGCCATCTCCGCACGCCTTTCCACAAACACCTTCTGTGCATATAGCGTAGCTATTTGGATTTGCGGGGCAGGCATTGCCATAAGTTCCGCAATTCTGAATTGTATCACAGACTCCACCTTCATCTGTTAAATCATTACAATCATTATCGATACCATCACAAACTTCAGCCATAGGTATGCAGGCTGGCGCTTCTGTCTGGCAGGTTGCAGAACATCCATCTCCGCTTGCTATGTTGCCATCATCACATTGCTCGCCTGTTTCAATAATATTATTGCCGCACTGTATTGGCGCTATTGGCGCGATACATTCTTTTAGTATGTTATCGAAAATAGTGCCTTCTGGACAGGCGGGTGTGCAAGCGTCTTCCAAATAATCTTTCTGGCTATTGCAATTTACATCTGCTTCTTGATTAATGCAGCTAAATCCGGCAGTTACTGGCAAAACTTCACCAACGCAAACTCCGCAAGTGCCATCTGAAGCGCATAACTTAGTGCCTGCCTTGCACGAACCAACACCTTCCGTGCTAGTTGGCCCTGTATAGCAAGCCTGCGATGTCATGCAAACACCGCTTATGCAGGCATCGCCAGCACACACCGCGCCAAAAGAACCGCAATTATTCAAATCATTACCATTGCAGACGCCACCTTCATCTGTATTGGCATCGCAATTGTTATCTAAACCATCACAGAGTTCTGGCACGCCTGGATTCATACTGGCTGAATTATCATCACAGTCAGCAATAGCTATTGAGCCAGTGCAAACAGATAAATCAGTACCTACAGAACCATAGCCATCGCCATCTTTATCTGTGCATGTTGCGCAGGCCAGGTCAGCGCCATCGCAGTCCTGATCTATCTCATCTCCGCAGATTTCTGCTGCAGGCACGCAGGCTGGAATATCAGGAACACACGCACCATCTTGTAAGTTATAGCCTGAATTACAAATCAAACTGCAAACACCATTCGTGCACATCGGCGCACCATTTGGATCTGTTGGGCACGTATTGCCATAAGCACCGCAGTTCTGAATCGTATCACAGACTCCGCCTTCATCTGCTAAATTATCACAATTATTATCTTTTCCATCGCAGTATTCCTGCGCACTTGGACTAATACTCGTATCTGCATCATTGCAATCTGCAACAGTGGCACTGCCAGCACACACAGATAAATCAGTCCCCCTGGCGCCATAGCCATCGCTATCTACGTCTGTACAAGTTGGTATTTGAATAGGTATTTGTTCTGCCCAATCAAAACTAATAGTATCGCCGAGATTATATTCCATTAAAAAATAACGCTGTGATGCAATTATCTTTACGCAAAAATAATATTTGCCTGGGGAAAGCTGTACGCCGTAAGGATTATATGTTTGAGTAAAACAATTCATTGGATCTAATTTGCTGTTTGTTAATAGAGCAGTAGTCCTAAGACCCAGTGCATTTGACTGGCACACAATATTATCGCTCGCTGTTATTGTGTGCGCAGTAGTTGCAGGCGGTGCCACTTCAAAACCATAACCTTGGCCAGCCGTACAGGTTACATGATTTGGCAAATTGACTGCGGCCCCAGTCAGCCCTGCCAAACCTTTCCCTTGCAAAGAATAACCCAAAAAACCAACTGAGCTGATGAGAATGAAAAGTATTACTGCAACAGTAAATGATGCTTTCTTACTCAGGGCCATGGCGCTTATTTTTCTATTAGATACTATATAAATATATTGCCATAATTAATTATCTAGCGCGCCATCAGTAAATTTATAAACTGCTAAATATAATATAACTAAATGACCACGAAATCGCGAAAAGCAATCTCTCCAATAATTGCCACGATTTTAATCATGATGATGGTTGTTGCCGCAGCTGGTGGAATGTTCTTCTGGGCCTCGCGGATACAAGGCCAGCAACAGGGCGGGGTCGAAAGCTTCCAAAGCAAGTTCTTTAAGACAGCTTCAACCGCTGCAAGTGTTTTAAAAACAAACTATAATGACTCAACACAAATACTCAATATTTTCGTACAAAATACTGGCAACAACCCAATTCCAGTCTCTAATTTAACATCGTACCCTACTACCGAATGGATTGTTTTAGATTCAAGCCAAAATTCAATCTGCTCGAGCAATTGGGGAAATGACGGCGCATCCAGTACTGGACCGAAGTGCAACGCTGGCTGTGGTGGTGCAAATATTGAAATCGGCCAGATAAAACAAATAATATTAAATTTTACAAATAGCAGTACTTGCCTAATACGAAGCCAGCCAAACAGTTCAAGGATTTCATTTACAATAGATTTCTCTGGCCTGACAACTGCCGGCGGAAGTTTTGATAAATAAGATTAAGGAGTATATCCGCTTCTCCACGTGTAACTGCACTTAGTGCATCTATAGAATTCTACTTCTGGCTCATCTGCATAACTAATTTGTTTGCTCCAGCAATAAACTTTATCATTTCCGCATTTTTTACACTTTGCATCCATCATTGGCTCTGTGTCTCTTTGCGCATCGCCGGTTTTAATTTCTTTTTTCACTTTTCTCTTGCTTAAAAATTCGATTTTTTGCTCTACCTGCGCACCACAATTCTTACACTTTTTATTTTCTACAACTATCAGTAGATTTTTGCATTTTTGGCAAAACATAACTTCTGGATCAAAAACCGCTTTAAAACTATTTTGGCTATATTTTGCGGCTAAAAATGTCTACTCCACACCTATTTACTTAAAATAACAAAATAAAAAGAAAGAGGTTTGAGGTGCTTGATTTGCAAAGCTTCTATTTCAGTTTGCTGAAGATTTGCAGTGCTGTTGCGATAGCACCAATTAACACCAGAATAAAGGCAATTACGCTGAAGATTATGTTTATCCAGCTAACTGCAGTTGTTACTGTCGGCACCAATGTTCCCACAGTTGTCAGCACTGCTGTCAACAACAAGAATACTGCACCGCTTGCAATATAGCCTAGCTCTTTCTTCAACTGGTCTACGTAGCCGCTGTATTTCAACAATGCTAGTCCTAACAGCAAGCCAACGCCTATTCCGAGTGTTCCTTCTAAAAAGGCCATTACGTTCCCTCCTTTAGAATAGCGTAGGATTCTGGGGTATAAATAAGTTTTACTTTCCGCCAAAGTGGTAACTTTCTATTGCAAACAAAAGTTTTATATTCGAAGACTATAGTCTTACTATAGTCATGGGCAAATATGAAAGTTAAATTAAGAAGACAGCCAGGGCATAATAAAAAGTACACGAGTTACGTAATAACCCTGCCCATAGAAATAATAGAAAGATGCAGAGAAATCAAAAAATCAAAAAAAGTTGAGCTTGAAACTGATTTTGTCGGGAATATAATAATAAAGCCAGCAGATTAATTACTTCAGGCAGGCCCCGCTAGCACAACCCTTAGCGCATGCCTTCTGTTCGCTGTTGAATTTGCCATTTGCACACAGGCCTTCCATCACGCTATCTCTTGTTGAACAATAATCGGTGTGGCTCTTAGAACTGCCATCTGCGATTGCAAAAGTTACTCCTCTTGCGAAAATATCATTTCCATCTGAATCTGCGCAGTTGCCATCTTGTGCAGTCTTGCCTGTCAAAGAGCCGAACCTGTCTGCCTGCTGAGAAACTAAAAAGAAAACGCCAACTAACGCAATGATTAAAATCACCTTGCCAACTAATCGCGTGTCCATATAATTAATGCGCATTATGAGTATTAAAATTTAACTGTATTCTGCCACAACTGTAACCCAATTGACATGTTTGCCTATCTTCGCAAGCTCGATAGGCATTACTTATTCTTACCACGTCAATTGTTTAAAACTTCACAATATTCTGCCACTTGCCTTCTGGTGTTGTGGCATGCTGGCACATTACCGAAGTATCTGCAAAAATTTTGTATCCAAGTGCTTTTGCATCCCTGCAGAAAAACATATCATCCCATCCTTCCCCGAGCTTTGTTCCTGCACGGAATTCAACCTTCTCTAAAACTTCCCTTGCAATCAACACTGCGCCAAGCCCGCAGGCCTGCACTTCATACAAGCCTGGCTTTTCGAAAATCATGTCTTCTGACAGGTGTATTCCGATTTCACCTTCGACTTTGCTCCAAAGCATTGCCAAAGGAACTACCTTGCCTGAAAGATTCTTCTGGAGGTTAAAATAAACGCCAGAGATTACTTTTTTCTGATGCGAAAGAAGCCTTTTAATAATATCTGCTGACGGAATCACATCCTGCTCCAAACTCAGCAGATAATCGTACTTGTTTTCAATTGCATACTTCCTTAACAAGTTTCTCGAACTGATAATCCTTTGAATCGCCGTATCAAACTGCGGGCCTCGCATTACATTCAAGCCAAGCGATTTGATTTTTTCAAAATATTCATCTGTAGGCGAATTATCAACAAGCAGAACATCAAAACCATTGTAACTAAGCGATTTTACCGCTTTTGCATAGGCTTCAAGGCAATAGTCTTTACAGCGATGGGTTGGACAGCCGACAAGTACTCTTAGGCTCATGAGTTTAACACCATGGCAAATCTTATATATGTAACTCTGCAAAAACTCTCATGGCCACAAATAAGCGGGCAATCTCTCCAATAATTGCCACTATTTTGATTCTAATGATGGTTGTCGCCGCAGCAGGCGGGATGTTTTATTGGATAACAAGAGTGCAGGGCCAGCAACAGGGCGGGGTCGAAAGCTACCAAGGCAAGCTCCAAACTACCATAGCATCCAGTATTGCGATTCTAAAAGCAAACTACAACGATTCAGCTCAAAACCTGACTATTTATGCGCAAAATATAGGAAATAATCCGATTCCAACAACAGCAGGCACAACATACCCGACAACAGAATGGATTGTTTTCGATTCAAATCAGAAATCTATATGCTCCTCAAACTGGGGCGGCAGTACTAATCCAACCTGCGCGTCTGGCTGTGGAACAGATATTTCAATTGGACAGATAAGGCAGATTATCCTCAGCTTGTCAGGCACAAGCTGTTCAATCTCAAGCCAGCCAAACAGCTCAAGGATTTCATTTACAATAGATTTCTCTGGCAAGACTGCTGCATCAGGAAGCTTCAACAAATAGAACAATTAATTTATCGTAACAGCCAATACTTATTTAAATCAAATCTATCTGATAATTTCGAAATGCTAAGTCATGATAAAAAGCGCGCAACAGGATATATGCCAATATTTAAAGACATCTTATCAGAAGAAGCAGGCAGCAGCCTGTTGGATGTTGGCCTGGGAAGCGGTTGGCTTGCTAAGCAGTTGAAGGAAACCTATGGCTTACTTGTGGAAGGTTTGGACATAGTAAATACTAATACGACAGACATCAAGCTGCAACTCTATGATGGCCTGCATTTTCCACATAAAGACAAGTCTTTCGATTATTCACTGATATTCACAGTACTGCACCATTGCGATGATATTCCCGCTGTGCTGCGTGAAGCTACAAGAGTTTCCAGGAAAGGCATAATTATTTATGAAAACCTAATAACTTCAACATATAACAAGTTTTTTGAATTGCTGCATGATTTCATTTCAAATAAATATAAATTAATAAACTGCCCGTACAACCACAAATCTTACAAAGACTGGCAGGACACATTCAATAGCCTGCGGTTGAAAGTCTGCTATGAACAGAAGTTTGACGTGCATAAATTAATTTTTACATCGCATAGGGTTCTCTGGCTGTTAAAACCTTACTAATCATTATAAGTCTGCCAATTCTTTTTCAGAACTAACAATAGCATCTGGCTCGCTTTTTTCCAATAATTCTTTTGAACTAAAGCCCCAATCAACTGCAATAATTTTCATATTTAATTTCTTTGCGGCTTCAATGTCTCTTGGCTCATCGCCAACGTAAATAGCATTACTTATATTTATTTTGTATTTTTTGATAATCTTTTTTAATATTTTATCTTTTCCGAATAGACTGCTTCCATGGCAAACAAAATCAAATAATTCCAAATCATTTGCTTTGAGAAACTTGCGTACGTTTTCTTCGGAATTTGTCGTTAGTATGCCTAAAACACAGCCTTTTTGCTTTAATTTCTTTAATGCCGGCACGATTTGTGTTGGTTTTATGGTGTAAATTATTTTTGAAAGCTCTTTGCGCCAGCGCGAGATAACTCTTGGAACATTCCAAAATGAAATACGCAGATCTTTTATTAGCTGGGAAATGCTTTTGCTGCGGATTTTTTCGTAATTTAATTCTTTTTGAAAACCAAATTCTTCAGATAAACTATTAATTATATTAACAGTTTGCTTAAACGAATCGGCAATAGTTCCATCAAAATCAAATATAATCGTTTTAGTCATTTCTTAAACACGCAGTGCCCAAAACCAACAATGAGGTCAAAACCCGATTTTTCCAAATGTACTGGCACGTCACAGCCTCCGAAATTCGAGCCGGCCCAGATGAAGAATATTGCCTTGCCTGCGGTTTTTTTCTCTAGTTCTTTTACCGCTTCGGTGGCATTGGCTTTCAGGCCATCCGGAAATTGCAGGCAAACTTTAACTCTGTTTTTATCTAACTTTTTGACTTCTTCAACCACCTTGTCTAATTCTAAATCGTAATCCATTTTATTTACTCGCTACGCTGGCTTTTAAATTGCCATCCATTGCGGCAGGCATGCCTGCGGAATAATATACCTTCCCATCTTTTTGCACAACATTGTAACATCCCCAGCCAACAAGCTGGTTGATTTTTTCCTGCAAATCTTTTGTATTTACTTTTTTTATATCTAACCTGTCTTTTAATCTTTCTATTATTTGGTCCAATCCTAATGCCTCATTTGGATTTTTCACAGTATCAAATACGCCATCCAAAAGTATTTCCAGTGAAACTTTTAATCCTAAACTGCCATCACGCCATTGAGCATGGTGCGATTTCAGGCCCGCAGCGTTCCAGTATCTTAAAACAGAAGGAATACTAATTCCCAGGTATGTGCTTGTTTTGCACGCACTGAGCCCACGTTCCCACGCGGCATAAATCAAATCCTGCGTTTCTTTGGCTAATCCGGCTTTACGATGTGGATTTAGCCCTGCCGCTTTCCAATACGTTAAAACAGATTTACGACCAATGCCTAAGTATTTGCTTGCTTTGCGTGCACTAAGTTTAAGTTCCCACGCAGCATAGATTAAATCTTGTGTTTCTTTTGGCAAGTATAGCGCTCTATACGGAAAAGGTGGCTTTAGCCCTGCCGCTTTCCAATAATTATGCACATTAGTTTGACTCACACCGGCATATTTTGCGGCTTCTGACTGTGATAATTTTAGCCCATGGGCCTCCAAAATCTTCTGCTGTGCTTCCTTGGAAATTCGTTTTGACATTTTAGTATCTCGTTCAGGGCAGTGTTTTTAAGGCTTATCTGTATGTTTCGCTTTGATTAAATTTAAATTCCTTCCCAAATACCAAAAAACATGGCAAAAATAGCAGACCCGAAATTAGCAGCGCAGGGCAGGCTCAAAATTGAATGGGCTGAGTCGAGAATGCCTGTGCTCATGGAACTGAAAAAAAGATATGAAACATCAAAACCTCTGGCAGGCCTCACAATTGCCGGCTGCCTTCATGTCACAAAAGAAACAGCAGTCCTCATCCGCGCATTGAAAGCCGCGGGCGCAAATCCAGTCTGGAGCGGATGCAACCCTCTTTCAACACAAGATGATGTTGCCGCCGCTTTGGCAGAAGAAGGAATTGATGTTTATGCATGGCGCGGAATATCAAAAGAAGATTATTACTGGTGCATTGAGCAGTGCATCAAGGCAAGCCCGCACATCACAATTGATGACGGCGCGGACTTGGTTTTTGTCGCGCACCAAAAATATCCTGAAGTTTTGAAAGGCATAATTGGCGGGTGCGAAGAGACCACGACAGGGATAAACCGCATAAGAGCAATGGCTGCCGCAGGCCAGCTGAAATATCCAATCATGGCAGTGTCTGACGCAGAAACAAAATGGGACTTTGACAATGTTTACGGAACAGGAGAATCAACCTTGGACGGAATAAAAAGGGCAACTAATGTAATGCTGGCTGGCAAGACCTTGGTTGTGGCTGGCTATGGCCACTGCGGGAAAGGCGTGGCAATGCGCGCAAAAGGCATGGGCTGCGATATTATTGTAACAGAAATTGATTCCATAAACGCTCTCCGCGCAAGAATGGAAGGCTTCAAAGTAATGCCAATGTCAGAAGCCGCAAAGCTCGGCGACATTTTCGTAACAACTACTGGCTGCAACAATATAATTACAGAAAAACATTTCGAATTAATGAAAAATGGCGCAATCTTAGCAAATTCAGGGCATTTTAATCTGGAAATTGATGCGGCTGCACTGGAAAAAATAGCTAAATCAAAAAAAGAAATCCGCGACAATAATGTTGAATACATTCTGCCGAATGGAAACAAAATCTACTTGCTTGCAGAAGGCAGGCTTGTAAATCTGGCAGCTGCAGAAGGCCATCCATCCGAAGTAATGGATATGTCTTTCGCAAACCAATTCATGGCAGTCCTGCACTTGGCAAAGAACAAAGGCCAGATAAAACCGGACGTCCACAACCTGCCAAAAGCACAGGACCAGGAAATTGCTTCCATTAAGCTGGCGACAATGGGGATTACCATAGATAGTTTAACAGATGAACAGAAAAAATATCTGGCTGGGTTTGAAGAAGGGACTTAAGTTGTATTCGGCTTCGCCGAATACGACAAAAGCGTCAACCGATTTTGCGGTTGGAAGGGACTTAGATTTAAAAACACCCGGTTATTTCCATTTTCATGCGTTTCAAAACCCATCTGACAGCGAGGCTCTTAGAATCAAATTTATCCGGCGAGGAAATAAACTTATTGCCTGCCTCTTACCAGAAACTTGGCGAGGTTTGCCTGATTCATTTGAATAAAGCGCTTGAAAAACACAAGGCGCTGATTGGAAAAACTATTTTGGAATTATTTCCGTACTTCACGGCAGTCTGCGTGCAAAAAGGAATAACCGAACAGAAAAGGAAACCGAATGTTGAAGTGATTGCGGGAAAAATGCCGAAAGAAGTTATCGTAACTGAAAATAATTGCAAATTAAAATTAAATCCGAAAGAAATAATGTATTCGCACGGAAACCACGCAGAGAAAAAAAGAATTATTTCGCTTGTAAAAGAAAATGAAGTTGTTGTTGATATGTTCGCTGGTATTGGATATTTTTCAATTCCGATTGCGAAAACCCATCCGCGCGCCAAAATTATTTCAATTGAAATAAATCCAGATGCATTTAAATATTTGAAAGAAAATGTTCGGCTAAACTATTTATCAAATGTTTTTCCAATTCTCGGGGACTGCGAAAAAGTTTTGCAGAACAAAACTTTTCCGAAAGCGAACAGGATTTTGATGGGATTAATTCCGAGCTGCAAGAAATACATTCCCGCGGCCATGCGTATCGCACAGAAAGGAACAGTGGTACATTACCACGGGCTTGCCAAAGAAGGAAAAGAAGCTGAACTTTTTAAGGATTTTTCAAATTATAAAGTAAAACTATTACAAGTCAAGGTAATTAAAAGTTACAAACCGCACGTTAATCATGCGTGTTTGGATATTTTAGTTGTTTGAGAAATATTTATAAGCCAAATTACAAATATGACATATGACCAAACTAAAAAACAAATATAGTTTTAAAAAATATTCCAAAAAGTTTCCCAAATTATATCAACTGGAAAGAGAACGAATACGAAAAATTCTTCCGCGCGCATTAATTGCACACATAGGCAGTACTGCTGTGCCATGCCTCTGCGGAAAAGGAATTATTGATGTTGGCATCGCCATGCCAAAAAAATACAGAATTAATGCCAGAAATAAGCTTGAAAAAGCAGGCTACACCTATAAAGAAAGCAGTGGCGATGCAGAGCGATTTTTCCTTAGGCGCGATTACAAATATCGCAGAAAAATCCGCAGAGTTCATTTACATTTAACATGGCTCAACAGTCTGAATTGGAAAAAAACCATTGCATTTGTCTGGTATTTACGGAGAAATTCGGCAGATGCAGAAGAATATGCACTAATAAAGAAAAAAGCATCCAGATTTGCAAAAGACAGCGGGGAAAAATACCGCGCATACAAAACTAATTATATAAAGAAGCTAACTAAAAAAGCATTATGGGTATATCTTAAGCATAAAGCTCTCGTCCAAACGCCTTCTCCGAGAAATCCGCATTAAAATTCTTCACGAAATCAACGGCCATCCCCTTATCCTTGCTGGCAAGCCAGCCCCCAATTCGCTCAAGGTAGCACATATGGCAGGTTGCAATTGTTTCTGTCCTACACATAGAACACTTCATTGTTGATTTTTTTCTCAATGAATCCAAAAATAATCTTACCTGTTGCCTGAATTCGCGTGTCATGGATAATTTTTTCCCTTCGAGCCATGTCTCTGTCCGATCAGTCAAGCAAAGTGCGCAGATAGTAGCATAAACAGATTCATTGCACACTACGCATACTTTGTCAAATAGCTTATCCACTATCAGCACCTCAAAAATTAAAAATGTTTTTTATTTAAATACATTTGTTTCTTGTAAATTATATTTTGCAGGTTACAATTACTGATAAATAGTTAAAGCTGTCCTGCCTCTAATTCTAAAATCTTCTTGCGAATCTTGCCAACTGCATCAATATTTGCAGAAATAGAATCTATCCCAAACTTAAACAGCATCTCTGCCATTTCAGGGTCAGAGCCAGCCTGCCCGCACACAGAGGTCTTGACATTCTGCATCCTGCAGATTTTAATTACATGCTCAATGGCTCTTAAAACCGCAGGGTGTTTCTCAGAATATAATTTTGCAATGTTTTCATTCCCCCTGTCAACACCGAGAATTGTCTGTGTCAAGTCATTTGTCCCGAAAGAAATGAAATCAATTCCCTCCTTGCATAAGTATTCTATTATCAAAACAGCCGCTGGTGTTTCAACCATCACTCCGAATTCAATAGGCAGGGCAGCAGAAGTTCCATCTCCAAACCAGACTTCTGATAAAATCTGCTTTGCCTGCCTCACCTCATCAACTGAAATAATAAATGGTAGCATGATTCCGATTTTTGTAAATCCCTCGTCATATAATTTTTTGATTGCTGAAAATTCTGCTTTCAATAAGTCTGGGCAGTCCAGGCTTCTGCGGATGCCATGCCAGCCAATCATTGGGTTTGCCTCTTTAGGTTCATCTCCTCCGCCTTCCAGCTCTGTAAACTCATCTGTTCTTATGTCAGAAGTCCTAACCCACACTGGCTTGCCTTCGAATTCTGAAACAATTTCTTTTACACCATCATAAATAAGTTTTTCATACTCGTCAAGCCTTCTGTCTCTCAGGTATTTTCCTGGATGGATCTTGCCGGATGCAATAATTCCTTCCAATCTTAATAATCCTATGCCATCTGCACCTGTTGCCGATGCCCTTTTTGCAGACATCGGCAGTTCGACATTGACTTTGATGCTCATACGTGTTGCCCGTTCTTGATTATTTGTTGTTGGTTGCTCTTTTGTTTCCTCACTTGGCGAAGAACTAACAACCGCATGACTGACAACTACATCTTCTTCTTTTGGCACTTCAATGCGGATTTCGCCCCTGAAAACCTTGCCAGCATGCCCATCAACAGTTATCACATCCCCATCTTTTAGAAGTTTTGTTGCTTCTTTTGTGCCGACAATAGCTGGAATGCCCATTTCTCTTGAGACAATTGCTGCATGAGATGTAATTCCGCCTGCATCCGTAACAATTGCAACTGCTCTCTGCATTGCTGGAACATAATCTGGGTTCGTCATCTGCGCGACAAGAATGTCTCCCTTTTCGACTTTATCCAAATCGCTAATATTGTACACGAGTTTTACTTTTCCAGAGGCAATGCCTGCAGAAGCGCCAAGCCCGTGAAGGATGGCCTCGCCTGCCTGCGCTTCTTCTTTTATTGGGCTCTCTGTTTTATGCAGAGTAGTCACTGGCCTTGTCTGCACCATGTAAACCCGTCCACCTTCGATTGCCCATTCCATATCCTGCGGGAATTTATAGTGATTCTCTGATTTTTTTGCCAGCTTTACCAAAACAGAAATCTCTTTTTCATTCAAAACCTGCGTTGAATTCTGCTTGTCATTGAGTTTTTTCTGAATATTATTACCATATGCATCTCTTGTTATCAAAAAGTCCTGCTTTGGAGTATCAGTATCAATAATTTTTTCAAAATCCTTGTCAATTATGTATGTGTTGGGGCTTACAGAGCCAGAAACAACTGCTTCGCCCAAGCCATAAATCGCTTCAATCACAATTTCTTTTTCATTATTTGTTGCCGGATTAATTGAAAACATTATTCCAGATTTTTCGGAGTTCACTTGTTTCTGCACAACAACACATAGCGCCACTTTTTCGTGGGGGAAATTGTTTTTCTGCCTATAATAAATTGCGCGCCCAGTGTAAAGTGATGCCCAGCAGTCCTTCACAGCCTGAATCAGCTTTGCCTTGCCTTTGATGTTAAGGAAGCTGGCTTGCTGGCCTGCAAAACTGGCCTGCGGCAGGTCTTCGGCAGTCGCAGAACTTCTTACAGCAACAAAAGGCGGATCCCTGCCTGCCAAAAGCAATCGTTCCGCAATTTTATTTTTATGAATTTCAGGAACAGTATCAAACATTGAATATGCTGCTTCGATTTCCTCTTTCATGTCTTCGGAAATTTTTGCAGAGGAAATCCATCCTTGTATTTCTTTCGCAGTTTTTTCCAAATGCGCAGTGTCTTCGTAATTTATTCCCTCGAGTTTTGAATAAATCTTTTTGTCGAGGTTATTTTCTTTGAGGAAATCCCTGTAGGCCTGCGCAAGAAGAATAAAGCCATTTGGCACAGGAAAGCCATTATTCCACATCTCGCCGAGGTTAGCCCCCTTTCCGCCGGCAATATCTACATCATCCTTATGTATCTGCTTAAACCAGCTAGTATATGTTGCCATTGGTTTTGATTGGTAAAGGAATATTATAAAGTTTTAGTTAAGCAATTTATTCAATTCTGCCATTGCTTTTGCCTTATCTGCAAAAAGAATTGTTCTGAAACCCATTTCTTTTGCGGCTAAAACATTTTCTTCCAAGTTATCAACAAATACGCACTCATCAGCATTTAATTTTAATTTTTTAATGATTAATTCGAATATTTTTTTGTCTGGCTTTGCCAAACCCACATCGCATGACAGAACTGCACAGCAGAAATTTTTGTAAAATCCGCTTTTCTTGTGTATGCCTGCATTTACTTTGACTATGTTTGACAGCATTGCAACTTTGTACTTTGTTTTTAGTTTTTCTACAAGTTTCATCATATCTTTATCATAAACCGCAACTTCAGAATATGCTTTTTTCCACGTATCTATGAATAATTTTGGCTTGATTCTAAAGGATTTTTCAAAAAGTTTGCAATAGTCACTTGTTTTCAATTCATTTTTGCCAAGCACTTTGTGATGTAATTTGTAAAACTCTACTAATTTTTCAGTGGAAATTCCGAGCCGATTAGCCTGCAGTTCAAAACCATTTCTTGAGTAATTAACAATAACTCCCCCCGCATCGAAGATTATTGCTTTTATCATTAAAAAGTTTGCGTTTAGTGCTTTAAAATCATTTTGCTATATCTGTTACTGTCAGTACATCTATGCGTTTGATGCGGGGCAATTTAGCAATGGCTTGCTTGATGGCTGACAAGCCACCGATATCATCAGCTTCTATTCTCGCAATCAAATCAAAAGCACCTGTAAGTGTGTGGCATTCTATCACACCCTTTGATTTTTCCAATTCTGAATATACGTCACGAACTGCATATGCGCGAATTAATAAGTATGCCTGCATACAAGCCTGCTGAAATAAATAGTTAAAAGATTTTCTAAACCTTAAGCTACAATCTCTTTGCCAGTAGACATATCAAAAACTTTTATCATACAGTGCATCGGCATCTTTGTGCTGGCCTTCCTTGCAGCTTCTTTGGCAAATGGAATTTGGTGCTTGAAAACCCTGAAAGTGTAGATTATTCTGCCAGGCTTTACCTGGGCAGCATGCCCGTAAGGCGAGCCGAAGCTGTGGGCCATTCCCTGCGAAAATCTATCTGCACCTGCGCCAGTTGCCAATGGGTTTTCCCTTAGGATGTGATGCGGGACTGCGCGGGTTTTCATCCAATAGCCTTCCTTTGCCAGATGGACTTCGAGGTATCTTACAGCTGTTTGCCTGCCAGCCTCAAGTGCATTGTCCCTGACTTGTATTGTCCTTGTAGATATAACTTGGATTTCGTGAGTGTAATTCTGGTTGGGATTGCCTGTATCATATTGGGCTAATCTTATGTTTGGCGCGCCCTTTACATACGCCTTATTCCTGAGCTTGCTGGTTCGAACATAAGCCCTCTTTACCCTTCGGTATGATTTTGCTGCTCGCAATTTTGCCATGTGAACACCTTATTTAACTGGTTTTTAAAGGTTTTTGAAGCTGTTTTCAGTTATTTAAATTAACAACCAAACACTAGCGACTAAACACCAAAAACTATAACAGAACAAATTACTAAAAACAGCAATAAATATATAAACTCCCCTATATAGTAATTATCATGAAACACAGGCCACACGAGGAAATTCCGCTGGTTCTTTTCGGAATAGCAGCTGCAGTCCTTGTGGCCTCGCAGATGCTTACCAACCCAAGTGCAAGGGCAGTTGCAATGGTATCTTACCTTGCCCTTCTGGCTGGCATGAGTTCAGTGATGGTAGTAGTAAGGCAGTGGCGCTACGGCTAAAAGCTACTATTTATATCGCGCCCAAGCATTCTGAATACAAATGTCCTGCTGCCAACATCGATTCTACTAAGTTCGGGCCCAACTTCTTTTGCCAACACGCCGCGCCAATTTTCAGTCGTCCTATCAAAATCTTCTTTGCCCGCCGTTGCAGCGCAATACAAAAATTCTATACCCCAATTATTCGCACCAGTCCGCCGTATCCACAGCACTAAAAAATTCCTATCTTTCAAAAGTTTTTTTGCTAATTTTTCCACAGTTTTATACGCAATTGCTGCGGAAAAGCCAAACAACCCACTCATCAGGTCATGCGAAAGCCTGCCCAAATCCGGCGCAGCGAAAAACTGCAATGCATTTTTGGCCACTAGGTTTTTGCGCCTTTTCGCCGCTCCACTTCTCGATATGCCAAGCACTTTTGCTAATTCTGCATCAGTTATGTTTGGCTGTTTCATTATTGCTTCAATTGTTTCTTTTTCCATTTCTATCACCATAACACACAATAATGCTACTTTTATAAGCATTTTGGTAGAAAATTTCTACCAAGCAAAAATTATTAAGCCTTTTTTCCTGGTTTAATTCATGGCTCTTGAAATCGGCGAAGTTTTGGAACTGGTTGATGAAACGCCAACTGTAAAAATAATCAGCATTGCTATGCGGAATAAAAAATTCTATGACTATAAGCCCGGGCAGTTCTTCAACCTATATTTATCAGATAATTCAAACTCAGAAAATCCTGCAGATTACAAGCTTGCCCGCCCTTATTCAGTCATTTCATCTCCGACAAATAAGATGTATCTTGAAGTTGCATTCAAAGTAGCCGGCGTCTTCACTGGCAGGCTTGCCAATCTTAAGAAAGGCGATAAAGTAGGGGTAAATGGGCCTTTCGGAGCATTTACTTTTGACGAAGCAGGCAAAGATATTGTAATGCTGGCTGGCGGAATTGGAATTACTCCATTCATATCAACGCTAAGATATGCAACAGATAAAAGGCTTGAAAACAAATTCACACTCCTTTACAGCAGCAGATTTGCAAATGAAGTAACAATGCGCAACGAACTTTTGAGATTGCAAAATGAAAATAATAATATTAAATGTATTTTTACAATCACGCGCGAAGTGGCAGCAGGCTTTGAGCACGGAAGAATTGATGAAATATTTTTGAAAAAACATGCTGGCAATTTATCTGAAAAAACATTTTACATCTGCGGCGCGCACGAGTTTATTTTGGCAATGGTCGAATTGCTAATAAAACTCGGCGTTGACAAAAAGCAAATAAAAAAAGAAGATTTCGGCTTTGTGAAAAAATAAACTACATATTAATGGCTAAATTAATTAACAAACACTATAATCTATTTTGCAGTCTGCAGTACATTTTAACGGTCTAGCTTGCTGATTGCCACTGCCTTGTTGCCCGCCGCTTCCTTGGCCAATGCCTTGTTGACACAGATTGCCATTCGCTCCAAAGTCACCAATATCGCATTCCTCTGTGCCTTGCTTCAGCCCATCACCGCACTTTGAAACACAGAAAGTATAACTTACGTACAGCCCAGCATCATATTGGAAGTTTTCTCCGCTCACTGTAATGCGCGGGTCCACGTCTTCTGGCGTGCCATAAATGCTGGCCGCATCCGGATATTTTACAAAAGACCATACAACTCTTGGCGAAATCACTGTGAGCTGCGGATTTGAAGACAAATCATAATTAATATCGTAGTTACTTACTTTTTCCGGAAATTTATTCGAAAAGCCGTCTGCCATTATGCATGCCTGCAGATTCATTCCAAGCTCTTTTGCAGTATCCTGCACAGCTAATCTAGCGATTTGAGTATAGTAATCGCGGGTTTTTTCAGCTTCAAGATAAGAATTAAGAATTAAAAATTGCCTGTCGCCTATTTTTATAATTGTATTTTTAGTGCTTTCACCAGCAACCAAAAGCGCACCAATTGCAATTATTATGAATAATACTATAATCAACTGCTGGATTGCTTTTTTCCCGTGCATCAGTAATCGACCCCCAGAGTTACCTTTATTGGCGGTTCTCCTTTTACAACTATCTTCTGCGAGCACTGGCGAGGCAGCTTCTTGTCAGAATAGCCGACGCTCAATACTGGCTGTGATGCAGACGTTTCTGCGCTTAATTGCCAGCGCAGCAGATTATAACCGCGGCGATAATTATTTTCAAAATAAGCAGTTGCATCTGTTACAAATCTCGTTTTCATAGTGCCATCATTTTTTGCCCATGATAAAATATCCGAATAAACAATTCCATCTTCATTTTCTGCGCGCAGAAAGTTCATGAGCCAATAATTGCAGGCAAACGACTGGTCCGGCGATTCCAATCTCGCCTTTACAGTGCCCTGGTCAACGCCAACGTGTAGCGCCAGCGCAACGTTGATTACCAGCCACACTACTAAAAGTATAACAACTGCTATGACGAATTCCACAAGCATATCTATTACTGCCTTTTTGTTTCTCATACTATTGCCACCATTGCAACACCAGCTCGGAGGTTATTATCATAATCCAATACTTTAACTGCAAACCAATCATAATATTTTTTATCTACCGCAGTATTTCCTATTCTGGGCAAGTTATTTGCAAAACCCAGACCATCAGATACGCTCATGCCTGGCTTTCCAGGAATGCTGACATAAATATAATATTTTTTTCCGAATATACAGTTTCTAACATTTTCATTATTGCTAAGCTTATTAGCATCAATCACTCCTGCATGCACTAGATATCCATCCGGCGTTTTCTCTTCCCATGCGAGGCAGTCTGCCGAGTTAAGAACTCTGCTAGCTAACAGTCCGTAATTCAGCGCGTCTAATTTTGGGTCTATATCGATTTTACCAGCATTAGCCACATTTAAAATCATAAAAACGCCGATAATAAACAAAAGCATAGAAAATATGCTTGATATGAGAAAGGATGGCCATTCCATTGTTGCTTTTTTCGATTTTAGTTTCATTTTCAGCACTTATTGCAAAACTTAACACTATTTTTTTGGTTAATTTCATCCCATTTTTTAATTACTTTTATACTGAACAATCCTTTAATATTGTCTGGATAGTATGTCACCCATCCAACAGCATTAAGCCCGCCATCTGCAAAAGTCTGCTTAATTTTTGTGTCTTTGACGATTGCATATTTTTTAGGAGTGGGCCCGCCATCATATACTTGAGTTTCTCTTAAATCAGACGCCGTGAAAAAAACATACATGATATCTTTACCTTTTGGCGTGCTCGCCACAAAATTATACTTAAGATTTTCAGGCGCAGCGTAAACGGCATGAACAGTAAGCCCTATATCATTTGCCAAAAATTCAGACTGTGTCTTAATCAAAGGCACCAAAACGCGTGTTGTGCCTAACAATAACATTGTTGCAGCTATTACTAAAACTCCAATAATTAATACTGGCTCTGTTACTGCACGTTTTGATTTCATGCTACTCCAACAATATCTGTGGGTATATTTTCATTTGCACCAGTATCAACACATCCGCGATATGCATTTTTCCAGACTATGTCTGGGTCATTATCTACATCGTACTTGCCTGCACCTGCGCCCACATTGTCAAGATTTTTATTTGCGTACGCAGCAGTAAATGGGAATTTATAAGCGCAGACGTAATCGCCAAGTGCAGCGTAAAGCACATCATTTTGAATTAACGGCGTGGATTGCGCTGCTCTGGAAGTCCATGCGCCAGAAGTAATGCTAAATGCTTCCACACCATTCATTCTATTCAGGCAGTGGATTTTATTGCCAGGACCATCGCCAAAGCAAACATAATTCGCATCAGCTACAAAGCCTGTTGGGATATCGCGCTCCATGTCTTTGCACCACAAATCGTTGTCACCTGTTTTCAAATCATTGCCAACTATCTGCGGGTGATGTCCACAAACTTTTGTTCCGATGCCGTAAAATAAATCTGCATTGTTATTATTATTATCTTTTGCTATTGCCAAGGCATATTTCATTACCTCTCCACTGGACTTTATTTGTATTACTTGATCTGGCGGATTTGCATGCTTTGTAGAGTCCATGCAATGCACGCGATGGTCTTTGCCGCCCTCAATGCAGACAAGGCCTGCACCTTCTGCACTTCCTTTTGGAAGCGACCAGTCAAACTTCGCGCACCAATTTATATTTGGTTTAGTGCCAAGTGACTTCACAGCATCAACATCGCATAAGTAATTGCCCAATCCGAAGTAAAGCGAGTCAGTCCCGCTCTGAAAGACTGGCGTTGATGCAGTGTAACAGCCACGTGTGGCTTTTGTGTGCACATTACTATGAGTCATATCGTCGCTTTTTGGTAAAATACAAGGAAACCAGTCACTAGAATAGTGTAGCATACCGCCGCCGCATTGGTATCCAAAATAATCATCCGCAGCTTTCTCTGCATCTTCGTAAGTTGCACTGGTGCGTACTTCTAAATATTTACCGAAATATTTGCCGTTTCTGCCATGTGCAGTACCATCATCGCCAGCGCTTTTCAATCCTTTTGACCACCAAGAACATTCGCCACCAGCGTCATCACCACTAACTGCGAATTTTTGTTCGCCCGTACTTATATCTTGGCAATGTATGGTGCGCTCTGCATAATCTACACCATCTCCGAAGCAGGCAATGCCTTTGCTTTCATCTGCAACAACGCCAGTAGCTATGGACCTGCCAAACTTCTCGCATTCGAATTTTTGCGCGCCTGCAATATTTACACCGCAAAAATAAGACCCTGCGGCGAAGTAAATGCCTTTATCAGTAAGAGCTGGCGTTTGAGTTATTTTTTGATTGCTCTGCGGGCCTGATGTTGGATTCGTCCACGGTACGATTACTGCGCCAGATTCTTTATTCACACAATATAATTTATTATTGCTGCCACCGAAACAAACTACTTTTGTTGCATCGCCAATTGGTTCTGTTTTAGGAAACTGGCTGAAAAAATCACCAATTACGCTCGCCGCAACAAGTATGAAAATCGCCGCCATTACCATGGCAATTATAGTATTTACAACAATTCCTTTCTTCGAGTGGCCCATGAATTACTATCGATTTGTGCGTTTATATTTGTTGCGCCTATGGTAAGGTTTAAATCAAATATTGTTGCAGAATCATGGTATCTCCCCTGCCTGTTGCGGATTTTGATGATTTGGAACGCATAACGAGTGAAGATTTTGATGATTTGAAAAGAAAGACTGCGCGACCGCAGCCAAGGCAGTTTACACGAAGGCAGTTTATGCTGATGGGCGGGCTGGCTATTGGCAGTACAATAGCTGCTGCATTGGGAATCACATTCGCTATTAATCCAGACTTATTCGGACCTCGCTACTTGACGTTTAAAGAATACTACGCGCTTAAACACAAACACGATCATGAAGGTAATGACGCGGAGGCTTGTGAGCGCATTGATGGCTACGCTATCGGCGATACTTTGTACATAAAAGATACGGTATTTTCAATTAGTTCCAGAAATAGCCTGCCTTATCAAACTATACATATTTTTTGCGAATCGTATGTCGCCGATCTACAAAAACATGATGGTGGGCTAAGTTATGACGGTCACTTAATTTTTAGCAGCAATCGTAGTAATCCTGCGGCTTATCGCGCCGCAATGG